>JAABUK010000244.1_pt1 | contig 124832 bp, 14 predicted proteins | sample 5559141 | NCBI WGS metagenome assembly JAABUK01 (sample SAMN10711869, study PRJNA513367) | rock metagenome | isolation source: Antarctica rocks | place: Antarctica: Victoria Land, Pudding Butte nord | collected 2016-01-03 | reverse complement strand
AATTATTCGTACTATTATTAAACGATTAATTAGATTATTTCACGATAAAATCGTAAATATTTATTTATTAATTAATCCCTATCGGAATCTACTACCTTAATACTTTATAATAATCTTTATATTAATCCTTAATAAAGATCCTATCTTTTAACGAAACCCCTTCTCGCTTTAATTATTAATATTTATTTACCCGCCTAATATTTTCGTTAAAGTCTTTAATAACTTAATATCCTTCGGTTAAAGAGTAATACATTTACTATATATAGTATATAAATTAACTATTAAATAAATTAGATCTTAGTTTATCTAGGGATAATATAAGGAATAAATTTACTAAAGAATATATATATTAAATAACCTTCTATAGCCTCTTATAAAGTATTAAATATATTATTTTAAAATCGTATATCCTTAAAAAGGTTTTAGTAATAAATTTCGCGGATTAAATACGAAAAGGGTACTTTTAGAATTAATAAATCGAAAGTTTTTTAATATCTTTTAATTTCTTAGAGTATTTTTATTAATAAGAATTAGTACTTTAATTAGGATAAAGGTAATTAAAGATAATATAAAATTTACTACCGAGCTTTATACGTCGTCGGGTAGATATAAGAATCTAATTTATTCTTCCCTTCCTCCTTTTTAAAACTTAAGCGCGGCCTTTAAATAGGGGTTTAAATAAAGTTTTAACCGCCTATATTCCCGTAGAGGTTTAATTAATAAATAAAGAGCCTTAAGATAAAGGCGTAGTTAGTATTAATATCTAGAAATTAATATAGGAGTTATAGTATATCTAGTATAAAAAAAAAACTTATAAACTTAGATACTCCTAGCGCTTTTACGTATAAGGTTTTATACTTTAAGACCTTAATAAATTATATAATATTAATATAATTATTACGATAAAGTTAAGATTAAGGTAAATTATTTATTATTTTATTTTACTTTAATTTTTCCTAGAGGATATCCGCGTTTCGAAGGAGCCTTTATAATAACGGATTAATATAAAGATTACGATAAAGCTAGGATATATAGTAAGATAACGAACCTTTATCTTTAGTTATAGTTTTAATTTTTTATATTTTACTCGCCTTCTCCTTCTCTTTTATTATTTTTTAATTTATTTTTAAATTCTTAAAGATTACCTAGCGAGTAATATATATTTCTTTAATAATACCCTTTAAACGATCGAGAGGTATTTCGCCCGTATTAAATCTCGGTAGATTATTTTTATTAATATAAGGGATCTACTTTAATTATTTATTACTACGGGTTTTATCCCGATTTTTATCTTAATCGGAAGGGTCTTAAATATCCTCCTTTATTATTATATCTTTTATATCTTAATTATTATAAGAGTAATCGAGTATAAAGTAATTTAAATTATTTTATCGGTAATTCTTATACCCTCGGAAGATAAAATTAACTTCTTTTAAATAAGAGTATAGGATACGCTCTTTTATATAATTTATATAAGATTTAATACTATTAAATTTAGGTTTATCTTAATCATTTAGGGCCGAATCGTCTTAATCTTTATCCTAATTATTAATCTTTTAATAGTCTTCGGGTATTATTAATTAAATCTAGATATTATTCGAGGAATTAGCCGGATAAGGATAATAAAGATATATATCCTTTATTTTATAATCCTACCTTTTAATAATATATTCGTAATTGTTATATTAATATTTTTAGTATAGCCGTTAATACTTAGGATTATCCTTGACTTATTCGTATATATTATTATTATTTATATAGTTTATATAGACTTCTAACCCTATTACGTCGTTATTATTATTAATAATCGCCTCGTTATCGTCGCTAGTACTATCGTTATCTTTAATTTTAATATCTTTACCCGAGTTATATTTATTATCTTCTACTTTATTCCTAAGTATAAGTAGTTTATATAATTAAATAGGTATCGTTTAAATTATATCCTTTAATTTAAGGTAGATAAGCTAAAAGAATTAATCTAGCGTATTATTAATTCGTATTAACGATATCGTCGAAGTCGATTTATTCTTATATAGGACCGAATAACTACGGTTTATATATTTTATTAGAATTATTTATCCTAATATTTATACCGTAAGATTTACCGGAAGGTTAAGGTTATTCTATATATTTTCTATTCTAAAGCCCTAATATTTAGGCGACTATTATAGACTTTATTAATATTATTTATCTTAATCTATATCCTAGTAATCTTACCCCTTTATATAATAAATTAATTACTCTATAATTTAGGGGCTAAGGAGCTATTTTCTATAAATTAAATTAGTATTAATTATCCTAATCTTTATCTTAATATACTTATTTAATATTTTAAATATTAACGATTATACGATTATAATAGCTTAATATCTTATTAATTTATAATCTATTTTTATTTAATTTTACCTTATTTATAAGGACTAAAGTACGGATAAACGTAGAGAAGATTACGACTAATTAATTTATTAATAACTGAATATACCGGCCTTATATATATAAATATACTATACGGTATTTTAAATTAAGATAAATACTTTTTTAATAGCGTAGTTAATATAGTTTCGGTATAGGGGAAAGCGAGGTTATAAATAAATAGAATAATCGGATCTATAGCGCTAAAAGCGGGATCCCTAGTTATTATTTACTTTAGTCCTATAATAAAAAGTTATACTCCTTCGGTAACGACTTCTATATTAAAATAATCTCTTATCTTATCTCGTATTAATAAATTATAATATTAATTATAGTAGTTATAAACGATTAATAAATTATTTTAAAATAGAATCGAAAGTTTAAAAGTTTATAATTAAGTCTAAATTTCATAGTAAAAGTAACGGTACTAGTTTAATCGGTATAAAGATTAGGATAAATATAATAAAGCGTCGACCTTCGGATATTAATTATAATATATTTTTACCTAATATATATAATCTTTAATCGCCGTATAAATTATATATCCTTCGGGGCTATAATAATCCGCTTATTATAAATCGCGTAAAGATTAGTTACTACGATTAAGATTAATATTATATATTTATAAAGATAATACTAGGTTATTTACTCGCGAGTTCTTTAATTAATATCGCCTCCGAGGCCTCTTATAACGCGTTTAGACCTATAAATTATATACGAAAATAACATTTATAAAAGGTATATATAATTTCGTATATAAGGCGCGTAAAGGGTAGCTTCGGGATTAAAAGATCGGTAGTCTTTTAAAGAAACCTGATTTCTCGTAAAGTAATAATTAAAGAGTTAAATTAAATAGTGTTTTAATTATAGAGGTCCTATTAATTATTACTCTTTAGTTTTCTACCCTATACCGCGACTTTCTTTACTCGAGGTTTCCTTATATATATTTTTTATACGTTAAGTACTTTCCTTACTACCTTTAAATTCCGTCGCGTTCTTAATAATCGAGGGCTTTAATTTACTCTCGCGTTATTATTAAAGCTATCGAGTAATTTAAGGTTAATATCGATTACGCTTTTATTAACGGTTAAAAGTATAATTATTAATTTAAATTAATAAAGATATAGTTAAATCTTAAAAGGAATTTCTAAAGGAGGGTTAGAATATTAATTTATTATATATTTAAAATTATTTTTTAACGGGATATTAACTTAAAACGTATAAAATAAATATAAATTTATCTCTATAATCTTCTTATCCGGTATTAATATAATTAAGTTATAACTACCGTATATAGCGTACCTCTATAGATTATATAATCGTAAAAGAATTAATAATTTCTCTTATTTTCCTACTTTCTTTACTAGTTTCTAAAATACGTATTTAAAATATCTTAAAGTAGTAGCTTCGCTATTAATAATTCTGAATTTAATAATTAATATTTTTCTACTTTTAATTTAGTTATTTAAGATACTTCTTTTATAAAGAGCTTAACGACTAAAGGTTCCGATAAACGCTATTATATATATATAATAGAAATAACTACGCTGCGGAACAGGGAAGGGAATCGGCCTTTTTGACTCTATTCCCTTCCCTTCTTTAGGGAAGGGAATTTTTTTTGTACTAATATTTATCCTAATTTTTTGAATTCTCTTCCTCGATTTTCGAAAAAGTCAAAATTCCCTTCCCTGTTCCGCAGCGTAGAAATAACTATTATCTTTCTCGAATAATTTTATAAATAGGAGTAGTATCGTACCTAAAAGATTAAATAAGAGAACTAGAAATATAAGAGTTATATATTTAATTTCTCTTAGACGTTATTTAAACCGGCTCCGGAATAGGAGTTCTTTTATAATAATATTATAGTAGGTATAGGGGAGCCGAGAAATATCTATAAAAGATATAACCGAATAATTACGAGGATTAACACTTAGAATAGTATAAAAACGTATTTTATATTAAATTAATATAAGAGGAAAACTTTATATTTAAGTATAAAACCGATTTAAACTATATTATCTTTTAGAGACTAAATATATTTTAACCCGCTTAGTATATAGGTATAAAGATTAATATAAATATTTATAATCTTAATTATAGAGAAGTAAAAGAAAGATTAATATACTACGGTTTAACGGCCGAGAAGTAATATTTAAGGACTTCCTTAAATTATTTATATAAATAATTATCAGGTTTAAACTCTCCTTACGATCTATTAGTAAATATGGTTATAACGAGTATTTAAATACGCGAATTCGTTAATTACTCTCTCTTTTATATTTATAATTAAAAATTATATTATAAAGAAGTATAACGATATTTAAGATTAACTCCTTTAGAATTTACTTAACGACGATATAAAAGTTATTATAACACTAGACTTATAATCTTCTAAGAACCGATAAAGTTATATAATTATAAATATATACTTTATCGACTAGCGATAATAATACTACGAGGTACTCCTAGCTTTTAAATACGTAAACGGAAAATATAATAATATTAACCTAACCTCGTATTTAAATATTATTATTTATCGTTATAAATTAAGGGATCGGATAATATTAATTACTACGGATAACGCCTTTAATAATAATAGTATATATTAAATCCTTAAAATTATATTACCGGAGGAAAAGACCTAGTTTTTAATTATAAGGAAGGAACTAGAAGATAAGATCCGCGATTTCTATAATAATTAAAATACTCTTACGAATACCGGAATTTACCGCGTCTTATATTTTTTATATATTATTTAACTAGGCTTAAAAGAACTTCTTAAAGTAATTAAAATCTTATTAATAAATAAAGACTTTTAGAAGGATTAAGACGATAAAGTAAATAAATAAAAGTTTTCTAAAATAAAGAAAGAACCTAAGATCCCGTTTACTTTAATAAAGGTACTTCCGTATTTTAAATAATATACTAATTATTATACCGATATCTATTTCTTTATTAATATTAGGGGATATAAATTTATAAAGCCTCTATCTATTTTAATAAAAGCGGTTAACGGCGCGAGCGCTTTTAGGATATTTAAAAGCGGTTAAATAATAAAAAGTATTAATTAACCGGGCCGAATTAAGTATAGGGGATATACGATAAGAAACGTCGAAATAAGTTTACGACGTTAAAGCTCTTCTAGGACGTAGCGACTAGATAGGATTTAATTTATTATATATTAATCCGCGCCTTAAAGCTAAGGCCGGCGTTAAAGGAATTTTTCCGTAAATAAACGGAATAATTATAATTAGACGAGGATAAATAAATTTAGGTAAAATATCTTATCGAACTTTATAAACCGTTTTATTAATATATATAAACGATAAATATATTACGTACGCCGATTATTTATATAGTTTTTTCGGTCTATAACGCGTTATTTAATTATTTTAAGAGTAAAGAAGAAAAGTTTATAAAGAAGACTACGCCTTAGAAGAGGTCTATATTAAAGGGTCTAAAAAAGGCGTAGGATAAACTTAACTAGTATTATTCTTAAACTTAATTAACCTTAGGCGGGCTATATAATATAATAACTCTTTTAAAATTAATTCGAAAGACGATTATATTTAAAGATTAAAAATAGAATAAAGAGACTAGGTAAGAATAGGAGGATTTTTATTAAAAATAACTTAAGAAGTAATTCGACCGGCGCTCGTAGGTTATTTAATAAAAGAAAATCTACGTTAAAAAAGACGTCGAGGTAAATAATCTTAAACGTTTAATTAAGAGTAAAAATAAGGCGTTATCGAATTTAAAAAGTCGGAGTAAAGAACTTCGAAAGTACCGGGAAGTAAGTAAATCTTTTATTTATATTAATCTTTATATTAATAAATATATTTATTAATTATATATAACGTTTAGTAATAACGACGGTAAATTTATACTTAATAAATAAAAGAACCTCTCGCTAGTATTTAATTATCTCTTTTATACGGCCCGTAATATTTTAACCGTACCTTATACGGGCGTTAAATACGAGCGAGTATTTAATATCGTTACTTAATTATATATAACCTAAAAATCTTATAATCCCGAGACGTTCTTAGCTCTTATAATTATTAATCGTTTTTAATTTAAAGAAAACGAAGTAATAGTATCTTAATAAGACTTAAACTACGAAGAAATAATAATTTTTAAAAAGTATAAAGTAGAGGTATAAAAGCGGGACGAGGCTACGATAAAGAGTAATAATAACTTTATAAATAACGAAGACGAAGGCGGGTATAATAATCTTATAAACGAAATTATTATCTTAAGACTTAATAATAAAGACGAGGGAAGTAGAGAATCTCTAGCCTTAATTACTAGTCTAACTCGTAATTAAGGAAGAGTTAAAGAATCTAGCCCTTAGGTAAAAGTTTATAAAGTAATATAAATACGCGTAAAAACCGTATTAATAATAAAAAGGCTCGGGAAAGTAACCTAAAAATTAAAGTTTCCGGGTACCGAATAAACGGGAGTAATTCGAAATATATATATTCTATTTAAGACTCTATATCTAGTTATTTAATAAAGAGGAAGAAATCGAATATAAGATTATTCTTTAAACCGGAGGTAATTAATAAATTTAAAGAGTTAAAGGATAGATAAGAAAATAAATAAATTCTATTAAAACTATATAAGGAACCTAACTTTATTTTAAAATCTTTAAAGAGTTATAAAAAGACGAGTAGAGCTTTAAAGTATAGGAGGAGTTAAAGAAGATATAAAGAATAAAGATATATAATATAAATCGAATAAAGTTAGTATAAAGATTAGTATAATTACGACTAGAAGCTTTATAAACTAGTTATATTAAATATTTAAATATATAACTAGATACACCCCTTACGTTTATATCTAGAACTTTATTCGATAATATAACCTCCTTTTAACTTAAAGGGGGCCTTAAAAATACTCCCGATTCGATAATTTATATTATCCCTTTCGAAATCTTCTCTTAATCTTTAGAACGAATAATATCCTTCGCCTTTTTTATAATTTAGGTATACTCCGGCCCTAGTATTATCCTAAACGCTTTCCGCGCCTCTTTCGTATTTTTATTTAATTTTTAATTATACTTTTTATATTTATAATTATCGGGGTAAAGATAATATAGTCTTAATATTATAATCTACCCGTTATTAACTTAAGTAAATACGAGACTTATATTTATTCTACGACGCCGATTTTATTTATTAAGGTTATACCGCCTATACCTTTCTAAATTCGTATTAAACTAGGCGGTTATATTCTTTTAGACGGTATATTCGATAAAAGTAAAAATATAATAAACTTATAAGTCCCTCTTTAGTAAACCTTTTCGTTTATATTAATTTATAATTAATATATAACCGGATAAAGATTAATATAAATAATATACTTTAAGATTATATCTTTTATAATACGAAAACCCTTTATATATATATACGCGAAGACGGTATTTATTATAGTAATCGATTTTAGCGCGGAGTAATTTAAATACTATAATCTAATATCCTCTAATAATATTATAGGCCGATCGGTCCCTGGATTTTACCTATAGATTAAGTAAGGCCTAAATATTATAAACCTCGGTTTACTTTTCACTTTCGCTTTAAACGCTATAGGTTTCGTCTTAATTTAATTATTAATATATTTTAAAAATATAATTATTAACGTCTAGGGAGTTATCGATATCCTTTAACGACTATTTATCGACTTAATCTACGTCCTTATTATCGTTAATTATTATTTCTTTAATTAACGAAACCCCGTTTACCTAGGTAATAACCTACCTATATTTACCCGCAGTAATTCTATTATATATTAATAATATCCGCTTTAAATAGGATATATTAATATAAAGATTAATATAAACCTTTTATTAATCGTTTAGATCTTAATCTACTTTAATAATCTTTATTATTCTTATTCTAAAAGAACGTTCTATTTTTATTAATTTTTCACTTTCTTTTAAACTCGCTAAATTATTTTCGTATCTATAATTTTTACGTATTTAATAACGGCGTCTACCTTTAATAATAACGAAAGGCGTTTTCTTAATTTTATTATATTAGGGTTCTTAGAAAGTTATTCTTCGGTTTTTCTCTTCGGTTATAAACCTAGTATACGCCCTCTCTAGCCTCTTCGTAATATAGAATTTCCGAGACGGAGGATTTATTCTATTAATTATTAATATTAATTATTTATATTAAATATATAAGATTAACGTTTCCGACGATTTATAGTTTAATATTAAACCGAAGTTATATCTAGATATTAATTAGTCTCGCGTTTCTTCTTCTTTAACTATAGTTTATTATTTATTTAAACTTTAGATTATTCTTCTTTATAACGTACTAATTATTATTATAAAGAGCTTAAGTTACTATAAAGAAAGGCCGTAGATATTAATCTAATTATTTATATTAATCTTTATATTATTTAAATTAAGACTTCGATCTAAAATCTTATTTAAAAGTTATTAATAATAAGAGTTATATAATCTAATAATAAATAAATAGGGTTTACTACCGAATTAAATACGATAGTATAAGAACCGATAATTAAATAGTTAAATAGTAGAGAAGTTAAACGATTTAACGAAGTTATTTATAAGATAAATAGTTCGTTAAATCTAGAAATAAAGGAAAAGCGGAGGCGTTTTAGAGAGCCGTTATTAGCGCGGCGCTAGTAATGAATCTAACGGGTAATAACGTTATTAAATATAAATAACCTTAACGATCTTTATATATAAATACTGCGTAGTTAGCGTATAATGAATTCTATATTAAATTCTATAATCTACTTTAATTAAATAATATACTTTTATTCGAAAAATTTAACGTATATTAACTAGTATTAATTAAATTTATAACTATATATCCTTCCTTATAAAGCGCTCGTTTTACTACGATAGTATTAAAATAAACCCTCTTTCTATTAATTTAAGACGTATTTTAAAGACTTAAAGTATATTAATATTTACTATTAATCGCGATATAAATAAAGATTAATATAATTAGTAAACGTACTAGGTAGATATTTAGGTTTATTTATATTATTAACTTTACCCGGGAAGGGAGGAAGGGAATAGTAGGTAATCTCTTCCCTTCTTTAGTAGTTTTTATTCCTTCCCTTCCGCTCCCTTCCCTATTAAAAGGGAAGGGAGTAAGGGTCATTCCCTTCCCTTCCCTTCCCTATTCCGTAGCGTAGTCCTAAGTATTTTACTACCGATTATTCAAAGATTATATATTATATAGACTCGCTAGAGGGTAACCCTTTAACGTAGTAGTATAAATACTACGATTTATATAGTTTAGTTAATATCACGTTCAGTTTTTTTAAAAAGTTTCTTTTTAATTTAATAACGGATCTAGTTAACCGCCGTCTCTTTATTTATAAAAAGTAGGAGGAAACTAAATAATAACTTTATTAAAAAGTATCGTTATTTAAGACTTACTTTAAAGAAATAAAAATCTAACTACCCTTATTTTCGGAGGAGTATAAGGTAAATTTCTTCTTAGCTAAATTTAAACCTAAATTTAAAAATAAAATTCTTAGTACCGGTAGTATATTTATTTAAAGGGAAGAAAGTCTTACCTAGGCTATTATATAAAAAAAGAATCTAGAGTATATATAGTTAATAGGCGGCTCTAATTCTAATTCGGGTTCCTAGTTAAAGAACCCTAATAAAGTAAAATTTATAGTAAACCGAATCACTAAATCTAATACCGGCGATAACGTTAAATAAATATATTTAAAGGAGAAAGATAATAAGCGTAAAATTAATACTATTAATTCTTTATATAATAAAATGATCTATTATTATTATAGAGTAGAAGGTTATATTAAGTCTAAATATCCCGATATAAATAAACTAGTTATAAACGTCGGCGCGGTATCGGTAAAAAATAATTAAGCCTAATTTACGCCTCGGAAGAAGGGTAAGAAAAACGATTAATAGAAATATACCCTTCTATTCTTTCTAAAGGTTAAATTACCCTTTAAGATAAAGTTAAATAATTTATTACTTTAATTAACTTTAAAGTATAGATTAATTTAATTTTATAGTAGTTCGTTATTAAAAATAATTTAGAATCTTATAACGCCACTATCGGTAAATCTTAAAAGTAAATATTAGTATACTCTAAACACTATTAGCCCTATTAGAAAGCCGTCTACGGGTTTACGTTAAAACTCTATATTAAATACCGACCCGAGGTTTAGTAGGATTAATAAGTCGGGGGTCCAAGTAGGGTCCTATTAATAAATAGTATTTACTATTAATAGGTTTAGTAACTCTAGTTTATTATATATATATATTAATAACTTTCGTAATATAAGTTTATTATTCTTTATAAACTTTATTAATTACCTAAATTACTAGTTATTACGTCTTTAAATATTTTACGAGTATTTAATATTATTTAGATTTTATAACTCCTTTAGGTCTTTCTTAACTCTAAATTTATCCGATTCGAACGGCTTTAATAGTTTACTTATATACGTAGTATCGTCCGAGTCGGATAATTTTAGAGTATAAAAGGATTTTTATAACCCGGCGGATTCCTAGTAGATATATATACTCGCGTTTATATAAATAAATAGCTTAGATCTCTTCTTTAAATATTATTATATAGTAGATATAGATCTATTTATTATTATTTGTATTAATTATTTAATCGTTACCTAGGATCCTCTCTATATATAGTATTAACGGATAAATATACTATTTACTCGTTTTTTAACTACTTTTATTTCATCTTTTTATACTTCGCTTTATCGTTTATAATTTGATTATTTTTATCTTATAATTATTCTTTATTTTATAGCCTCGCGATAAAGTAGATCTAGCCTAGGAGGGTATAAAGACTCTATAACTATTATACTTTAATCTCGAAATCGTTTTTATCGCCGTTAATATTAATAATTTTCGCGTTAAATATATCTTTTTCCTCTTCCCCCGATTAGTATTCCTTAACGACCGGGCTACTAGGTATATCTTCGGCCTATATATTTAGGGTTAACTAGTAATATTTATAAACTATCTTCTTTATATATACCGAAATTATATCGCCCGCTATTTACCCTTATTTTTAGGTTATATTATTATTTTTATTAATTAAATTAGTAGTATCCCCGTTATATAACGAGTTAGTAGTATTATCGTCGAGTAGCGAGTTAATAATATCTTTTATTTATATTTCCGTAATTATTTTTACGAAGTCCGGTTTACTTTTCAGGTCCTCTAAGAATTCTTTAAATAAATTAATTACCGGCTATCGATAGTCTTTACTATATATATTTCTATTATAAATATTTATTATACGACCGTATAATATCTTTATAACGATACGTGCCTTCGTTTCTCTTTATTTATACTACGCTCTCGTAACCTATTCGAATATAACTCGAAGATCTATTAGTATAAATATTAATATTTATATCTTTAAAGATTGTCTTACCTCTAACTTTATTACCGTCCTATCTTTTAATAATATAATATCTTATTTCGTATTCTTTAAACCTATAATAAAGCGTCGTTATTATAAGAATAACTATACTAGTAGGTAATGAGTTTTATATATTTTCGTAATACCGCCTAAATTTAATACCGCTTACCTTATTATAAAAGAATATACGATATATTATTACTATAATAAGCGGCGCTAGGAAACGACCTTTACGTTAAACCCGTAAATAATAAACTTCTATTCGGATATAAAAGGTAATAATATTTATATTACTTTATAGATCTAGAAGGGTAAACCGTAGGTCGAATATATAGTCCGAGGTATTATTCTTAATCTACTTTATTATTAGGCCTAGGTATTCTATTATTATTTAAACCTAACTTCGTATCTTCTTTATTATTTAATTTCTAAAGTCGGTTAAGTTATCTAGAAACTATATCGTCGTTAACTATTATTTAATATATAACGGGTAGTATATAAAAGTAGAGATTATAACTTTCCGTATTTCTTTAGGAGTAGGGATATCGCCCGAGTTATATAACCGGCCTAGAACCTACGGTTTTTTATATACGTCGAAATAAAACTTTTTATTCCTTCTACGTCCTAGCTATAAAGTTATTTACTCCTATATAATAGTATTCCGGCTACGGTGTTAGGCTATTAATATCGTTATTATTTATAATTTTTAAAAGAAATATAGGCGTAGTAGTATTTATAATATACTAGTAAATCTTAAAACTTTCGTATTCTACTTTATAACGGCGGTATTTCTTATTTTAAAGAGTCGAAATTAAAGCCTACGTAGTACTTTTATCGCTTTTATCTTTATATTTAATATCGGATATAGTTATAAATATAGGATATAAAGAGGGCGGATATCTAGGCGTAATATATTTAGATTTTAAAATACGACGACTAAAAGAGGACGATAATATTTATTTTATTTTACCCTATTATTACTACCTATATTATAAACGCGGTTCGTTATTTCTTTACCGCCGTTACTCGTCTTATATAATTTATAAAGATTAATTACTATCGGATTAACTATTTAGGAGAAATTTATTAATAATATATTTCTTTTCTTAAGGTTCAGCCCTTTTATTAATTTTTATTTATATTCGGTTATAAGCCTAATCTCGGTAGTTACTTTTTATTCGGATATTTATACCGGTCGCTTTTTAATTTAGAAAGAGTAACCTTTATTTAACGATACCTAGTTACTTCGTTACTATATTACTAAATATATTAATTATATCTAAATATAATACGTTCTTATTATACTATTTACCGAATTTAAAGGATATCTTTTTATATCGAAGCCCTCTTAAGGAGCTCCTTTTATAATCGGAATTTATTCTTTATATATTAATATACCCGATATATATTCGATAAAGGTCGACGATTTACGTCTTTCTTCCGAGATTACGACTAGCTATTAAGGCCGTAAATATCTAATAATAATAACCGAGATTACTCCTATTAAATATAATATTAACTCCTATTTATAAGAGGGAGTTAATATAATTTACGGTTATAATATAACTTTTATTTCGAAAGTTTATTTATTTCGTTTCCTATATAAAAGTTATTAGCCGTATATATTTCGTATAATTAGGAAGATATACTTTAGTAACGATTATAAATAAATAGTTCTTTTTAGGGCTAAGGTTATTAGGAGAAGAATACTTATTAATATTAATATCGATTATTATCTTAGAAAGAACTGCCTGGTCGTTTATAAATATATCGACGATATCCTCGAAATTATAGTTATTCTTCTTTACGCGTTTTCTTTATCTTTTTATACTACCTTCTTCGTTATTATTATTTTATATACTTTCGTTATAGTCTCCTTAAAGAGACTTAATATATTATTATATTAATAATCGTTTTATTTAATTATATATTTAGACATATTTTTTATTTCTTCGTTTTCTTTATAATTTACCCCTTCGCCGTAGTAATTTTTATAGTAACTTTCGATTTTTAATCTATTATTATTATTAAGATTTACCCGTTATTTATTTATTATATTAAATCGACTTTATTAGAAATCTATAGCGTGAAGCTATTATTTAATAATAATATATAAAAATTAATAAAGGGATTATTTAGAATCCGGGATAAAAAGAGAGCGAAAATCTTAAAGAGAGGTAACTTTTCTTTAGCGCGTCGTTATCGTATTATTTTAATTATCTTTATTAATTTAGTTTAGAGATCCTTAACCGAGTCGAATAAAGATTTACCGAGTCGGTTAAAGTTTTATCGATATTAGACTCGAAATCCTATCTAAATCGAATTATTATATTTTTAACTCCTCTTACTTCTCCCTTATACCGTAAAATAGTTTATTTACGATATAATATCTTTAAATAATTTTTATTTATATCTCCTTAACTATTAAAATCCTTTTTTCTTTTATTACCTCGACGAATATATATTAAACCTATTAAAGGGATCGATTTAGGCTATATTTTAAATACTATTAATTAAAGCGAATATCGATAATTATATCTAGTAACGGACCCTTTATATACGGTATAATATATTAATAATATATATTATACCGCCGGTTTTCGAGTTATATTAATAGGATATAAAGTTACGTTATTAGACCTAGCGATTAAATTATATCTTCGTATTATTCGACGATAGTTAGAATCCTTATTTTATCTACGATTATTTATATAAAGAGAATCTTTACTAGCGAATATATTATAAATTAATAGAATACTACCTTATACGGCGCTAGGAGTATTTTAATAATTTAAAGGAAAAAAATCCGGGCTAAAGTAAACAACGCGAGGTATTAATTAAATCCGATCCTCGTAGTTTATTAATATAAATATAATAATAAGTAGAGGTAATATCGGGGTAGTCGTTATAATAGATTTAGAAACTAGAATATAATAGTATTAAATATATATAAGAGTAGATAGTCTAAAGAAACCTTTCTTCGACTATACCTACTATTTCTCTCTTATTCCTTCTAATTTAAGATATAATTATATTATTAAAAAAGTAGGCCAATATATATAAAAGTATTTATAAAGGATTTATATTTAGATAATAAGGTATTTAGTGTCCTATACTTTTAATAAAGTATAATATAGTATATATAGGGTAGAAACTAAAGAGAATAAAATATTTATAATTTAGTATTAACTAAATAGTACGTTTCTCTTTTAGGTTTTACTCGGACTATTTTTTTACCTAATATAATATCCGAGTCGGATACTATATATACTATAAAATTTATAAATAAATTATATTCGTTATATTACGACGCCTTCTACCGAGAGCTACTCACTAGCGAAGACGAGGTTATAAAGAATATAATTATTTATTCCTCTACTAACCTCTACGTCGTTAATAGTTATAATATTATATATCGTTTATACCTAGAAGAATTAACGTCTAGTATACCTAGCTAATAAATTATAAATAATTACTAAATATAGTAGTTAAGTATACGATAAAAGAACGTAGATATTCTAGAAATAACTATTAATAACGGGTATTAAATTATAGAAACTATACTACCTAAATTAATATCTAGACCGAATTTGGCCTTTACGTTAACCTAGTACTATACGTAATATATATTCTTAGGGTAATTATTATATATTAATATTAAAGTACCTTATACGTTAAATAGGTATAGAAATAAATACGATATAAAAACCTTTAATCTATATCGCTCCTTTTAATTCATTATCTTATCTAGTTATCGGTAGTCGTTATCGGCCTATAATATTATATTTATATTAAATACGAGGGGCGGAGCTATAAGCCTTATAAAGAAAATAGACGTTAAATCTATAAATTATAAATTACTCGGTTTATAACTTAAAGTTTATTAGAGGAAGGCGTTAATTTTAAAAAGGATAAATTTAGCCTATAACTTTTAATTTAAATAACTCTTATCGTCTAGAATAAAGTAGTAATTATATATCTTTTTATTCTTTTAAGATAAGCGCGTAACCCGCCTATTATACTAGATATCGAAGGATTATATCTAGTCTATATCGAGATTAATATTATAGAAGGTATAAATTAAAGTTACTTTAATCCTAAAAATATATTTAATAGATAAGAGAAAACGATTTTATTCTCTTCTATAAATAACTAGATATAATCTTCGTCCCGTTTAATTTAATATACGGATAAATTATATTATAAAGACTCGCCGCGGTAGTACTTCTCTAACCTCTATATAAATATTATTACGAGTTTTAATTAAGGCCGAAGGGGATATATAATTAAAGTATTAACCTATACTCTTAAAGCCTTAGCGTAACGGCGAGGTAACGAGTCGATTACTAAAAATAAAATCTCGAGTAAATTAAAACCGGTATTTATTTATAAATTATAACTTTATATATACCTACGATTTTACGATTTATAACTCGGCGCTAGTAAACTCGTCGAGATAATAAATATAAATACTATTCTTTAGGTATTTATTCTACTTTATATATTTCCCTCTAACTCGGGGGATATTATACGATCTTTATTATTATTACACCGAGAATTTACGGAGAGCTCGTTATCTATTACTATTAGGCCGTAGATTCGAGTATATACTAAAAAGTTTAATATAATATTAATTATACGAAGTTTATAAACTTTATTAAAGTAGTTATTAACTATCGATATAGGCGGTAGTTTACTAGCCTCTCTAGTAGTTAATATAATTTCGTGATACTCTTTTTATATTTCTTTATAGATTCGCGACTACTCTTAATAACGTTCTTTTTATCGAGTATCCGTAATTAAATAACGGATCTATCTTATCTAATAACGAGGAAATTTGATAAACTCGATTATACCCTCGAAAATCTTAATAAAAAGTATTCGTTCGATTTCGATAAAATTAAAATTTACTTTTATTTTATTTATAACCGCCTTTTCTATATCTTTATCTAGGTATATATAAATAAGTAGGTTTATTATTCTTTAACCGGTATCCTCGACTTTAAGAAATATTATATATTTAATAAACGGATCTTAATACTACTACGTTTATTTAATTAACTCGATTATAGTTATATATTTCTTTAAAATACGAGTTTATAAAGTTATAAAGAAGCCCTATATAAAAGATAAATCTTAACGGTATATTAATTTACGCCTTTAATATAATTCGGATTTCTTAAGACTACTCTTTAGTAATATTTTTAAAACCCGCTCTTCGATCTTTTATTTAATCTCTTAGATAAATTCGGCGGTTTTACCCTCCTTAGTCTTAATTTTATAAAACTCGTCTATAAAGATATATCTTATACGGAAGTTATATTTAAGGTTAGTACCCTCGTTATATAATTTTTTAATTTATATCTCGTATAAGTAGAAGTTATAAATAATTATTATACTCTCCTCGCCGAACTTTATACTCTATTAGGGCTATAATATAATAACTCTATATTTATATAAATAAATCGCTTATTAATAACGTAATAATATATTTTATTAGAATAAATATAGAAGTATTTAAATCTTAAAGTTTTAGTATTCGTATCGATTTATTTAATTTATTATTTTAACTAGTTACCTATAATCTTTACCTAGATAATAATAAGGGTAATATTTATTTTAGGAAAGAAAAAGCGTCTTTATCTTTATATATATTAAGGTAATCGAAGGTTAATAGGTTTATAGAAAAATAAATCTCTTAATTTATTTACGATTTTATTTCGTATAGAGGGTATTTATTATAATAAAGGGAGTCTTTAAAATCCTTAAGAGCCTTAAACCCTTTAATAAAAAAAGAATTATATTTATATACCGTACTCTAATATTCGAGAATATAAGAGTTAAAAATCATAAATATTTAAATCGACTCGGACGTTAATATTATTCAAATTAATAATAATATTAGAAAAAACTTAAAGTTAAATACGAACTTTATTAAAATTTATATCGTTATTATTAATAGCCCCTCCGTAATAGGAAGCCCGCCGCCTTCTCTAAAGATATTATATAATTAATAAATATTTAGTTTAAGGGCTAGTATCTTACTATCTACTCTTTTTTACGACTTTAATAATTATATAATATATATATTTATTTATAAATTTATTATCGCTTTTTAGTTAGAATAATTTATTTATAAATATTTATATTATATCTTTTTATTAAAGTCGGTCCTCTTCGTTAATTATAATAAAGCTACGGAGTAAATAAATTATAATCGAATTAAAAGATAAAGGGTAAAGAATTTACGGCGTTTCCCGCTCGTCTTTATTTATAGATATTATATTTATATCTACGACCCTCGCCGTAGTTATTTTCCCTATATTAATATTATATAAAGACGGGTCCCTAGTTTAATATAATTTATTAATAGTTAAACTTTACGTCGCTTTTTTTTTTCTTTATCGCTTAATTTATAGCCTAAAAGGTATCTCGATAAAGATTTAAAGTCGTTTAGTTAAAGAAAGTAAAAACGGATCTAGTAAATAATATTCTTAGATAGTAGGAGGTAGTATAGGAGGCTTTTTTAAATTTTTAATAAAGAGATATAAATACTCTTAATTTAAACGTTTTCTTTTCGCGCGAGAAGAGTATAGGTTTTTATAATATAATAGCCGATCGTTATTCTAGTATCTTTTATTAATATTAATAATTTTATTAACTAGTACTTTAATCGTTAAATAAAGTAACTTAATTAATAAAGAGGCCTATATACGATATAAAGGGGGTATTAAAGACTACCGCGTTAATATATATTAACTAGTATATCCTATAGGCCCTCGTTATATTCGATATTTATATATTCGTTATAAATAGAATACTAGAGTTTACTATAACGTAGAATATTATATTTATCCTAGAAGCGCTTCGATATTAAAATATAAATTATTTTATTCTAATTAAACCGGAACTATACTACTTTATTATTATTTTTAATATTATCTTTCGCGGTAATATTAAGCCGAACCTATTTAATCTAATTATCGCGGCTATATAAGATTTTAAGGAGAATCGATTTAGGATTTATAAATATTCGAGGGGGCGAGGGGCGACTTTTTATATAAAATTTATCTTTTAAATAATTATCTTCGGTCCTTTAAACTTTAGAACGCGAGGATTTAAATAACTCCTCGGATTCTCGTTTAAGGCCTTAACGGGTTATAGATTTAATCGTTATTTTATTAAATAGGCGTATAAATTACTATATTATCTTATTTCTAAATACGGGAATATAATTAAATAAATTAAAATTAATAATAATATCGTTAATAATTTAACGAAGAGTAAGGTTAATTTTAATATTATATAGATTTCTACTCTAAATATATACCTTTTATATTCTCTTTCTTTAATTCTACTTTAACTACCGGGAAGAAATTCGGTATATAATATAAACCGAGCTCGACGTTTTTAAAATTCTATCGGAGGCTATTTATACCGATTCTAATATAAAAATAAAAATCCGTTAATGTTATAATAGGTAATCTATTTATAGTAGAAAACGAGATTAAAAAAGATATAGTTAATTAAAATAGAATTAAAGAGGGTTAGAAAGTAAAGAGTATAAAATATAATTTATAAATAAAGAAGATAAGATATAATTAATAAATTATAAAAGTATAGGTTAACTTAAGTACCTAGAATAAATATCGATAGTTTTATAAATCAAGATTCGTTATAATTCGGGCTAGAGTATCGGCCGAAGTATAATCGAATAAAATTAAATATACTATTTAATCTATAGCCGTCGAATACGGCGGTAGTATAATTAGTACCTCGTTATTTATAAAAAGAACCCCCTTTCTATCTTTCTAAAATAATAACGAGCGCGGATTATAATTTATATTTATTATATAATAGCTAGCTAAACCGAGTTAAATATATAACTAAAATACGATTTACTAATAAAGATAATAACGCGATTAATAGTTTAATTTAAAAGGGTAAATAGGGAGCCGTAGCCGACTAGTATATATTAAATAGGATAAATATTAACTTTAAATATATAATATACTTAATACTTAATATTTTATATAAATACGCCGATTTACTACGTCAGAATTAATCTACGCGGGTTTAATATCTAAAGTAAAATATTATATACTTTATATATACGCCTTAATGGTAAATAAGATAGGATTTTCGCCTTTTTTATATATTTATAATATAACCGCTTTAAATTTACGAGCGTAATTAACTTCGATATTATTATCGCTAATATAATATATAATTTTATCGATAGAGTTATTATAGACTTTATCTTCGCGGAGGATTTTTTTAAATATCCTAAATTCGATTTTATTTAATATAATATTTATTAAAGGCTTCTTCTCCTTTAGGAACTTAAACGCGAAGAAAAGTATATCGGCCGTTATTTAGGTCGACTATATATAAAAGCCCGTTTCACTAAAAATAAAAAGACGCGCTATATAAAAAGAGTTATCGGTAGAGAAAGATAATATAATACGCCGTCTATAATTATAATAATAATTATATATATTATTAATCTTTTTAATTATTCTTAATTTATAGTTTTTAAGTTAGAGTTAGGGTATCTTGGATATAAAAATAGAGAGAAAGATTTTATCTAGTTACTTTAGTACTTTATTAAATTTAACTTAGTTCTTAAGGTTTCTTAAAGACGTACCTATAATATACCTTTATTTTATCTCTTTCTTTAATACTATCTATATTTCCTTATAATACGATTATTTAATTATAAGGTTACGCGAAATAATCGAGACTATCTAATTCCTAGGGTTAACGTTAATATAGAATTTAATAGGAGGTAAGGAGGGTAGGGAGGAGGTAGTAATAACGGGGTCGTAAAAGTCTTCTATAATATAAATAAAGATATAGGTTATTAAGTATTAATAGGGATATTAATAACGATAAGGAGGATATTATAAATAAAGACGTCGACGTTAATATATAAGAAATAATAATAATATCTAGGTAGATATTACTTTAAATACTCTACTAAACCTACTAGATAATATTAATATAAATATAGTTAACGAATATCGAGTCGGACGCTAAATTATATCCGACTCGGATAATTAAATAGTAATTAATATATTATCGACTCGTCCGACTCGGATAAATATCTTTAGTTTATAGAAAATATGAAAAGATACTAGTAAATATTTATTATATCTACTAGCTACTTAATAAGGACTATTAATAAAAACTCTTTACCGACGATAAATATAAATATAGTATTACTTTATATCTTATCGATTTAGACCTCGTCGTTAAGAGAGTACTAGGATATTAATTATATTAAAACGGTCTACTATTAAATATACTAGGGTAGTATACGGTATAAACGCTCTATCTAGAGGTTTAGTATTATATTAAATAACGGAGGTATTATAGAGATAATATCTTTACCGGATATTAATTAATATAAGCTAGAATATCTAGTTAGGGTAATATAAATAAAACGGTAATATTATTAACTATATCGTTTATTTTAATTTAAACCTAGGTGAAGCTCGTTAAACCTATAATTATAAAAGAGTAATAAAGAACCTTTATTTATAGTTTAGAGAAGAGTTATATAAAGTATTTAACTCGCCGATAATAAGAAAAAGCCCCCGTAGTAACGCCTCTTTATCCGATTATTAATATTAGTCGGATTTTCTTATCGCTTTTCTTATTATTAAATAAACTTATTTCCTTATTTTATTATCCCTTATTTATTTATTTAATACTATCTAGTCTAAGTAATTCTTATTATCTAGAATAAAGTAGTAGTTATATATCTTTTTATTCTTTTAAGATAAGCGCGTAATCCGCCCGTTATATTAAATATCGAAGAATTATATTTAATCTATATTAAGATTAATACTACGGAAGGTATAAATTAGAGTTACCTTAGTCCCGAGGATATATTTAATAAATAAGAGAAAACGAATTTTATCTCTTTCTATAAATAACTAGATATATTCTTTATCCCGTTTAATTTAATCTACGGATAAACTATACTATAAAGACTCGCCGGGGTAGTACTTCTCTAATTATTATATAAATATTAATATAAGTTTTATATTAAATATTATCCGATAAGTCTAAACTTATATATAATATAATATAGGTAACGACGGGTAAACTAGTGAAGATAACTAACCTCTCTAGTCTACTATAAATATCCTAACCGAGTAAATTAATTAGTTTTTTTAGTATTAATAACTTAGGCGTATCTTTAATAAAGTAGTCGAGATAATAGGCGTAGATACTATTTTATAAATATTTATTCCAGTCCTTCTATTTCCTCTTTAACTCTAGGAACTTTATATAGGGTCTATTATTATTATATTTAAAATCTATAAAAAACTCCTTATCCGTTAATACTAAATTTTTAATTCGAGTAAATACTAGAAGGTTTAGTATTACTCCCGCGGCGCGAAGTTTATAAACCTTTCTAAAATAATTATTATAAATACTTCTTTACCCGCCGCTCTACATCGGCAAGTCCGGAAAAACAGTTCTGCAAAATCGCTGCTTAATCGGTGCAAAATACGCATTTTGCAGCCTTGGCAAATCTTGGCGCCAAGATTTTTAAGTTAGAGTTAAGGTCTGCGCGGGAGCGCTAAACTTAATCCTAAAAGTAACTTTATAGCCCTATAGGGCAACGCTAGTAAAAATCTAATTAAAAATTCGAAATCTAGGCTAAAAATAGATTTAGTAAGATATTTATATTTCTATATGGGGGCCCTAGTCTAGATACTATAAAAAGTTAAAGTTTAAAAAAAAAAAAAAAAAAAGTTGCTAAATCGGTGTAATATCGCTGCTTAATCGGTGCATAATGTACTTAGAATGCGGGACATGAGCAGATACGCATTTCCAGCATTTTATACAATTTCGGTATAAAATACGCAAAAATCGGGGTTTCCGGACTTGCCGATGTAATAGCCGTTATTATTCTTTAGTACTTTTTTTATACCTTTTTATTAATTCGTAACTCCTCTTTATAAAGTTCTTCTCGTTAAATATCTCTAATAAAATAGTAGACCTATTTTATTTTATAGAGGGGAAATTTAATAAACTCGGTTATACCCTCGAAATTCTTAATAAAAGGTATTTATTTAATTTCGATAGAATTAAGAATTACCTTTATTTTATTTATAACCACCTTTTCTATATCCTTATTTAGGTATATATAAACGAGTAGGTTCGTTATTCTTTAACTAATTACCTCGATTTTATAAAGTATTATATACTCGGTAGACGAATCTTAAGGTTATTATAATTATTTAATTAACCTAATTATAATCGCGTAATTCTTTAAAATACGAGTTTATAAAGTTATTAAAAAACCCTATATAAAAAGTAAACTTTATTAATATTTATATTTATATATTTTATTTAGTTCGGTTTATTTAAAACTATTTTTAGGGAATTTCTTTCGAACCCGCTTTTTAATATCTTATTTAATCTTTTAGATAAATCTAGCGGCGGTACCCGTCTTAGTCTTTACTTTATAAAATTCGTTCATAAAGATTTATCTTATACGGAAATTATATTTAAGGTTAATATCTAGTCGATTTAAGATTTTCTTAACCTATATATTATATAAAACGGGGTTATATATAAATAGGATTCTTTCCTAACTAGGCTTTACGGTTCCGTCCGATTTATAACGTAATAACTTAGTGTTTTCGGGGGTAAATCGCTGAGTATTAATATTAAAATACTTTTTTTTAGCCTAGGTATAGAAATACTAAAGTCTTAGACTCTTATCGTTTATATCGATTTATTTAATTTATTCTCTTAACTAATTCTCTACTATCTTCGTTAAAATAACGACTAGGGTAATACTTTATATAGGATAAATAATAATATCCTTATATTTATATATATAAAGATAACGGATATCTAATAAACCCGTAGAGGGATAAATATCGCCGTCGGTTTATAATTATAACTCGTATAAAGGGAGATATTTACCGTAATAAATAAATTCTTTAAATTCTTCGAGATCCCGAAATTTCTTCTAAACGTTAAAGTAATAATAATATAAATTAAACTAATATTCGGTAATAAAACTAAGGAAAATATTAAGTATTTAGGTCGAGTCGGATATTAGTATAATTTAATTCGATAATATTATTAGAAGAGACCTAAAGTTAAGAACGAACTTTATTAAATTTTAAATTATTACCGTTAATAACCCCTCTATAATAACTAGCCCGCCGCCTTCTCTAAATAATATCGTAGAATTAATAAATATATAGTTTAGGAGGTACTATTTTATTATCTACTATTTTCTATAACTTTAACCCTCGTATAATATATATATTATAAATAAACTTATTACCGGGTTCTAACTAGAATAGCTACTTTATAAATATCTATATTCTATTATCTTATTAAGGTCGGTCCTTTTTATTAATTATAATAAAACTACGGAGTAGATAAGTTACGGGCGAATCGAAAGATAAAGGGTAAAGAATTTATAAAGTTTCCCGCTCGTTTATATTTATAGATATTATATCTACCTCGGCGACCCTCGCCGAGGTTATTTTCCCTATATTAATATTATATAAAGACGGGTCCCTCGTTTAATATAATTAATTAATAATTAAACCCTTCGGCGCCTCTTCTTCCTCCTTATTATTATCGGATAATATATTAATAAAGATTATAATTCGCTTAATAGGAGAAAGCGGGGGCGGATTCGTTTAATAAAGTTATTAGACGGTAGGAGGTAATATAGGAGGCTTCTTTAAATATTCGATAAAAACGGAAAACCTCTTTAACTAAACCTTTTCTCTTCGCGGGAGAGAATGATAGTATTTTTAAATATACTAGCCGATTATAGACTCGGTACCTTCTATTAATACTAGTATTTCTATTAATTAATATCTCGATTATTATATAAAATAATTTAATTAACGGAGAGGCCTATATATAATATAGAGGGGTTATTTAAAACTTCCGTTTTACTATATATTAACTAGTATATCCTATAAGTCCTCGTTATAATTAATATCTATATATTCGCTAGGAGTAGAATACTAGAGTTTATTTTAATATAGATTATTTTACTCGTCCTAAAAGCGCTTTATTATTAAGATATTAATTAATTTAATATAATTAACCCGGAATTATACCGGTTTATTATTATTCTTTATATTATCTTTTAAGATAGTATTAAATCGAATAAATCGGATTTAATTATTACGGCTATATAAGACTTTAAAGAGAGTTATCGTAGGATCTCTAGATATTTAAGAGGGCGAGGTATAATTTCTTATATAAAACTTACCTTCGGAGTAATCGTCTTCGGTCCTCTTAATTTTAGAATATAAGGTTTTATATAACTCCTCGGATTCTCGTTTAAATTAACGATTTATAATTTTAATAATATTTTCGTTAATTAAATATAGAAACTACTATATCCTCTTATTTAAAAATAAAGGAGAATAATTAAATAAATTAAAATTAAAGATAATAGTATCGATAATTTAACGACGAGTAACCCTAATATTATTATTATAGAAAGTTTTACTTAATATTTTTATATTTTATATTCTCCTCTCTAGCTTTATTCTAACTACGGCGAAGAATTTCGGCGTATATTATAAACCGAGCTCGATATTTTTAATATTCTATCGGAGACTATTTAAACCGATATTAATATAGAAATTAGGATTCGATAATACTATAATAAATAGCCTATCTACGTTAGAAAGCGAGGTAGAAATAAATATTATTAATAAAAATTAAAATAAAGAGGGTAAAATATAGTTAGTAAATAAAGACGATAAAATATAATTAATAAATAAAGAGGGCGAAAGAATAAATAAAGGGTACGAATCGACTTTTAATAAATAAAATAAATAAATACGTTATTTATTTTATAACTAATAGCGCTAAAACGATAATATTAAACTCGTCGAAACTTAATACTAATATTTATAAAATCCTATTTATTATAACATTAGAATATAATAGAGTAGAAGATCCTAGGTTTAAATAAAAGTAAAGAGAGCGAGGAATAATAAAATAATAATAACTAGAAACGGATATTAAAATAATATTAAATTCGCGTATTAAGTACGAATTAATAGTATATATAACTAAATACTTATTAGAGTGGAATTATATTCGATCGGGTAGTTAATAAAGTTATTACTATATTTAGACTATTATAGGATTATTATTAAAAATTAATACTTTTATTTCTATAAATTCTTGAATTTTAAAAGTAGCCGGATAATAAAAAATGTCCGAGTCGGTTAAGGCTACGCTTAATATACTATAAAAGAAGGTATAGCGGGAGAAATAAATAAAGTAAATAATATAAAAAACCATTTACTTCTAATTAAATACTATACTATCGGAATATTTATATAGGTCCATACTCTAGTATTATTAATAATTTATAATTATTATTAAATATAGTAGTAAGCTTAGGCCATAATTATTTCTTAATTAATATTATATTATACTTTAGATTAGAAGCGGTAGAGTTTACCCACGATTAAGAATATTATAATTATTAAATATAATCGCTAGGAGTACGATAAGCTAGTATATCGTATCGCTATTAAACGGAGGAATTCTTATACTAGCGGGTAATCGTCCCGTCTTAATAGTAAATACGTTTTATAAAAGATCCGATAAAGAGGTAAAGAGATAACGTAAAGACCTTTATAAACTTAATATTAAAAAATAACTCTCGTATATTTATTAATTAGTATATATAAACTCTTTTAAAGATCCCTTTCCCTAACTTTAATATTTAATATATAAATTTAATCTAGCCTCTTTCTCGTTTAAATAAATAGAATAATATATATAACTTCTTTCTACACTCTTTCATACTCTAAACTAAATAATATTTTTATAATATTAATATTTTATTACTACGGTTATACTAGTTAATTATTATACCTAGTATTAAGAATTTATCTCTAAGACCTTATAAGGCTTCTTTAATATTTTAAAGACTAAATCTTACCTTCGAAGTTTAATATACCTAATATACGAATGGCCTAATATACTATATAGTTCGTATATATCTCGGACGATTAACGAGTAATACTAGAATTACCTAGATCCTAATTATATAAGAATTTTAAATTAATCGATATCTTACCCTATCGATAAACTTATTAGGAAAAGGGAATTTAAATTATATTATTATTAAAACGAATAAATCGATAGTATTAATATTATAAGAAGTAATATCTTAGTAGTAACGGTCTTTCTATATATTTATTATAATATAAAGGCCGATTTAATAACCTTAATTAAATATATAAAAAACGGACGCGTTTTTATAAAGATCCTATAAAGCCCCTAATTTATATAGACGAAAAGAACGAGGACGATACTAATAATAAAAGTCGCTTTTAGGTTAAAGATATAGATATTTCTTAAAAGAACGGTATATATTAAATAATTATATAGATAACGATATTATAAAATAAATATTCTAAGACGCGGAGGACTATAAGATATATTATCCTCGGGACGTATTAATTTAAATAGCGGAATAAACGACCTCTATAACGACTTCGGGCGGTACTAGTATAATATCGTCTTTAATAATTATATCGGTAGAATAATACCTACTAGAGCGAGGTACGGGGAGGTTAATAATAAAAAAAATATACTAGACTTAAAGTCTTTATCCGAGTAATTATCTAAATTAGGTATAAATTATAATCCCTTCGGATTAAAAGTAGACTATATAATAACCGAGTAAATATACGTCGCGTAACTCTCTAACGGTTTTATAAATAAGTTTTTTAAAGACCGTCGATTAAGACCCTTTTATAGATATTATAACTTCGATAGCGCTTTATTATTAAAAGCCAAATTATTTAATATAAAATATAATAATACCGATAGGGACTGGGTCCGGTAAACTTTCTAGATTTATATAAATAAATTTAGTAACGAGCCTAGAATATATTTTATCTTCTATGATATAATATTTATTATAAGAGCGTTACTAGGATATATACTATTTAATTCGAGTCTTAGTTATATATTAATATACTAGCGAAATCTTAATATAGATTTTATTATTAATAAAATATATATAGCCGGTTAGTAATAAAAGATATAGAATAAACTACCTAATAACTCGACCGTCGTACTAGTAATAATAGGATTGGATAAAACCTATTTATCTCGAATCTACGGAGACTAGTAGGCCTAGTCGGTTTATATTACTATTAGTAACCTCGAACGAAACGTATAGCGAGTAGGGACTCGATTAAAGATAATACTATTTAACTTAATATTAATAGTCTATAATAAAGCGAAAGCCGAAATATATTATTATATTCTAGGGCTTATAGTAGAGGGTAAATTAATCGTAATTATAATTAATATTTATTTATATTAACCGCGTAATTTTAAAATATTTAAGGAGTACGCTCGGAAGGGGATTTATATTATATACGCGGACGAATTAATCCGACGATATTATCCGATCTTAACTTCTATACCTAGCGATTATAAAGAATAAGTTTTAATTACTTTTATTAAGAGTAGTAAATATTATCCGGTATATTTAATATTATTGAATAAATACGAGCGATTACGCCCTAAGGTCCTATATTCTTTAAGGATACCGAAGTAATATATAGAATAATTATATATCTAAAAAACCTACGATAAGGATACGCCTAAATAATTATCGGATATAATAATATACGACCGCCGTAACTTCGTAGAGGGTTATTTCGCGGTTAATATCTTCGGGATCTAAACCTTTAATATACTATATACTTTAATAATAAAGGGGCTAATAAACTACCTTTTAAACTAATAAATTTAATATATTAAAGAGGGTAGAATAAAAAAAGAGATAAAAACTTTATTCGACGGTCGATTTCGAGCCGTACCCAAATATATTAATTTAAAGCCTTTCCTAAATTTTAGTAAAATTAATTAAATAGACGGGGGAGGAGAGTAAATAACTTTTATAAATAATTATACCCGTATTTACCCCTCTATTATTAGAAAAGATACTGGAAATACTATATATAAAACGAGCGATTATTAACTTTATTATATTTATAAAATATCGTTCGTATAACGAAGAAATATTTAAGTATATAAATATAATATTAAATAGGATTAATCTCTTAAAAAAAGTCTTTAAGAAGTATAGGCCGATTAATAAAAAAACGGGCGAGCTATATTTTAACTTCCCTAAATTCCATATCCTTATTTACGTAGTACCGATAATTAGATAATACGGTCTACTAGACTTTTATAGTATTTAAATAATAAAGAGGATATATTTAATATTATTAAAAAACTACTATAAGCGAACGAATAAATACGACGATTATTAGGAGTAAATAATAGAGTATAATACTCGCTATATTAAAATTACTACTATAAAAGATAAATTAAAGTATTAAAAAATAAAGTTTATATTACCTAGTTAAAAGAGAAGGTAAAAAAAAAAGAAGGTTATAAAAGCCGGGGTTCTTTTATACCTCGATAAATTAAATTAATAAACGGACGTAGACGAGGATATTACTTTATAATAAATCTATAAATACGATACTCGATATTAATATATAGTATTAAATATAGCGAAGATATTTAACTTAAAGGGCTTTCTCGAAGGTCTAGTTATATTTATTAAAACGAATTAAATAAAGACGTCTATATAAAGCCTAATAATACCGAATACCGAAATTAATAAACGGGAGATAAACTATAACTAGGTTAATAACTACTTAATTTATATTTATAAAAACCTAGTATACTAAAAAATATTAAAGAAGGACTCTTTTAATCCGAGCTACCTCTATAAGGATATAGTAATCTATAGACTAAATATAAAACTATATTATTATAATTAACGTAGGGATAGTATATGGGTACGCGAATAAAAATCGGTCGAAACGAACCCTATTACTATATAAGAAGGAAGGTTAATAGGCGAGGTATAAATTATTATAAAAATAAAAAATTTAGGCTAGAGGGACTAAAAGTAATAACCTACTTATTTATAAAGTACCTTTATAAAAATCTTTAATTATCGATACTTAAGATAAGTCTAAAAGTTTTATAAAATAATAAAAATAAAAAGAGCGCGTCTATTATATACTTTTAACCCTAAAATATTAAATAATCGGCGGTTCTACGGATTACTAAATATCGAGCGAAATATTTATCCCGTACTTATAACGATTAAGGGAAGGGACTTCTTTTATATTAATTTATTTATTAATTAAAATTAATATAATATTATTTATAACCCTAAATTCTTTATGAAGAGTTAAAAAATAACCGAGGAAATCTATACCTAAATTATAAATAAAGGGCGTATATATAAATTAAATATAAAGCGACGAAAGAGTTATAAATATTAATATTATAAGGAAAAAGGATTTCTACTAGTCGTTATAATAAGAAATATATAAGAATAAAAGTTTAATAAAGTAATCTAAAGAATAAAATCCGAGTTAAATTATATCGTTATTTAATTTAGATACTAAATCGCCTATATTACTATCTAATTTAAATACTAAATCGCCTATATTATTATTTAACTCGGATAACGAATCGCCCGAATCGGGTTCGGGGATAAAATCGAAGAAACGAATCGAGGGTATTATTACTCTATTATAATCGAAGATACTAAATCCTAAATAACCGGGGTAATAATATAAATACGGGTACTACCTCCTAAACTAATAATATACTAAAGCCGGGTATTTTAGGGACTACGGATATAAGTTTTATAAAAAAAAAGAAACGTAGAAAACCTATATTCGGGAATATTATAAATAGGAGTAGGATCGTTATATGGATTAATATAATTAACTCGTTATCGAGGAAGGATAATACGTAGGGAGATAAAAATAATAATAAATAACGGAGTATAAATACGAATATATAGAATAAGAATAATACTATATAAAGGATTAAAAGGGAGGAGTTTATTATAGCGACCGAACCTAAAGAGTTAAAAAGTAAAAGAGATATTATAAAATAAATATACTATTTAAAGCGTAGGAAATAATACTAATAATTATTTATAACTTTAACTATGATTTAATTATATTCGTTTATATCGGCCTAGAAGTTAAGAGTTTTAGTATATATAAAGAATTATTATTTAAAGCCTCGATATTCTTTAGAAGTATCTTTTCTAGTAAATATAAACCCGAAATAAAAACTAAATCCGAAGATATTATCGAAATTATATTATATAATAATAGCTTAAAGGTAATTACTCTTTTTAATAAAAATTTATTAATCTTTAAATAGCTTAACGACTAGGGGTAAATATTTTTATTATATTTCCCCCTCCCGTTAAAATACTTCGATAAAAAGGTCTTCCCCCGAATAAAGTTTTGAACGAATAAATAATAAAGAAGGGGGATAATTACGTGAGTAAAAAATTATTTATCTATCTTTTATCTTTTTATCTTTACTCTTTTACGTTATTATACTATCTTTTACTCGATTAATTATAATATAATTAAAACTTATATATTATTATATACCTTTATTAAAGTTATAATAAATATTATTTAATAAATTAGGCTAGTTTCTAACCCCCCTCCTACGTTTCTAGTTAATTATAATTATTATAATTTCGTTAACCCTAAACTAGAAATTACCTTTAAGAAATATATTTATATTAAATAAAACGAATAAAGAATCGAAGAAATTCGAATACTTTAAACCTAACTTCGTTATTTAATAACGAATATAACGTTATTATTTATTTACGGTAAAGTTAGACTCTAAATCGCCGAATTCTACTATATTTTTATTAATATCTTAATACGCACCGTCTACGCTATACTCTTCGACGTAACTATTTATAACGTTTATACCGTTAAAGGTTAATACTAGTAAATTAATAACTTCCTAGATATCTAGTATTAATACGTCTATAATATCTTCTAGTAGGTAGAAAATAAGTAGGTTCTTTTAATCTTCGTTATTTATAGGATTAAAAATAGGAAGGGAGATTATATTAAAAAGGTCGCCCCTTTTAAAAACTATTATAATCGAGGCGCTTTAAAATTCGGGTAATCTATTTACTCCGTAGTGATAATAAATCTTATATTATTAAATATATATTACTTTTACCCCGAATATCCTTTTATCGATCTTTATTTTATTTCTTTTAATACTTTTATTTACTCGTATTTATTATACTAGAGGCCTTAACTTATATATACTTATACTTTTTTAAATATTTAAATTATTTATTACTTCTTTACCTAAATATAGCGACCTCTTTATAGTAGTTATTACCCTCGAGATACCTCCTAGAGTCTAGAACTTTATCTTTAAACTAAATATTCTTCGATATTTATAACCCCCTTAAGGGTAAATAACCTTAAATCAAAATATTAATAATAATCGTATATTCTTTTTATTATTAATAATAGCGTTAATAATCTCCTTCTTAATCTTTTATATCTCGATAGGTTTAATATCGACGGGTTTATTTAACTATAAATTATATAATATACGTCTCCTTTATTTAATTAATACGAAAGATATAATAGAAGATTAAGGTTATTAATAAAAGTCTAAAATCAAATACTAAAGGAGTATTAGTACGTATGATTAAATTATTATTAGAATATTATATCTTTTAAGAGCCCTAAATAAGAATAATTCTAGAAGAATATAATAACGCCGGGAGCTAGTAAAGGACCTCGTATAACCGAGCGACGAATATTAAAAAAGAATATAATTATTTAAATAAAAAGTAATTTATATACCTTTTATCTTTCTCTCTTTATTTATTTACGTTATAATATTACTCGCTATATTTAATTATAATATAGCTAGATTATTTATACTACCATTTATATTTATAATATAATAATATCCTCGTTATTTAATAACGAATATAGGGCGCCTCGGAGATCTAGCTAAACTATTTACTTTATAGTAATAACGAGCCTTATCTTACTAAATATATAATACTCTAGTATTAAATATCCTTTTATCGATCTTTATTTCATTTATTTTAATTTATTTATTTCCTCGGATTCGTTTTTTCTAAAACCTTTACTTTTTTATTTCTTTATAAATTATATATTATACTAGTTATTATCTTATACTTTTTAATAATTATTAAGTTATACTTATCCGTATATATCTTTGAATAGGAGAAATTAGTTTATAGTTTTAAATCTAATTAAACTCCCTAAATTTAAATAGAATAAAGGTAATTAATTTATATTTATAATAATTAAAGGCCCTAAAGGCCGGCTTATACCTTTAAAGATAGGCTAAAGATTCTAACGGAAACCTATTTAATTAATTTTATACGAAATCTTATAAAAGAATATATTTAAATAAAGGATTATATTAATCTTTTTATTCTTATATTAACTAACGATCCTATTAATTCGAGTGTCTTTAATCTAATAAAGAAGATTAAAATAAAGGGAAGAATAATCGGCGGTTTAATAAAACCCGATTAAATATAGGAGGGCGAGTCTCTCTAGTAATAAATTTAAATATTTAATAATAAACGCTAAATTTATAACTTCGGGTACTATTCTATTAAAAATAATCTAGATATTTAAGTCAATTATATTATAATAAGGAGAGAAGAAGATATTTTCTTTAACTCGAATAAACCTTATACTATTATACTCGGTATTTATAATAAATATTTTAATACCTTTTTACTATAATCGGCGCTCTTTAAATACTTAACCGCTTATATTCGGAAAAGGTAAACGAGCCCCGTTTATTATTATTTAAAGATATTTATTAATATCCGTCTAGCCTCTTATATATTATTAACGAGGTTTAATAAAAAACGGATAATATCGATACTAGATTAAAAGAGTTATTAAAACCGTTAGATAAAAACCTTCTAATAGTTATTATACAAGAAATAATAAGATTTAAATAATAAATTAAGAAGTATATTAAAGGGGGCGCTTAAGCTAATATTTTTTAAAAGAAATAAAATAAATAAGCTTTTTAATTTCGTAAGATTTTAACCGACTCGCGATTAATTTTTAAATTATTAAATCCGCTAACGCCTAGTTAATTTTATAGTATATTAATTAATAAGTTTATAATTACGCCTAGTCCCTTAAACTAAAAGAATATTACTATCTTTAAATTTAATTCCGAATTTAATATTAATATTAATAGTAAACTAAGCCTTATACTATCTAGGAGGAAGAGATTATACGGATCGATATAACCTATATTAAATAAATTTTTAAAAATCGTCCTTTATTCGAAAGGCTATATTATATCCTCTAGATATTTTAACCTTAACGAGGTATATAATATTATTTAAAATACGTATATTAGACTTCTAAGGCGAATTTATCTTAATATAATAAAAAGAATTAGGTTTTTTAGTAAATATAGAAAATTTTTAGAAATCGTTAAAGCCTAGACTAAATATAAAAAGGAAAATCCGTTAATTAATCTAGGATATATTTATATCTAGACTTTATTATTTAAATCTATTTAATACTAGAAGGCCTTAAAGGTCTTATATATAAAAAAAACGATCGAATATTAAATTAGGATCTCTATTAAAGTAACTTTAAAGAATAAAATTATAAAGATATATATTTAAAATAAAGATAATATTATAAAGAAAATTAAAACTAAGCTTAAAATAATACTATAAAGAAAATTAAAACCGAGGAGAGTAAGGTTACTACCGAGCCTAAAATAATACTATAAAGAAAATTAAGACCGAGGAGAGTAAGATTATTACCGAGCCTAAAATAATACTATAAAGAGGATTAAGAGGGAGGAGGGTAGATTTATTATTAAGCCTAAAATAATACTATAAAGAGGATTAAAAGGGAGGAGGGTAGATTTATTATTAAATTTAAAAACCTAAAATATAAGAAAGAAGTCGTAGAGTAAATATTTTATTATACCGTTAAAGTTAAAACCCTAGGTAAAAGCGAAATTAATAACGAAATTATACTCTTTTTTAAGAAAAAAGGTGTTATTTATAAACCTAAAAATATTCTAGCTACCGAAGTTATATTTATTAATATTATTATTTCTTTCTCTCTAATAATAGCCTTAGAGTCGTATTTATTCTATTTAACAAATATAAAAGCCTAAAGATATTCTAGCTACCGAAGTTATATCTATTAATACCGTTATTTCTTTTTCTCCGATAATAGTTTTAGAGTTATACCCGTTTTATTTAATAAATATAAAAGCCTAAAGATATTCTAGCTACCGAAGTTATATTTATTAATACCGTTATTTCTTTTTCTCCGATAATAGCCTTAGAGCCGTACCCGTTCTATTTAATTAATATAATAATATTAATAGTTTCTTTAACTAGGCTCTAAAGACTTAAAAATTCTTAAATAACTCGGATAATATTAATAACCTAACGGGTATCCCGGTTATAATAGATAGTATTTAATAACTAATTACTATAACGTAGAGACTAGTAGATATATTCGGTTATATATTAAACGAAATTATAAAGGCGAAGGGTAATAAGACTAATAATTTAATAAAACTCGAAAATCCGGTTCTAAATAGGGCGAATATAGCCTTAATTTAATTACGTAAAATAATATCTTCGCTTAATTATATATCTACCGTTTAAATAAAAGTTTAAGTTTATAAATATAAATCGACGTTACTTCCTCTTTACTAGACTATAGTTACGAAGATAATAATTATTATTATTATTATTAAAATAGGAGTTAAATCTAAAGGACGTTAATTATAAAAGTTACGATATAAATAATAATAACTCTAAATCTATTATAAAGTATATCGAAACGAAGATTAATACGGTATTTATTATTAAATATTATAGACTAAAGGCCTTAACTTTCATAATTAAATTATTTACTTTTAAGGTATTTATTAATAGAGTCTATATTAATAGTATTTTAATATAAAAAGGAGAACGACTAGAATCTCGTTTAAAAAGGGATCACCGAATAAATATCGCGGTAGATAATAATAATATATTTTTAGTAGAGGCTATATCTACAGGTTTAATATTATAAAGATAAGATATTACTCGCTTTACGAGTCCTTTAATTTAATATTTATTTATTTTATTAATAGCGTTAATAGACTAAATATTTATAATGTTTATAAATAGAAATTCTAGAATATTTTACTACTATTCGAGTCGAATAAAATAATTTTTCGAGTCGGACGAGATAGTTATCCGAGTCGGATATAATAACTATTTAAATCGGATATAGTAGATATTTAAATTAGATAAAAATTATACGAAAATACCTTATAACGAAAATTTTTATAATTTTCTACGATTATCGTCCGTTCTTAGGGTATTCTAGATAACTTATAAAGTAGTCTAAAAACGAAGACGTAAAGATTTTAGATATTATTATTAGCGAGAACACCGGGTTATATTTAGGCCGTTATAAACTCTTTATTTATAGGGTTAAACTATTTATCGCTATTTAACCTACTAGTTATATTATCGACGTCGTCGACGTTTTCTTCGCTACTATCTTTACTATTAATAGTACTACTATAGCTAGAATAGATATTATTAATAATAATAGAGGTAAAATAATTAGAAGGAGAAGTTTTATTAATATTATACGAAGGTTAGACGTATCTCGTATAAATACCCTAAACTAGGTACTAGTAGAGGCGGTAAAGATTAAAGTATAAATATAAATAATAGTAACTCTAACGGATATAGAGGAAAAAGTAATTACGATAATATAGTCTATAATAAATATTAGTAGTGAATATTAGATATTAAATAATAATTAAACTTAAAGCTTAATAATAGGTATATTATACCGGTAGAGATTAATATATAGTTAATTTACTAAACGTACTTCGAGTATATTATTAATAAATTAAATATACTATCGGGGCTAGTAGTATACTATCTATAAATAATAGATACTAACTATACTAGGAGTATAGTATCGGTAAATAAAAGTTACTAAATTTATTAATAGGTTATTAATAGTAACCCCGAGTTATTAAATTTATTAATAGGACGCTACCTAGACCTTTAATTTATTAAATTTACTAATAGGACACTACTAGCCCTATCCGTAACTTAAGGCTACTAGTAGGACGCTACTAGCCCTATCCGCGCGGTCGGTAACTAGAGTTTTAATAGGAGTTTTTGAGATTTACCGATAACCTTACCGTTAACTAAAGTAATTAACGAGTAAAGTATATATTACTATAGCGCGTATTAATTAGATTATTAGATAGTCGATAATTAAAGTGGGCGTAAATATAATACTTTATTCTACGCTATAAACTTTAAAGATTTAGACGTTATTCTAGGTATATTTAAATTACGTTAATTAAAAATATTAATTAATTCTAAAGCGGACTAATAGCGGTTTAAGGTTAATTCTAGTAATTTATAAATTAAAGAACCGGCCAAGTTCACTAATAATTTTAAAAATAAACCGAATATATTCGCGGTCGTATATATTATAATAGCGCGAGGCGAATAGGAAGAACTTCCTAACCTAAAGATTCCTAAGGAACTTATAAAGTTTTATAATATTTTTTTTAATAAAAAGGCGAGTACCCTACTTATTTTTAAATAAGGGGTTTATATTATTAAAATAGAGATTAATAAAGAACTACTCTATAGGCCTCTCTATAATTTATTTTAAACTAAATTATCGGAGCTATAGCGCTATTTAGAATCTTTACTCTATAAAAACTAGATCCGTTATTTAATCTCTTTAGTCGGAGTATTTATTCTTTTTATACCTAAAAAAGATAATAGGCTACGTCTTTACGTAGATTACTAAGATTTAAATATAATAATTATTAAGAATCGATACCCGCTACCCTTAATTACTAAGATATTAGACCGCTTATACGGTTTTAAAATCTTTACGAAATTAGACTTTAAAGATACTTATTATAGGATCCGGATTAAAGAAAATAATAAATAGAAAATTATTTTCCAAACTCGCTATAATTACTTCGAATATTTAATTATACCTTTTAGGCTCGCTAATACACCGGCGACGTTTTAAATTTATATTAATTATATATTTATAGGTTTAATAAATATAACGTACGTAGTATATTTAGATAATATCCTAATTTATAGTACTAATCCGGCGGAGTATTAACGGTATATTAAATAAATATTTAAATAATTACGTTAATTCTAGCTATTTATTAACCTTAAGAAATATTAATTTAGTACCGAAACGGTCGAGTTTTTAGATTTTATTATATCTACTAATAAGGTAATTATAGACCCGGAACGCGTTAAGACTATTACGCTGCGGAATAGGGAAGAGAATCGGCCTTTTTAACTCTATTCCCTTCCCTTCTTTAGGGAAGGGAATTTTTTTTGTACTAATATTTATCCTAATTTTTTGAATTCCCTTCCTCGATTTTCGAAAAAGTCAAAATTCCCTTCCCTGTTCCGCAGCGTAAAGACTATTAAGGAATAACTTTAACCGAAAATATATCGGGAGGTATAAGTCTTTTTAGGCTTCGTTAATTTCTATAGATAGTTTATTTATAATTATTCTAATATAACTATACCGCTTATTAACCTATTTAAGGGTAGTAAAGTAGGTAAGAAAATAAATCCGTTAAAATAAATAAACGGCGCTACGGAAGCGTTTTAAATCTTACGAGATATATTCGTAAACGCGCCTTTTCTACGCTATTACGATCTAACTAAATAATTATATATAGAGATAAATACTTCTAACTTTAGCCTTAACTCTATACTATCGTAATAGAATAAAAATAGTTATTAGCGCCCTATAGTATTCTAGTTATAAAAATTAAATCCTTTAGAATAAAACTATAAGACTTATAATTAAAAATTACTCGTTATTATAACGGTAATAAAATAATAGTAATACTACCTAGAAGGTAGCCTCTATTATATTAAAATCTAAATTAATTATAATAACCTAAAGAGTTTTATAAAGTAGAAGGAGTTAAACTCTAGGTAGGCCCGTTAAATATTTAAATTAATTACTTATAACTTTAAAATCTTCTATCGGGTAGGGAAATTGAATTCTATTAATATACCGTCGCGGCGCTCTAATTATAAGGGAGTATCGCTATTAAATATTAAATTATTACTAACGCTTTAGAATAAATTTACTCTTTAAACTAGTAGTTAGTTATCGGAAAGAGATAAAGAAATAAAAGTAACTATAATCTCTACTTTTTAAATTATAGAGTTAAAAATAGTAATTCTAAAACGGGATATTATAGTAGTATTTAAAATTATATATAATAATCCTGAAAGGCCTACTAAAATACTAATTCGGGAATTATAAATTTATAATAATTAAGTAAATTCTTTTCGAACTAGAGTAAATATATTAAAGAACCGCCGTTATATAAAGAATAAAGTATAGGTTATAAACTCTAAGGGATTATTAAGATATAACGGTCGCCTTTATATATTAAAGAATAAAACTCTAAGAGAAGAGTTTATAAAGAGGTATTATAATAATCCTCTAATAGGCCACTTTAGCGCTACGAAGTCGTATAAATTATTTACCCGAATTTTTTTTTAGGAGGGTAGCCTAAAGTAAATTACGGACTATATTAAAACTTATAATATATATTAACGGACGAAGGCGCCGCGATATAATTTATATAGTAAATTAAATTCGCTTCTTATTACTATTTAGTCTTAGAAGGAGATTTTTATAGACTTTATAATTAATTTACCGCCTAGTAAATATAGAGGTACCGTTTATAATATTATTTTTATTATTATAAATCGATTTACTAGAATAGTTAAATATATATTTATAACTATTAAAATCGATACCGTTTAACTAGCGGAAGTATTCTATTTTAAAATTATTTACCGCTATAGTATATTTAATAGTATTATTAGCGATAGAGGCTCTATTTTTATAAACGCCTTCTAATCGACTATATATTTTTATTCGAAAATTAAACGACACCTAAATACTATCTTTTACCCTTAAATAGATAAATAAATAAAGCGTTAAAATTAGGTACTAGAGTACTATTTACGTATATTTATTAATAATAAATAAATTAATTAGGCTAGATTACTATCTATAGTAGAATTCTTAATAAATAATAATTAGAGTACCGTTATCGGAACGACGTCGTTCTTCCGTATATATAGTTATTATCCTGAAATCCGCTAGGAGATCGAGGACGACTCTAGGAAAAGAAGGGTACTAACTATAAATAATAAAGTATAAAAGTTATAAACTTTAAAGAATAAAGTTACGGAGCGCCTTTAAAGCGCTATCGAGTACTAAGTTAAATAATATAATAAAACGTATAAACTATAAAGTTATAAGGTTAGTAATTTAATTATATTAATAACTAAAAACCTAAAGTAAAAGCGCCTAAATAAGAAATTATCCTATAAGTTTATAGGGCTCTTTAGGATTATTAATAAAATAAGAGTATAAACTTACCGCCTACTACTACTTTTTATATATAAAATCTATAATACCTTTTATATATCGTTACTTAAATTATATTATCTTCGCGATTATATTAATACGGCGGAATCTTTTATATAAGCCCTCGAACTTATTAATAATAATAAACTATAGGAGGTAGAAGAAGTAATTAATAAAGTTAAGAATAAAGAAAGTATCTAGTATAAAGTTAAATAAATTAATTAAGGCGAAGAATATAACTAATAACTATTAGACGAAGAATTTACTAGTATTAATAAACTAATTAAAGTCTTTAAATAGGTAGGTAGTAAATATAAATATATAAATATAATTAAAGAGGTTACCTAGTCGTATAAAATAATAAGGCGAAATAAACGGAGCCGATATTAAAAGTAAATATTATTACTTTTATATTAATATTTATATAACGGACGTTCTCCTCTATATTTATAATCTTATTATATAGTTTTAAAATATAACTAAATTTAATTTATTATTGAACTATTTATATATAATAACGATAAGATATCGTATTTATAAGAATACTTCTATTTTAGGTATAATCTATATAAATACCTAGAATATATTATTAAATAATATATTTAGGTGAGTTTAGTTAACGCTAATTTAAGAAAAAAAGAATTCGATATCGTTATTATATTATATAAAATATTTAGTTCTTATCGGAATCTTTAAAAGAAGACTCTTTAAGGTCCCGTTTATACTAGTGGAAACTCTCGGTCTTTTCTTCGAGAACTTTATTCATCGTCTTTAATTTCTTAATATACTATATCGGTAAAGCGGTAAATTTATATTCTACCGAAAAAGACGGAAAAGGCGCTTAAATCTATTTAGCTTATATACTAGCCCTAGAGATCGATTTAATACCTACTTTCGTCTAAAGTATCTAAATACGTATTTAGTACCTCGATTTATTTTAAATAAATAGGAATAAATAGGAATAAGCTAGTCTAAGTAGTACCGGTAAATAATTAAATATATATAGTTATAAGTAAATTATATAGTCTATAATACCGCGCTAGCTTAGGGGGTATTATACGCGTATATAATTTTCGTAAATCAATATAATTTAAAATCTAAATTAAATTAGTGTGGTTATAGCGCTTTATATAGCCTTAGCGAGCTACCCGGCGCTAGTAGAAAATTACGAATTTAAATTCTTAAATCCGAAGTTACTATTTTTAGGTTTTTTATTAAAAAAATTTTTTTTTTTTTTTTTTTTTTTTAAATATTATCTTTTCGTTATTTTTCCGCCTAAAGCTGGTAAAATATGTATTTAGTACCTCGACTCTTCTCGTACGATCTCCCGCTTTACCGATATAGTTCGCCGCCGTTAATTAATTTTATAAATTAACGATTATAGTAGGGGCTTATCTACTAGTTATTATTATTTTATTATATATATTATATTACTAGGTAATTTCTTTACCTATTAAATTATATTTATATTCTTCTTTAAGAGTCCTATTACCGATACGGGTATATTAATATATAAACCTCTTTACCTTCCTTCGGAAAGGCTTAGAGATTTATTATTATTAATATATACTACTTTAAAGCTTACGGTTATAACTTATCTTTATATAATAATCGATTTCGTAACGATTAATATAATAGAGTATATAAGGAGGGGACGTACCTCGAATATAATTATTATTAAATTAGTAGAAATAGACCTAGTAAAGGAGCTACGAAGCGTAGTAAACTACTATTATAATTAATATTATATAGTCGCGCTAATAACGGACTAGTTATACTTACTAGTATATTTATAACTAAAATAATTAGTATAAATAAATTAATACTATCGGTGAAAAGGAGCTACTTATAGAGTTAGAAGAAAACTATATATAACGAGAGTATTATTTATATATTAGTTATAATACTAGAATATTATTACGGAGCTAGAGTAATAATATATAAAAAAGACTAAAGAAGTTACGAAGAGAGAAAATAAATAGGCGAGCGAGTTTATTTTAATAATAAACCGTCGCGTTAAGTATCTTATTATTATAGTATATCGATACGCGCCTCCGCTCCGCTACCTCGCTTTTATTAATAAATATAATCGTTACTATAGTAGTTATATTATTACTAATTTCCCGGTATAATATTAAGGTTATACCGTTTATATATAGTATCTTACTACTAGTATTTTCATAGTATAGTAAAAGTATATAGTAAAGGTGGTTACTACTATTCCGTTACTAGTACTATAAATACTATAGGAATAATTTAATATACTATATTTACTATAAATACTACTAGCGCTATAAAAACGATAGTATATACTATTTCGCTCCGCTACTATTATATATAATAGTACTATAGGGACGAAAGAAATATTACTTAATTAACTACTATTATTATATATTAGCGCTATAGGGACAGTTTTATAAATATACTATTTATTTACTATTAGTACTACTATATAGTAGAGGTAGTTTAATAGTATTACTCTTCCGTTACTAATACTATATAATAGTACTATAAGAAATAGTTTCGTGTCGCTCCGTAACTAGTACTATATATTAGCGCTATAGGACCGATAGTGTAAATTAAAAAACTCTTTTTCCTTATTCCCTTAGGGGGTTTAAAGGTTTTTCAATAAATTTCGATTAATCAGTTAAATACTATTCCGTGACTAGTACTATAAATATTAAAGGATTAGGTACGTAGTCTTATATTTAAATTACTATATAATAACGCCGTCGCTCTCTTTTCCCTTATTTCCTTTATAGGGTTTAAAGATTTTTTAATAAATATCTTTTAACTAAAGTATTTAGGTACCTAGGGACTAGGGCCTAAAAAAGAAAATAATTATAAAGTAATAATATATTATATATACCTACGCCCCGCTACCTCTATAATATTATTATTATTTATCGATACGAGGTTCTAGCTTTAGTATCGCGGGGTTCTAACTTTTAATAATCCTATATCGAGTTAGTATTCCCCCGTTTTATTAAAATCCTTAGAGATTAACTCTACTATTAAATTTAAGATTTAAAAACTATTTAATATTAAACCCCGTAATTACTTTACGTCTTTTATATTATTACTAAGCCGCTAGCTCTACGCTAGCGACCTTAGATATCATAAAAAATAATTAATTTTAGTATTTATTAATAATTTATAATTATATATAAATGGATTATTATAGGTATTAAAGAGTCGAAATAGAAATCCGTTTAAAATCCGAGATACTATAATTTAGTAGAGTAGTAGGTGAATATAATTATTAAAAAAGTTTTTATAATTAAAATATAATATAAAGGGTTTAATCTTTAAAAATTTATTAACAAATTATTAAAAGTATTAATAATTTAATAATTTACCCTCTAATTAATATATCTTTCGGAATAATAAAATTAACTCGATTATACCGCGTTCTTTAAGGACTTTAATATAATAATACTCGATTTTTAAAACTTCGTTAAAGCGAAGAAAATATAAAAACGAGATTATATAAATAATTTATATTATAATACGCTAATTATACTTACTTTAGATTTTTAGTTTATTCTTATCTTTCTTTATAAATTAAAGAATTTATATCTTTAGAATCGACTTATTATAAAGGTATAATCGTCGAAGGAGAGATTTAATTATTATTTATATACTTTATAAAATCTTATTAAATTATATCTAGGAAATATTAATAAAGTTATTATTTTATATAAAGGATTAAAATAATATTAATATACTTTATAATATTAAAGACTTTTTATATATCGTAATACTTATTATAAAAACGAGAGATTCCTATTATAAATATTGTTTTTCTCTTTATAAAAGAGCTCGGATCGTCGTTTAAGGATATAACTATAATAATAATTAACTATAATATATATTTTATAAATATAGGAAAAGTTTTAATTCTTCGCTTTATAAAATTCCTTTAATTTCGAGTTTAGATTAGGTTTTTTACAGGCTTTATATATCTAAAAAGCGATATATTCGGGGATTTAAATATTAGGATTTTCGATCTCTTTATTAATAAAGATATAACGATAGAGGAAATCTTTAAATAAAGCGATTCATTTATATTCTATTATTATTACCGATAAAACTCAGCGAATTAATATAGTAGAATACCCTCGATAATTATCCTAAATTCTCTTTATATACGCGTTTTTTAAAGTATCTTTTATAATATTCTTTATTACTTCGAATTCTATTTTATAGTCCTATATATCCTCTTTAATATCGAACGATTTAAATTTAATAAAATCTTCGTTATTAATAATCTAGTTAGATTAAGATCCTATAATTTAACGGAAAATATTAGAAGCGATATTATTAGTTATATTTTATTATTTTTAAATAAGATTAAGGAAGTATATAATAAATATAAACGATAAATAATTTATATAGGCGGATAGGCGGAGGTATTTAATTAATTATAATTTTCTAAAAGTATTTAGAGTTATCCTCGTTTCTTATAATTATTTATACTCTAATTCAATTATACTACTAGCCTCGAAAAGATAAAAGATTAATTAAAAATAATAATAAATTTAATCTATAATATCTATTTAATAATACTTCGTTAATAATACCGCTTCTTTCTTAGATCGGCGAGTTTTAGAGAAACGAAACACGTTATTAATTTAAACGTACGAATATTAAACTATTAAAGAAAAAACCCCCGAAGAAATTATTTAATCTCTTTAAACTCCTTAAGTATTAAAATAAAATTTAATATAATAATTTATTCTACTTTAAAAGAGATTAATATTTTTATATTATAAATCTTTATTTAAATAAATTCTTATAAATAATAAACTCCTCCCTTCTTTATTAACGACTTTATTATTATAATTCTATTATTTTATTATAAATAATACCTCTTTATCGATTCTTATTATACTATTAAAACTAAAAAAAAAAAGCGTTATTATCGAGAATCGCTATAAATATTATTATATTTTCTTATTTTACGAGAAGTCTAGCTCTAGTATTAAATACGTTATTTATAAAACTATTTAATTAATTACTATTAGAGCTACCGGAGTTCCTAATTAATTAAAGTTTTTAAAATCGTCTTTATCGACTACTCCCTAATAAAATTATCTTCGAAAATAATAAATTATCTTTAATAATATTAAAGTTAAATTTATTAACGACGATTTTTTCTTTAATTTAAAAGTAGCGAGCTTTTCAAAGGATATTCCCCTTTTATTTTAATAATAGGATAATTTAAATTAATTTTTATTAAAGAGTATACCGGTACCTTTATATTATTTAAGATAATTATACTATAAGTATTACTCTATAATATAGGATATTTTAAAAAAATCCTTTTAAGAATAAAAAATATATTATTCTAAATAATACTTTTATTAAATATTAATAATAATAATATATCTAGACGATTATATAAAATCTTTAAAACTTCGTAAATAAAGATATTTTCTAGGTATTATATACCGTCTTTAATACTAAAAAAAAAGCGAATCGTCGACGAATTTAAACCGAGTTAATTAAAACGATCCGTAAAAAACGAAAGATATTTAACGAGGAAAATATTAAGAAAACGAGACTAAAATATTAAAACGAGTAATAAATAATATATTTCTTATATATAAAAAGTAATAAAATAAAGATAATAACGAAGTCCCTAGATATTATACGTAAATATCGATAATTATAACGGCGACCGATAATATAAAATAAGAATTTAAATAATCCTATAGAAAATTTAATAAAAATAAAAGATATTTAAATAAATTTTCAATTAAGATTTTTATCTTAATCGTATTTCTCGTAATATCCTATTTATATTCGTATTTAAATTACGGTCTTTCGAGAAAAATAATCTATAAGAGTTTTATATTTAAATTATTTTAAAAACCCGACGATTATAATTTAAATTAATAATTATACTATAAAAATTTCGCTCGGCCTACGGCCGATTTTTTTAAATCTTTAAATTATCGCTTTATATTTAAAAAAATAATTATAAGAATTATTATAAAAGTTCCCTTGTAAAAAAGAAACTAATTTCGCGAATATAAAATAATAATCTAAAAAGGACTCGCTAGTTTAAAGATTTAATTTATTTTATTAAAAAATTAATCTTTAGATTTTACCGAGGATTCTCTTTAAAATTATTATTTTCTACGATAATATAAAACTTTTATAGTATAAATAACGATAATTAAAGGCCTTAATTATATTATATTATTATTATATTTATAATTTATAAAAGTTATTATAGAACTATTATTTTATTATCTTTATATATAATATTTAAATCTTTCTTTAGGGTATTATCTTTATTTCGTTATATTTACCGGTAGTTTAATAGTATACGCACGTTTTTCTCGTGGTTCGCGTTTACGCGGGCGGTCCTAAGCTCGGTAGCGGCTTGGCCCCGACGCTAAACCGGGGGCCTAAGCGAGGACTGTTGCTCCGGCAGGGTGAAAGGGACATTCTAGTTAGCTCGCTAGCAGCTAGGGCCGGTCCTTCGGCCCTGCATAGGACGGAACGAGGTAAGGTAGGGATCTGACAAGGGCCAAGCAGCCTTATCCGCTCTACTGGATCACCCCCTCGCATTCTTCATTTCCAATGATTCTTTTTCGTCTTCGACGCATCGCGATATCCTTCACTTCTTATATATATAAGCCCCTCGACAAGAATACCTACCTTATAAGTGCGCCGATATGAGTGATACCAAAGAGGCTGCTACGGTCAGCGAGACAAGTATTGACCCGCGCTCTGTGGATGCTGCTTGGAAGTACCTCGACGATCACCATGCGACAAGCCACGTAGAAGCCCTAGACTTGAAAGCGTTGAGACGTAAGATTGATTGGCGTATCGTGCCTCTGGCATTCTTATGCTATACGATGCAATTCATCGATAAAGTCCTCATCAATGTAGTTGAATTCTGCAGCTCTCCTATCGAATTTGGTTGACCTTTGGACCAGTATGCCGCAGTCATGGGTCTGCCAAAGGACTTGAAGCTGAAAGGCAACAATTTCACAAATGCTGCTACAGCATTCTTCATTGCCTACCTGATAGCAGAGGTGCCCAATAGTATCTTCGCAACCTTTTGTCATTATTGAGCACTCTCTGACCTCGGTCAAAGTCTTTCTGCTTCAGAAGGTCCCCGCTGCAAAGTGGCTAGGACTCAATGTCACTCTCTGGGGCGTGATGACGGCCTGCACCGCCGCTGTACACAGTTACGGCGGACTTCTCACAGTGAGGATCTTGTTGGGTATCTTCGAGGCCACAATCGGTCCATCCCTCTTGTTGATTAGCAGTCAATGGTACACCAAGTCGGAGCAGGCACCTCGATTCTCCTTGTGGTATCTTGGGCTAGGTTTAGGTCAGATATTCGGTGGGATCTTATCTTATGCATTCCGACACGTTAAACATGATGCTATTGCCGGTTGGAGGGTCATGTTCATTGTTCTTGGCATTGTCACGGTCATCATTGGCCTGGCGACTGCTTTCTTCCTTCCGGACACACCAATGAAGGCCAAGTTCCTCTCTGAGGATGAGAAGATTATACTACTTGAACATGTCAGTGTCAATCAAACTGGGATTGACAACAAACACTTCCAATGGTCTCATATATGGGAAGGCTGCCGTGATTTTCAGATTTGGCTTTTAATCCTGATCACAATTTTGGTCAGTACTCCTTTCAGGTTTTCATTGGCGGTAAATCTCAACTCACCATGCCTAGGAATCTGTCTCTAGCGGGGTGGTAACTACCTACTCCGCAACTCTCATCAAATCGCTTGGATTCAGCTCCCCACACGCCGCGCTCCTCAATATGCCATCTGGTATTGTCAGCATCTTCTTCACTCTCCTTGTCGGCTTTGGCATTCGCCGCACATCCAACCGCTGGGCATGGATCGCTATGTGCAGTGTTCCCGGAATGATTGGTGGCGGATTGATGTCATTCCTTCCTAAAGGAAACACTCCAGGCCTCCTGATTGGCATTTATCTCGTCAACGCTATCGTCGCTCCGCTTCCCATCATCTACCATTGGACCGCGGCCAACTGTGGCGGGCAGACTAAACGAAGCCTTCGCCGGCGCTGTCGTTGCAGGCTCGTTCTCCATCGGTAATATCATTGGCCCGCAGACTTTTCAAGCCAGAGACGCTCCGGCTTATCACCCAGCGAAGATTGCAGTGCTGGCTACGCAGGCGGCCGCTGCAGTAGTGACTTTTGTGCTGTTCCTGTATTATGTCTGGGAGAATCGGAGGAGGGACGCTCGAGATGGGAAACGGGGACGCGGCCATGTCGAACCGGAAGGTACGGAAGTACATGTCACGAAGGAGGAAGCTTGGGGAGGTATGAGGGACAAGCAGAATTTGCGTTTCCGATATGTCTACTAGACTGGTCAATATTTCCCTCGAGCCTGTGTAAAGATGACGAGCGTCTCGTGGAGTGTGGCTTCTTTCAATCCATGGCGGACCCTTTGAGCCTCTCAGCTAGCATTGTGACCGTCTTACAGCTTACCAAAGATGTCGTACAATACCTTAACGAAATTCGGAATGCTCCTCATAACCGTCAAGAAATGTTGGCTGAAATAAGCCGCACAGCCGGCTATCTATATATGCTCAAGGATGCTGCTGAGCAGGCCGATCTCAACGATGGGAAGAGATCCCTTCTCAGCGCTCTCGTACTTGCGGGCGGATCTCTCGACCAATTTAAGATCCCTGTGGAAAACTTGATTGACAAACTCAACCCCTCGGGCCGCTGCAGAGGCTTGACGAGCTCCTTGATTTGGCCCTTTCGGATTTCTCAAATTCAAGATTTGTTGGTGAAGATAGATAGACAGAAGGCCGCATTCATGCTTGCATTCAAAACGAGAATCTGTATGTTATCTACTAAGCTGGAGTCACTTTCGTCTTTCATCGCCGGGTTGAGTTCATTCACGCTACATCCTGCGAGGGCCCTCCTCCACCAGAGTGTTTTCTAACAACCTAGGCTCCTTTCCCGAGATACGCACGCTAACACCTCGCAAATCAATGCCCGTGTACATGATGTTGGGGAGAAGGTTGACCATCTCCATGAAATACATATTAGTTCGTTCTCGAGTCATATACCAAGTGCTGGCGTAACGGGTTATTGCAGACGAAAACGTTCAAGCCGTGCTCGATTGGCTTTCTCGAACGAATTCATGGACCAAACAGAACGATGTGTCGGAGAAACGTATCGGAAATACCGGGGAGTGGATACTTGAAACCCCAGATTTCAAGAAATGGGTTTCTGGTGAAATAATAACCTTATGGTGCTCCGGTATTCGTAAGTGTCAATCATCGTAGATCTATAATTCGCGAATAATTGTCAACTACAGCTGGCGCGGGGAAGACTACGATGGTGTAAGTGATACAGGCAGCGCTCAAATACTATGTGTTAACATTCCATAAGATTTCTTGTCGTCGATCATCTTGAGAAGACCTGCCTAAATATCACCTTGGCTGTGACATTTTGTACTGCGGCTACCGGCTTGGTGAGCAAACTAGCGAGGATATGCTCTTGGAAATCATTCGACACCTTGCCCTCAAACAACCAGAATTGGTCCAGTTTGATAATCCGGTTCGGATCATGTACGAACGGAACAGAAAGCGAGGAACAAGTCCGCTCTTGAAAGAAGTCTGTACCTGTCTTCATGCCGCACTAGATAGCTTCTTACGAGTCTTCCTGATTCTTGACGCACTGGATGAATGCACCGAAGAAGTCAGACAGCAAATGGCGGCCACTATCAAAGGATTGCCGATCATTGTTTCCGCATTGATAACCTCAAGGCCTATCGTAACCATTGGCCAAGAGCTCGGAAATCATTCACACGTCACCGTCAGTGCTAGTAATCATGACATCTTGGAATACGTCAAATACCGAATCGAAGACTCGGTAAGGCTATAGAATTTTGTCTCCGAAGACCAGGACTTGGGACAACAGATTGCAAACACTTTGGTATTTGAGGTACATGGGATGTAAGCCAATGCTTCTTTGTTACAGCAAGTAGACTGCTCCGTAGACTACCTCACGGGCTGAGCAGCGGCTCGTGTATTTCACTCAATGCCGTGTGCTAATTATGTGATTGAAGGTTCCTATTGGCCTACCAGCACATGAACCTCTTGTCAAGAATGAGGACTCGGCGAGAGATTAGAAATGCCCTCATGAAGTTGCCGAGCGAGATCTACGCCACCTACGACCAAACCCTTGCACGTATAGCCGAGCAAGGGGAAGCAGACGAGCTGCTTGCAAAGCGGGCGTTCTCGTGGGTAATGAGATATACTTGGTCTTTGAACATTGATCAGTTGAGACTTGCACTTTCCGTGTCGCCCGGAGACTCAGAGGTAGACTCATCAGCTATGATTGACGAGGAAACACTCATGTCAATTTGCTGTGACCTACTTACGGTTGAGAAAGATAGCGGCATGGTTACACTGATACATCACACGACACGAACCTATTTCGAGTCCACACGCCACTTTTACCTCATACATGCTGACCAGGAGATTGCACAAGCTTGCCTCGCCATCCTTCTCTCGATACCGAACGGGAGGACTCGTTGGCTGGACGAGATTGGAAAGCAAGCTGACATCCTCGTCTCATACGCCGCTAATACATGGGGTTTTCATGTCGAGAAGGCGGAGCTTCAAGACAGCATGGTCGATCTCATCGTGGCTTTCCTAAATAACGAGTCACTTGTGAGTTCCGTCATGAAATACATGCTGGTTGCATTTCAACCGACTTTCCATGGTGGTATTCGACGTGTTCACCGCTTTCGCGTGTCTCAGGAGAATACGAATGGGTTCAATGGTCTGCACCTTGTAGCTCATTTCTCATTACCGCTTCTTGGCGCAAAGGAGATATCAATGAAATGCAGCACCGAGACCTTGAACCACGCCGCTACAGATAGCGGTTGGACCCGTCCAATGTTTGCCCCAAAGTACTCTCAACGAGAGGTTGCGGAGCTCCTGATTAATGACTGTAGAACGCGTATCAATGAAGTTAATCACGGAGAACTCGATACTGCATTACATCTAGCAGCATACCTATTTGCTGATGACATCCACCTGGTCAATTTGTTGATTCACAAGGGGGCCAACGTCGCTGCTTTGACAAATCAGCTTTGCATGCTCTTGCATGATGCAGCTGAAGCTGGCCATCCGGAAGTTGTTCAAGTTTTGATCGAGGCTGGAGGTAATGTCGCGGCAAGAACATCTACTGGGACCCCACCCCTATACCGAGCAGTCAGGGGTGGGAATATGAAAGCTTTTCAGTACATATACCAGAAAGATCAAAATGTGAATAATGCAACATGGGACCTGTGGACACCGCTTCATGAAGCAGCAGAATCCGATAACGCAGAGATGGCGAATCTTCTTATTGCATATGGAGCCGACACAACGAAGAGAAATCTAATGGGCATAAACGCTTTAGATCTTGCGGAGATGCTTGGCCACTCTGACGTGGTTTAGGTCATTTCAGCATCTACGCACAGCCGTTCAGCCAGTCAGAAAAGACCGTTGACGCTACGACAAACTACAAAATCTCTAGGACCACAGATAAAACAGTCGGACCTTGATCATACCATGGTCACGTCGTCAAAAAGAGACCTTTGCCTGAGCGAGGGCTCGTAACTCACACAGAAGGAGGCCAGGGGCCTAGACTGGCGCAACAGCCGAGGGCAAATTCAGGAACGAGATGATGGATGCTGATGAAAGGGTCGCTCGTAAAGTGTGCATGGACAAAATGGCCTCATACTACCTTAGTCCAGATCGACTTACCGAGAAGTACCCACTGAGTGGCTTTATCGCTAAACGCTTCGCTAGCTTTCAAAGACAAAGCAATACGATATTCTCTACAACTTGGAGCATTCATCACAGAAAGGCTCAGATACATCAGTGCAAGCTGAGAAAACACTGCGTAGATAAGAAAGATGTCCTGGCGTTGCTCTTATTGGTGATACAACAAAGCTTGTCCCACACCATCAACACCACGGGAGCCCATACGTACGCAAAATTGGACACACACAGTATTCCAGAAGACCACGAGACCCAGGAGCTAACAAATTTCTCAGGCCCCTTTGAGTGTCCAGTCTGTTTCAATCTTGTTCAAATCACAGATTCATCCAGCTGGAAGCGTCACATCTTCGCGGACCTACAACCGTATGTGGGCCAGTGGCAGGATCCTCTCCCAGCATTTCCCATATCGGAACCCAGCTCGAGTCGTTGCAACGGTTACGACTCATGAGACACGAAACCTCGCCCAACCGCCAACTCTCCAACAATTCACATAACCTGATTTCTAGCAGCAGGATTGCGATCCGAATACATGGAATAGCAGCGCTGGGACGTCCCTGATTGGTTGAGGGCAGCTGATGGCTGAAGTAATTCCCTTGCCTGGATTTAATCTTACCAGTTCGCTCGAGTAGCCCAAGGGGAGAAGTATCCCATCCACCGGTGGTAATTGGGCTCGTCTATAGGGCTGAGTCCCGCCGCCAAGCCAAACGAGCCCTCTACCAGTGGATGGGATAGACACTGTAATCTTTATACATTTAAAAGCAAAGCATACAACTACGAACGGTAATGCACAATGATCCACCCTTTGACCGGTCCCACTGGGGAGGCCACCGCACAGAAACAATACTCAAAACACCACACCATACACCTTGTTTTAACAGTCAAAACGGCAATCAATATCCCTATGGCCCTTTCCATAACCATGCTCATTGCATTGATGATCCTTCTTGTCACTCGAATCCCAGTTCTTCCCCGCAAAGCTCATCTGCAAATGCTGTCCATCCAACCCACCAGCGAAGACCGTGAACGGCGTGACCAACCCCGAGATCTCGACCGGCTTCCCAGACGGCGCCGGGAGAAGCGCATAATTCTGGCCCCCTACAGCCTTCTCATCACTCCCTTTCAGCGTAACCTCGACTTTGTAATCGTTGGTATCGTTCTCCGACTCCTTGCCCTTATTCTTCTGGTATTGCCGAATGTCCACCCTGCATCGGCCGGTCGGATATGTTGGCTTGGCTTCGGGCGAAGGACCGGCGCCACCGGCCGTCGGCGTCGCTGAGTGGTACGGGTTGGAATATATTGATTCGCCCGCGATGGCCGTGACGGGCCCACCTGGCAATGGGTTCGCGATGGTCGCACTGGTAGGAGGAATATTGGTGGGATCTCCGGGTATCGGTCTCGGGCAGTCGAAGCGGCAGTCCATTTGGCGAGACCCCTGGTCAAAAGGTCCGACTTTGCACTCGTTGGCTGTACTCGTACTGTCCCAGTGCTGATCTGCGTACCAGAAGTACACTGGGTCGTCGTCCTTGGCTCCAGGAAGGACGAGTAGGTCGTATGGAAGGACGCTGTTGGTAACCTCGAGCGTGTTGAGGGCGGACTGCTTGGTCGCGGAGCCGATGGGCCGGTTGTCCCCGTCAACGAGGTCTACGGAAAGTTGGTACTCGTCGAGGGAATTTTCCTTCCCTTGTTTTTTTTTCCAATGTCGCACATGCACCCCGCATCGACCCTCGGCAAAAATACCGGGATCGTTCTGGCCGTAGCTGGCGTCCCAGAAGTCGCAACTTTTGCTCCTTCCATTCGGACCGAGTCGGGGGCAGTTCACGCCCGGTTTTTTGGGACTGCCGACGTAGTCGCATACCGGGAGGCTGACTGCACCGGAGTCCTGAGGATTGTAATACGTCGTTTCGGTGTCCTGCTTGGTCTGATAACCGTTCTGCTTGTTATGTTCTTGCCAGCCTTTGACGGATGGTATAACGAAATCACTGATTGCAAGCTGCGCAAACGCGCCTGCATTCTTCTGCAACCCTTTATTGGTCCCTCCCGGCAGAGCTTTTCCAATACAGCTGGTCGCTCCCCGACCGCTTAGCAAGTCTTTCGTAGTGCCGTCAAGTAAGTAGTAACAGGCCCCTTCGTAATCCACGCTTGTGTCGCTCTGTCCTACACCATCTATTATCTTTTCTAGAGATCCTGGGTCGTCAGGCTTGACGTCCTTGCAAGCTTTGTTGTCGAAAGCAATGAATGGCACATGGCCGTTACCATCGGCTTCAAGATTAAACCAGGTGTAAATCGCCAATTGTTGGAACAAGATACGTTCATAATTATTCTCCAATTTCGCTGTCTGATTACTCACTTCCTTCAATTGCGTGCCATTCGCCATAAGGTCCGTCCATGTGATCGTTTTGTTTGGCTTGTTGTCCCCGACCACGTAGGTATATTGACCATCGATGAAGAGCGCGTCGGCTACTTTTGTGTAAGATTCCTGTGCAGTCTTCACAATCTTACCGAGTATCGTAGCGGTATCTGCAGCCTGCGGTTGATTGAAGATCATGTTGCTCATCACGAAGGTGCTACTCATACCAACTACAAGTCCGCCTGCTGCCCCAGCCATTGCTGCCGCCGCAATGGTTCCAAATCCAGCAGTGACCAGACCTGCAAGGGCGCCTGCAAGTACAAAAATAATTTCCAGCCCGATTGCTTTGTTTTTGATCAAAGGGACAGGCGCGAATGAGTCCGAGAAGAGTTTCATTTGATCCGAAGCAAATTTGTGAGCGCGGTCCAGGGCATCATAAAGATTGGACAAAGAGTTGTGCATGGTAGTCATAGATTTCAGTAAGGTAAGCCCAGCCGGCCCGTGATATGGCGTGCACGCAGGAGCATCTTGACACTGACTGTTGTCCGTGATGCTACAACCTAGATCAATCTGAGACTGCGCAAAGAGACCAACGCCCCGATCCCATCTGCCGGTCTTGTCGTTATCATCGTAAGCCTTATCTTGCAGGCCTTTCTTACAGCGTTCAGCGTGGTTGTCGCATTTGGCTATGGTCAATCCGTAGCATTGTGGACATATGAGTTGATTTTCAAGGTACATCCGGTTGAATGTTTGCAAAATATTATTGGCATTCGTCGAACTCCATTGTTCATGAGGTTCCATTTCATTCCATATATCACAGGAGACATTCATAGCATTCCACGGGGGTTGGAACGAAATCTCGTCGCTGTCCAAATTTTTGTCTCCATTTTTGCCTGTAGGGTCATTCAAAGAGACTGGAGCGGAAAAAGTTGTTTTAGGTTTGTCTCCAGAGTCTGGCTTATCCTTGGGCTTTGGTGTGTCCTTGGGCGATAGTGTTTCCTTGGGCGATGGTGTGTTCTTGGGCGATGGTGTGTCCTTGGGCGTCGGTGGGTTCTTGGAATCTGGCGTGTTCTTGGAATCGGGCGTGGCCCCGGACGCTGGCTCGTTGTTATTGCCTGACCCGCCATTGGAGACGAGGCCTTCGTCGTAATTACCGTCGTCGGCCGAAGATCTTCCCATAAGCCTCGAATAAGCCCCAGTCAACGTCAAATCAGCTCTTTTAATCCGGTTATTTTCGTTCGATTCGGGAATCACTCTATCAGAGTCGATGATGGGGACCCCCAAGGCTGGTAGCGACCATAGTGAAAGAACAGAGATGACGTGGAGGAGCCTCATTGCGTTTTGGCCTTACTGATTGATATTATAAGGGTGATTTCGCCTCGGATGGGTGAAAAAATTGGTCAATTGGATGGGAGCTCAATGGAGGAAAGAAATGCTGGAAAATGATCTATAATTGTTCGAGCTCGAGCGACGATTGTATCCAGATGTAATTAGATGTAGACCACGGATAGATGATTATACAGCTGTCTTGGTATGTCTCTTTATAAGGTGTTGCCTTTCTTTGCCATTGCCATTACGGCTGAGAGGGCGTATAGGGGCCCAGGTTTGCAACGTATAGAAGTAGCACGATGAAACAAAGGATCGAGTTACGGAGAGGCTGGTAGAATCCACAGTAATCTGCGCAGCAATGTCGACACTGCTCAAACCACGAGGAACCCCATGGCTATCAAAGGATCACGGAGCCAAGCCTCCTTTGGGTGAGCTGGGAAGGCCAGGTTTCCAACGGTAGAGCGAGGCTATCCAGAAGTCATGAGCATAGCCTTGACATGGCTGGCATCGTGAGATGTAGAATGCCATGTTGTCCACAAGTGGATGGTTGAAACAAGTCCATATCGCTGCTGGGACCTGCATCAAACGAGCTAGAGATCTCATAGGCTTCATAGCCGCATGGCGTGAAGAATTAAAAATTACGTGCAGCCTCACAATAATTGAAATGCTACCAACAATTCATGCTCGCTCTAGCTGTGCATTAAAAATGGTAGTGTTTCAGCATAGAAGCTTCAGGAAGGATGGCATGGCGCAGGTTCCCGGGGGAAATGAATGTTGGGACAATCGCCACGACTGCTTTATACAACCTTAGAATTGTTCATTGAGTACGCTGATCAATCGGACATTTTGCTGTTATAAAGATATACAGCCGAAGAGTCTTATTGGACTATCACATAATCGTTCGCCGCCAACAAGAATGGCTGTAGTTGTAGAGATACTTGGAGGGAAGATGGTCTCGGCGAGTGTGCCGATTATTAGTTATTTGTTATCCCATGAACCGGCGCAAAACGTTCTCGTTTCCTTGGCGTCTCTTTAGTACTGCGCGGGATTCAGCCCTACGAGAACGTCGCCAGTTCATGGGATAGCCGCCAAAGGCCCAGCCCCAATTAACCGCTGGGCTTAGTTTCGCCAAGAGATGTTTGGATCTTTCCATCTTAGACTAACCAATCTCTTTTGTGTATATTGCTCAAACCTCCTCCAGGATTGCGAGGTGAAACAGTGGAACAGTGGAATGTGATGCTACCACTATGGAAGGAAGAGGCTTGCCCCTCGTGCAGTGCAAACTCTACCAAGTGTTGGTACAATCTTGCGGACTCGGGCTCCCCGATGATGCTTGATCCTATTGTGAGCCTCGTACACCATACATGGCAGGATCAATGGTTACGAGGTAATCCTGACCACGAGTGGGCTCAGCCTAAGTGTTTCAACGTGCTGAAGCCATCCTTTATGTCTCTCCCCTGACCCAATAGCGCCCTCTACATGCATCCGCAGTCTTGGGATTTGGAAGTTGGGACGGTTTGAGGATGAGTGTCCTTATTGCTAGCCCCATTGGATCATTTAAACATCAGGTACAAAAGTAGGCAATATCCTCATACTTGAGTCCTCCAAGATCAATACAATTTCCTCTAAGGCTCATCTACAACCTTTTTTAATAAGCGTTCAGAAAGTCTTTTGACTTCAAGTCCCATGCCAAGAGAATGAAATTTATAGGCCTCCTAATCGCAGCACTGTGTGCAGGTCAAGGCCTCGCCACACCCATCATCGATCCACGTCATGACGAAGGCAAAGCTTTGATTCCGCGTGTTCCCCCTAAAGGTTACAGTTCGAACCCCTCGAACTCTGGTAGTGGCAAGGGTTCGAAGAACCCCCATGATGCGTTTAATGAACATACAGGAAGCAGCAGGGGTGGGCGTCGGGAAGATTACGTTACACCGAAGGGTTACGCGCCACACAGCAAAGATGATGTCGCCAGAGCCCAAAAGGTAGCGAGAGAAAACGAGGCTCAAAAGGCGAGTGGCGACACTTCCCGAAGGATCAGAAGGGTGTCGACGACACCACCGCGGGGCACAACAGCATATAAGGACGAACCTGAGAGCAATGAAATTGATTTTTTTCCCGGTGATAGCATGGTGAAAGTCTCTCAGCATGAAGCCAAAAAACAAAGGACAAACCCGGAGGAACGAGGACATCTTTATCAGCCTAGGTCGAGGGCTCCGAGTGACAAGAAAGCCGCCAATGACCAAAGGGATACTGAGCTCAAAGGTCTACCGTCACGTAAGGGGATCGTTAGGGATCATAAACCATGGTCGGGTGTCCGACCTAGGGAAGGTCAAGGGACTTCAGTCATTTATGATACAGAGATATCACAGGGTAAGTCGATATTTGCCCTGGGACCTTATCATTGTGCGCTGTTACGAGGCCGCAAACGTCGCCTCATTTTCCACTTCACTTTGTGCTTGAACATTCCAAGTGATATTCTTGCAGATAAAGCTGACTTCAAACTCTCAAATAGGAAAAGAAAGTAATGCGGTCAAGGTTCTGACAGGAATAACGAGGTCTAGGGGATATAAAGATCAAAACGATCCCAACTCCTTCACGAGAGGGGGGATCAGAATAAATCCAAACTCAAACCACGACAACGAGGACATACCCTTTGAGGTAGGGTCACCAAAGCAGAATCCGAGAAAGTATACCGTGGCAGGAGGTGGACATTATGGTGCACCGAAGCGATCTAAAGGACCCCCGAGCTCAGATGATTCAGACACAATTAGGTCCAAGCCATCGAGGAAATCTCGCAAGCCCGACGACAAAAAGAGCAATCGTCGCAGCCTCTTATCTCGCCAAGGAGCTGGGACCCTCAATCAGGAGGAGAATACGGCCTCCAATCAGGCTCCGAATTCTCAAGCCAATCAACAGGGACAGCTTCCAGCGGACTCGCAAAATTACATCGATGCATGGATCCTTGTTAGGAGTAACGCTGAGGATATCCTCTGGCCATTCCTCCAGGACATGCTTGACGGCACAAACAGCAGTCTTGTCATCGGAGCAGCATGGTCTGTCTATGCGCACATGATACCAGGACCATACTCAGTCGCCGGCCCTTTTTATTATGGTACGTTCTTGCCTTGTTCTCCCCCAAATCATCTTTACAGGCCTCTCGAAGCCTTTTACGGATACTCTCCCGGAGCCCAATTGGCTTTCGTTCATCTCATGATGCTTTCTGCGACCATATACTAACGTCTTATTTTGAAATAGGAACGACCAACCTGTACTCACAGGAAAGCACATGGGCAAAGGACACCAGTATCTCCAACGAAGAATTGGCAGAGTTGTATCAGACAAATGACGTACTCATCGACCTTTACTACAAAGCCTGGGAAGGTGCCGAGAAGGCCCTCAAGGATGCTGGTGTAACAGCTGATCTGCAAGCGCTTACAGACATGGTCTTGGACTTTAAGGCCCCAGTGGACCTCGGCGGCACCAAGGCTGGCGATAAAGATCCAATCGAAGATTTCTTCCTGTCTTACGTCAGTGAGGTTCCGGAATCGGAGATGACCGATAACGATAAAGATAAGGCTTCAGATACCAAAAAGGCTCTCAGCACCCCCAACCAGGACAACAACAAGCAGGACACTCCCAAGCAAGGCGCGACTCCCCAGGGCGGAACTCCTCAGGGCGGAATTCCTCAAGGCGACACGCCTAAGCAAGGCGACACTCCTAAGCAAGGCGGAACTCCTCAGGGCGGAACTCCTCAGGGCGGAACTCCTCAAGGCGACACTCCTAAGCAAGGCGACACTCCTAAGCAAGGCGGAACTCCTCAGGGCGGAACTCCTCAAGGCGATACTCCCAAGCAAGGCGACACTCCTAAGCAAGGCGGAACTCCTCAGGGCGGAACTCCTCAGGGCGGAACTCCTCAAGGCGACACTCCCAAGCAAGGCGACACTCCTGAGCAAGGCGGAACTCCTCAGGGCGGAACTCCTCAAGGCGATACTCCCAAGCAAGGCGACACTCCTAAGCAAGATGGAACTCCTCAAGGCGCGACTCCTCAGTCCGGAACACCTCAGGGCGGAACACCTCAGAGCGGAACACCTCAGAGCGGAACACCTCAGAGGGATACGCATTAGGAGAATAATGGAATTCCAAACTAGAGAAGTATCATGAAGATGGAGGGCACTCGCAAACGGTGTCGCAGGGGGTCAATACTCTTTTGTTTTGTATTGGGGTGGGCGTCTGTAATTTGTATTTTTGGTTTGGCGGAATCTGTACGATATGTTGAGTAGGCCATGCTGAAAGCTGGGGACATTCTCTCTCGACGCTGGAATTGGAATTGGAATCAGAGGCGGGGTGGCTATTTGCTTTTTCCCATTTGTACAGTACGATCCTCAGTATGATATATATAGCTGAATAGGAAATTCGCGCATTGCTTTAAGCCCCCCGACTCTGAGCTCTGCGAATCTGATCTCAATCTCACTCACTTCAATTCTATGTGGGCGGCTTTGTCGATACGTTGAAGCAATAGGTGCTGCGAGGCTGATAGCAAGATTCACTGGCTCTTCATTCTTTCTATCGAATGGATCTAAGGCTGAAAATCGTCATGTTTCAATGAAGAGGTCAGATAGAAGATAGACACCGGAGCGTTGTACGGGGCTGGGTCGAAGCCAGCGAAGTGGGTGTCGTTGTAGTCGTGCGACGTCGAGTGTTGGGTGAAGTTGAAATAAGCCTTCAACAAGGTGAGGCTTAGAGTACAGAATTTTACGGAACCATTGACGCCGACGCTAAACGGATGGCCCGCGCACTAAATTTTAGGTGGGCCAACCACTAAAGTCGAGTGGAATAAGATATAGACGTAAATATACTATAGATCTACCTTAAATAGTTAAATTTAAAGTTATTTAAATATTATAAGATTTTATTTTATTATAGGTTTACTTTACTACCGCTCTCTTTTTATTATCGTTATATTCGCCGTCGTTTTAAAACCTATTCGCGTTTTTATTTAATACGAATTTAAATTAAAATATAATATCGATAATATCGCCGCCGGCCTTTATAATATAAATTTATATATATTATAAAGAATAATAATAATATAAAGACTTTATAATTGACACGGGGTTAATATAATAATATATAATATAAAAAATATTAATTATTCTATAGAGGATTTGGCTTTAATATACTAGAATCCTAATATTACCCTAGTCTCGATAGGGCTAGCGGTAGGACTTAGCCCGCCGTTTTAATAAATATTTATAATAATACTCCTATTAAAGTTTACCCCGTAATAAACTACTCTTTTTAAAAGAAAGAAATTAACACTCTTATTAATATATTTATATAGGGTATCGTAAATAATAACGTAAATAGCGTTTATATATAGAAGTAAATAAATAAGAAATATATATTCTAAATTATCGATTAATTACGGGTAGGTTTATAGAGTTTTAAAGTTTAATATAGAGTTTAATAACGAGGTAAAGCGATAGAGGGGTATAGAGATAACGTAAATAATTAATAATAAAAACTATAATATTAATAAAATAAAGGTGTATATATATAATATTATAAAAATATTAGTATTAAAGGACTAGGGCTTTAAATATATATTAGAAAAATAAAATCTTAACGTAAATCTAGCTAGCTAGAGAAAGTCGTTTAATAATACTTTTAGAATTAAAACTATTTTAGCGCGGAGCTAGTCCCGATTCGACTAAATAATTATATAATTAATATATTATTCGAAGCTCTTTCCTTTATAAATATACTATTTAATTAAGAAGTAATAATAATAAAGGGTATATATCTAAATCTATATAAAGAAGTATATAAGTAATATATTATTAAAATATTCGAGTTATATAACTCTATATACGACTAGGCGAATAATTTTAAACTATTAAAAAGTAGTTTTACTAGTTCTTAGTATAGTACTCTTTTAATATTATTATAGTACCCGTACTCTAAATAGAACTCGATAAATAGATTTAATATAACGATTATTTATCTTAATAAAAGTAGGTAAAGGGCGATAATATAAAAGAGAAATATAATTATACTTTTAGAGTTATCGACCCTAGAAGAAGAATTTAGTTTAATATCTAGTTTATTATTTATATTTCTTAATAAATTAGTCCGCGAAAATATTTTTAATATTTATTTAACGGTCCTATATAGATCCCTAGCCTTTCTAGGATAAAAGGTATTTAATAGCGTAACTCTTCCCTTTTTTAATAATATAATTATCGAGGATATATTCTAGTTTTTATTCTAACTTTAAATCGTCTCGCTCGGTTTCTACTACTCTAAAATTAGTAGGTCGTAGATAATTAAAAGAGTCTTAATCTAGCGGTAGATACTACTCTAGTTATATTATTAAAAATATATTATAAATCTTCTAATTTCTTAGGATATTAAAGTAGTATATAAATTTATTAATATAATTAAGAATCTTAAATAAACTAGTTATTTATTAACTATATTTACGATTAATAAACTTATTTACCGGAATATTATAATTTTTATATAAACGTAGTAAGGCCTAGTCCCTTTTACGGAAATATTAAAAATAATAAATACGATTATAATACTCCTTATTATATATTTAAATAAAGATAATTATATCCGGAATTTAAATATATATTAATTTCTTTAATAAAATATTATTCTCCTAGCTTCCTAGGTTTAACGCGTTATTAATAATAAAACCGAAAACTACTTTATTTAAAATATAGTTAATAAACTAGGAAAATATATTATTATATTATATAATTATAAAAGGTAGTACTTTTTCCTAGGCTTTAGAATTTTATAAAATAATAATCTAGAATTATAATATAATTTTAATAATATAATTTATATACTCGTTTAATTCATCCGTTTATAAATAATAAATAATAGAGAATATTAAATTTATTTTAAACTTATTAAATAAAGTTTTCTATAGGGTATTTATAAATTTATAATCGCGGTTAAAAAGAATAACCTTCGGAATACTTTAGTCTATTAAATATAAACGATATAAAAGTATATTTACTTATTACTTTATTTTTTATATTAATTTTCCTAGAATCGCGGTTACCTTTCGGGAAAATTTATATATAATAATTATAATATTATCGAATCCTTCCTACGAAAGGGGTAAGACTAGAATAAAATCGATAAAAATTATATAAAAAGAAGAGAGCGGTATAAGAATAAATTATAATACTCTATAAGACTTATATCTAGGAGTACCGAATAATTAATATTATAAATAATATCGTAAATACTCCCCTAACTTCTTATCTAGTTTATATATATACTAGTATCTAGTTATTATTTTATAATATTTATATCTTCCTATATATAAACTAGAATATATAATATTAAATAAAATTTTAATATATAAAAAAGATATATATAGGCGCTCCGGTATATATACGCGATTAATAATTAAATTATTAATATATTATATTAAATCGTTACCCCCCTTCGAAAACGGAAGATCTACGGTATCTTTACTAGTTTCTACGTTATAGTTAAATATATAATTTATTTTAACTTAAAAGTCGTTATTCTAGTACTTTTAAAATAATTTTTATTTAAATTATATATTTATTTCTATTAATATATAGACTTTATATATATATATTTAAAATATATTTAGCTCGCCTTCTAAAAAGTCCTTAACTATATTCTTTTAATATAGTTAGGATAGGGTATCTAGTATTATATATTTAATACTAGGTTTATAATAGATCTCTATATTTTAAAAATACTAAATATAATCTAAGGCCCGTATAATACGTAAATTAATCTTTACTATAAATAAGGTAGTTATATTTATTTATTTAACTATACTAAGCGTAACTCTATAATTAGTATAAATAACTATCTTCGGGGTTAATTCGACTATATATTTAATTTTAATAGATATTTATACTATTCCTACTAGTTCTATTTTAGTAGGTTAATAGTATATTTCTATATTCTTAAAGAGTCGGCTAAAGAAAAGAATAAATTAAATTTACTTCCAATCGGGATAGAGGTCTTTTAACTCTTTTATAATATAATAAATTATAACCCCGTAACCGAATTCCTTATTAATATTAAAGTCGATAAATAGTTTCTTTTTATTATCGAAATAATATAGAAAGAAAGGCTTAGAAAGGGTATTTTAAATAATTTTAAATAAACGGATCTCTTATAGGGAAAGTGATTTAAAACTAATTTTCTTAATATATTCTTATCGCTAAGCGCCTATAAGGGGTATTTTATTTAGTAGCGCGGTTTTTTTATTTTATAAAGGCCTAGCTAGAGTAGTATGATAATTTTTAATATAGTTTTTTAATTAACTAGTTATTCCTAGGTATATTTTAAATACTACTAGCGTTTAAAGAAAAACTAATTATTTAATAATTATAAACTTTCCTTTAGAAGTTAATAACCCGAACGAGTTAACTTTTTAACTAAATAGTATAATTAACGGATAACCGATAAACGCCTTTTTAGGGTTAATTAAAATATTAAATTTAACGAATAAAGAAAATACGGTATATAGATATTAAATATAATCCTCGAGGGTCTAAGAGAATACTATAACGTTATTAATATATACTCGGGCGAATACTTTATAGATATATAGGATCCGGTCTATTTATTATTATTATATATATAGGCGAGTTCTTGAATCCTATTACTATAATATTAAAAGTCTCTTGGCCGCGGTATAATATAATAGTAAATTTATATTTATCCTTAAGGTATATATACTATTAATAGAAGAAATTAATAATATTAATAATAGTAATTTAATAATAACCCTTAACGGCGTTAATTATATTATTCTATAAAAGTAAATAATAGACGTCTACTATAACTATAGTATTTAAACCTCGAATATTAATAATAATATAACTCTTCTTAATACTGTCTAATCTTATAGTCTAAATAATAAAGACTAGGAAATTAAATAAAGTAGTTTATATCGTTCATTTAAACCGTTCCTAAATATATAGTTTATTAAAGATTTCGTTAATAATCTTCCGGCTCTCGTTATTTATAGGATAAATATATACTATTTTAAATACTTTATCTTCCTAGTCGGCGCGAAGTAATATACGTATTTATTTATTTTCTAGAATATCAATAAAGCCTCCTTCTATTTAAAGTATAGAGAATTAATTAATAACCTTTACTAGCTCTAGTTATTTACTATAAATAATAATACTATTTAAGAGAATATTATTCTTTACCGAAATAATTACCTCTATTAATAAAATAAAAGATTAGGAATTAATTAGATTCTCTATATCTTTACCCCTTAAAGATTATTTAAAAAGTAATAAACTAGTACTAGCGGTAACCGTACTATTAAAAGCGTTTTTAATAAAAACTTCTTTATACTTTTATAAAGGCCTTCGTATAACGAGCTCCCGAATATCGTTATCGTTTATAGTAATACTATAGTAGTTATTAAATTAAACCTCGATTACTTAACCTAGCTTTATATTTTTAGGGATTTTAATATACTTATCCGTTTTATTCTTTATAAATACTAAGTTTATTTTATTATTAACGATTCCGGTAAAGAAATATAGATTAGTATCTACCGGTTTAAAGAAATAATCTCGTACTAGTAGATTAAATTTATAGACTTCGATAATTATCGTAACTTATAGGGGGATAATTTTTATTTTCATAATATATATCGGCCGGTTTATATTTATACCTCTTAAATAAATATTAATAAAGTACTTTATATCGTACTTACTAATATAGATTATTTACTAAAATTTTAATATATCTATCTCTTTAGAGGCTATAACGTCTATATTAATAAATATATTTATTTTAAAATTATTCATAATATAGACTTTTTTAGGGGCGGTTTCGGTTATTATTTTATTATCGCTCTTATTTTTCCCGAGGAAGTATAAAGAGGTAACGATATATTTAGAAATAATATAATAATTAATACTAATACCGGTAATTTAAAATAGGGTTACTATAGTACGGATTCTAGCTTTTAAAAGAAAGTATATTATAAATTTATAATCGGCGATAGTTACTCTATAACTAGTATCTTTATAACTTTTTTTTATTTTAATTCTAGAGTTTAGGCCGATTCGAATACCGGTATACTAGTATTTTCTAAATACTTATCTTATTCCTATATTTTTAGAAGAACCGTAATTTGATTTAATAATAGGTTTTTATTTTAGTAATTCGTTATTCGTTTTAGTTTAATAATAGGTTTCTATATTCTCGTTTATTACTAAAGACTATTTACTCTTCTAAATAGTATTTATAATTAAATATTTAGGGTAAGAGGTTTTAATAGGGTTCCTACCTAAACTTTAATTTCTAAAATATATATATAGTACGTTTTTAAAAGAGAACGACTCTTTATATATATAGTACTCGATTTATTTAGGCGTATCGATAATAGTCGTCTAATAACTAGTTATTTCGTTTTATTTATTATAATAATCGTTTTACTACTAATCCTGGCTCTATTTATTAATATAATTAATATTAAATATAGATTACTCTTTTAGTTATAACTCTATAATATTATTTTTTTAAGAATAATTCTTTTATACCTCGGTTCTATAATAAATAATTATACGTCTAGGGGGTACTTATTATTACCCGAAATAATTAAAATTATAACTACCGATTATAGGCCTATGGTTTTCTTAACGCGGTTAAAAATTAGGACGATTTCTATTTCTAGGAGGGAAAGATATATTTCTAATACTATTACTAATAATCTATAATTAAATAAGTAGCGGTTAAATTTAACGAGGCTACTACTACGTTTAAGAGATACTTAATATATTCTAGTAGGCCGGATTAATAAATTAATAAAAAATAGTTTAAGGTAACTAGTTCTATTATAATTAAAACTAATTAAGTTATTAATAATTCTACTAACTTTATCGTAAGCCCTCTAACTTAGGAGGTGGTAAAAACCTAGTCGTTTTATTACTTTATATTATTTCTAACTAGGCTTCTTCTTTAGTATTAAGTAAATTAAGGAATTTATCTAATAAAATACTAGGCTTAGGCGGATTAATAAAAGATTTAAAATTAGAGTTAATATAATCGTAGATTATAGATATTTATTAATATATACTAGGAATATCGGCGGCCCTAGTTAAATTAAATATTTTATTTATATATTATTTAGGCGTTTTACTAGTATATATTTAAATAAATTTATATTTACTAAAACGAAGCTTATATATAACTTCTAGTATTTTTATTTTAAATTACTTAATAAAACGACTTATCTATTTAGGGCTAGCGAAGGTACGTATTAATATTTTAGTATTAATATTTAATTTATTCGAGAACTATTTAAGGGCTACTTCTTTAAAATATAAAAATAAAAACTTTCGTACCTCCTCTTCGCCGTACTATTTAATTATATTATTAACGCGATCTTTAAAATTAAAAATATTCTTATATATAGTATATTTTTTTAAAATAAATAGGTTATCCTTCCTATCGCCTTTAAAGTCGAAGAATTTAATCTCTTCGAGTTTTAATTTATTCTAGGCGTTTACTCTAGTACTAGTTCTATTTTAACAAGTTAAGTTCTTTACTCCTAATAGGCCTTAAGGTCCTATCGGGTCTTCCTTTATCTTAACTATTAATTTAATAATAAGGGCCTAAATTTCTAGCGATTCTATAAATTATATTATTTATTCGGAATCTATAGTAGGTTATTTAGGCTCGAGAGGAGTTATAATTTCTTTATTTTTAAGTTCGTCCTCTAAAAACTACTTTTTTTATAAATATTAATATAGCTTTTTAATATCCCTTCGGAAAATACTAATAAACGGTATTATAATTATTTTATTAATAATTTAAAGTAGTTATATAATAGGTTATTTAAACTTAATATACTCCGAGAGGTCGTTATTAAACTACTTCGCTTTCCGGCCCCTTTTTAATAAATATTAAAGAGGTATTTTAGTAGGAGGATAAAGAGACTATATAATTATTTAAATAACTACTCGTCTAATATTAAAAATAACTTTTATTTATTTTAGGATATATTTACTTAATAATAGGAATTCTTATAAATAGAAAGTAAAATTAACTATAATAAGGCTTAGTTAAACTTCTTCTAAGGTAATAATTAAGGTAATAATTAATAATAAATACTAAAAGTAGTAATACTAGGCGAATAATAAAAGTAGTATTAAAAAACTAGTATTCTAGTATTCTTTTTCTATAATGGAAATATAAAAGATATAACTAGTAATATATTTACTAGGCTAGATATTTACCTAATAGGTAGTTTATTAAAATAAATAATTATATTAATAAAAGAGAAATAAATAAAGAGACGTTCTAAATATTTAATTTAGTATTTATTATAAATACTTTAAATAAAAAGGGTATTAAATAAATTACTTTAATAACTTAATAAAAAGTTTAGAAGTATCTATTTAAAGTAGTAGGGTATAGTATAGAAGTATTAAATAAATATAACGTAAATAAAACTCGCTGTCGATACGGAGTAAATTATTTTGAATATAGTAGTTAATAAGGAGTATATTAGTCGTTTTAAGGGTTATTTTACTATTTATAACTAATATAATCGTTCTTACTAATATAGAAGAAGTATAGTTCTATATTAATATCGCCGTTACTACTATTTAATACGGGGTCAGTATAATAGTATATAATATAAAAGATATTAATTATTTTATAGAGGATTTGATTTTAATATATTAGAATCCTAATATTACTCTAGTCCCGATAGGGCTAGTAGTAGGGCTTAGCCTACTATTTTAGTAAATATCTATAATAATACTCCTACTAAAGTTTACCCCGTGATAATAATATCGTCTTTATATTAAATAAAAATCTAGAGGGGCGGCCTAGGAAAATTAATAAATTTTTAAAATAAAACTTTCTATATTATTTTTCCTAGCGGTTAATAATTTATTTAGACGAAATAATCTATTTTTTATTAAACGAGTATAATATTACTATTAATAAAAATATTATCTAGTAATATCTTTACCGGCTAAATTAAAATAAAAAGATTTAATATAAAATCGCTCGTAAATATAATTAAGCTTTAAGAATTATTTAATTTATAAAACTAGCGAAGTAACGAGTTAATTAGTTAATTTTTCTAGATAAAAGTACTACTTATAAATATATTAATATATTCTGAGTTTTTATATATAACGTCGATATAGTTAATTTTAATAAGCGATAGGAAATATAATTAGATTTTTATTAATATTATACCGTTAGTTATTTAAAGTTTATATAGGAGTAGGAGGTAAAGTCTTTTATTTATATATATTATTAACGACTACCTCGACTAGATTATCTATTAAAATTTAATTAGAGCGGCGATATTTAATAATTTTATCGAATATAATATCCTCCCTCGCTACGGCCGTTTCGAAGACGATAATGTATTTTTAGTAATAATCTATAATAATACTAGTATTTATTATAATCTAGTTTTAACTAGGTTATATATTAATACTAGTATTTTACTCGAATATCTTTCTCCCTATTTATTTAATTATAATTTTATCGAGATATTATTTTTAATTTTAAAGAGCTAGATAAAATAGTATTTTAATATTATTTAAATATACGTAAACGAGGGGCGATTTAGTTATTTCCTAGATTTAATAATAAGATTATAAACTAGTTATAGAGATTCTAATAATATTTTCTAATAATTAAATATTAATTATAAAAGTAAAATAAGTATTTAGGAAAAAGAAGAAAAAAAAGATAATAATATTTATAATAATATAAAGTAAGAAAATAGTTTATATATATAAATTTATAAATAACTCGTAGAAATAAATAACCCTAATTTATTTATCCCTCGGTAGTTTAATTGTTAATAAAAGTATATAGATTATTTAAATCCTCGTCCGCTCCGTAGCCCTAGTCGTCGTCGTCGTTATATTTAATTAAATCGATAATACGGCCCTTAGTTACTAGTATAGACTTTTTAATTAAAGTACTAGGTAGTATATCTAGAATATAATTAATTAGGGCCAACGAGTTTTTTATAGAAATATTCGAGAGATATTTAAAGTTAATAGTACTTTTTATTTAAAATTCCTTTTTTTTATATTTAAATTAATTAATAGAACGAGTAAACGAGTATTTTATTCTAGATATAATCTTTAATTTCTTCTATTTATATTCGAACTTATTACTTTTCTACCCCTAAATATCTTTTATAATATAGTCTTTATTTAATAATTTATTTTTTACGTTCTTTAAACTAGGTTTATCGCGGTATTATAATTTAAATTTAATCTATTTAATTAATTTAATTATATCGCTATTAACTAGGTTATTACCGCGATAAAGTAAAATAATAAAATCGTATATAATAGAATAAAAGGGTTAATAATAAGAAGATTCTCTTATTTTTTTTAAAGCCCTTTTAGCCTATATCTTAACTTTTAATATAAAGATTCGAATATTTATTAAAGGGGGGGCTACCGGCTAAATAAAAAGAAATATATATATATAAATAAATAACGAATATATATAATTTACTAACGGCGGCGATATTAATTTAAATAGTATAGGTTTATTCTTTTATTCTCGTTTTTTTTTTTTTTTTATATATCTCTTTTTATCTTCTTATTTCTTTTTTATTCTCACCGGCGGTTCCTTTTTATTTAATTATTTTAAAATATTTAGTTTAATAACTCTCTACTAAACTATAATATCTTTATTTAACAATATATAGTATATTTTATTCTTATTAACCTAGTAGGATTTATATTTATTCGAATCTTTATATTTATTATATACCTAGCGGCCGAGAATAATCTAGATTAAAATAATATTAGGATCTAGGGTATTCGACTACTCTAAAATAATAAACTAGCGATTTATAAAATTATTCTCTTTAATTATCTTAAATAAAATAGAAGTAAAACTATTAATACTAGCTCCGGTACTAGAATTAATAATTAAAAAAATAACGGCGACTAGTTATAACGAAGTAAATATAGTAGTAAATATTTCCTCTATAGGAGTATATAACGTCATAGTGTATTCTAGTTTAAGTACTATAATAGAGGTATTTTAATACTAGCCCGAATACTCCTATTATAGTATTTAAACTAGAATACACTATAGTATTATAAAGTAGGAGTTTAATATAATAATAATTCTATTTTAAATTTATTTTTACCACTTTTAAAAAATATATTTAATTAACCCTCGATAATATATTAACTAGTATTATTATTTATAGAATACGGATATTATCTCGTCACCGGTAATTTCTTATATAATAATATTATCGTTATAGAGACCCGAAAAATAAATAATCTATAGTTAAAAATATACCTAGAAGTCTTTTTTTAATACTCCCTAAAGACTCGCCTTAATAAGAATAAATTTAAACTATTAATATTATAATTCTATATTTTATTAAAGAGGATAGTCGGCTTCTTTATTTAATATAATAAAATATATATTTAATAAAGTATTATTTATATTATAAACTTTTTAATAAACTTAATAAACCTATTTTTATTTAAGAGTATTAAAATATTAATAATTTTAATTATAATTTAAATAGAGATAACTTTAATAGTAATTAATTTAATAATTTTAATAATAATAACTTTAACGGCTTTACGAGTCTTAACGACTTTAGTAGTAGTAAATTTAATTATTACTTTTAATATTAGTATTAATATTTCTCGCTCCTTATCTTTATCTTTATTCTTATTTTTATTTTTATTAAATAATTTCCTCTATAAGAATAAACTACGCCTAGATAATAACGATAATATAAAAGTAAAAATATACCTAGCCTAATTTTTAATCTAATTTATAAATTTACCGAAACTCTTTTAAATTATAAAAAAGAGAATTATAAAAACTTTTTAAAATAGTAAAGATATAAATTAATTTAATTTAAATTAAGAGTTATTTTATTTATTAATAACTCGCCGCCTAAGGTTATTACCTAGCTTTTTAATAATAAACTTTAAATATATTAAGGTTTTAAGAGTAGTTAAAATTAAATTATAAACTTTTAAATAACTCGGAGTTTATTTTAAACGAGGTTAAAATAATTTTATTTATTAAATAAATAAAGAAGTTATAAAAGCGGCTTTATTAATAATAATATCTTTAAATAATATAAACGAGTATTATTTCCTAAGAGGGGGTTTCTTTAATAAAGGGTTTTTATTATTATTATTTTTAAGTTTCTTTAAAGGTATTTTAAAAATAATAATAATAATTATATTTTTACTAAAGCGGGGGACGGGCGGTTTATATAATATATTATAATTAAGTTTTAGCCTAGCTTTAATTCTACCCGATTAAGATATTAATACGGGGCTATTATACGAATAATTTATTATATATATGTTTACTCGACTTTAGTGGTTGGCCCACCTAAAATTTAGTGCGCGGGCCATCCGTTTAATATCGGCGTCAATGATTCCGTAAAATTCTGTAGCATGAAACAGCCTGAGCCACAGCCCCCAAGCACCCTAAACTTTGGGTGCTGAGCCCGGCGGCTATGATCCTAGGTACTTAGAGAGTTACCTACGGAACATCATCTATGGTTAAGCTAAGGATTGAAGGATTCCCACAGCCCCAATCACTCAGGTTCGATCAATGTTGGATCTCGTGTCGCACAGGCCCATCCAGCATATCTATTATCTGTGTCACGTATATCTGAGAGGACTTCCGCTGCAGTCTTCCATCGCTCCATCGGTTCCCTCTGCTCAAAACGAAACTTTCAACCTTCGAAGTAGGTACAATGAATTGGCAGAATGTGTCTCAACAGGACGAGCAGCCTACGGCACATGGGAATGATGTGGATTGGGAAGGAGATGAAGGCGAGGATTTGGAGCCGACTCCCAAGATGAAGACTTGCTTCCCTGTCTTCTGCCTCTCTATCCCACCACAAGAGGTCCGTGCATCAGCTCCAAGGGCTCTAGTCATGCTGATTCGTTTGCCAGTACTGGGACGAGCTGATCCAGCGCTCCGATTATGACCCTAAGATGCCGCTTGTAAGCTGGGTCGAAGTGACTTCGAGCTCGCTTCCCAGGGCCGGGGTAGATGGCAAGATCGAAGTTGATGACGACAGGGCGGGCAATGAGCTATTCACCAATTTCGACACAGAATTAGCCTGGGGATTTTATCGGGCATTTCTACGCCCGAAGAGCACCAGTATACGCTACGAACCCTTCACACATTTCACCTTCCTCGTCATCGACGAGCAATGCATCAACGCCCAACCCAAAGAAATCATCGTATGCTGCGACGCGCCCGATTACGATGAAGACAATGCCAACGGTCGGCACATCCCGAAAGAAGTACGGCTCCCCATCTCCACCGCAATGTCCATCTTGATCCCCTTGGAGCAACTCCAAATGACGCTCCAAGAAGCCGTCTCACCATCCTGGGAATCCAGCGAAGCGGTCTCAACCATCCCTCCCTGCACCATGAAAGTCGCGCCTAGGCAGGACGCCAGCGAGGAAGAGTGCTTCCTCGTCCGGACGTATGCAGAGGCTCGGAAGGCCAAGGAGCAAGCGCTACGTTTGCGTCCGAGACATGGAGAGTGGGAGACTTATGATGAGGAACGAAAGGCGCAGGTGTTTTGGCACCCGATGAAACAGGCTGAGATGAGTGCGAAATTGTATAAGCAGTTGGAGGTGATGTGCAGGAGGAGGGGGGCTGCAGTTCGATTTCATTCTAATACCTCGGATGCCAACGAACCTGAGGTTAATGGAGAGTCTTAAATCTAAGCAAGGATATAGTACATGGGTAATTCGAGAAAGGAGCAATTACTCAGGCAAGAAACGGACATGTGAGACTGAAGGCACGTCCAAGCGAGTGTTGATTTCCTTTTCACGGCAACTTATACGTACCAAAGCAATAACTTCTGCTTAGCGAGACACTTTCGGACTCTCATTACATAGTGACTCAAGGGGGTTGCAATATGAACATTGTATACATCGGCGAGGTGAGACGTTGAAAATAGAGATACAGAGAGAAAGGCTGCCGACCAGACTCCAGGAAGCGGAGACAGATATGCTCGAACGCCTCGATCGCCGAACGATTCGCCAACTTCGACTAATAGTACTACGCGATGTAATACACTGCCTGGAATCTTCACGACAAGGAGATTAAGACAGGTCAGTGCGGGCTCAAAGACTTGGTGTTGAGAACGTACTAAGTGGGTCAAAATCCGCGTGTGATGATGGACGTGATGACGCTCCCAAAAGTGGCAAGCTACTACTTTGGTAACAACCGCGGCCTAATCTCTATTCAGAGAACCCTTCAATCCTTGCTCAGTTTGTACGCTTCTTCGTGTCTTTGGAAGCCTGCATGAACAGCTTTACAATATATCATCTGCTATATGCCTATATACAACGATTGCAATTAAAGCTCTGGCCCGTCACTCGTCATGCCGCCGCTCTCTTTCCGTACGCACACATCTATACTCCAAAATCGTGTTTTACAAGCAAACTCCATACCATGCCTTGTCTCACTATGCCTTGATGGTGTCAAAATTGCTCTTCTGCCGAATATGATGGCCGTATTTGAAAAGAACCCAAGGAATCGGCAACATGGCTAATGACAGAAAGCCGAGAAGACTTGTAGCCCAGTCGATGCCAAGGCGATTATACACTGCAAGTCTCAATCAGCATGAGCTCCAATTGATTTTTGTGGCCTGGCAGATCCGTTGGGGCTACTCACTTTGCAAGGTAAACAATGGAAACGCAGCACCCGAGATATATCTTACCAGTCCATTCGCCGCTAATGCCGAGGCTCCGTTCAGCGGGCCATACACATCGACCAAGTACAAACCTGCAGCGGTAAAGATGCACAGATTCGCCCACGCGAATGGGATCGTTGCAAGGACGGGACTGACCCAATGGATATCTGCTCTTGCAGTCCAAGCGAACCAGGAAAGACCGATTGGCAAGCCGAAACTTCCCATCATGGCAACATACGAACGATGCTCCGGAGCGACAAATCCTCCTCTACCTTCTTTGAGACTTTTGACATGTTGAGGATAGTACCATAGCCTATTGACAGTAATCGCAGTCACGACACCAAGGCAACACCCTAAACCTATGCCTAAGAAGGTGAGCCCAGTGAGACCGCCATTGAAGTGATAAACGCCCTCAAAGACAATGGGAAAGGCGTCGAAGAATCCGAACAGGACCGAGAAATTAGATCCAGTGTACATGCTGAAGAAGAGCACGATCGGCTCGGTGAACAACATCTTGACTGGCCGGAGAAGCGTCACAGTCATTAAGAACTTGATTTTTGCCAACCCAGCAGGCCCCTTTGATGGTGGCGGTAGCCCAAGTTCTTCGCGCGGTTCTGAAGAATTATCTTCTTGTACGTTTCCTTCATGCCGAGCGAGTAGAGGTAGGTGGGCACCATGAGGAAGAGGAGCAACCACTGCGTCCACCTCCATCCCTTATCTTGCGCCGCAAATCCACCCAGCGCAGGACCCAGCGCAGGACCGAGGAATGTTGCCAGAAGAAACGCACTAGTGGCCACTGCACGATGGACCGGCTGCCATAAATCCACATTGTACCAGCGCCGACTGCTAGGACCGGGGAGCTGAAGAAACCAGCGAAGAAGCGAGTCACGACCAGAGCAGCGAAGCTTTGCGAGAAGCCTGCTCCAAGGGTGAAGACAGCGGCTATTGGTAGAGAGACGAGGTAGACAACTCTTCGGCCTTTCGTCTCGGATATGGGTGCAGCTAGGACGGGGCCAAAGGCTAGGCCGAGCACGTACAGCGAGAGAGGGAGCAGTGCTACCGTTTGTGAGACTCCGAATTTCTTCGCTACTTCTGGGTAGCCTGGCGTGTAGACTGACGAGCCAAATGTAACTGCAAAGCCGAAGGCGCCTGGCACCGTACTGAACAAGGTATTGAAGTCAGTGAGACATCCTTGAGGTCAACATTCCAAGCACGGATGTCGAGGAGAGAGCCTACGTATGATAGACACGCTGCCACATGGGCCAATTGTGTGGATTTTCAGGATCATCTGGACCCGTCCAGTCCTGCGCGGTGACTGTCCTGTGGACGACGCTATTGTCTTCGCGTTCCAACTCCGGTAATCGCGCAATATTGTTTATCTTCTCCATCTGGGAAGAGGCACTGCTCGAAACCGGTGTCGATATTCTGGAGTTCATGATGTATAAGGGAAATGGACGAAAGGGGTTTGTCATAATTGTACAAGCATATGAGTAGACATTTCATGAGTGCGACTTCTTGCAGAAGATATATATACTCGGCATTACATAGTACTTTGCTTGTAAATCAACCCGTTCAGGACAAATGCCTGTTACCATGAGTAGTGGTCTCTAATCATCGAATTATAGAAGTTGTCACCCACAAATCGAGTCGAGGGAGTGTTGCCCGGTGTTCACTAATCGTGAGGTTTACGGCCGTAAGACATGAAGTAGAATTAACGTACAATTGATGAGCATACTTACGAGGGTTTGAGTCACTCATATACCTGTCAATACTAGTGAGAATATTTCCAATGTCGAGGAGGTAGGCAGGGTTTGTGTAAGTGTAAGGGTAAGGTAAGGTACGAGGATGCGGATGACTTTAGCCGCGCTAGTGTGCAACCAGCAAATGGAACATCCCACGTATCGATATCGATGATCAGACTATCTAGATCTGATCTTTCTGATACAGATAGTCAAGCCGAGGTTGCTGTGAGACTTGGATTTCTAGGATGCTTGTGGAATTTGATTATCCCTGACTCATTTACGTAGGCGCTACCACATACATGGCACCGTCGCACCTCACATTTGATGCAGCCTTATCCCCCGCCTCTATCAAAATAATTTACTGCTACCGCTTATCTATTTTATGTTGGTCCTTGTCTTCAGCAGCCTTCCAGGGCCGCCGAAATGCCTCACCCGCTTTGCATCTCGAATGCTCGTTCCCGAGTAAAACAAGGCCATGAGGCACAATGTGCGTATATCGTAATGAACATTGGTCTAACGCCCCTAATTCGCCTTTCTACGTTGGTGACAATTTCCCGCTGATTTTCCCCAGTCCGTTGAGTGCGAGAGGCAATCCATTCTGTTTAAACATTGTTGGGATCACAATTGCGTCCAGCCCGAAGTGTCATGTCTTCGCAGAATCCCTATAGTTTCTGATGTATAAAGTGTGATGAATACGTTTCCTTAAAGTCGATAATGGGGTGGCGAAGATGTAAGAGCGGAGTTCATACACAATATAATGTAATAACGATGCCCTGCCTTAGATTCTTTATGTAAGGCATTGCACAGTAAAGACCACGCGTATGATCACGTCTCCAGGCTTCTTTGGGATATTATGTGAGATGAATCAGGAGCCAATGGACTATTGTTCCGCGGAAGCCAAGCTTCATATAACGTATGACCGAAATTACCGAAATGAGTCAAGGATTTTAATACACCAAATCGTTGCAACTTCTGCGGCAAGAATTTCGAGATCTGGGTATTTTAACTTTTTTCACACTGGAAGAAACATGAAAGGAAACGGGAGTGGACGTTCTCAGGAAAATTGATAGAGGACACAAAGCCTGATATAAAATGAGAATGACTTACAATTTGCGATGGGCTCGCTCGATTGCAAAGCCATTCTCGCTAGTTTTGCTCTTTGCAAAACCCTCGTCACAGCAGCGTTAATCTTGGTCGATCTCTCCTTCATTGAGCTTCTGAAGGACTCGCTGTCACGCCCAGGATTTCCGAGGCTCGGACAAACATTCAAGGTCTCGATTGATTTTGAGCTAAATTCGCCAAATTCACTCAAAATAGTATCACCACTTCAGGCCTGATCCTATCCAAGTGGTTGTCCCAAGTCTGCAAGATACCCCAGAATTGACTTGGCTTGGTGCCATATTCTTGACCCAAAGTTCGCCATGAACCGCTTTGAGGGCTCCTGTACCCATCGCCCAAGTAAGTGTCCCCGCATAAGGGGGACCTTGAACTCTGTCAAGCGGAAAGGAGAATTCTGAAGCATGGATATGCTTGAATGATCAAAGGATAGCACTGAAACATCTCTAAATGGATTGTGGGGGAAAGGTTGGGGCGCTGCTGCGTTGGCGGCAGGCCAGAAAAGATGGACAGCATCTCAATTTCGCTTGTAGGGATCATACAGTAGATTGCAAAACCACCGAGGCTGGCGCTAAATGGATGGCCCGCGCACCAAATTTAGGCGGGGTAACCACCAACGTTAAGTAAACGCATATATAATAAGTTATTCGTATAGTAGGCCCGTATTAGTGCCCTAATCGGGCAATATTAAAGCTGAGCTAGGGTCTAGTTATGGTATAATATATAAACCGCTCTTCCCCCGCTTTTATAGAGATATAGTCGTCGTCGCTACCCCTAGAATATTTATTAACTAGCTAGGAAATAAAGGGAGTAAGAAATTATCGTTAAAAAAGCCTCCTCCTAGGAAACGACGTTCGTCTATACTACTAAAAGGTACTACTACCGATAACGCCGCTACTATAACTCTTTTATTTATTTAGCGGGTAAAGTTATCCTAGCCTCGCCTATAGTAGACCCCGAGTTATTTAAGAATTATTAATTTAGTTTCTATTAAAACGCTAGTACGTCTAAAGTTAATAGTCGGTCCCGACGATAGTAAAATTCCTAGGCGTCGAGTCTTACCTAGTTTTAATAAATAGTTAAATAACTCTTAATTTAATTTAGGATCTTTATTACTACTCCTATTTTAATTAAATTTAAATATAGGACCTCCTCTTTTTTATCTTAAATCTCTTATAACTCGAGAGAGCTTCGGCGAGTTTATAAAGACGCGGGCTAGAGATACTTTTACTTTTATAATATTATTTAAATTCTTTTTTTATAGGGCGAGATTATTTAGTAAAAAGGATAAAGATAAAAATAAAAATAAAGATAAGAATTCTAAATAAGAAGTAGTTACTACTAAAGTTAAATAAGTTAAATTTACTATTATTAAAGTCGTTAAGGCGCGTAAAGTTTATAAAATAATAGTTATTAAAATAACTAAATTAACTATTATTAAAATTATTACTACTATTTAAATTATTATTAAAACTACTAAAAATAAATTTATAATAATACTTTATTAAATATATATTCTATTATATTAGATAAAGAAAGTAATTATTTTATATAACGAGTTAAAGAGTTATAATATTAATAGTTTAAAATTATTTTTATTAAGGCGAGTTTTTAAAATTTATTAAAAAAAGACTAGTAAATATACTTTTAAACGTAGACTCTCTATTTACCGAGTTTCTATAATAGCGACTCTATTCTATAATAAACTAGTGTTAACGAGATAATATCCGTAGTTTATTAACGATACTAGTAACTAGGGGGTTATTAAAAACTAACTAAATTACTTTTTTAAAAATAATAAAAATAAACTAGAAATAGAATTACTTTTATATTAGGCTCTTACTTTTATAAAGGAAATATTTATTATTATCTTTTCTTTATAACTAGTCGTTACCGCTCTTTCTATTACTAGTTCTAGTACTAGTATTAATATTAATAATTTTATTTCTAAAGTAGAGAATCGGAATAATCCTATAAATCGTTAGTTTATTATTTTAGAGGAATCGAATATAGTGGATTTTAAGATAATTTTAATTAAAGAGATCCTAAAATATTAAAAATATTATAAATATATATATTATAATAATAAAAAGTATTATTAAGTTAATAAAAAGGAAATATATTACTCCCTAAATACTAACGATACTATACTTTAATAAAATAGTATTAAGATAGATATTTTAAAATAACTAGATAAAGAAAAACCGCCGGTAATTATAAAAAAGAGGTAGGAGGAAATAAAAATTAAAAACGAAAAGAAGAAGAAATAATAATATATCGGTAACTTGGGAAACCCCGATTTTTACGTATTTTATACCGAAATTATATAAAATACTAGAAATGTATATCTACTTATATCGAGTATTCTAAATATATTATATAACTAAAATATAGTTATATAGTTGATTTTAGTATATTTAGTACCCAAAATATATTTATATAACTAATTCTAGTATAATTAATACTTAATAAGTAAATAATAATAAATAGATAATCCTTAATATTATTTTATAGTATTTTAAATATACTATTTATACTTTAAATAATAATAGTATTATTATTTATTCTCGTAGATTAATTTATATCTAGATCTAGCCTAGATCTAGCCTAAATATAAATTAAATCTAGACTAGATCTAAACCGTTATTATCTTTAATTATAGGAATAATTTACTATATTTATAATTTATCTCTTATTTATCGTCCGGGTTATTTTTTTTTTATTAAAGTTTATTTATAGGTTATATCCCGAGTCTTTATATCTTATAACGAGGGTTATTAATATTATTTATTTTATATTATAATAAAACTATTCAACTTAAATAAACGGTACCGAAAGATTTTATTATAATAGATTTATATATAATTTTAATAATTTTAATATAAATATCAAGGGACGGGATTAGTATCTAGATATTTATTAAATTAATAGTTAGGTTTATTAAATTATAACCTAGCTATAGTATAGGAGTAGGCTAAAATAAAAGATAAAGGACGAAAGTTAAGGCAGGGCCAACTATTATCTAAATAAAAACTAGTATATAAAGTATTTATTTATTTCCTATCCTAACTATATTAAGATAAAAATAAGGAAACTAGTTTAAACCTAAATTGAATCTAAGATAAATTAGGCTAGATTAAAATAAATAAAGTTATATTATAATAATAACCCCCTCTTTAAGATCGAGCTCCTACGAGATAAATAAATAATTAGTTCGATTAATTAGATTTTATAACCCTAACTCTTATTTAGGGTTATAAAATAGTTAAAATAAACGCGCGTCGGAGTATTCGAGTTATCGATAATAATAAATAAGGGATAGGACGGGGAATAAATAGCGGTATATAAATAAGACTAAACGTTAACGTTATTATTTATAAACGATAACGACGGGGCTAGGCTATAAAGTATTATTTATTTATATAATAATATAAAGTATCGGTCGAAGCCGATACGGAACGATAACCGAGGGGATAATAACGGATAAAGAATAAACTATAATATAGGCGGGAGTTAACTTCTTAAAAATCGGACTAGGATAAAGATAATAAAGGTTCTTTATATTAATACCTCTAAATAATATATAGTAATTCGTAGAGGCCAGCGGCGCTAGGATTCGAGATATAATATTTATTAATAAATTATTAATAACGGGTAAAATAATAAAAGAGTTCCTATATAACGATATAGCCTTCTTAATTAACGTAGTATTTTAATAAAAGTAGACTATAACGGCGATTATATTTAGAATTTAAAATACTATTAATATACTACTCTCGTTAATTATCTTCGGTAATTATAAATTCTCGGATAAATTAGATTTATCTAAATAAAGAGTTATTAATTATTAATTATAATAAATTAACGTAAAAAACGGGGTAAATTTTTATTAAATATAAAAGATTTAACTAGATTATAAAAGAATTATCGAAAACTTTAAAGACTCGGAAGAAGCCGATATTATAATCGTCGAGTTTAATTAAAGAGCGTATAATATTTAGATTCTTAATATTTAGCTATATTTAATCGTTTATTAAATATATTAAATATAGGCGCCTTCGTTAGTCAACCGAGGATTTAAAGATAATTTAAATAATAAATATTTTATCGCGGAGGTAATTATTTAAAGCTTTTATTTATATTATAAATTTATTAATAACGATTAAATAAATATATATTTAGGTAGTAAAATCTTAAAGTAGAGACTCGATAAAGTTAAAACCGATATATAAATATTAATTATAATTAGTTAAAAAGGGCGAGGCTAGAGTACTAGAAGAATTAATATTATTATTAGAAAACTCCGCTCTAAAGAGCTATTTCACCTAATTATCCTATATATAATTAACGTATATACGGAGGTAGTATTTTATTATAATATTAAACTACTCGGTTTAATTATCCGTCTAAGGGTAGTACCCGGTAGATATATATTAATCGATTTTAAAACGTTTATATAAGGCCTCCTAGAACTCCGATATAAATTAAGATTTTTAATCCGAAATAAAGATATCTAGTAGCCTATAGAGTTTTTATATATTCTAATAAAAAGTATCGTAGGCTTCGTCTACTTCTATTAACGTAATTAGTACTAGGTACTATATCTTAGTTAAATAGTCTATAAAAATTAAAATATACCGATAAGTAATTCCTATAAAGGTATAAAATAGTAGGGGATTTATATAGTCTATCGAGACGTCTCTTTAATATTATTATAGGGGCGGTAATAAACGTAATTATTTTTAAATATATTAACGGGAAGGCTTAATTCTTCGGTATATATAATAATTCTTAATAAATTACTAGATAATAGTATAAACATTAGGTTATTAATAGGCCCGATTAATTAATTCATAATATTTAATACGATCTAAGTAATTACCCGCGATATTATTATAAATTAACTAGATTAAACGAAGGCGTAGTTTATTAAAATTCGGAATATATCTTTTTCTTTAGAAGTAGAGAGCTCTATTCTTATCTTTATATTTAACGAGGGGAATTCCGCTATAATAGTGCGTTTTAGAATATAATATTTCTAGGACTTTAGGGGCGAATCGATCGGTTTAATTAATTATATCCTATAATTAATAAATCGGGGTATTATATAAATCTTTATTTAAATTAATAAATTAATCTTTATTAAATTTAAGCTCGTAAAATATAGGCGAGGTTTATAATTCCGGATTAATATTTATATCGAGGTTTATAGCGGTTATATAAATTAATATAAGATATAATTAGAAGGGCTAGATAAGAATCTCTTAATTTATTACTAATATAACTAAAGTAATTAGGACTAAGACTAAAATTATTATATTTAATAATATATTATAAATATAGTCTTTAAGGATTTCTAGGGTTAGGTTTTTTTTTTTAATATTATTTAATATTAATATTAATATTTAGGGTTTAATTTATCCCCCTCTTTAAAAAGGTCTTTTAATTAATATATTAATATATTAAGTTTACTACCTTCTTTACTAGGCCGGTAGGTAATTTTATAATTAAAATAAGATAAAAACTCGCTCTACTTTATTTAACGGCGAGATAATATTTTAGATAAAATAAATATTTAAGAGCTTTATAATTTAATATTACCTCGATAAAAAAAATAGATCTCTTTAGTTTAAAATATTATTCCTCGAATACGCGGACGATTACTTTAAACTCTTTATTATAAATTTTATAATTATACTCGATAGGGTTATACTTCTTTAAAAAATAAATAATAGGACGAAGAATATTTTAATTATTATACTAGGATAGGACCCCCCTAGATATATAATTAAACGTATTTATTTCTACTATAATTTTACGGTTAAGGTCGAAATAAACTAGGATAATATCGGAGGTAAAAGTCTTTTTTAAGGTATTAAAAACTATTTAATATCGAGTACTTTACTCGAAGATAATACCTTTTTTAATTAAGGCTATAAATAATATAACGAGTTTACTAAACTTATAAATAAAACGCCGATAAAAATTAACGAATCCTAGGAAACTTTAAATATCCTTAATATTAACTAGTTATAATTAATTTAAGATAGTATCGATTTTCTTTAAATTTATTTTAATCTCTTTAATAATAATAATTAATCTTAGGTACGTAACTTCTTTAATATAAAAATCGTATTTAATAATATCTATTTAGAGCCCCGCCTCGCGGAGTTTTTAAAAGATATATTTAATATAGATTTCGTATTCTTCCTCGATATCGCTATAAATTAGAATATCGTCGAGGTATACGGTATAGGTCTTATCGAGAAATTTACGAAAAATATTATTAATATAATATTAGAATAAGGTAGGGTTATTATATAATTTAAATAATATAATAAAGTATTCGAATAAACCGAATCGGGTACGGAATATTATAAGTTCTTCGTCGCCCTCCCTAACGCGGAGGCGATTAAAAACCGATATAATATTTAATTTAAAAAATACCTTAGCCCGATTTAATTAATTTAAGGTTTCTAAAATTAAGGGTAAAAAATAGTTATTTTTTATAATAATAATATTAATCCCTCGGTAATTAATATAGAAATATAGGCCTCCGCCCGGTTTCTTTATAAATAAGATAAGAGACGCGGTATAGGACCGATTAACTCGAATAAAATCTTTATTAAAGTTTTTATCTAGGTAACGGCGGAGTTCTAAAATTTCATTATAATTTATATTATATAAACTAAATAACGGAGGTTATAACCCTTTTTTAAATTTAATAATATAATTATATAACTAATATAAGGGTAAGGTATTAATATCTTTTCTCGAAAAAATATCTAGGAATTTATAATACCGCGTAGGTAGGATCGTAATTAGGTTAATATTTTTATTATCTCGGTAGGCTTAAAGCTCTTTTTAAATAACGAAAATAATAAAATAAAACTCTCTATTTATTTTAAATATAGCTTAATTCTAGGTTTAATTATAAATATTTAATTTAAGGTTTTAACTAAGGCGGGGTTTAAATTTATAATATCTAGATTCTTAACGAGGTTAAATATTTAAGGTTAAGATTTCTTCTAAAATATTTAAAAATCGACCGATTTCTATAAATAATAGATTAAATATAGTTTACTCGTTAGGTATAACGAGCCGGGTAAATAATTAAAATCTTATCTCGTATATATTAAGAGTAGCTAGGTACTAGGTTCGTTATTCTTAATATTAAAATTTAAAACGAAGCGAGGCTAGGTTATAATATTTAATTTTAGGTATCTTTCTTTATTTAATAATAATAACGATACGATTATATTCGTTATTATAGCTAGTTTTTATAGGAATAAATAACTAGGACTAGGGTAAAGAAGACTTTTTTTAAATTTAAATTTATTATTAATAAACCTAAAACTAGGGTAACTCCTTTTAAATATTAAATTATTTTATATAAATATTAAATTAGGTTAGAGACTAGGTTTACTTTTAGTAAATTTAAAATTAAATTAACTCTTTTTAAATCGAGGTTTATTTTTTATAAATTTAGGATTAAATATATTATTAATAAACCTAAAACTAAAATAACTTCTCTCGAATCGAAATTAATTATTTAATAATAGTGTTATTATTTATAAATAATAACGGCTCTTTATATACTAGCGACTCTTTTTAAATCGGGGTTTACTCTATATAGGTATTAAATAAAATTAAAGACTAGGATTCTTAAATCTAATAACTTTTTTAGGGTATTAAAAAGAATTTATCTTCTATAAAAACTTTTATAAAATTAAGAGTATAATTTTTTAAATAAAAATATAAAGCGAAGATTAAGGAATTATCTAAAAAATCGGTAGTAACTTTATAATAATAGAGGTATAATAGGCCGATTACGATAGGGTATTAATTAAATTTAATAATAAAAAATATTATTCGTTCTTAATAATTATAAATATTTAAAATTATTTCTACGATATAAATAATATATCCTATAATAGTAGGTACGTTATTAAAGGGTCGGATAATATAAAAATAATAAAGAAAGCGAAGGGGTAGATAATAAATATATATAAAATTATAATCGATAAAAAGATAACCGGATATACTAGTATTAATTAAGGCTTTAATTTAAATTCGGGACTAGTTATTCTATAATTAATAGAAACAATTATATATTTATTACGAAAATTAGGGTCGGTTTTAAAAAGTTATATAATAAATTATAACGAAAACTTAATTAGTAACGAAGGTAAATTAAATAATATAACCGATAAATAAGAAAGTATATATAGGGTTCTAGGTACCTATAATCTTAATACACGATTTTATACCGGGATTATTCTTTTCCCGCGTTTAAAATAACTCCTTTTATAATACTTTTATCGTTATCGATAATAGTTATAATACTAGATCGGAGGCTAGCTAGTTTAATAAAATAGACTTTTATATTATATTTAAACGATTTATAATAAAAGTAAAATCTCTATTTCTCGTAGATAATCTTAATAACCGGGGTTTTTATTAATTTATCTTTAATAATAATTTAGGCCGAATTAAGATTTATTAACTCTCTAAATAAAATAATAAAAACTAGTCCGATAACGGGGATAAAAATAATTATTATATTAAAACGAGTTAGAGGGGTAGAAGTTAATAGAGATATAATAAATCTCCTCGAGGTTTATTTTAATTTAATAAAAGTAATACTTTAACGAGGTAGACGGTATTTAATTTATTAGAGTTTTTAATCGATTTCGGAGTATATACGGACGTATTTATCGAAGGTATTTAACCGTTAATTATTAATTTTCCTTTAGGAGATAGAGGCCTATTAGGTAATATAATTAATATTATATTTTATAATATTAATTAAGGATTCGTTCTTTATTCGAGAACGTTTCTTTTTTTAAAAAATAAAAATAAAATATTTATTAAAAAGTATAAAGCCTTATTTAAATTCTCGGATATAATTCCGAGTATCCTTTTATTTAAACGGGTTATTATATACTTCCCGTAGTTTCTTTCGTTAATCGGTAAAGTTAGTTAAAGTATAAAGATTATCCTTTTAATAACGATTTATTAAATTAGAGGTCTTTTTACCGATAACTAATTTAAGCTTTATATAAACGATCTTATTATTATCGGAGGGGTAGTAGTTATAATTAATATATATTTATTATATTAATATTTATTCTTAAATATCTAATTTATTTTAGTCCCCTTTATATTCCGAGATATCTAGGAGCTTTTCGGATCTAGGAGGTATTCGAGATCGCGAGGAAATAAGTTATTAAATATTTAAAAAGAAAGACGAGCGTAGGCCTATAATAATAATATTATTAAAGATAGTCTTATCGAATATTTAAAGCGGGAGTTAATGTATAATTTAAACTATAATAAATACGGCCTAGGTTATTACCTAGACGATAATATAAATTAAGAATTATATATTTAATATAAAAGGAGGGGTAGAGGGCGTAGATAAGGATAAAGTATCGAATAAGAAATTATTCTCGATTTAAACGCGTAGCTAATCGAAGGTATTAAAGAAATTAATAAAGTTATTCTAAACTTCGGCGAGGAATTATTATACACGGTCTTTAGAGTTAAAAGATTAATTCTTTATAATAATTATTCTAGTACTAAAGAGTATTAACTAGATAATTAATCTTTTATAATATTAAAGAATAGGATTAATATCTAGATATTTATTAAATTAATAATTAAATTTATTAAATTTATTAAATTATAGTTTAATTATAGTATAAAAATAGGTTAAAATAAAAGATAAAGGACGAAAACTAGAGTAGGGCTAGCTATTATCTAAATAGGAGCTAGTATATAAAATATTTATTTATTTCTTATCTCGACTATATTAGGATAGAAATAGAGAAACTAGTTTAAATTTAAATTAAATTTAAAATAAATTAAGCTAGGCTAAAGTAGGTAAGGCTATACTATAATAATAAATAATATTCGTTCTACGAGTAGAAAGGGCTAGGGAAATATATATAACCGATATTAAAAATAATAATTAAATAGATTAAGAATTTTAGCGTAATATTATAAACGGTATAAAATATTAATATTCGAAATATTTATTTTAATATAATTTTCACGGAATTTAATTTATTAAAAATAATATTCGTGGATTTAATAATACGAAAATATATAAATCTTTTAAAACTCGACTGGATTAAAGGTCTTATTATATAGATATTATATTATTTAATATCGATCTCTTCTAATACTCTTTTACTTCTTTTTTATTAAATAATATATAAATATTACTTCTTAAAATAGAGTCTTAAATATACTAGGTAAATTTTAGATAGTTTAATATCCGCGTAACCTTATATTAAAAGACGAAATCTTAGGAATTATATTTATAAAAGCTAGCGCCTAAATTCTTAATTTATAAATCTTAACTAGATCTAGGCCTAGATCTAGGTATATTTATTATATAATCTATTATACTTTACTAAAATTAGTGATTATAATTATTATATATATTATTATACCCTTCTAACTATATAATTATTATTAAATTTATTTATTTATTATCGTTATAGTATTATAGTAACCTCTTTTATTATTTAATTATAACGGAAAGTTATCTAAAAATAATTAAACTTTTATATATATAAAAGGGGTATATATACCGATTTATTATTATATTATTATCGTTATATTTTAATAAACTAAAAAGCTCGTAGAGTAGTATTACTTTATAAATAATATATTTAAGAATTAACCGAACCCTAAAATCGTATTTAAAGATAAAAGAGTCTAATAGAGTTAATATTTAATAATTAAATTTAACGACTAAATCTAAATTTAAAACTATATAGATTTCGGCGAAAGAATATATATCTATACTATTATTTACTAGGGAAGTTTTAATAAATCGTTAAAGATTAAATATAAACCTAATAATATACCGCCTTTAGATTTCTAAAATTAAGTGATAATAATAACTAATTCGAGTAATCTTCGTATTAAATAAAAACCGAGAATTATTCTTAATCCTCTTCTACTTCGCTCGCTTAAAGACTTCGAGATCGATTATATATTAAACTAATATATACTAGAGAAGTTTATATATAAAATCTAATTTTTTAAAACCTCTTTATATTTATTACCTAAAGAATTTAATATAATTTATTTATAACTTTTATTATTTTAGGATTATCTAGTATTTTATAATTTAATAATAAACCTAAATTTCGATTATCTTATATATTATACTATAAAAGGGTATTATACTAATATTTTAGAAAATAATAATTTATAAAATATTATTTAGTATTTCCTAAATAAAGGTATAAACTCGATAAAAATCGAGGTTATTATAAATAATAATTTTAATTAATTATATTCCTTATTCTTTAATATTTAATTTAATTTAAAAGATAGATTTAATTTTATTAAAATTTTAAATTTATTCTTTTCCTCTTTCGTTCTAGCCTTTTCTAGGTATTTAATATATTATAAATAAAAATTTATTATCGCGCTAGAGGGAGCCCGAAAAAGACGAGCTATTATAAAAATTAATACCGAAAACATATTTATATTTATTTATTAATTTTTATTTTCTTTATTTCGAGACTAATCTCTCTTTTTTATAACTTCGAAATATACCCGTTCTCCTAATACCTCTAATAAGGATTTAATTTTTTTATTAATAATAAAAAGATAAAAGCGCCTAACGAAACTTTTAGGCCTTAATAATAATAGAAATTATTTATTATTACTACCGCCGAAATAGACTTTAAAGAAATTATTAGCCGAAAAATCTTATTAAAAACCTAAGCCTTTAAAGGAGTCCTCCGAGTAATTATATTAAAAGAACAAATTATTAATTAAAGAATCCTCGGAATTAATTATTAATAATAATAAAAATAATAACGCGGATAAAGAAAAGAAGGTAGAGTTAATTATAATATAATAATTAATCGATATTTTTTTTAGTAATACTATATTTATTAATTACCTTCCTCTTAATTTAAAAAAATTTAATAATAACTATTTATACGAATATATTTACGATAAGATATAGGAACGTATTATTATATTCGTAAAAATCGCCTATTTTAATAATTTTTACGGTAATAATAAAATAGCGATTCCTAGAATATTAAAATTAATCTATTATTAGTAGTAGCTCTATATATTTATAATTATATTATTCTATAAAGGCGACCTCGGATAATTTAATATTATTATCGGAGACGAAATATATTTAAATAAAATAAAACCTTTTAATATATTTTCTAAATTTCGTAATTAATTTTATTTATTTATAAATCTTTAAAGTTATAAGTTCCGCGGTATTTTATTTTTAATTATATTAAAAATAAATAGAGATTTAATAAAAATAGAAGGAGTAACTAGTAAAATCTTAATATTATTATAAAAATACTTTTATAAACTCTAAATATCCTATAAATCGATAATTCTATAAATATTTATATTAACTAGACTCGGAAGCTTTTTATATTAAATTAATTAATAAATTTATATTATTCTTTATCCCGCCGGTTAATCTTAGTTTTTAAAATACTAAAATATTATTAATAATCGACTTCGAGGCCTTAAAAATACGGTTTATAAAGATTTATTATAGCGCCGACTCTAGCTATTAAATAAATATATAAATAAAGAAAGAATTATAGACGGTATATAACCCGAATAACTCCGATATAAAATTATTAAAAGGTACTAAATTTATTAACGCCGCGTAATATAATCTCCTAAGCGAAGTAAATATTTTTATATTTATATTTATTTTATAATAGTTATTGTTAACTACTAGTAAAGTCTTTAATAAAATATATAAATACTTTTTTATAAAGAATAGAAAAAAAGTAATTAAAAAGGAAATTATCTATTATTTCTAATACGGGTTCGTAATTATAGATAAATATAATAAGATAAGGAATCTAGATAAAGATTTATAGAATTCTTTTTAAATAATAAAGAAGACTCGCTTTAAATATTACTTCTAGTTTATAATTATATCCGGAATAAATATTAATTTTAATCTACTAGATATTATAACCTTAATAGATATTATATATAATATTTCCTAGAATAATTTTAAATATAAATATTACTCCTTTAGACTAGCCGGCCTAAAAATTCTTATTAATATTATTATTAAATACTAAGATTTAAATAATCGACTATAAGAATTCGATAGTATAATAAATATATTCGGGAATTTACTTCCTAAATTCCTAATATAACGGTATAAGAAGAGTAATTAGAAAGATTACGATTTTATCGAGTTTAAAGAGCTCTACCGAAATATTCTTAAAACTAGTTTTCTTTATAATTATAAGAAATATTATATAACCCTCGTCGCCCGCTAGAAGGCTTTAATAATAAAGAAGTTTATAAAACGATAAATTTATTAGGACGATAATTAATATAATATTATATTTATATAGAATCGTCCCGACCGCCCGATTAACGTTAACGCTAATTAGGTATTTATAATAGTACGGCTCCTCTATTTATATAATTATTTACTCTATCTCTCCGTCTCCTTAATTATATATAATTAAAAGTAGACTAATAAAGAGATCGAGAACCGGTATATAAATAAGGATAATAATCGGATACTAGAAAATTATATCCTAAATAGAGATTATATAATATTTAAAAAAATATCTTTTAAATTTAAAGTTATTACCTCCCTTTTTAAGAAATATAAAGGGGTAAATATATTAATTATATTTTTATTTACCAAGATGATTTTAGTAGTAGAATAAATAAATCTTTCTCTTCTTTAAAATCTCCGATATAAAAAAATCTAAACTTGTTTTTTTTAATTTATTAAACTTAGCCTTCTCTTTTCTAACTAACTTTTTTATATTAATATTCTTTTACTATAATATATCCGAGAAGAGATTAAATTTAAAATATAAATATTCTTTGGGATTAATAAAAAGAGGGACGCGGCCAAATATATATTTATATATAAAACTAATAATGATAATATATTACTAGAGAAGGATAAACCTAATATTTTAATTGAATTTATACGTTAAATAAGTATAGGTTTAAATTTAATTTATATAACTATAGTTATTCTATATAAGCCCCTCTAGTCTATCGGGATATATAAATAAATACCGAAAAAAATATATCGAATAAAATAAAAGAAGGAAGTATTTTATTATATATTAAATATTAATACCGAAATCGAGAAGTATATAAACGTAAAGCGTAAATCGAAGATAGATTTTAAAGAGGACGCGTTTAAGATTATTAATATAACGAATATAAAAAGTATAGGAGGCGCCGACGGAGGTAATAATACTAGAAAAAGTAATAGTATTAAGAATATTAATAATACCGCGGCGTTTATTATTAATATAGAAAATATTATTTAAGAGGGTATTATATATATTAGGGGGAAAAGTAATTAAAGTAAATAAATATAAAAATAAAACGCCGTTAATTAAATTAAGTCTTTTTATATTTCTAAACTATTAAATATTTAGGCTTAAATAGGAGCTAGGAAGTTTATTACCCCTCTATATACTTTTCTATATAATAATATTTATTTTCTATATAATAATATTTACTATAATATATTATTATCGTTTATGATTTTAATCCTCTACTCTACTATATTTAGGAACGATAATAAAAAACCGAGTATTATATCTAGCCTAAATCTAGGCCTAGATCTAGTTTAAATATTCTTTAAATACTCTCTAAATTTAACCTAGATTCTATTTAATCCCTAAACTCGTTATTAAAGGCCTATATTTTTAATATTTTAATTATATCTACTATTATTTAACGCGGTATTTAATTATATATTTCTTAACCTCCTTTCAGATTTACGATCGACGTAGGACCCCGGAAATTAAGAGTTATTAACGAAGACCTTTAAAATAATAACGGAAAAAGAATATTAATTTATAAAAAAATTATTTAATATACCTATAACTTTTATAAAAAAGAAAGAAATATTATTTTTTTAATTATTAAAGAATATACTACCCTCGATTTAAGGATATAAATATATAGATTATATTATTAATTAAAAATAAAAGGTATTAAAGATTCTTAATTCCGAGGACGAGAAAGAAGAAAATAATAACGGGGCGAATAATATTTAAAATAATATTAATATAAAATCTACCTTTCGAGCTCCTCTATTAAATAACTAATATATAATACTTTTAATATTCGAATAAAGTAATTACTAATAATAAGATACTATTTATACTTTAAAGCGGGTAGGTAATAACGGCGGCTTTATTATTAATAGAACTTTTAAATTCTTTAAACTCTTTATATTTTAATTTTATTTATATTAAGATTAATAATATCTCTACTAAACCTCTTTATAAGTTTATAATATATATTTTTATTCTTAACCCTTTTACTTTCTCCTTACGGTTAATACCGAAAAAATCTATAATTAATATCTATATTATAAATATCGGAGCGGATAACTAGAGATTATTACCGGTTAAAGCCGTCCGGCCTTTATAAACTACGATTATAGGTAATATAAATAACGATTTTTTATTAACCGAGCGAGTATTATTATTATCGCCGTTATTTTTATTTTTATTTTATTTATTATTATCCTCGCCCCTATCTATACCCCCTTTTTAATTATTACTTTCCTCGTTATTTTAAGAATTATCGCTAGCGTGGCCCCCGCCTAAATTTTAAATTATATCGCCGCTCTAAATTATAAAAGCGTAGGAGAGGGTTTACCCTCTTAATTATTTTAAAATAAATAGAATATTTTACCGATAACTAATAACTATAAATTAATTATTATTATTATCGAGAAGGGTCTTTAAAGGCTAAATATACGGATCTAGTATAAATATAACGATATAGTTCTTATATCGACCGGTATAATTAAATAATATAGAAGCCTATCTAGTAGTATAAATAAAAGAAAAATATAAACCTAAAATATTATTACTATTTATATTTATACTCTCGACCGCGTTGAATTTAATTATTTAAGAAACCGCTAGTTCTTTATTTAACGTTACTAGTATAATAATATAAGGAAAATTATATACTTTAAAATAATACTTAATTCTATCGTTAATAATCTTTCGTTAATTAATCGGGATAGGTTAAATTAGAGTTAATATAATTTCGATTCGGGCTATAAAACCGTTAAAGGAAATCGGATATTATTAGGCGTACTCTTTATAAACTATAACTATATATTTATAAAGGAATATAACGAGCCTAGTTATATTACTAATAATACTTTTAGTATTTAATAATTTCGTATTAAATATTATACTACCTCGAATTTTCTCTAAGAACTTTATTATAATAATATTAAAGAGGAGACCTAAAATACGGACGGTATAATAAATATTATATTTATTATTATTAGGGGTAAAGTATACTTTATATTTAAAAAAATTAAAGAATTATAAATCCTTTACTTTAATTTCTCGCCGGTTAATTTTTATAATTTAATAATACTCCTTAAGATCGAAAAACTCCGTATTTCTCCCTAAAATAATATAATTTAGTAGGACTAGTATATTAATAATTTTCTTTAAAACTTTAAGAATTATTCCCGCTTCTTTAATAATATTTATTAAAGATAATAGATAATTTAATATTTTTATTATCTTTAATATTTTATTTATATTCTATCTCTAAAGTAGTAAATTTCTATTATTTATCTCGGTATTAAACGTAGCCTCCTTCTATATATTAATGGTAATAACTTTATTTTAATTATTAAACGAGAAAGATATCGACACCGAGACTAGTTTATTAGGCGATAACGAATATTACTCTAAAGAATTATTAAATTCTAGGGAGAGTATACGGATATTTTTAATAATTAATATTATTACCGTCCCAACTATTTTAGTAGCCTTATTTAATTTTTTACTACTATTATTATTAATAAAATAACGAATATAGGCCGAGTCCTCTATAGAGTTTAATAAAAATAAATTAATTAAATTTAATACTAGTTAAGTATTCTTTAGTAGTCCTTTAAAATTAAATAGATTATTATAATTATTATTAAATAAAGTTATATCCTCCTCCGAATATTTCGTCCCTTTAATATCTTCGTTAGAAACCGAAAGATTAATTAAGTTTTTTATTTTAATTATTACTATCTCCGGTACTTTATTATAATTAAGGCCGTAGATAAAGGATAATCTACTATTATTAAATATAATTTTAGTTATCGAGAGCGCGAAAATAATATTAAAAACTTTATATAATCTATTTTTAATTTATAAAAAATTATCTTTATTTAATAATATATAAAAGATCTAGCCTAGATCTAGCTTAAACCTAGATAAAATTTAAAAAAAATTTAGACTAGATCTAAGCTAGATCTAAAGTACTAGAAATTAACTTAATATTAATATATTATAAATATAAATACTCTTTTTTATTACTTCTTAATATTTACTTTTATTTAAGCCCGTTATATAAGACCTAGAAATCTATTAATTACGATATTAATTATATTATAAACCGTGCTTTAGGTTATTTCTAATACGGTTTAATAACTATATTATATAAAATTATAATAGTATAGGCGGTTAATATATAAATTTAAATATTAAATATTAATTATCTTTCTAAAGACGACTTCTTTAAATATATTTATATATAATAACCTAAAGACCTCTTTACCTATCGTCTTATCTTTTTAATAATTTTATTTAAATATCGCCCGATATTTATAGTATATTAGGCTAGATCTTATTTAATTTATTATAAAATCTATTATACTTTATTATAACTAATTATTTAAATTATATAAATCGTTATACCCTCTTTACTCTATAATTATTATTAAATTTATTTATTTATTACTACTATCGCGTTACGGCCCCGGCGCGTATTATTTAAATATAATAAAAAACTATTTAAAATTAACTAGATTATCGGGGATATTAGAAGAATACTTATATTAATTTATTATACGAATATTAATAATATACTATTACGAGTTAAAGAATTTATTAATAAATATCGCTATTTAAGGGTTATAATTAAATATTAACGGAATTATAAAGACGTATTTAGAGTAAAAAGAACTTAATAAAGTAAATATTTAATATTTAATTTTAAAAAATAAATCGAGGTTTAAGATTATTTAGGTTTCGGCGAATAAATATATATTAATATTATTATATACTAGGGGGACTTTAATTAGATAATTAAAATTAAAAATAATTTTAATAATATATTATCTCTTAATTTATAAAATTAAATAATAATAGTAGCCGGCTCGAACGATACTCTTCTTAAATAAAAAATTAATACCGTTTATAATCTTTCTTTTTTTCGGTCTTTCTAAATCTTTAAAATCGACTATATATTAAACTAATTTATATTACGGAATTTTATATATAAAATCCGGTTTTTAATAATCTCTATATATTTATTAAACGAAGAATTTAGTATAATTTATTTATAATTCGCGTTATTTTAGGGATATTAAATAACTCGCTATTTTATAATAAATTAAATACTCGATTATCTCTTCTATATAACGGAGGAGGACGCGTATTATATAGATATTTTAGAAGATAAGAATTTATAAAATAATATTTAATATTTCTAAAACCGGGGTATAAATTTAATAAAAGATAAATTTATTATAAACGATAACTTTAATTAATTATATCTTTTATTCTTTAATATAAATCTGATTTAAAAAATAGATTTATTTTTATTAAGATTTTAAATTTATTTTTTTCCTCCTCCGTTCTTCCCTCTTTTAGGTATTTAGTATATTATAAATAAAAATTTATTATCGCGCCCGAAGAAGCTCGAAAAAAAGGAGCTATTATAAAAATTAATATTAAAAATATATTTATATCTACCTATTATTTCCCGTTTTCTTTATTTCGAGATTAATCTTTTTTTTTTATAATTTTAAAATATCGCTTTTCTCTTAATACTTTTTATTAAAACTTAATTCGTTTATTAATAATAAAAAGATTAAAAAGCCGGACGAAGCTTTTAAACTCTAATAATAATAAAAATAATTTATTATTATTATTATAAAAATATTCTTTAAAGAAGTTTTTATTTAAAAAGCCTCGCGAATTTTTTAAATCTTTAAAGAAATCCTCCGAGTAATTAAATTAAAAGAATAAATTCGTATTTAAAGAATCCTCCGAACTAGTTATTAATAATAATAAAGATAATAACGGGGTTAAAAAAGAGAAGGTAGAGTTAATTATAATATATAAATAATAATTAATCGATATCTCCTTTAATAATATTATATTTATTAATTATTTTCCTAGCTTTAAAAAATCTAATAATAATTATTTATACGAATATATTCACGATAGTATATAGGAACGCGTTATTATATTCGCGAAAATCGCCTATTTTAATTATTCTCGCGGTTATAATATAATAACGATTCCTAGAATATTAAAATTAAATTATTACTAATAGTAACTTTATATATTTATAATTATACTAAATAACGAAGAAGATTTAAAATATTATAATATTCTTCTAAATTATATAAATAAATATAGAAAATATAAAGTTTATAATTTTATCTATTAAGTTCCTTAATTAATTCTAATTATATAAAGATTTATAAAGTTATAAACGCTATCGTATTTTATCGCTATTTATACCGGAAATAAATAGAGATTTAATATAAATAAAAGGAGTAACTAGTAAAGTTTTAATATTATTATAAAAATACTCCTACGGGCTCTAAATATCCTATAAATTAATAATTCTACGAATATTTATATTTACCGGGCTTAAAGGTTATTTATATTATATTAATTAATAAATTTAAACTATTTTTTATCCCGCCGCCCGATCTTAATATTTAGGTTAATAAATTAAAATCGGTAATTAACCTTAAAGACCTAAAGGTATAATTTATAATTATTAATATAATAATAAAAATATAGTTATATTATAAATAAAAGAGCGCCGAAGAGTTTAATAATAATATATAATAAAAAGGACCTTAAAATAATATAATTTAAAAGTAAAAAAATATTAACCCTATATAATATAATTCCCCGAGCGTAGTAAATATATCGTTATATATAATTATTATATAGTAGATATAATTAACCTCTAATAAGATTTTTAATAAAGAATATAAATATCTTTATATAAAATAAGCGAAAAAAGAGACTATAAAGGAAATAATCTATTATTTCTAATACGACTTCGTAATCGTAGGCGAATATAATAGGGTAAGAAATTTAGATAAAGATTTATATTATTCTTTTTAAAAAATAAAGAAGACTCGTTTTAAATATAATTTCTATTTTATAATTATATCTAGAACGATTATTAATTAAAACTATAAGGATATTATAGCCCCTCGGACTATTATAAAAGATATTTATTAAAATAATTATTAATTCGGTTATTAATACTTCGGACCTATTAACCTAAAAAAGTCTACGAGTTTTATTACCCGATATATAAAAAAACTAGGGTATAAGAGAGATTTATTAGAATAATAAATATCTTTATTAATATACTTCTTTATACCTCGATATTACGATATAAAAAAAGTAATTTAATTATATATATTTTATGACGCTTAAGAAACTTTATTAAAAAGATTTTATAATTATTTACCTACTAGGACTCTAGCCGCGATTTATTATTATTATTATTAATTAAAAAACTATTATATTAGAAAGACTCTAATAGTAGTAAAATTACTAGAGGAATATTAAAACTATAATACCTCTTTCCTATATTAACGTGCTTAATATTTAATTTTAATTTATTTTAATATAGTACCTATTATACTATAAATTCTTTAATTATATAAATTTTTACCTACCCTCGTTATCTCCTTTAAAACTCTTAATAAAAAGTAGATTAACGATACGACTACGACCTTTATTATAAATAAAGATAATAATCGGATATAAGAAAATTATATCCTAGGTAGAGATTATATAATATTTAAAAAGATATTTTTTAAACTTAAGGTTATCGCCTCCTTTTTTAAAAAATATAAAAAAGTAAATATATTAATTATATCTTTATTCACCGAGATAGTTTTAATAATAGAACGGGTAAATCCTTCTTTTCTTTAAAATCTCTAATATAGAAGAGCCTAAACTTGTTTTTTTTAATATATTAAATATAATATTCTCTTTTCTAAATATAATATTTAATATTAACTTTTCTTTATTATAATATATCCGAGAGGAGTTTAAACTTAAAATATAAATATTTATTAAAACCGATAAGGCGAGGGTTATAACTATATATATATTAATATAAAAGGTTAATTATGATCGTAAGCTAGTAGAGAATAATATATTTAATTTTCTAATTAAATTTACGCGGTAGATAGGCGTAGGCTTAAATCTTATATATATAATTATAATTATTCTATAAACCCCTCTACTCTATCGGGTTATATAAATAAATACCGAAAAGAATATATTAAATAACCTAGTTAAAGGAAATATTTTAGTATATATTATATATTAATATCGGAATTAAAGAGTATATAGAGGGGAAGCGGAAATCGAAGGCGGATTTTAAGGTAAATATATTTAAAACTATAAATATAACGAATATAAAGGGTATAAAAAGCGCTAACGGAGGTAATAATCCTAGATATAATAATAGTATTTAGAATATTAATAATATTATAATTAGTAATAATACTAGGGAAGGTATAGAGGCGATTTAAAAAAATAATATATATATTAAATAAAAGCGCGGTTAAAGTAGTTATAGATATAGTATTTAATTATTTTAATAAAGTATTTATACGTTTTTAAACCGCTAGATATTTAGATTTAAATAAAAACTAGGAAACTTATTACCCCTCTATACACTTTTCTATATAATAATACTTATTTTCTATATAATAATATTTACTATAATACGTTATTATTATTTACGATTTTAATCCTCTACTTTATTATATTTAGGAATAATAATAAAAAACCGAGTATTATATCTAACCTAGATCTAGGCCTAGATCTAGCTTAAATATTTTTTAAATTTAATCTAGATTTTATTTAATCCCTAAACTCGCTACTAAAGGTCTATACTCTTAATATTTTAATTATATTTACCGCTATCTAATACGATATCTAATTATATATTCCTTAACTTTCTTTTAAATTTATAATTAATACGGGGCTCTAGGAATTAAGGGCTACTAATAAAAATCTTTAAAATAATAACGGAAAAAAAATATTAATTTATAAATATATTATTAAGTATACCTATAATATTTATAAAGAAGTTAGAGATACCGTTTAAATTTAGGCCTAGATCTAGTCTAGATTTAATCTAGATTTAGCCTAGATCTAAAGAAACGCGCTTTTAATATTTCGATTATCTTTACTATTATTTATATAGTAATATATTATTATTTATCTAATTTAGATATAATTAAGATAAGTTAGATTTAATTATATTTTATTATACTATATTTCGTTTATTAATAACCTACGAAATACGTAAAATACGTATTTTATACCGATTAAATAGTAATTTTATAGAATTATTTTTCCGGATTTACCGATATAGAAAGATAAAGTTATACTTTAGTTTACCGCCGTTAGTAAATTATAATCTAAATTAGGGCCCGTTATTTATTATTTATATATATATATTATTATTTATTTAATCTATAGCCCCTCTCTCTTTATTAATTATTCGAACCTCTTAATTAGAAATTAAACTACACGTTAGAAAAGTTTTAAAGCGAAGAGAATCGTTATTTTATTATTAGCCCTCTCGTTCTATTATACGCGGTTTTATTATTTCTCTACCTCTCCGCGGTAATAGCCCGGTTAACGGCGACGTAGTAGAATATATTAAATAAATTAAACCTAGGTTATACCCCCGTAAAAAAGATAATTTAAAGAATACGAAGAATAAGTTTTTAAATAAGAGCTATACTATAAAAAATATTTAAAAATAGAAAGATAATATATTCGAATATAAATAGAAGAAACTAGAGATTATACCTAAAATAGAGTATTCTTTTACTCGATTTATAAACTAATTTAAACGTGAAATAAAGGAAAATAAAAATAAAAGTATTATTAATTCTAAATATCTCTCGATTATTTCTATAAAAGATTCGCTAGTTTTAACTATTTATATATTAAGTACCCTAAAGCCTAGGCTTATAACTAAAGATTATATAATTAATTAAATTAAATTAAAAAAGAGTTTTCCTAAAGGCTAGGGCGGTAGTTATAAAAGAGACAATAATCTAGATAAACTAGATAAACTAAATACCGATTTTAATAATTAAATTATAATAGGATAAGAAAGCTAGTATTTTATATTTATTCTATAAACTATCTATAAATCTATATATATATACTCTTTTCTTACTTTAAATTATTATTTATATTATCGACTAAATTCTCTTCTTTTTCTAAAAGGCTCTTTTTACTTTTATAATTAATACTTAACTACCGAAATAAATTACCGAGGTCGCTATAACTAATTTATAATCTTATTATAAAATCTAGAAAATAGTTAAAATACCTCTCGTCTATATATATTTAAACGATATTAGAGTACCGTTTTATCTAGTTTTTTAAAATTACGAATAAAGTCTTAGGGTTAAGGTCGGGTAAATAAAAAAGAAAATATTCGAGTAATATCCTAGCGTTAATAAATAGTCTCTTTAGGACTATATTATAATATATATTAATATTATTATAGACTAGTATTAAAAAGGCGTTATTATTCTCGAAACGGCCGTAGTAAAAGAGGATATTATATTCGATAAAATTATTAAATATCGCCGCCGTTATTAATCTTTAATAAATAATCTAGTCGAGGTAATTATTAATAATATATATAGATAAAAGACTCTACCTCCTACCCCTATATAAAGACTAGACGATTAATAATATAATTTTAATAGGTACCTAACTATATTTTCTATTACCTATAAATATTAAAGTTAACTATATCGACGGGATAAAAACTTAAAATATATTAATATATTTATAAATAGTACTTTTATCTAGGAAGATTAATTAATTAACTCGCTACCGCCCTAACTTTATAAATTAAATATTTCTTAATATTTAATTATACTCCCTAGTAACTCTATACTAGATCTTCCTAGACTAGCCTAGTCGGTATAAATATTTCTAGATAATAGTCTTATCGATAGTAATACTATATTTATTTAATAAAAAGTATACTATTTTATCTAAATACGTTATCGGCCGCTCTTTAAAATAGTCTAGAAATTTATATTTTAAAAGCTCGCTAATCGCCTTAAGATACCCGCCCACGACTTTACTTAGTATAAAAACGATACCGTAAAGCCTCTATATTCTTTTTATCCTTTATAGGGTATTAAAGTTAACGTTATAAAAACTAGTAGTAATACTATCGTTATTATACCCTAGCTCGAATTTATATTAAATAAAAGTACGAATTAAGGCTAAAGTAACGGCGACTATAATAATAATAAAACTAGAAGTAATAATAAAGAAAGTAGGTAGTAGAGTAAAATCTATAATATTTAAATAATTTTAATTTTAACTATTTAGACTAGATTTATAATATATATACGTATTTATTCTATTTTATTTAACGTTAGTAGTTATCCCGCCTAAATTTAGTACGTGGGCTATCTATTTAGCGCTAGTCTCGGTAATTTTATAATTTACTATAATCGGAATAAATAATAGATACCTAGATATCGAGATATTTATATAAATATAAATATATTATATATACCCCCTCTTATATAAATAATAGTAAAGATCGTTTATTTATTAACTAGTATAATACTCTCGTTAAAGGCGAAGAATAAATAAAGTTAAATAAATTAATTATTAAGTTTCTTATACTCTCTATAATACTAGTCTAGGCGAGAGACTTTAATATAGTTTTTATCTTTTATTATATTACGTTTTCTAGTATTATTTTAAATATTTAAAGTTAGGGTTTTTATTAATCCTAAAATATTTATCCTAAAAGTATTTAAAATATTAAGACTCTCCGTTTAATACTTTAATGTAATATTTATAAAACCTAGGTTAATAGTTTTAGAGAGAAGTATTAAGAATTAATAAATAATAATTTTTATATAAATAAATAAATATAACTAGATAAATTTAATTAATTTAATTAATAATTCAATAAATATTTATATTTAGAATCTATAATTAAAAGTTTTAAAGAAAGTTAAATACAAAGTTTTTATTTATTAAAAAATATACTATTTATATATTAATAAATCCGGAAAAATAATTTTGTAAAATCGTTATTTAATCGGTATAAAATACGTATTTTATATATTTCGTAGGCTATTAATAAGCGAAATATAATATAGTAGAATATAATTAAATCTAACTTATCTTAACTATATCTAAATTAAATAAATAATAACGTATTATTATATAAATAATAGTAGAGATAATTAAAATATTAAAAGTGTATTTCTTTAAATCTAGGCTAGATTTAGGCTAGATCTAAACTAGATCTAAACCTAAATTTAAACGATATCTCTAACTTTTTTATAAATATTATAAATATACTCGGTAATATATTCGTAGATTAATATTCTTTTTCCGTTATTATTTTAAAGATTTTTATTAATAACTCTTAATTCCTAGAGCCCCGTATCGATTATAAATTTAAAAGAAGGTTAAGGAATATATAATTAAATACCGCGTTAAATAACGGTAGATATAATTAAAATATTAAAAATATAGGCCTTTAATAGCGAGTTTAGGGATTAAATAAAATCTAGGTTAAATTTAAAGAATATTTAAGCTAGATCTAGGCCTAGATCTAGGTTAGATATAATACTCGGTTTTTTATTATTATTCCTAAATATAATAAAGTAGAGGATTAAAATCGTAAATAATAATAACGTATTATAGTATTTATTATTATATAGAAAATAAGTATTATTATATAGAAAAGTGTATAGAGGGGTAATAAGTTTCCTAGTTTTTATTTAAATCTAAATATCTAATAACTTAAAAACGTATAAACGCTTTATTAAAATAATTAAATATTATATTTATAACTACTCTAACCGCGCTTTTATTTAATATATATATTATTTTTTTAAATCGCCTTTATATTTTCCCTAGTATTATTACTAGCCGTAGTATTATTAATATTCTAAATATTATTATTATATTTAGGATTATTACCTCCGTTAACGCTTTTTATACTCTCCGCGTTCGTTATATTTATAATCTTAAATATATCTACCCTAAAATTCATCTTCGATTTCTACTTCCCCTCTATATACTCTTTAATTCCGATATTAATATATAATATATACTAAAATATTTCCATTAACTAGGTTATTTAATATATTTTCTTTAGTATTTATTTATATAACCTAATAGAGTAAAGGGGCTTATAGAATAATTATAATTATATATATAAAATTTAAGCCTACGCTTATTTACCGTATAAATCTAATTAAAAAATTAGATATATTATTCTCTACTAGTTTATAATTATAATTAATCTTTTATATTAATATATATATAATTATAACCCTCGCTTTATCGGTCCCGAAGAATATTCGTATTTTAAATTTAAACTCCTCTCGGATATATTATAATAAAGAAAAGTTAATATTAAATACTATATTTAGAAAAGAGAATATTATATTTAATATATTAAAAAAAGCGAGTTTAGGTTTTTTTATATTAAAGATTTTAAAGAAAGGAAGAATTTATTTATTCTATTATTAAATTTATCTCGGTAAATAAAGATATAATTAATATATTTACCCCTTTATATTTCTTAAAAAGGGAGGCGATAATTTTAAATTTAAAGAATATCTTTTTAAATATTATATAGTCTTTACCTAGGATATAATTTTTTTATATCCAATTATTATTTTTATTTATAGTAGAGGCCGCGGTCGTATTATTAATTTACTTTTTATTAAGAGTTTTAGAGGAGATAACGAGGGTAGATAAAAATTTATATAATTAAAGAATCCGTATTATAATAAATATTATATTAAAATAAATTAAATTAAAATTAAATATTAAGGAAGTTAATATAGGAAAGAGGTATTATAATTTTATTATTATTAAAATCTTTTTAATATAATAGTTTTTTAATTAATAATAATAGATCTAAATCGCGGCTAAAGTCCTAATAAATAAATAATTATAAAGTCTTTTTAATAAAACTTCTTAAATATTATAAAATATATTTAATTTAATTATTTTTCTTATATTATAGTATCGAGGTATAAAGGAGTATATTAATAAAGATATTTATTACTTTAATAAATCTCTCTTATACTTCAGTTTTCTTATATATCGGGTAATAATACTCGTAGACTTTTCTAAATTAATAAGTCCGAAGTATTAATAACCGAATTAATAATTATTCTAATAAATATTTTTTATAATAATCCGAGGGGCTATAATATTCTTTTAATTTTAATTAATAATTATTTTAAATATAATTATAAAATAGAAGTTATATTTAGGGCGAGTCTTTTTTATCTTCTTGAAAAAAAATATAAATTTTTAATTAAATTCCTTATTTTATTATATTCGCCTACGATTACGAAATTATATTAGAAATAATAAATTATTTCCTTTATAATATCTTTTTTCGCTTATTTTATATAAGGATATTTATATTCTTCGTTAAAAATCTTATTAAAGGCTAACTATATCTACTATATAATAACTATATATAACGATATATTTACTACGCTCGGGGAATTATATTATATAGGGTTAATACTTTTTTACTTTTAAATTATATTATTTTAAAATTCTTTTTATTATATATTATTATTAAACTCTTCGGCGCCCTTTTATTTATAATATAACCGTATTTTTATTACTATATTAATAACTATAAATTATACCTCTAGGTTTTTAAAGTCGATTACCGATTTTAATTTATTAACCTAAATATCGAGATCGGGCGGCGAGATAAAGAATAATTTAGATTTATTAATTAATATAATATAAATAATCTTTAAACCCGGTAAATATAAATATTCGTAAAATTATTAATTTATAAAATATTTAGAGTTTATAGGAGTATTTTTATAATAATATTAAAACTTTATTAACTACTTCTTTTATTTATATTAAATCTCTACTTATTTTTAATATAAATAATAATAGAATATAATAACACTTATAACTTTATAGATCTTTATATAATTAAAATTAATTAAAGAGTTTAATAAATAAAATTATAAACTTTATATTTTTTATATTTATATATATAATTTAAAAGAATATTATAATATCTTAAATCTTCTTCGTTATTTAATATAATTATAAATATATAAAGCTACTACTAGTAATAACTTGATTTTAATATTCTAAAAATTATTATTATATTATAACTACGAGAATTATTAGGGTAGGCGATTTTCGCGAATATAATAATATATTCCTATATATTATCGTAAATATATTTATATAAATAATTATTATTAAGTTTTTTAAAGTTAGAAAGGTAGTTAATAAATATAATATTATTAAAAAAGATATCGATTAATCGTTATTTATATATTATAATTAACTCTACTTTCTTTTCTTTAACCCCGTTATTATTTTTATTATTATTAATAACTAATTCGGAGGATTCTTTAAATACGAATTTATTCTTTTAATTTAATTATTTAAAGGATTTCTTTAAAAGTTTAGAGAATTCGTAAGGCTTTTTAAATAAAAACTTCTTCGGAGGATATTTTTATAATAATAATAATAAATCGTCTTTATTATTATTAGAGCCTAAAAGCTTCGTCTAGCTCTTTAATCTTTTTATTATTAATAAACGAATTAGGTTTTAATAAAAGATATTTAAAAAAAAGTGATATTTTAAAATTATAGAGAAAAAAGGTTAATCTCGAAGTAAAGAAAATAAAAAATAATAAATAAATACGAATATATTTTCGGTATTAATTTTTATAATAATTCCTTTTTTTCGAGCTTCTTCGGGCGCGATAATAAATTTTTATTTATAATATATTAAATACCTAGAAGAAGGAAGAACGGAGGAGGAAAAAAATTAATTTAAAATCCTAATAAAGATAAATTTATCTTTTAAATTAAATTTATATTAAAGAATAAAGAATATAATTAATTAAAATTATCGTTTATAATAAATTTATCTTTTATTAAATTTATACCTCGGTTCTAGAAATATTAAATATTATTTTATAAATCCTTATCTTTTAAAATATTTATATAATACGCGTCCTCCTTCGTTATATATAAAAGATAATCGAGTATCCAGTTCGTTATAAAATAACGAGTTATTTAATATCCTTAGAATAACGCGAATCGTAAATAAATTATATTAAATTCTTCGTCTAATAGATACGCGGAGATTATTAAAAACCGGATCTTATATATAAAATTCCGTAATATAAACTAGCTTAGTATATAGTTGATTTTAAAGATTTAAAAAAACCGAAAAGAGGAAAGATTATAAACGGTATTAATTTTTTATTTAAGAAAAGTATCGTTCGAGCTAGTTATTATTATTATTTAATTTTATAAATTAAAAAATAATACGTTATTAAAGTTATTTTTAATTTTAATTATCTAACTAGAGTCCCCCTAATATATAATAATATTAATATATATTTATTCGCCGAAACCTAGATAGTATTAGACCTCGATTTACTCTTTAAAACTAAATATTAAATATTTATTTTATTAAGTTCTTTCTACTCTAAACGCGTCTTTATAATTTTTTTAATAATTAATTATATCCTTTAAATAACGATATTTAATAATAAATTCTTTAGTTTATAATAATATATCGTTAATATTCGTATAGTAAATTAATATAGGTATTTTTTTAATATCCCGGATAATCTAGTTAACTTTAAGTAGTTTTTTATTATATTTAAATAATACGCGCCGGGGCCGTAGCGCGATAATAATAATAAATAAATAAATTTAATAGTAATTATAAAGTAAAGAGAGTATAATAGTTCGCGTAATTTAAATAACTAATTATAGTAAAGTATAATAGATTTTATAATAAATTAAATTAGATCTAGCCTAATATACCGTAAATATCGGGCGATATTTAAATAAGATTATTAAAAGAATAAAATAATAAATAAAGAGGTCTTGAGGTTATTATATATAAATATATTTAAAGAAATCGTTTTTAAAAGGACGATTAATATTTAATATTAAAATCTATATATTAACTACCTATAGTATTATAATTTTATATAATATAATTATTAAACTATACTAGAAATAGCCTAAAATACGGTTTATAATATAATTAATATTATAATTAATAGATTTCTAGATCTTATATAACGGGCTTAAATAAGAGTAAATATTAAAAAATAATAAAGAAGAGTATTTATATTTATATTTATAATATATTAATATTAAATTAATCTTTTAGCGCATTAGATTTAATTCAAATCTAGTTTAAATTTTCTTTAAATTTTATTTAAATCTAGACTAGATCTAGGCTAAATTTTTTATATATTATTAAATAAGAATAGTTTCCTATAAATTAAAAGTAGATTATATAAAGTTTTCGATATTATTTTTATACTCTCGATAATTAAAATTATATTTAATAATAATAAATTATTCTCCGTCCGCGGCCTTAATTATAATAAAGTACCGGAGATAATAATAATTAAAATGGAAAATTTAATTAATTTTTCGGCTTCTAATAAAGATATTAAAGAGACGAAATATTCGGAGGAGGATATAATTTTACTCGATAATAATTATAACGATTTATTCAATTTTAAAGGACTATTAAAGAATATTTAACTAATATTAAATTTAATTAATTTATTTTTATTAAACTCTATAGAGGACTCGACTTATATTCGTTATTCTATTAACGATAGTAATAATAAGAAATTAAATAAGATTACTAAAATAATTAAAACGATAATAGTATTAATTATTAAAAATATTCGTATACTCTCCCTAGAATTTAATAACTCTTCGGAGTACTTAATATTCGTTATTATTTAATAAATTAATCTCGGTATTAATATCTTTCTCGTCTAATAATTAAGATAAAGTTATTACTATTAATATATAAAAGGAGGTTACGTTTAACGCCGAAATAAATAATATAAATTTATTACTTTAAAAATAAAATATAAATAAAGTATTAAAAATAATAAAGGTATTAAATTATTTACTACCTTTAATAAATATTATTAAAGAAGCGGGAATAGTCCCTAAAGCTTTAAAAAAAACTACCGATATATTAATTTTATTAAACTATATTATTTTAGGGGAAAATACAGAGTTCTTCGATTTTAAAAAATATTATTAAATTATAAAGATTAACCGGCGAGAAGTTAGAGTAAAGGATTTATAATTTCTTAATCTTTTTAGATATAAAGTATACTTTACCCTTAATAATAATAAATATAGTATTTATTATATCGTCCGTATTTTAGGTCTTTTTTCCGATATTATTATAATAAAGTTTTTAAAGAAAATTCGAGGTAATATAATATTTAATACGAAGTTATTAAATATTAAGAATATTATTAATAATATAATTAGGCTCGTTATATTTCTTTACGAGCACGTAGTTATAACTTATAAAGAATATATTTAATAATATCCGATTTCCTTTAATAGTCTCGTAGCCCGAATCGAAATTATATTAACTCCGATTTAATTTATCCCGATTAATTAACGAAAGATTATTAATAACAAAACTAGGCGTTACTTTAAAGTATATAATTTTCTTTATATTATTATACTAGTAATATTAAATAAAGAACTAGCGGTCTTTTAAATAATTAAATTTAATATAGTCGAGAGTATAAATATAAATAGTAATAATATTTTAAATTTATACTTTTCTTCTGTTTATACTATTAGATAGGCTTCTATATTATTTAATTATACTAGTCGATATAAAAGCTATATCGTTATATTCGTATTAAATTTATATATTTAATCTCTAAAGACCTTTCTCGATAATAATAATAATTAACTCGCGGTCGTTAATTATTAATAAAATATTCCGTTTATTTTAAAATAACTAGGAGGGTAAACCCTCTCCTATACTTCCGTAATTTAAAGCGGCGATATAATTTAAAGTTTAGGCGGGGGTTATACTAGCGATAACTCTTAAAATAATAAAGATAATAATAATTAAAAAGAAAGTATAGGTAGTATCGGTAAAGCGGTGAACCCGTATTCTACCGAAAAAGACGGAAAAGGCGCTTAGATCTATTTAGTTTATATACTAGCCCTAGAGATCGATTTGATACCTACTTTCGTCTAAAGTATCTAAATACGTATTTAGTACCTCGATTTATTTTGAATAAATTTAAATAAATAGGAATAAGCTAGTCTAAGTAGTACCGGTAGATAATTAAATATATATAATTATAAGTGAATTATATAATCTATAATACCGCGTTAATTTAGGGGGTATTACGCGCGTATATAATTTTCGTAAATCGACGTAATTTAAAATCTAAATTAAATTAGCGTGGTTATAGCGCTCTATATAGCCTTAACGAGCTACCCGGCGCTAGTAGAAAATCACGGATTTAAATTCTTAAATCCGAAGTTATTATTTTTAGGTTTTTTATTAAAAATTTTTTTTTTTTTTTTTAAACGTTATCTTTTCGTTATTTTTCCGCCTAAAGCCGGTAAAATGCGTATTTAGTACCTCGACTCTTCTCGTACGGTCTCCCGCTTTGCCGATAAGGGGCGAGGATAATAATAAATAAAATAAAAATAAAAATAACGGCGATAATAATAATACTCGCTCGGTTAATAAAAAATCGTTATTTATATTACCTATAATCGTAGTTTATAAAGGCCGGATAATTTTAACTAGTAATAATTTTTAATTATCCGCTCCGATACCTATAATATAAATATTAACTATAGTTATTTTCGGTATTAACCGCGGGGGGAAAATAAAAGGGTTAAAAATAAAAATATATATTATAGACTTATAGGGAGGCTTTATAAAGATATTATCGGTTTTAATATAAATAAAACTAAAATATAAAGAGCTTAAAGGGTTTAAGAGATCTATTAATAATAAAGCCGCCGTTATTATCTACCCGCTTTAAGATATAAATAATATCTTATTATTAATAACTACCTTATTCGAATATTAAAAGTATTATATATTAATTATTTAATAGAGGAGTTTAAAAAGTAGGTTTTATATTAATATTATTTTAAATATTATTCGCTTTATTATTATCTTTTTTTTTATCGTCCTTAAAATTAAAAATCTCTAGTACTTTTTACTTTTAATTAATAATATAATTTATATATTTATATTCTTAAATAGAGAGTAGTATATTCTTTAATGATTAAAAAGATAGTATTTCTTTCTTCTTTATAAAAGTTATAGGTATATTAAATAATATTTTCGTAAATTAATATTCTTTTTTCGTTATTATTTTAAAGATTTTCGCTAATAACCCTTAACTTCTAAGATTTTATATCGATCGTAAATTTAAAAAAAGATTAAAAAATATATAATTAAATACCGCGTTAAATAACGGTAGATATAATTAAAATATTAAAAGTATAGGCTCTTAATAGCGAGTTTAAAAATTAAATAAAATCTAGGTTAAATTTAAAAGGTATCTAAAAAATATCTAAATTAAATCTAGGCCTAGATCTAGGCTAGATATAATACTCGGTTTTTTATTATTATTCCTAAATATAATAAAGTAGAGGATTAAAATCGTAAACGATAATAATATATTATAATAAATATTATTATATAGAAAATAAGTATTATTATATAGAAAAGTATATAGAGGGGTAATAAACTTCCTAGCTCTTATTTAAATTTAAATATCTAGTAATTTAGAAATATAAAAAGATTTAATTTAATTAACGATAGTTCATTTTTATATTTATTTACTTTAACCGCTTTTCCTCCTAATATATATAATACCCTTTTAAATAGTATTTTCTATATTAATAATAAATACCGCGGTATTATTAATATTCCTAGTATTATTACTCTTTCTAGTATTATTACCTCCGTCGGCGCCTCCTACGAATTTTATATTCACTATATTAATAATTTTAAATACGTCCTCTTTAAAATTTATCTTCGATTTATACTTTACGTTTATATACTTCTCGATTTCGGTATTAATATTTAATATATAATAGAATACTTCCTCCTTCTATTTTATTCGATATATTTTTTTCGGTATTTATTTATATATCTCGATAAAGTAGAGGGGTTTATATAGAATAATTATAATTATACGGGTTAAGTTTAAGCCTACGCCTATTTAATATATAAATTTAATTAAAATATTAGGTTTATCCTTTTTTAGTAATATATTATTATTATTAATTTTATATATAAATATATATTTAGCTACGTCCCTTTTTTTATTAATCCCAAAGAATATTCGTATTTTAGATTTAATCTTTTTTCGGACGTATTATAATAAAAGAATATTAATATAAAAAGGTTAATTAGAAAAGAGAAAGTTAAGTTTAATAAATTAAAAAAAACGAGTTTAGGCTCTTTTATATCGGAGATTTTAAAAAAGAAAAAAATTTACTCGTTTTATTATTAAAATTATCTCGGTAAATAAAAATATAATTAATATATTTACCCTTTTATATTTCTTAAAAAGGGAGGCGATAATTTTAAATTTAAAAAATGTTTTTTTAAATATTATATAGTCCTTATTTAGGATATAATCTTCTAATATCCGATTATTATTTTTATTTATATACCGGTTCTCGATCTCTTTATTAATCTACTTTTAATTATATATAGTTAAAGAGACGGAGAGATAAAATTAATAATTATATAAACGGAGGAGCCGTACTACTATAAATACTTAATTAGTATTAACGTTAATCGGGCGGTCGGGACGATTCCGTATAAATATAATATTATATTAATTATCGTCCTAATAAATTTATCGTTCTATAAGTTTCTTTATTATTAAAATCTTCTAACGGGCGACGAGGGTTATATAATATACTTTATAATTATAAAGAAAACTAGTTTTAAAGATATTTTAATAGAGTTTTTTAAATTTAATAAAATTATAACTTTTTTAATTACTTTTCTTATACTATTATATTAAGAATTTAGGAAGTAAATTCCTAAATATATTTATTATATTATCGAATTTTTATAATCGATTATTTAAACTTTAATATTTAGTAATAATATTAATAAGAATTTTTAGGCCCGTTAGTTTAAAGGGGTAATATTTATATTTAGGATTATTTTAGGAAATATTATATATAATATTTATTAGGGCTATAATATCTAATAGATCGGAGTTAATAATCGTTCCGGATATAATTATAAACTAGAAGTAATATTTAAAGCGAATTTTCTTTATTATTTAAAAAAGATTTTATAGACCTTTACCTAAATTCCTTACCCTATTATACTTATTTATAATCGCGAACTTATATTAAAAACGGTAGATAATTTCCTTTTTAACTACTTTTTTTCTATTTTTTATAAAGGAGTATTTATATACTTTATTAAAGACTTTATTAATAATTAACTATAACTACTATAAAGTAAATATAAATATAAAAGTATTTACTTCGCTCGGGAGATTATATTATACGGCGTTAATAAATTTAATACCTTTTAATAATTTTATATCGGAGTCGTTCGGGTTATATACTATCTATAATTCTTTTTTTATTTATACGTTTATTTAGTAACTAAAGTCGGCGTTATAATAAATAATTATAAACTATACTTTTAAAGCCTTGAAGTCGATTACCGATAATATTTTAATATTTTAAATATTAAGATTAACTAACGGGATAAAAAATAATATAGATTTATTAATTAATTTAATATAAAAAGCTTCCGAGTCTAATTAATATAAATATTTATAGAATTATTAATTTATAGGATATTTAGAGCCTATAGGAGTATTTTCGCGGTAGTATTAAAACTTTATTAATTATTTCTTTTACTCTCGTTAAATCTCTATTTATTTTTAATATAATTAAAAATAGAATACCGCGGAACCTATAACTTTAAAGATTTATAAATAAATAAAATTAATCGCGAAGTTTAGAAGATATATTAAGAGGTTTTATTTTACCTAAATTTATTTTATCTCCGATAATAATATTAAATTATCCGAAGTCGCCTTTATAAAATAGTATAATTATAAATATATAAAGCTACTACTAGTAATAGATTAATTTTAATATTCTAGGAATCGCTATTTTATTATTACTATAAAAATTATTAAAATAAGCGATTTTCGCGAATATAATAATACGTTCCTATATTTTATTATAAATATATTTATATAGATAATTACTATTAATTTTTTTAAAGCTAGGAGGAAGGTAATTAATAAATATAATACTACTAAAGAAGATATCGACTAATTATTATATTATAATTAACTCTACTTTCTCTTCTTTATCCACGTTATTATTTTTATTATTATTAATAATTAATTCTAAGGATTCTTTAATTAAGAATTTATTTTTTTAATATAATTTCTCGGAGAACTCCTCTAAAGACTTAGGTTTTTAATAAAAAATTTTAACTAGCGATTTCTTTAGAGTCTATTTTAACGGTAATAATAATAAATAATTTTTATTATTATTAAAACCTAAAAGCTTCGCTAGGCGCTTTTATTTTTTTATTATTAATAAAAGAATTAAATCCTTATTGAAGATATTAAAAGAACGGGTATATTTTAAAGTTATAAAGAAAAGAAGTTAATTTCGAAATAATAAAAATAAAAATTAATAAATAAATATAAATATACTTTTAATATTAATTTTTATAATAACTCGTCTTTTTCGGGCTCCCTCCGGCGCGATAATAATTTTTTATTTATAATATATTAAATACCTAGAAGAGGTTAGAACGGAGGAGGAAAAAAATAGATTTAAAATCTTAATAAAAATAAATCTATCTTTTAAATTAAATTAAATATTAGAGGATAAGAGATATAGTTAATTAAAATTATTATTTATAATAACCTCGATTTTTATCGAGTTTATACCTTTATTTAGGAAATATTAAATAATATTCTATAAATTATTATTTTTTAAAATATTAATATAATACTCCTTTATAGTATAATATATAAAGTAATCGAAGCTCGGGTTTATTATTAAATCGTAAAATATTAAATAATCTTAAAGTAGTAAAAATCGTAAATAAACTATATTAAATTCTTTAAATAATAGATATAAGGAGATTTTAAAAAACCGGGTCTTATATACGAACTTCTTTAATATATATTAATTTAATATATAGTCGATCTCGAAGTCTTTAAGCGAGCGAAGTAGAAAAGGATTAAAAATAATTCTCGGTTTTTATTTAATATAAAGATTACTCGAATTAATTATTATTACTATTTAACTCTAAAAATCCGGAGGCGGTACGTTACTAAATTTATATTTAATCTTTAACGGTTTATTAGAGTTTCCTTAATAAATAATAATATTAATATATATTCTTTCGCCGAAATTTATATAGCTTTAAATTTAGATTTAGTCGTTAAATTTAATTATTAAATATTAATCCTACCGGACTCTTTTATCTTTAAACGCGATTTTAGGGTTTAGTTAATTCTTAAATATATTATTTATAAAATAATACTACTCTACGAGCTCTTTAGCTTATTAAAATATAATAATAATAATATAATAATAAATCGGTATATATACTCCTTTTATATATATAAAAATCTAGTTATCTTTAGATAACTTTCCATTATAGTTAAATAATAAAAGGGGTTACTATAATATTATAATAATAATAAATAAATAAATTTAATAATAATTATATAGTTAAAAGGATATAATAATATATATAATAATTATAATCGCTAATTCTAGTAAAGTATAATAAATTATATAGTAAATATACCTAGATTTAGGTTTAGACCTATAAATTAAAAATTTAAACGCTAGTTTTTATAAATATAATTCCCGAGATTTCGTCTCTTAATATAAAGTTATATAGATATTAAATTATCCGAGGTTTACCCGGTATACTTAAGGCTCTATTTTAAGAAAGAATATTTATATATTATTTAATAAAAGAGAAGTAAAAGAGTATTAAAAGAGATTAATATTAAATAATATAATATTTATATAATAAAGTCTTTAATCTAGTCGAGCTTTAAGAGATTTATATACTTTCGTATTATTAAATTTATAAATATCGTTTTTAATAAGTTAAATTCCGTAAAAATTATATTAAAATAAATATTTCGAATATTAATATTTTATACCGTTTATAATTTTATACTAAAATTCTTAATCTATTTAATTATTATTTTTAATATTGATTATATATATTTCCCTAACTCTTTCTACTTATAGAACGAATATTATTTATATTAAAACTATTAAAATTATATATAAATCTATTATAGTAAAATCTTTTAATATTATCTATTTAAGTTAAATAGTTTTATTATAGTATATATCGAGTCTATAACCCGAATATTATCGCTGGCGTAATTATCTTAATTAAATAAAAATTAATACTATAGACCTATAGGGCAAGGGACGTTAATATTTATAAAATATTAATTTTAATATTAATTTCTTATTTAAATAGTCTAGGGTTAGGGTTTATCTAGATTTAATCTAGATTTAATTTAGATTTAAATAAATCTTAATAACTTAATTTAAACACGTCCGAGTTTAAAATAATAACTTTATTTATAAACCTATAAAACCGTATTCTAGATCGATATTGTTTTTTTAAATTTTCTACTTTTAATACTAGATAACGCGAAGTATATAATAAAATAACTATAATACGGTTAATATAATTTCTTTTAAACGAAGAATTACTCGGGTTTATTATAATATTTAAATATATATAAAGAGCCTTAGTCTAAATATAGGAAAATAGTAAATATCTTTAACCCTACTAAAGATTAAACGAGCTTTATATTTATTTAATACGAAATTTTTTAACTCTAGGAGTTACCCGCGCCTAACGGTAATAAATTAAATACGGATTAACTAGTAGAATTATATACTATTTATTATAATATAAATAAACCGCCTCTTAAGTATCTAGGGATTAATAAAAATAATAATAAAAATATTACTACCTAGGAGTTTATATAAATATATTAATAATTTATTTAGATCTTTATCTACTTTAATAAATATATTAAAACCGGTTATAATACCTTCCTCCGCGATTATATTATTTATCTCCTTTAAAAGCCTTCTATCTATATTTAATTCTCTTTATATAAAATCTTTAACTAACTTTATAGAGCGAGATACCGGCGCTATTATAATAATATATATAAAACTAGATCGCGCGTAATATTAAAAATATCGACGAAATACTTTATAGTTAATAGTAGTAAAAGATATATACTACCCGTTCGGTAATAAAATTAATTAAATTATTATTTATTTATTTTCCGAATATTATATAATTAAAACGAGTATTAACGTATATTTTAAATTTATAGAAATTAAGGTAAATTAAAAAAAGGAGGTAATTTTCCATAATATAAAATAATATCGGTAATTAATAGAATATAATATTTAGTAGGGTATATATAATAATAATTAAATAATCGATAATCTTTATATACCTAGCGAGATTAACTATTTTAATAATTTATATTTCAAATTATATTACCGTAATATTATTAAAGTTATCCACTTTTTCCTCGGTTATAAACCGTTTAAAAATAATTTAATATATATACTTATAAAGATTACGAATAATAGTAATAATAAGGTAGTTAATAAAATATATATTAATATTTAATAGTAGGAAATATAGTTATAAATCTCTATTAAAGGTATTATTATCCCTTTTATATTATCGTCCAACGAGATAATAATAATTTAATATTATAGCGATCTTTCCCTTTAACTAATATATATAATTATCGGGAATTTTAATTATATAATATATAAAATTTAAAAACGATTTAATTTAATTCTCTTAGGTTTAATCCCTCGTATTAAGAATAAAAAGGAATTCGGTAACTATATATAATTAAATATCTACTATCTCGCGCTAGGGCGTATACTCTAGTATATATATAACTATTATTATTTATTCAAATAATATATTAAAATAACTAAAGTAATTAAAGACCTAGTAATATAAAGAATTAATATTATATACGCGGATAATTAACCCCGAAGATATTATCTAATAATTATATCGTTTATAACCGATTATTTAGAGTAAATTTTAATAATAAAGGTAAAATAAAATCGTTAATATTTAATATATTTAGTGCCGACTAATATATAAAGAGAGTTAATTAAAATATAGGAACCGCGGATTTATAAATATATATATTAAAAGATAAAAATATAAAGAGAGATCCCGACCTCGTTAAAGATTTAATAATTATTTATAATATTAAAAACTTCGCCTAATATTATTATCTAGTTAATATTTATATTATTTTTATTATTAATATATTATACTAGCTTCTAAAAGGAATTATTATAAAATTAATTAATTAGATTCGGGATTTAATTAAAGACTATATAATTCTTATAATTATTAAATAGATAATAAAAAGGGTAACTAGGCCGAAGGAATCTTTAAAGTAATTAATAATAAAGATTAAATTAAATTACTATTTTCGTTAAATACTAGGTTTCGTAGAGTTAAAATTATTTAAAAACTTTAATAAAATAAAATAATAAAGTAGTAACGAATAAAAAGCGATATTATAATAATTAATAATTATTATTATTATTTTATTTATTAAGCGTGTACCGGCTACCCTATATTACGCGCGGGTTATATTTAACTTTATTATATTTACTTAATATATATTTTATAACGGCGATACTTTATAATATATATAATATATACTCTACTATATTTATAAATTAAAGGTAGTCTTTCGTAAATATTAATTAAATAATGTTTCGGACCTAGATTTAAAAGACCTTATTAATCGGTATTTTAATATATTAAAATTATACGCGATAACGTATTATACTAAATATATTCGAAGATATAGGAGTATCTAGAACTTCGATATTTATTATAAAAAGGCGGTTTATAAATTTCTCCTTAAAGAACTCTTTTTACGGATAAATAAAACTAATAAATTCGAGACGTAATTACTATAGTATAATATTATATACTATAATATAAAGGTTATATAGGAAGTTATAATAATATTTTCTATTAAACCTACTATTATTTTTAATAATAAAATAGAATAATAGAATACCCGGCCGTATCGAGAGAAATTAGATTTAAATAAGTATATATTTATTCCTAATAAGAATACGCCGCTATACTATAGTATATAGGTATTAGATATTAATTATTATTATTTAATAATTACGGTAACGAGGGCTTTTTACTTTAATACTAAAAAATTTATTAATATTATAATAATATTTGTATAGGAGAGCCGTAAAAAATAGGATAAAAATCCGGGCTCTATTAAAACTGAAATTAACGGAGATAAAAGACGAATTCTAATTAACCGGGATATATATATATATTTATATATTAATTATTAATATATTAAATTCGTAATAATAAGGAGAGCCGGAATTTAAGGCGGTTTATAAAAAGATTAATTTATTATACCTTTAATTTTCGTTCTACTAGTAAGCCTCGTAATAATTATATTTAAATTAATAATAAAGCGATTTATTTATAAAGTTAAAGCGAGACCGAGTAAAAGATTTTTTATATAATAATCGGCCGGTTTAAATTAATTATTAATATTTATAATTATAAGCGACTAAATAATAAGAATATATATAGGGTATATATTAACGCGTTAATTACTCTATATCGATTAAAGAATAACGGGAGAGTCGATAATATATATAGGATATTCGAAATAAAGTATATTTTAACTAGTAGAACGAAAAGACCCCGAGAACTATATAATTATCGCCTCTTCGAAATATATAATATTATTTAAAATACGTATATAGTACCTATTAAATAAAAAGAATATTATTATATAAATAATTTTATCGACTAGGATTAATATAATATTATTTATAATTTTAACTTTATAATAAAAAGTATTAAGATAGTAGATTAATTTATAAAATAAATATAATAACTATATATCTATAAAAAATTACCGTCCGCGATAATATATTTATTATACCGTTTAATAATACGTATACCCCGGGCTTTTATTTAATAGTAATACTATAACTATATAACGGCTAATAATAATAATGAGAGTAACGGGTATAATATAAAGATAGATTATAATTAAAGTATAAACTCTATCGATAATAGTTAATAAAAATAGAATTAAAGATTTTAAATTAAATAGGAGATTTATTAAATAAAAATTCTTAAAATACTACTTTTATAGAATTAAATAAAAAAGGAGTAAACTCCTAAATTAACCCTTATTATTTAATACTCCTTCGGTATATATTTCGCTAGTAGAAATAAAAATATTTAGTTTATAAATAAAGATATTATAATTTATTTTTTATAGGATCTATCTCGGTCTACCCTTTATTAAACTCGTTTTAATAAATAGCCGTTATTTCTAATTATATTTATAACGCCTTTACGCTTTTATAATTTATAGTATTATATAACCCGAATTCGGTATTCGGATTAATCTTAATTTAAACCTAGGCTAGATCTAGCTTAAACCTAGCCTAGATCTAAATTAAGACTAATCCAATATATATTTATTTATTATTATTATATATATAGTTCTACCCACTTTCCTATATATTAAAATAAACCTATTTTATATCTCGACTAGTTAGTATACTTTATATTACCGAATAATATCTAAATCTATATATATACGACCTAGTAGTATATTAAATAGTAAAATTAAATTAAATTATACCTCCTATATATTATAATACGGTCTTAATTAATTAAAGAATTTATAATAATAACTCCTTTAATAAGGCTAAAGGCTAATTTTAATAATAACTTATATTAATACTCTTAAAGTAAATCTCGGCTATAAATAATTTACCTATTCCGATATATAAATAATAATATATATTAAGAACGCATTAATTATAAATCCTTCTAGTATATATTAACTAATATTAATTATTAATAAGGACGAAGAAAGTATATATAAAGATAAAGAGATCGATATCGAGGCCGATAATAATAATATTAGGCTTCCTACCCCGAAGCGACGAAAAATAAATAATATATCTCGGTTAAACGAATTAGGTAGGGCTACGCTATATATATATATATATATTTTATATAAGAGTTAGTAATATAACTAATCTTTCTATAATCTTTATTATTTATCGGTCGTTATATATCCTCGTCCTCGTCCTACCCTAACTCTTATATATATAGATTAAGAAATACGAGGTTTTTTAATAATATATTATATAAACCTTTAATAAAATACTACTATAATTATAACGTATTATAGTTAAGAAACGAGTCGTTACTACTATAAACGGGCGTAGGACGTTATATTAAATTAATATTATATATTTAAAACTATAAAGCCGTTCTCTAGTATATAAAATAAATAATATTAATAACCTTCGTTACGGGATATAAAGATTCGGGATATAATTTATAAATAGATTTTAATAAAAAAAGCGAAGTTAGCGCTTTAATCTAAAAGCTTTAATATAATATTATTAATAAATATAATAGGGCCCTCGGGCTAAAGGATAGGGTAATAAAAAAAAATTAAATTCGATAAAGACCCGAGAGGTATTAGTCTACCGCGTTTAAACTAAAAATATATTAATCGAAATTAATTACTAGATTATATCGGTAATTACCGCGCCTTAATAATAATAAAGATTCGATAAATCGTAGTAGTATATTATACTTTTTCTATAATAGAACGAAATATTAAAGAGATAATTACTACTAAAATAAAGAATAAAAAATAGATATATAATTATAATAACGATATTAGTCTTAATATTTCCTTATTAAGATTTAATATTAATTATTAATAAACTTAAATTATTTTACCGCTTCTTTAGAGATCTAGTAGTAAAAATTTTAATTTTATTATTCTTTTAATCGGACCTAGGTTAACTAGGAACTCGTAATAATATTAAATATATATTTAGGCCCTTAACGGGAACTATAATAATTATAATTTATATTATAATTTACTATACTATTAAAGAATATAAAATAAGGAAGTAGATATAGATTAAATTCGAAGGCGAATATATTAAAAATAAATTAAACTCGACTCTTTTCTTTATATCTCTTAATATTAATAGGAAGTAATATAAAGTTATAGATTTAAATAAAGGAGACGTAGGAGGAATAAATATTTATACGATAAAATATAATAGTAGAGGCTTTATCGGGTAGGATTAATTAAGAAATAAAAAAAAAAGATACCGGTAGATAATATAAACGATTTCGTCTATAAATAAAAAGATAGAATCGATAATTTAGTCGGTTATAAAGATTTCCGTACTATATTTAACTATCTCTTAATTATTAATAAAACTACTATAGATTCGCCGGCTTCTCGATAATATAATATATAAAAGAATAAAATAAATATTATAAAAAAAGATAATACGAAAGAAAGGAGTACTAATAAATCTCGGAAAAATAAATTATTTATCTTTATAAAAGTAAATATTTCTTTTATTTTAATAAAACTAAACTAACGGACGAGGTATTAATAAGAATTTTAATTTATTAAATAATATTTAACGAGGTATAAAAGGAGGTAGAGTCTTTTATAATTTATTATTATTCCTCGAATATTAATATAGTTATCTAAATGGATACTCGAGTAGCTTCGTTTAATAAATTAATAAAAAACCGGGGTAATAATATATAAAATATAAAGAACTTTATAAATCGCGAAATAATATAATATTATAATATTATACTTATTATATATATATACTAATACTATATATTAAATAATAACTACCGGTCTTTATTATATAAAACCTTAAAGATATTAAACCTAATAAATAGATTAATTATTTTAATATTAATAAAGATCCTACCGAGTTTATACTATATATATTTAAACTCTTTATTATATATAAAGATTTCTAAAAGAGGTTAAAGTTTAAGAAGAAAAAAGAGAAAATAATATAATAATAAAAACGGGGTTAAGATTATATAATAAACGATATATGTATATAAAACGTAGTACTCGAGATTATAAAGAAAGAGAGGTACGTTATTTTAATATAAACTACTTAAGTTAATAACCTAGACAATAAATAAAAAATGAATTATAAATATAATAAATTATTTTTATAATTAAAGATAATAGCGGTCTAGATCTAGTCTAGATTTAATTTATATTTAGGCTAGATCTAGGCTAGATTTAGGTATAAATTAGTTTACGAGAATAAATAATAGTAGTTTCTTAATAAACGGATTTTAGGATATTTATAACTCCTTTATAATATAACGAGTAGATAAAATAGAATATATATTAATTAATTAATATATATATAAAGATCTAAATATAATAACGATATTAAAGGCGCTAGCGGTAATAATTATAATAATAATACTATTATTATCTAAAGTATAAATAGTATATTTAAAATATTATAGAATAATATTAAGAATTATCTATTTATTATTATTTACCCGTTAAGTATTAATTATATTAGAATTAGTTATATAACTATATTTTAATTATATAATATATTTAGAATACTTAATATAAATAGATATATATTTCTAGTATTTTATATAATTTCGGTATAAAATATATAAAAATCGGGGTTTCCCAAGTTACCGATAATATAATTATATTATGGAATAGAGTAGAGATTACTTTCTTTTCCCTTCCTTTCCCTAGAGGAAGGGGTAGAGAAGAGAAGAGATAGATTAAAAGTAATTCCCTTCTCTAATTTAGAGAAGGGAAGGGATTCCTTATTATTTTTTTCCTCTATACTCTCCCTATAGGGCTGCTATATATAGTTATATATATATATATATATACTTTATTGCTGCCCCTATATATAGCCTATATATATATATATATCTCTTATTACTACTCCTATATAGTTTATATATACGCGTATATATACCTCGTTACTACTTTTATATAGTTTATATATACCCCTATATATAACCTCTATATATATATATATATACCCTATTATTACTCTTATATAGCCTATATATATATATATATATATTTTATTATTACTTTTATATAGCCTATATATACCCCTATATATAGTTATATATACGTATATATATACCCTATTACTGCTCCTATATAGTTTATATATATATTTATATATATCTTATTACTACTCCTATATAGCCTATATATACCTTTATATAATACTATATATACGTGTATATAAAGATTAGGATAATTAGGAAAGTAGTTAAGAAATACTAAATTTTATATCTAATCTAGACTAGTCTTTTAATACTAGTTATATATAATTTATAAAAGTAAAAATAACCTATATATACTCTTATATATAGTTATAAATACGTGTATATATACTCTATTACTATTTTTATATAGTTTATATATATATTTATATATACCCTATTACTACTCTTATATAGCCTATATATACCTCTATATATAGTTATATATACGCGTATATATCCTCTATTAAATAGTATAAAGATTAGGATAATTAGGAAAGTAATTAAAAAATATTAAATTTTATATCTAATCTAGACTAGCCTTTTAGTTATAGTTATATATAGTTTATAAAAGTAAAAATAGATTATATATACTCTTATATATAGTTTATAAATATATATATATATATCCTATTACTACTCTTATATAGTTTATATATATATATATATATATTTTAATACTACTCCCATGTGGCCTATATATATATATATATATACTCTATTACTACCCCTATATATGGCCTATATATACGCGTATATATATTTTATTATTATTTTTATATAGTTTATATATACCCTTATATATAATTTATATATACTCCTATATATAGTTATATATATATTTATATATATTTTATTACTACTTTTATATAACCTATATATACCCCTATATATAGTTATATATATATATATATATATACCCTATTACTACCCCTATATATGATTTATATATACGTATATATATACTTTATTACTACTCCTATATGGCCTATGTATACTCCTATATATAGTTATATATACGCGTATATATACCCTATATATGGTTATGTATACGCGTATCTATACCCTATTAATACTTTTATATATAGCCTATATATGAGTTTATTACTATTTTAAAATATGGCCTATTCTTACCTATATATCGTTTATTACCGCGTATATATGGGCTATTACTGCGCTAATCCAAATTAGGTATAAGGCTTGGCGTTTTAACCGCTTTCCTAATTGTCCTAATCTTTGTACCACTTAATGGAGCATATATGCGCGCATATATAGGCCATATATGGGGGCAGCAATGGGGCATGCGCGCATATATGGGCCATATGGGAGCAGCAATGGGGCATGCATGCGCGCATACATGGGCCATATATGGGAGCATACATGGGCCATATATGGGGGCATACATGGGCCACATGGGAGCAGCAATGGGGCATGCATACGCGCATACATGGCCATATATGGGAGCATACATGGGCCACATGGGAGCAGCAATGGGGCATGC
>JAABUK010000243.1_pt1 | contig 124898 bp, 96 predicted proteins | sample 5559141 | NCBI WGS metagenome assembly JAABUK01 (sample SAMN10711869, study PRJNA513367) | rock metagenome | isolation source: Antarctica rocks | place: Antarctica: Victoria Land, Pudding Butte nord | collected 2016-01-03 | reverse complement strand
AGGCCGCGCTTCTTGCTGTGGCGGGGCAGGTTTGGCGTCAGGCTCAGGGCACGCCGTTGGCGTCGGGATGCGGCGGCGGGTCGGGCGGCGGCATACCGGGAGGCGGCGTGAAGTGGCCCGCCGGGTTCGTTGTCGTGCTGGTGGTGGTCGTGACGGTGGTGCTCGCGGTGTTGCCGGCGGCGAGGCCCGAGCTGCTTGAAGGGGCGCTCAGGCTGCTCGTGCTCGCGGTGTTGCCGGCGGCGGGGCTAACGGCGGGGCGGCTCGGGTTGCTGCTCGCGGCGTCCGTGGCGTTGTAGCAGCCGCCGCGACCATCACCCTCGCCGCAGCCTGCGGCGAGGGCGATGGTCGCGGCGGCTGCCACGCTCGCGAGGGCGGCCCGGCTCCAGCCTGTTCGATGTTGGGGCATTTCTTCTCCTCGAACTCGCTTCGACTTCCGCCCGCAGTTTAAGCGCGCCCGCTCAAACTTCAAGGCCGCAGCCGCGATCCGCGCCGATGAACGGAACCCAGGCGGCAAGTACTTGGCTAAGGCTCCTGGTGCCGCTGGGCCTGCCACTCTTGGTAGCTGAGGCGCGGCATGGAGAAGAGGTCGCTGGTGCGGGCATACCAGTCGCCGTGCATCCGGCTAATGGCGTCCAGGCGCTCGCTGTGGACGTGCATTTTCTCGGCGTCCACCAGGTCGTCGCGGATGTGCAGGTGCAGCACCTCGCCCAGCACGACGCGGTTGCGCCCGATGCACAGCGTGAGGTGCTCGCGGCACTCCAGGCTCACCGGCGACTCGGCGACGCGCGGCGGAGCGACCTGCGCGCTGGGCACCGCCAAAAGCCCGGCTGCAGCCAGCTCATCGACGCCGCGCGGGAAGTTGACGGCGCAGATGTTCATCGGCCCGGCCAGCGCCTGGTCCACGATGTTGACCACGAACTCGCCGCGCTCGCGGATGTTGCGCGCGGTGTCCTTGGGCTCGCCTGGCCTGAGATCGCCCGGCGCCAGGGCCACGATGGGCGGGTCGCTGCCCAGCACGTTGAAGAACGAAAACGGGGCCGCGTTGACGCGCCCGGCCTCGTCCAGCGAAGTCACCAGCGCGATGGGGCGCGGCACCACGACGCTCACCAGCAGCTTGTAGCAGTCGCGCAGCGCGAGAGCTTGCAGGTCAAAGTCCATGAGCCACCTTTTGCAGCCAGCCCTGAGCCGCGTCGAGCTCGGCCTGCGTGATGCTGTGCCCGTCGTCCTGCCAGCTCAGCGCGACCTCCGCGCCAGCCGAGCTCAGCAGAGCCGCCAGCCGCCCGGTTTCGCTCGGGGCCACCAGAGGATCGCGCCGCCCCGCGCCGATGAAGACCGGCCTGCCCGCCAGATCGGGCAGCGGCTCGGGCACCAGAGGCACCATCGGGTGCAGCAGGACGGCTCCGGCAAGTACTTGAGGCCGCAGCAGCAGCAGGCCGGCCGCGATGTTGGCCCCGTTCGAGTAGCCCACAGCCACCACTCGCGCGCGGTCGAAGCCGTAGGCAGCAGCGGCGGCCTCCACGAAATCGGCCAGCTCGTGCGTGCGTGCCTTCAGGTCCTCGATGTCGAAGACGCCCTCGGCCAAGCGGCGGAAGAAGCGCGGCATCCCGTGCTCCAGGACATTGCCGCGCGGCGAAAGCAGGGCTGCGCCGGGCAGCAGCGCGGCTCCCATCGGCAGCAGGTCGTCCTCGTTGCCGCCGGTTCCGTGCAGCAGCAGCAGAACCGGCGCGGCCTCTGCGCCCGCAGCGGGCACGAAGCGGTGAGCCAAGCTCAGCTCAGGGGTGCTCGCAGGGGTGCTCATCGGCTGGCCTCGGTGCTCGCAGCGGGCACACGCAGCGGCTTCAGGCCCGCTTCGATGCTGCGGCGGCTGGCTTCGAGCCAGGGCGGCAGCACCAGCTTCTCGCCCAGGTGCTGCGGGTCCTCGTCCACCTCGAAGCCGGGGCCATCGGTGGCCAGCTCGAAGAGGACGCCGCCCGGCTCGCGGAAGTACACCGACTCGAACCAGAAGCGGTCGATGAGGGGCGTCGGGTGCAGGCCGGTGCGCGCGATGGCGGCGCGGATGGCCATCTCCTCCTCGGCGTCGCGCGCGCGCCAGGCGATGTGGTGGATGCCTCCGGTTCCCCCACGCCCGCGCGCCTGCTGCGGCAGCTCGCGCACGTCGAGGATTTTGCCCGAGCCGCCTCCGCTCAGGCCGTAGCGATGCCAGCCGCCTTCCTCGCCCAGCGGCTGCAGCCCCATCAGGGCGAGCAGGGCCTGCGTGGGCGACAGGGCGCGCTCCCACAGCCGGGCGCAGTGCAGGCCGCGCACCTGGAACTCGGGCGGCACCGGGCTCTGGGGCCAGGGCACGAACGCCCGTTCGTCGCCAGTCTCAACTAAGGCCAGGCGCAGGCCGTGCGGGTCGCTCAGGGGCAGGGCCGCCTCGCCGAAGCGGGCCTCGGCTTCGCCCACAGCGAGGCCGCGCTCAGCTAACCTCTGCCGCCAGAAGCTCAGGCTGCCCACCGGCACGGCGAGCGAAACCTCGACGGCCATGCCCGCTCCCGGCTGCGAGGGGCCCATGTCTGGCCAGGGGAAGAAGGTGAGGTCGGTTCCGGGCGTGCCCGCTCCGTCGGCGTAGAACAGGTGGTAGGTGTCGGGCGCGTCCTGGTTGACGCTCCTCTTGACCAGCCGCATCCCCAGCACGCCGCGTAGAAGTCCAGGTTCTCCTGGGCGTCGCCCGCGATGCAGGTGATGTGGTGGATGCCGAAAATTTCTTGGCTCATGGCTTCTCCAATCCAGCGTTCTCCTGGCAGCAGCCCTCCCGCAGCGCACAAAGCGTTCCGCGAAGGCCAGCCGGACGCCGCCCGCTGTCGCGTAGCAGACAAGGCCAGGCAAGATAAGGTAAGTCAAAGGCAGGCTCCCGGTTTAGAGCCGCAAGTACTTGCGCCGGCTCGCACGCCCGGCTCCGGCTCCTGCGGGTGGCTCTGGGCGGTTTCGGATGCACGGTCTGGCGCGGCGCTGTAGAGTTTGTCTTATGAAAAAACGCAGCCCCTTCGCTCTGCTGCCGGCCTCGCGCGCCGGCTTGCTCCTGCTGTCCCTACTCGCGTTGTGCTGGGCGCTCAAGCCGCAGGCGCAGCCCGCGCAGGCGCAGCAGACTCAGGCGCAGCAGACTCAAGCTCAACTCAACACCGCGCCAGAAGGCCAGGTGCAGGTTCAAAAGGACATCGTGTACGGCGAAGCGGGCGGGCAGAAGCTGCTGCTCGACATCTACGCGCCCGCTGCCCAGGGCCAGAAGCGGCCCGTGATGCTGCTGGTGCACGGCGGGGCCTGGGTTGCGGGCGACAAGCAGGGCAGCGCGTTCATCGGCGAGTTTCTGGCGCGGCACGGCTACGTGGCCCTGGGCATCGACTACCGGCTGGCCACCGACACCGCCAACAAGTTCCCGGCTCAGCTCGACGATGCGCAGCGCGCGGTGCGCTGGACGAGGGCCCACGCCGCCGAATATGGCATCGACCCCGCGCGGCTGGGCGCGTTGGGCGACTCGGCGGGCGGCCACCTGGTCTCGCTGCTGGGCATGATGGACACCCGCGACAACAGTGACGCCGCCCTGTCAGCCTACTCCAGCCGCGTCGCCTGCGTGGTCGATCTGTACGGGCCCGCGGACTTGACGCAGCCGATGACCGAGCCGGCTCAGGGCATGGTCGCCAAGTTCCTGGGCAAGACCCCGCAAGAAGCGCCCGACTTGTACCGCGCGGCCTCGCCTCGCTTCCACATCGACAAGAAGACCGCGCCCTTCCTGATCTTCCACGGCACAGCCGATCCCCTGGTTCCTCCGGCGCAGTCCGAGACCCTGCGGCGGGCCCTGCAGGACGCCGGCATCGAGGCGACCTTGATCGAGTTCGAGGGCGAAGGCCACGGCTTCCGCAAGAAGGAGAGCCTGGAGAAGCTCGCCGCCGCCACCCTGGACTTCTTGCAAAAGCACCTCGGCCCGGCTCAGCCCTGAGCCCGCCCGTTCCCAGACGGCCAAAGCCCGCTGCAAGTACTTGCAGCGGGCTTTGGCGCGTCGGCTTTGGCCGTGGCTTTGGCCGTCTGGGAACGGGCGCGATGGGCCGGATTTCACTTCTTGGCGGGGATTCTCTGGAAGATTCCGGCGTCGATGTACTGGCCGCCTTCGGTCTGGTGGCAGTGGATGGCCAGGGTATTGGCGGCGTTGGGAATCAGAGCCTGCCGGGCTTCTGCGGAGAGCGGCTTGAACTCGTAGGAGCCGATGTAGCCCTTGGAATCGTAAGCGCGCACGCCGTTGATGAAGACCTCGACATCTTCATCGTGGAAGTCGCGCAGCACGAGCTGGCTGATCTGCTCAGCCGTCAGGCTGCCCGGATTGAAGGTGCGGCGCAGCCAGATGTCGGGCGTGTTCCACACGGTTCCCAGCAGGCCGCGCCCCGGCGTCATCTCGGTGCCAAAGCCGCCCGGCCCAGCTTGCCAGGCCGCGTCGTCGAAGGCCTTCTGGCTCCACTCGGCAGCCGGGGCCGCGAAGGTGTATTTCCAGGTCTGGCTGGCCTTCTCCGAGGTGGCGACGATCTCCTTGAAGGTCGGCACCGGATAGGCGAAGCGGTTGGCCAGCGCGATTTGCGCCGGGTCGCACTTGAGCACGCGGTCGTAGGTCATCAGGCCGTTCGACTCGATCTCGACGTCGGTGATCTCGGTGTAGACCGCCGCGCTCAGGCCCTTCTGGTCGCGGAAGCCCTTGAGCAAGCCGGTGAACTCGCCGTATAAATCCTGCAGCTCGGGCGCGCTGTGGATGGTGGTGTAGCCCCAGCCCTCGCTCCTCCAGGTGTGGCCCGGAATGATAAAGCCGATGCCGCCGTACTCGCCGCAGGCCAGGGCCTGGCCCGTGGCTGAGGCCGGAGGAGCAGCCGGGGGCGGATACGAGTGCACGTCGTCCACGTCGCCCACTGCGCTGTCGGGGTTGGCGGCGTCTTCGTAGCCCGCGCCACTGTCGCGGTCCACCAGGCGCGACGGGTCCAGCGCCTTGGCCATGCCGACGAGTTGAGCGGTGTCGTGGCGCGCCTGGCCCTCGTTGAAGATGACCCACATGATGATCGCGGGCGAGTTCCAGCGGCTCCGAATGACGTTGCCCACCTGCTTCTCGAAGGCGGGCCGGTCGATGGGCGGCGGGTTGCCGATGTAGGAGTTGGGCGAGGGCATATCCTGCCACACCATGATGCCCAGCCTGTCGGCCCAGTAATACCAGCGCGCGGGCTCGACCTTGATGTGCTTGCGCACCATGTTGAAGCCAAGCGTCTTCTCCATCGCGATGTCCGAGCGCAGCGCCTCGTCCGTGGGCGCGGTGTAGATGCCATCGGGCCAGAAGCCCTGGTCCAGCGGGCCGATCTCGAAGACGAACTTGTTGTTCAGCAGCATCCTGGGCACGCCGCCGCTCATGCCCACCGAAATCTTGCGCATCCCGAAGTAGCTGGCCACCTGGTCGCCCGGCTTCTTGCCTTCGCGCAGCGTTACGTTCACATCATAAAGGAACGGGCTGCTGGGCGACCACAGCTTCGCGTTCTTGATGGGGATGGCGAACTCGACGCCTGGCGCAACCAGAGCCGATGCAACGACGCGGTTGCCATCTTTGATCGTGATGGCAGCGCGCGTATCGGGCGTGGCACCCGTTGCGTTGACGGTGACGCGCACGAGCTTGCCGTCCACATCGGGCACCATGTGCAGGCTCTCGATGGCGGTGGCCGCCACGGGTTCGAGCCACACCGTCTGCCAGATGCCGGTGGTGGGCGTGTACATGATGCCGCCGGGCTTGGTGGTCTGCTTGCCTCGGGGCTGGCCTCCGGCCTCGGTGGGGTCGAAGACGCGCACGATGAGTTCCTGCGGCCCCGTGCCCTGCAAGTACTTGGTGATGTCGAGCGAGAACTGTTCGTAGCCGCCGGTGTGCACGCCCGCGCTCTGGCCGTTGACGAACACTTCGGCCTCGTAATCGACCGCGCCGAAGTTGAGCATCAGCCGCCGGTTCTTCCAGGCGGCGGGCACCGTGAAGGTGCGGCGATACCACAGCCGGTCGTGGTGCTCCATGACGCCCGAAAGCGCCGACTCGACCGGGTAAGGCACGCAGATTTCGCTGCCCAGCGTCTTGCCGATGGGAGCCGCGTCGCCTTCAGCTCCGCTCTGGTATTGCCAGATGCCGTTCAGGTTCATCCACTCGGAGCGGGCGAGCTGAGGGCGCGGATACTCGGGCAGCGGCTTGTTGGGGTCGACCTGAGCGGCGAAGCGCGTCATGATCGGAGCCTTCTTGGGCGCCCAGGCCAGCGCGCCGCGCGGAGCCAGCAGAGGCAAGGCCAGCGCGCAAGCCAGCAGAACGGGCTTCTTGAAGCCAAAGGCAGTGGGCGAAAATCGAGGCGACAAGCGCGCGGCTCGGGCGGCTCGGATGGCTGAGGACATGGAAGGCGGCTCCTGTTGGTGGGTTGAGTTCATTGTCACTGAATTATGATACTGGTTTGCCTGCCGCCCCGGTTGGCCGCCGCCCCGCTTGCTGGCGCAGCGGCCTGCTCGCCGAAGCCCTGAGCTGGGCACCACGAAGCGCACAAGCAAAAAGCCGCAGGCTCCCGTTTAAAACGGGAGCTTGTGGCTTTAGCTTGTGGCTTTGGCTTAGCCTGGGCTCGCTTGACCTGACTGCAGCGCGACTGCGAACCGGAAGCGGCGGGCCTTCGCTGGCGGCTGATTGCTTGCCGCTGCAAGTACTTGCAGCGAGATTGGCGCGTCGAGGCTTGGGCTTTGGCCCGGCGACTTCAGTAGACGCCCAGGTAGTTCTCGACTTCCCAGCGCGAGACGTTGTCGTGGTAACGCTTCCACTCGTCGCGCTTGACCTCGATGTAATAGGGCGCGTACACCTCGCCCAACGAGGCGCGGACCACGGGGTCGGCTTCCAGGGCTTCCAGGGCCTCGGACAGGTTCTGCGGCAAGGTGTCGATGCCGCGCGCCTGCAGCTCCGCGGGCGACATCTCATACAGGTTGTCGTCGTTGCGCGTTCCTGCGGGCAGCTTGCGCTCGATGCCGTCCAGCCCCGCCGCCAGCAGCGCGCTCATGGCCAGGTAGGGGTTGGCCGCGCCGTCCATGACGCGCATTTCGAGGCGGCCAGGGCCGGGCACGCGGATCATCTGCGTGCGGTTGGAGCCGCCGTAGGAGATGTAGACCGGAGCCCACGTCGCGCCGCTGCGGGGCGTGCCGCGCGTCAGGCGCTTGTACGAGTTGACGATGGGATTGGTGATTGCCGCCAGCGCCCGCGCGTGCGCCTTGAGCCCGCCCAGGAAGTGATAGGCTGTCTGGCTCAGCCCGTTGGCGTCGGACTTGTCGAGGAAGGCGTTGCGCTCGCCTCGCCACAGGCTCAGGTGGACGTGGCAGCCGTTGCCCGTGAGGTGCGAGAACGGCTTGGGCATGAAGGTCGCGGTCAGGCCGTGCTCCTCAGCGATGGTGCGCACCATCCAGCGGAAGAAGGTGTGGCGGTCGGCGGTGGCCAGGGCCTCGGCGTAGTCCCAGTTGATCTCGAACTGGCAGTTGGCATCCTCGTGGTCGGTGGCGTAAGGCCCCCAGCCCAGGCGCTGCATATGCTTGACCAGCGTCGTCATCAGGTCGAGGTTGCGGTGCAGGGCGCGCAGGTCGTAGCACGGCTTGCCCAGCGTGTCGAGCGCGTCGCCGGGGCCAAAGCCGCCCGCGCCGTCGCTCTTGAGCAGGAAGAACTCCGGCTCCACGCCGGTCTTGAAGGTGAAGCCCCGCTCCTGGGCACGCGCCAGCTGCTGCTTCAAGATGCCGCGCGGACAGTAGGCGTGCGGCTCGCCCTCGACGTGGACATCGCCCGCGACCCACGCGATGCTGGGACGCCACGGCAGCACGGTGAGCGAGGAAAAGTCGGGGATGGCCGCCATGTCGGGCGAGTGCGGCCCCTGCCCCATGTCGCCCGCGGCGAAGCCCGCGAAGCCGCCGCCGTCCTCGGCCATCGAGTGCAGGTGCGTCGCGGGCACCAGCTTGGCCTTGGGCGCGCCGTTCATCTCCACGAACGAGCACAAGAAAAACTCGATGCTCTGCTCGCCCACGATGCGCTGCACATCCTGAACATTCATCCTTTCTCCTTCAAAAACCACCTGCCCAACCCCACGCGAGACATCTCGAACACCACGTTCCAGGTGCAAAACCTCAGACGAGAGGCCCGAAACCTCAAGCCCGAGGTGCAAAACCTCGCGGCTGAGGTTTGGAACCTTAAGCGTGAGGTGCGAAACCTCGCGGCTGAGGTTTGGAACCTCAAGCCCGAGGTGCAAAGCATCGCGGCTGAGGTCTGAAACCTCAAGCGCGAGATGCGAAACCTCGCGGCTGAGGTTTGGAACCTTAAGCGTGAGGTACAAAGCCTCGCGGCTGAGGTGCAAAGCCTCGCGGCTGAGGTGCAAAGCCTCGCGTTCGAGGTGCAAAGCCTCGCGTTCGAGGTGCAAAGCCTCGCGTTCGAGGTGCAAAGCCTCGCGGCTGAGGTGTGCCCTGCAAGTACTTGCGAGGCTACTCTCTGTGTTTCCAGCCGGGGCCGCCGCCCCACACTCGATTGGTGCCGGCCAGGGGCACGCCGGCGATCATCGAGGCTTCAGGCGACAGGGCGCGCAGGTCGTCGTGGTCCAGGTGGTGCACGTCGGACTTGCCGCAGGCGCGCGCCAGGATTTGAATCTCGCTCGTCATGGCGCGGAAGAAGTTGGCCACGCGCTCGGCGGCGGCATCGACTTCCAGGCGCGCCATCAGCTCGGGGTCTTGCGTGGTCACTCCCACGGGGCAGCGCCCAGTGTGGCAGTGGTGGCAGTAGCCGGGGCGCGTGCCCAGGCGCGCGTAGTCGTCCTCGAACAGCGGCGCGTTGCAGTTGAGCGCGATGAGGGCAGCCGTTCCGATGTAGATCGCGTCCGCGCCCAGGGCGATGGCTTTGGCCGCGTCCACGCCGTTGCGGATGCCGCCCGCGATAACCAGGTTGACCGTGCCGTACAGCCCGATGTCCTCCAGAGCCGCGCGCGCCTCGCACACAGCGGCCAGCGTGGGAATTCCGGTGTGCTCCTGGCAGATTTCGGCGCTGGCTCCGGTGCCGCCTTCCATGCCGTCGAGCACGATGACATCGGCTCCGGCTTTGGCGGCCAGCCTCACGTCGTCGAAGACGCGGCTGGCTCCGAGCTTGACGAAGATGGGTACTTGCCAGTCGGTGGCCTCGCGCAGCTCCTCGATCTTGATCTTCATATCGTCGGGGCCGAGGAAGTCGGGGTGGCGGGCCGGGCTGCGCTGGTCGACGCCCTGGGGCAGATCGCGCTGGGTCGCCACGTCGCCCTGCGTCTTGGAGCCCAGCAGCAGGCCGCCGGTGCCGGGCTTGGCGCCCTGGCCGATGGTCAGCTCGATGGCGTCGGCCTCGCGCATATCGTGCACGTTGATGCCGTAGCGCGAGGGCAGCACTTCGTACACGAGCTTGCTGGCGTTGTCGCGCTCGGCGCGCAGCATCCCGCCGTCGCCGGTGGTGTTGGAGCTGCCAACCATCGCGGTGCCCTTGGCGAGCGCGGTCTTGGCGTTGAGCGACAGCGCGCCCCAGCTCATGCCCGCGACCATGATGGGGATGTCGAGCTCAAGGGGGCGCTCGGCGTGGCGCGCGCCGAGGACGGTCTTGGTTGAGCAGCGTTCGCGGTAGCCTTCGAGCGGGATGCGCGTCAGCGAGCAGGGGATGAAGCTGAGGTCGTCGAAGGTGGCCCAGGTGCGCTCGCGCAGGATGCCAAAGCCGCGGATGCGGTAGCGCCCCAGCTGCGACTTGGCCTGGATGTCGGCCATCACCTCGGGCGTGAAGACGTGGCTGTGGCGCAACTCGCTCTTGGGCGGCGCGGCGGGCGGCGCGGCAGCGATCTCTTCGGGCACGGCGTGGCCGTTCATCAAGGGTTCGGTTTGCATAATGTTTCTCAGGCGAAGCGGCTTGTGTTGAAGCGGCTTGCGCTGAAGCGGCTGAGGTCGCGCTCGTAAGAGCCGCCGGTGGCCAGGTCAACCATCAATTTGCCCAGCAGAATCGTGAACTTGAAGCCGTGGCCCGAGCAGGCCGAGCACAGCCACACGTTCTCCAGCCCAGGCGCGCGGTCCAGGACGAAGTGCTCGTCCGGCGTCACGGTGTACAAACACGCCTGCGCGTGCAGGGCGTGGCCTCCGGTGTCGGGCAGGCGCTCGCGGGCGTAAGCAAGGGCGTGCTCGACGTTTTCCTCGATGACCGGGCGCGCCTCGTCGTCAGGATTGAAGGGCGCGCCGCGAACGTGCGAGGCGAGCTTGACGCCCGCGAGCTGCCCGTCGCTGGGAAAGCCGTAATAGAAAGCGCCCGCGTCGATCCAGACCGGCATTTGGCCCGCCTCGAAGTACTTGTGGTGGCGCGCGATGCTCACGTACATGATCTGGCGCTGCTCGACTTGCAGCGGCAGCCCGCAGCCTTCGAGCAGCCTGCCCATCCACGCCCCAGCCGTCACGATCACGCGGTCGAAAAGCTCCTCGCCCCGCGCGGTTCGCACCACGACCCCGCCGCTGCGAGGCTCCAGGCCGCACACCGGCGCCTCTTCGCGCAGCTCGGCTCCGGCCTCGCGCGCCAGCCGCGCGTTGGCCAGGATGCAGCGCGACGAGCGCAGGAAGCCGCTCTGCCTCTGGAACAGGGCAATTTCATCCGGGCGCAGCGCGAAGGCGGGAAAGCGTTGGCTGGCTTCATCGGGCTCCAGCGTCTCGAAGGGCAAGCCGGCGGCGGCCAGGGCATCGCGGGTGGCGCGCACCCGCTCGTGCTCGCGCGGGCCAAAGAGCACGCCGCCGCAGCGCACGAACAGCTCCTGCCCGGCTTCCTCTTCCAGCTCGGCCCACAGCGGATAAGCGTCGCCCATCATCTGGGTGTAGAGCAGGTCGGGGTAGGTGTAGCGGATGATGCGCGACTCGCCGTGCGACGAGCCGCGCGGGTGCCCGATGAGAAACTGCTCGAAGCCAACCACCTCGTGCCCGCCCCGCGCCCCGAACCGGCACGCCGCGCTGCCCACACCGCCAACGCCGATAACCGCGATTTTCATGGTCAGCCTGGAGCTGTCAGCCTGGAGCTGTCAGCCTGGAACATCGGCTGTGTGGCGCTGCAAGTACTTGAGCGCGAGTACTTGCAGCGCGAGCCGGGGATTCTTACAGAGCCTCGCGCCAAGCCGCCTCGGTCTTGTCGAAGTTCCACAGCTTGCGGCCCGCGATCACCTTCTTCCAGTCGCGCGCGGCGTCCAGCCCGTAGCGTTCGAGCGTCGCGTGCAGCATGGCGAGGTCGTGTGGGCTCGGCTCGTGGATCACGGCGTCGTTGCCAAGGTCCTGGATGTTTCCGCCGACGAAGATTTGGCCTTCGTACATCGAGTCGGCCAGGGCCGCAGCCGCGTCGCCGCACACGATGATGGTGCCTTTTTGCGCCATGAAGCCGGTCATGTAGCCGCAGCCTCCCGCGATGAGCAGCGTGCCGCCCTTCATCGAAACGCCCGCGCGCGCGCTCGCGTCGCCGTGGATGACGACAGTGCCGCTGCGCAGAGCGGCTGCCGCGCCGTTCCCGGCGTGGCCGCGCACCACGACCTCGCCGTCCAGCATGCTCTCGGCCACGCCCCAGCCCGCGCTGCCTTCGATGCGGAGCCGAGCCGAGCCGTTAAGCCCGCCGCAGTAGTAGCCCACGCTGCCCTCGAAGGTCACGCTCACCGGCTCCAGCAGCGCCACGCCCAGGTTGTGCCGCGCCGAAGGCCCGCTCACGCGCAGCTCGCGCGCGCCCGCAGCGATGGCCGCCTTGATCTCGCGGTTGATCTCGCGCGTGCTCTTGTTGCCGCATTGTACCGTTTGGACGGGTGCAAGTACTTGTGTCGTCATGGTCATATCGTCATGGTCATCAGGCGAGGATCGCGGCGGCGGCGTGCTTCCAAATTTGAATCTGGCGCGCCGCCGGTTCGCGCGCCGAGAAATCGTCGCCCAGAGCGCGGCGCAGCGCAATTTCCTCGGTGGCAACCGCGACCCACTCGTCGGTTTCTGCGACCACCAGCGGCTTGAACGAGTAGGAATCCTTGACGAAGGCCAGCGCCTCGCCCGCAGCGGCCAGGTAGCAAAACGAGCCGTCCAGCTCGGTCATCGAGGCTTGCAGGGCCTCCTCGAAGCAGTCGCCGCGCTCCATGCGGTCGCGCAGATACAGGCCGATGACCTCGGAATCGTTGTCGGTGTAGAAATGCACGCCGCGCTCTTCATAGAGGCGGCGCAGCTTGTGGTAGTTGGTGATGTGGCCGTTGTGCGCAATCGCCAAATCCGGCGTGCCGTGCGCCCAGAAAGGCTGCGAGTGGCTCAGGTCGATGCGGCTCTCGGTCGACAAGCGCGTGTGCCCGATGCCGTGCGTGCCGCTCATCTTCGACACCGCATAGGTCTCTTCGAGCTTGCGCGGCGTGCCGACCTGCTTCACGATCTCCAGGCTGCGCCCCGCGCTCACCAGCTCAACCGCCTGGCCCGGCGCGTCTTCCACCGCCCGCGCCAACCCTTCGAGCGCCTCGTCAAGCGCCTCGTCGGGATCGCCGCTCAGTTCCAACAGAAGACGCAAGTAAGCGCCCCTGGCCCGGCGCTCGTGCACGCAGCCAAAAGGACGCAGCCGCTCTTCCACGGCCTGGGAAACCGCGAGCGCGCCGCTTTCGCCATCTTCGCCGTTCGCGCCGCCCTTGCTGCCCGCGCCATCTTCGCCGTCCTCGCCGATTTTGATGCGCAGGATCAGCTCGCCCGCGCCCACCGGAGGCCCGAAGACGGCGACGCCCGCCGAGTCCGGCCCGCGATCGCCCAGCGCCTCCAGCATCCTCAGCAGGTGAGCGCCCACCGGCGCGCCCCGGCCCGTCTTGTCGAAAAATCCCGCGATGCCACACATAGAAGTTCGGCCTGCTCACCCGAGGAGCAAGCTCGCTCCGAGTGTGGCCGCGGGCAGTTTCCAACGGATTACGCAGAAGTTAACGGGTGTCGATTTGAGAAAAAATCAAGCCGGCGGACGCTCAGCCGGCGGAAGCTCAGCCGGCGGCCTCAAGTACTTGCAGCACCTCAGCTGTGCTCAGCACCTGGCAGTAGATGTTGTTGATGATCGTCAGCTCGTGGCGATGCAGCTCCTCGGTGGCGGCGGCGCAGGCGTCCTCGGCCACGACGACGTTGAAGCTCTCATCAGCTAAGCTGCGCACGCTCGAAGAGACGCACTGATCGGTGAAGATGCCCGCCACGACCACGTTCTGGACGCCCATGTTGTGCAGCATCAGGCGCAGGTTGGTGCCGGTCAGCACGCTGTCGGTCGTCTTGAGGATCACGATCTCGTCGTCTTGAGGCGTTAGCTGAGCCGCGATCTGCGACTGGGGCGAGTCGTGCGGCAGCAGCAGGTCGTTGAAGCCGGGCCGCGCCTGGCTCAGCGAACGGTCGCGCTCCTGAGGGTTCATGCAAGCGATGCGCGCCCAGAACACGTCCATCTCGCGCGCACGAAACACGCTCAGCAAACGCTGCGTGCTGGGAATCACGACATCGTGCATCCGCTCGCGGAAGGGTCGCCAGCGTTCCCACTCGCGCAGCTCAGCGGCTGCAGCGGGCGCTTGAGCGGGCAGGTAGCAAGCCTGGATGTCGATGACGAGCAACGCGGTCTGGCGCCGAGGCAGCACGACCGCAGGCGGCTCGATGAGGTCTTCGTAGTAGAACGAGCGGAAGGCGGTTTCCCACGACATACGCGAACAAAGGTGCCTGCAAGTACTTGGGCTCAGCCTTCAGCTTAGCCTTCAGCTTAGCCTTCAGGCAGAATCTGGCCGCCATCGACGACGAGCGAGACTTCATCGATCTCGGGCGCGACCAGCGGCTCATCCAAGAAACGTTGCAGCGGCACATCAGCCAGGCAGAGCTGAGCCGCGACGCGCTCCTGCGCGTGAGCTGAGGCCAGCCCCGCGAGCTGATCGCCCGAGCGGGCGGGCGTGGCGCGCGCGAGCAAGGTCTTGAGGTCGGGAAAGCTGTAGTGCGCGTGCTTGAGCGCGATGTGGAAAGCCATGATCGTGACGGCTGCGCTGCGTTGGGAAACGGCTGGCAAAACGGCTGGCAAATTGGGCGGCGGCCCCGCTCCACCCGCCGGGAATTCACAGGAACTCACTGGAACTCAGCCGCTAAGCCGCCAGCAGCACCGCGCGGTAACGCACCTGGTTGGCGCGTGCCTGCTGCATCGCTTGGTTAACCTCGTGCATGGCGAAGGTCTGCACGAGGGGGCGGATGTTGTAGTCGGCGGCGATGCGCAGCGTCTCGGCGATGGCCGCGCGCGAGCCGACGTTGGAGCCGGTGACGCGCCGCCGCTTGTTCTGCAGCGGCATCACGGGAATCAGCAGCGGCTTGTCAGGCACGGCGGCCACGGAGAGCGCGCCGTCGGAATCCAGGTGCTCCAGCGCCCCGGCCCAATCCAGATCAGCGGTCGCCGTGACCAGCAGGATCGCCAGCTGGCGCCGGGGCGTGGGAAACGCGCCGTCGCGCCCGATGACGACGGCTTCGTGCGCGCCCAGCTCGCGGGCAAAATCGGCTTTGTCGGGCGAGGTGGTGAAGGCGGTGACGCGGTTGCCCAGCTTGGAGGCGAACTGAACCGCCAGGTGCCCCAGCCCGCCCAGCCCGACCACGCCGATCTCTTGCCCTGAGCTCATGCCCGCGTCGCGCAGCGAGGCGTAAACCGTGGCTCCGGCGCACAAAAGCGGGCCGGCCAGCGGCGTTTCGAGCGCGTCGGGAAGCGAGAAGGCCCAGCGCGCATCGACCTGCACCAGGTCGGCGAAGCCGCCCCGAGCGTCCACGATGAGGGCTTTGTTGTCGTCGCACAGGTTCTCGTTGGCCCGCGCGCAATCGCGGCAGTGCCCGCACGAGCCGCACTGCCACGACACTCCGACGCGCTCGCCAACCTTCAAGTGCTCGGCTGCTGAGCCCAGGGCCACGACTTGCGCGACGACTTCGTGGCCCGGCACCAGAGGGTAGCGCGAGACCTTCCAGTCGTCGTCCACGCAGTGGATGTCGGGGTGGCACAGGCCGCACGCAAGTACTTGCAGCAGGCACTCGTGCGGCGCGAGCGGGCCGGACTCAAAAGCGTAGGGCGTCAGAGGAGCGCCGCGTTCGAGCGCGGCGTAGGCGTGGATTCGGGCCATCGGGAATTTGCAAGGTCAAGCGCCGTCGATGCGCGCTCGCACGCCACGCCGCCAGAACAGGGAGCGCACGAGCAGGGAGCGCACGTTGCGCACGTTGCGAAGGTGGGCGCGCAGGCTTGAAGCGGCCAGCGCCAGAGAAGCGCGCGACATGAAGGCGGCTGCGCTCAGCATCCCAGCCCACGGCAAGAGGTTGGCGAGCCCTTCGGCTGCGCATCTTGGACACATGGCTAAGCTCCTTCAAGAACAGCACGGCGCAGGGGGGCGGCGAACCGCGTCCCTGTGCCGTGTGTAAGCTACGCTGCGCCTTCGGCTTCGAGGCCCAGGGAGGATCCGGTTGTCGAGCGGCGCTCTTCGGCGGTGCGGATGGCGTTGCCGCGCATCACGAGGAGCCAGACCGCGCCGATAATCATGTAGATCGCGAAGACCGGAGGCAGCACGTTGAGCGGCGCGGCGGGATACGGGATGACCGAGCCGTAGATGGCCAGGCCCATCATGGCCACGCCCGCGACGGCGGCGGCGATGGGCCCGAAGGTGAGCTTGCCCTGGCGCGACAGCATCAGGACGGAGCCGACGGCGATGGTGACGTAGGCGACCAGGAAGCCGTAGGTGGCGATGGTGCCGTTGGTGCCGTAGATGTCGTTGAGCACGTAGCCGCGCGCCAGCATATAAAGCGGCACCACGAACAGCGCGATGGCCGAGATGGTGGCCGCGATGTGCGGGGTTTCGTTGCTGCTGTGGGTCTTGCCGACGTTGGCGTGCATGAAGCCGTCGCGCGCCATCACCAGCATGATGCGGCTCGCGGCTGTGGCGCAGGCCATGGCGCAGGCGAAGAACGAAATCACGCCGCCCAGCGAGGTGATGGCGCCCAGCGCCGGGATGCCGACCTGCTTCGAGAGGTAGATCATCGGGCCCGAGACCTTGTCCAGCGAGTTCGCCGTGCCTTCGGTGCCGTGGAAGCCCTGCACCATGATGTAAGACATGATCATGAAGAACACGCCCGCCAGCACCGTGCTCATGATGACCGCGCGCGGCACGCTGCGCAGCGGGTTCTTGGCCTCGCCTCCCATCGCCGTCGCCGACTCGAAGCCGACATACGAGAAGATGCCCAGCACCAGGCCGGTGCGCAGGCCGTCGCCGGTCAAGCCCTTGAGCTGAAGCTGCTGATGGTCCACCGCGAAGCCGTTGTGCTTGAGCACGAAGAAGCCCAGGATCAAAATCGCAGACACCGAAATCGCTTCCAGGGCCAGCATCGCGCGCGCCGAGAGCCGCACGTCGCGGTAGGTGATCGCCCACACCGAGGCGGCCACGATCGCAAAGACCAGCACGGCGGGCAGGTTGAAGCCGGCCATCTTGCTCAGGTCCTGCGCATACATCGCGCAGCCCGCCGTCACCGCGATTCCAGTCGTGAGATACGCCAGCAACAGGCCCCAGCCGATCATGAAGCCGGTGTTGGGGCCAAAGGTGCCGGACGCATACGAATACAGCGAGCCCGGAGTGGCCGAGCGCCTGGCGAACTGGTTGATGCACAGCCCGATCAAGACCAGCCCGACGGTCGCGACCAGGTAGGTGAACCACGAGCCGTTGCCCGCCGAGCTGTAGACAAAGGCCAGGTTGACCGCAGGCGTCAGCGTGGGCGCGATGTTGGCCACCGACTGCCCAAGTACTTCCGTGAATGGCAGGGCGTCCTTCTTGAGCCCCTCGCCGTGTTGCGCTTCCAATGATGCGTGCATGGATTGCCTCCTGAAACAGTTGGGGCAGGACACGCAGAACCGCACATCGAGCACAAAAAGAGGGAAGTGCCTGCAAGTACTTGCTCTTCTCTCCCGCTTCCTCTGCGCTCTATCGGTGGTTCTGCGTGCCCTCCGTGGTGAATCTTGCGTGTTGCCTGTTGCTGTTCCGGCGTTGAGTTCGTTACTTGCCGCTGCAGCATGAGCCCGCGCCGTTCGCGCTTGGCGCCGGAGCCTGAGCGTAGCCGTTGAAATCGCCGGACACGCTGCCGTCAACCGCCAGGCGCGCCGAGTGCTGGGGCTTGTCGGGGGCGAGGTTGATGCTGGGGTTGCGGTCGAAGAACCCGACCGGCTTGAGCATGAAGCCGATGTAAGCCGCCGGCATCACCGGCCAGTCCTCGGGCCGCACGATGTGGTGCGCGCCGAACGAATACCACAGCACGATGTCCTCGTTTTGGGTCGGCGCGTCGTCGGCCACGAACTCAGGCAAGCCCGCGCCTCCCGCGTGCTGGTTGGGGTAGGAGCCCGAGGCGTACAGCTCGGTCGGATCGTATTTCGTGACCCACAGGTGCTGCGAGCACCAGCCCGCGCGCCGGCCCACGCTCGACTCAGGCGAAGGCATGAAGGCCACGTTGTCGCCCGGCATCAGCTTGTAGCCCGTCGGCTTGCCCAGAGCGTTGGGGGCGCTGGGGTTGGTCACTTTCCAGTAGCGCGCCCGCAGCGGGTCGATCTGGCCCAGCTCCAGCGAGGATTTCTCGCTCGTCATCGGCGTCGAGAGGGCGCGGAAGCCGTTGCGGTAGGGGTTGTCGGGGCCGGGCGCGTCGCGCTCGGTGTGGACTTCGTGGACGCTGTTGCCCATGCCGTCCACGCTCATGTCGAGCCGCACGTTGAAGAAGTGCTGGTGGATCGGCCCGAACAAGCCCGGCGCGACCTCCTCCTGGTACCTCGACTCTTCGCCCGGCATCTTGGCCGAGGTGTTGATGATGCCGGTCAGCTTGATCTCGAACTGGATGTTGCCATCGAGGTACAAGTACCAGAAGAAGCCGTACTCGTAGTTGCCCACGGTGCAGATGAACGAGACCACGAGCCGTCGCGAGCGGCGCACTTCGCTCTGCCCGTTGCGCCAGTCGGTGTGCTTCCACAGGATGCCGAAGTCCTCCTCGTGCATACAGATGGCGTTGGGCATCTTGACGACTTGGCCCTGGGTGTTCACCAGGTGCGCGTCGAAGTAGCGGATGAGGCCCAGGCAGTCGCAGCCCAGCTCAAGGGCGTTGCACAGCATCCCCAGGCCGTATTCGCCCACGTCGAAGGCGTTCTTGTGCGCGTGGAAGGGGTCGGGGTCGCCATAGGGGACGACCATGTCGCACATCGAAGCGCGATACATCACCGGGCGATCATCGAAGCTGACATCGCGCAGGATCAAGCCCTCGCGCGCCCAGAAGTCGAGCCGCAGCTTCCAGTTGTGCCACGTCACATGGTGGCCCTCGACCGTGAACGTCGCGCCTTGAGGCTGCACGGCCTCGAAGGGCTTGAGCGGCTCTTGCAGGGTGCCCTCGCGCCCGTCGAAGTACTTGCGCGCCCAGTTGCCGGGCTGCTCGGGCAGCGGCACGACGCCGTAATCGACCAGCTTCACGACCTCGTTGCGGGCCAGGTCCACATAAACCGCGACGCCTTCGAGCGGGCGAGCGTAGCCGTTGTCGCCAGGCTCGGCGCGCACCCAGGCCATGGCGCGGGCGAGCCGGCGGCCTTCGGTTCCCGCGCCCTCCTCGTCGCCGTAAGCGCCCGCCGACCAGGGGTCGACCATGACCAGGCTCATGTCGCTGACGCCGCGCTTGGCGCAGGCTTCGATGAAGGGCGCGTAGGCCTTGACGGTCTCCTCGCACTCGAAGAACTCGTCGAGCAGGAGGTTGGGCTGCACGCCGGGGATATGCGTCCACGAAGCGACGGCGCCCTCCGTGAGCGACACCACGGCTTCAAAGGTCTGCCCCTCGCTGATGAGGACGGCGAAGGCTTCGCGCGGCCACGAAGCGCCGGGCGCGAAGGCAGCGACGACGGCCTTGTCGGGCTCGTGCAGCTGAACGCAGGCGAAGCGCGTGCGCCCCGAGCAGCCGGGGTGCGCGCGGATGATCGCGACGGCGTGCGTCATCTCGGGCGCGGACAGGGGTTCCAAAGGGTGCGTGGGCGCGGCGGCAGGAGCTAAATCAACAGCTCCGGCTTCGAGCGCGAGCCCGGCGGGTTCGAGCGCGGTCGTGGTCACGGGTTCTCCTCGTGTTCAAGCGGAAGTCGGCTCGTGTCCGAGGAAGAAGACTCCAACGTCCCCACGGCAAAGTGCCGGGAGCCGATAAGATCTGGTTCAGCGCGAGCCTCGAAGAACAGGCTACCGGCGCTGCGTGTCGCTCTTGTTTCTGCGCGCGAAAATCGCATCGCCTTTCGCGTAAAGCCTTTGTTACCAGTGTTACGGGCAGTCGCGCTCCACCAGCACCCGCGCTTGAGCACGTCGCTTGAGCACGCAACTTAAGCCGAGCGGCTCGCTGAGCTAAAGGCACCGCCGCTTCTTGCGTGAGCTTAACGGATGTGCTACTGTGGATCCTGCTCCGCCCGAGGCGAAGCGTGCCCGCTCTGGGCGCCTTCGCGCAGCAGGGATGCGGCTGCCGCGGCCTGGGGCGCGATGACTGCGGTGAGGCGATCCCCGGCGTGCAGGCGGGTGTCGGGCGAGGCGACGTGCGAGCGCAGGCCACGCTCGACGGTGATGATCAGGCAGCCCTCGGGCAGCCCCAGCTCGCCGATGCTCTTGCCCTCGAAGGGCGCGCCGTGCTGCACCGGCACCTCCAGCAGCAGGTTGGCCTCCAGGTGCGGCGACTCCTGGCTGCGCAGCAGGTCGCGCTCCAGCAGGGCCTCGTAGACCGGCTTGTCGCCCAGCAAATCAGCCACGCCGTAGGAGCAGAAGCAGGCCGCCAGCAGAGGCAGCATCAGGGCGTAGGAGCCCGTCATCTCGATGATGAGCACGATGCCCGTCAGCGGCGCGCGCACGATCGCCGTGAACAGAGCCGCCATCCCCACCACGGCGAACATCGTCGGCTCGGGCGCTGCGCCAGGGAAGAAGCGCCCCGCGACGAGCCCCACCAGGAGGCCGGCCTGCGCGCCCAGCACCAGGAGCGGCGCGAAGATGCCTCCGGGCGCTCCCGTGCCGTAGGAGCCCATCGTCAGGACGAAGCGCAGGCCAAACATCGCGGCCAAAGTACTTGCGGCAACTTTTCCGGCCAGGGTCGCCTCGACCATCTGGTGCCCTCCGCCCAGGGCCTGCGGCAGAAACCACCCGACCAGCCCGACGCCCGCGCCCACCAGAGCGCCCGCTACCCCGCGCGGCCAGTGCGAGAGCCGCGAGAAAAAATGCACGCTGCCCAACAAAGCGCGGTTGAAGGCCACGCCGAGCACGCCGCACAGGAGGCCAAGCACCAGGAAGACGGGCAGGCTTTGCAGCGGCGGCGTCGGGTGCGGCGCGGTGTGGAAGGCCGGCAGCTGGCCCGAGAGCAGGCGCGCCACGACATCGGCCACGACGCAGGCCACGAAGGTCGCGGTGAAGACTGTGGGCGTGAAGTCGCGCTGCAGCTCTTCGAGCACGAAGATCACGCCCGAGAGAGGCGCGTTGAAGGCCGCAGCCAGGCCCGCCCCGGCTCCTGCGGCGATGAGCGTCTGGCGCTCGCGCGGAGTGGAGCCGAGCCAGCGCGCGACGCCCTGGCCAATGGCACCGCCCATCTGGATGGTCGGCCCCTCGCGCCCCAGGGCCAGCCCGCCGCCGATGGCCAGCAGGCCGCCGCTGAACTTCACCAGCAGCACGCGCCCCCACTTCATGCCGCGCAGACGGTGCAGCACCGACTTGAGGTGCGGGATGCCGCTGCCCGAAGCCTCGGGCGCCAGCCTCTGCACCAGGAACACGCCCGCCCCCGCCCCCGCAGCTCCCAGCGCGATCGGCAGCAGAGCGCCCCACGGCCCCAGCCCGCGCCCGAATTCAATCAGCGCGCCGCGCATCTCATCGGCTCTGTCGAGCGCGAGCCGGAAGGCCACGGCCACCAGCCCCGCCAGCAGCCCGACCAGGGCCGCGCGCGGGAACTGGCGCCGCCGCCTCTCGTGCGCTCGCACGAAGTCGCGCACCTCGCCCGCCACCACGCTCGGCGTGACCTCGACAGGCACCTCAAGGGGCGCCGCTGGTGTCTCTTCTGCGTTCAAAATTGCTCCCGTCCTCCCTTCGAGGACGGAGGCAGTGTGACCGCACGGCCCCCAAGCACCAAGAGCCCCAAGGCAAACGAGCACCCGCAAGTACTTGAGGGCAGCATCCAAGACTCCTGCTTCAGGCGCTTGCACGCGGCTCGCCCGAAGAACACTTCAAGAAAATCCAGAGGACGCCGACGAACACTTAAAGGGCAGCTTGATTGTAGGACACGAGCTTATGAAGAATTTTCGCTTGCAAAAGTTGTGGGGGGCCTGCGCGGTTGTTGTTGGGATGCTGGTGGCCACGGGCGGCGCCAAGGCTGCCAGCTACACCTGGACGGGGGCGTCCTCGACGTTGTGGGGCGAGGCCGGCAACTGGTCGCCGCGCGGCGTGCCCACCCTGGGCGACAGCGCCACCATCGGCGATGGCAGGAGCGTGCTGCTGGGCCTGGACACCCTCGTCACCGACTTGACGACCGGCGTGGGCACCACCATCCTGGGCTCGCCGGTGCTGACTGTGGCTGGCACCTTCACCGACAACGGCTCCAATCTCGATGGAGCGGGCGCGCTGGCCATCCTGTCCGGGGCCGCCATGAACTACAACGGCAGCGCCAACCCCAACGCGAACGGCTCGCGACCATTGAGCAACTCGGGCACGGTCAGCATCAACAGCGGCACCCTGGTCGTCGGCACCGCCTCGCTGCAAAATGCGGGCACGCTCAAGTTCAATGGCGGCAACCTCAGCGTGGTCGCGCCGCTGGGCCTGGAGGGTGTCATTCAGATTCTGGGCGGCAGCGTGCGCGGCATCGGCACCATCAACGGCCACGTCACCAACGCCGCTCTCTTCGCGCCCGGCTACTCGCCCGGCACCATCACCATCAACGGCAACTACACGCAGACCAGCACCGGCAGGCTCGACATGGAAATCGGCGGCACCAGCCCCGGCACCGGCTACGATCAGCTCATCGTCAAGGGCTCGGCTACGCTGGGCGGCACTATCAACCTCATCCGCTACAACAACTACCTGCCCCCCGTCGGCTCCAGCTTCAAGCTCATCACCTACTACTCCGTGGCCGGCTCCTTCACCACCATCTACGGCCTGTATCCCAGCAGCGACCGCTACTACAAAATCACCAAGGCCCCCAGCTACTTCCTGGCCAGCGTCTCCTGGTCTTCGGCGTGATCGCGGCGAGCACGAAAAAGCAGCGGCAAGCGAGATTCCCGCTGCTTTTTTCGCGCGTTCATACTCTGCGCACCATGAAAGCAACCCGCACCTCCCAGCGCCCGGAGCCGCGCCCCTGCAAGTACTTGAGCGCCCGCGTCTCCCTGCTGGCGCTGGCCGCGCTGGCGCTGGCCGCCGCGCTGTTGAACGGCTGCGGAGGAAGCGGCGGCGGCCCCACTCTCAGCCCAACTCCCGGCCCCGGTTCCGGCGCCACGCCCAACTCAACGCCCGGCGCGACGCCGAGACCGGCTGCGGATGAAGTGGTTTTTCAATCCGACCGCGACGGCGACTTCGACATCTACGTCATGAACGGCGACGGCACCGGGCAAACCCGCCTCACCAACAACGCCGCGCTGGACGTTGAGCCGGCCTTTTCGCGCGACGGCAGGCGCATCGCCTTCGCCTCGGACCGCGACGGCAACAACGAAATCTACATGATGAACGCCGATGGCAGCGGCCAGCAGCGCCTGACGCGCAACGCCTCCGACGACAACGAGCCGACCTTTAGCCCCGATGGACGCAGCATCGCCTACTCCTCGATCCGCGACGGCAACAGCGACATCTACCGGCTCGACATCGCCACCCGGCGCGAGCAGCGCCTGACCACGGGCGAAGCCTTCGAGAACCAGCCCGTCTTCGCGCCCGACGGCAGCGTCATCTTCGTTTCCAACGCGCGCGACCGGCTGCAGCTCTTCCGCGTCCAGACCGACGGGAGCCCGCCGGTGCAGCTCACCGACTCGCCGGGCAACCAGTTCGAGCCGGCCATCAGCCGCGACGGGCGCCGCCTGGCCTTCGTCTCGGACCGCGACGGCAACTTCGAGATTTACAGCGCCAACGCCGACGGCTCGGGCCAGCGCCGCCTGACCAACAACACCGCGCCCGACGCCGACCCCGCCTTCAGCCCGGACGGGCGGCGCCTGGTCTTCGCTTCGGGCCGCGCTGGTAACTTCGATGTATTCGTGCTCGATTTGCAATCGATGGCCGCGCCGGTGCGCATCACCACCAGCCGCGCCACCGAGCGTTTGCCGGACGTGCGTTAAAGCCCCGGCCAGCCACTTTCCATGACCGCTGCGCCATCGAGAAGACCTCATCCCGGCTTGCCTCTGCTCGTGCTGCTGTGCGTGCTCGCGCTGGGGACGGCGGCTTCGCGGGCCGCCTCGGGGCCGGTGGCCACGGTGCTGACCGCCCGAGGCCGTCTGGAAGTGCGCCGCGCGGCCCTCGCCAGCTTTGCGAGTTTGCCGATGCGCACGGCGCTGTTCGTGGGCGACCGCGTGCGCACCGGACCGGCTGCCAAGGCCACGCTGCTCTTTAGCGACGGCGCTCAGGTTCGCCTCAACGCCAACACCGCCATCGACATCATCGCGCCCGCCGCGGTGCGCGGCAAGCGCAGCCTGTTCCGCGTGCTGAGCGGCGAAGTGTGGGCCCGCCTGCGCTTTGGCCAGGCGGTCGAGACGCGCACCGCCATCGCCGGTGTGCGCGGCACCCAGATTGACCTCGCCGTCGGGGACGACGGCACCAGCACGCTCTTCGTCGAGGAGGGCGAGGTCGAGTTCTTCAACCCGCTGGGCCAGGTTGTAGTCGAGAGCGGCCAGCAAAGCGTCGCCCGCCCAGGGCAAGCGCCGACCTCGCCGGTGACGATCCAGAACGGCGGCCTCATCACCGAGTGGACGCTGGACTTGAACCGCAGCCTGATCCCGCGCGACAAGTACTTTGCTGCGCCCGAGCCGGGCCTGCTGCAAGCTCGGCTCGCCCGCCGCGCCCGTCAAGCTCAGCTCGCGCCGCAGGACGCCGCCAGCCGCCGCGATTACGGCGATGTCCTCTTCGACAGCCGCCGCTTCGAGGACGCTCTGCGCGAATATCAGGCAGCCGCGCAGCTGTCGCCCACGGATCCCTCGACCGCGCTTCGCCTGGGCTACGCTCTGCTCGAACTCAACCGCCTCGAAGAAGCCGAAGCCGCCTTTGGCCGCGCGCAAAACGGAACCCAAACCGGCGCTCAAGACGGCCAGAGCGCGCCGGCTTTAGTTGGGCTGGCGCAGGTCGCGCTCGCGCGCGGCGAGGCCGCCGCCGCCCAGCAGTTAGCCGAGCAAGCCCTGGCCGCGGACCCAAACGACGGCGAGGCGCGCCTGGCGCTGGGCGTGGCTCTGCTGCGGCAGCCCTCGCGGTTAGATGAAGCCGCGCGCGCGTTCGAGGCCGCGCTGCGCGATGAGCCGGGCTGGCTGCATCCTCAAGCGCGGGCGTGGCTGGCTCTGGTGAAGCTGGCTCAGGACGACGTGCCCGAGGCTCTGCGCCAGGCACGCGCGGCCACTCAGCTCGCGCCGCAGTCGGCTCTGGCGCACGGCAACCTGGCGCTGGTGCTGTTCTACGCGAGCCAGCCGCGCGAGTCCGAGGCCCAGGCCCGCCGCGCGCTGCAGCTCAACCCCGATGCGCCCGAGGCGCGCGTGGCCCTGGGGCAGGCGCTGCTGGCGCAGGGCAAGACCGATGAGGCCACGCGCCTGGCCGCTCAAGCGGTCGCGCTGGACCCCGACCTGCCGCAAGCGCGCTACCTGCTGGGCGTGGCCGATGCCAGCCGCCGCGACTACAGCCACGCCGCGCGCGAGCTGCAGGCCAGCCTGCGCTTAGCGCCCGATTTTCTGCCCGCCGCAAGTACTTTGGCGCGCGTTTACAACCTGATGGGGCGGCCCGCCGAGGCCCTCGCCACGCTCAACGCGCTGCTGCCGCATCATCGCCGCGCCGACGCCGTGCAGGGCGCGCTGGGCGAAACGCTCTACGAGCAGGGCCGCTACGAGGAAGCCTCCGCGCAGTATCGCAAGGCTCTGGGCGGCAGCCCGGCCAGCGCGCTGTATCAAGACGGGCTGGCGCGCACGCTGGCCTACAGCAACCACCTCAGCGCGGCGATCGCGGCAGCGCAAAAAGCCGTCAGCCTGGCGCCGGGCGTTGGGCAGTATCACGCCACGCTGGGCCTGGCTTACGAGTTCAGCGGCCTGAGCGCGCAGGCCGAGCGCGAATTTCGCAGCGCGCTGGCCATCGATCCGCAAAACGCCTTCGCCCTGGCTCAGCTGGCCTACCGGCACGAGGGCGCTGACCTGCGCCCCGCCGCCGCCAGCTTCACGCAGGGATTCTTGCTCGATCCCGCCGTCTCGAACCGCCTGCTGCGCGGCGGCATCCGCACCGAAGTCACGCCCCAGATCGGCAGCCGCAGCCAGCGCGATCTCGCCCTGACCCAGCGCGCCGTGGGCGCTGATGGCCGCTTGCACCTCTTCGGCTTTCTCAACCGCACCGACCAGGCCGGGCTGCGCCTCAACGACCAGAGCGACGGCTACGACGTGGCCCAATTCGCCACCCTGACGCCCCACCCGCACACCAACCTCTACCTCAACCTGCGCGGGCAGCAGGCGCGGCGCGGCTTGCCCGGCCCGCTTTCGAGCCCTGCCACCGATGACACCGCTTCGTTCCGCTACGGGCAGGCGCAGCTCGCGGCGCGGCAGCAGCTGGGGCAGGGCAAGTACTTGTGGCTGGGGCTCTTCGGCAACACCTCGCGCCACCTCACGACCGACCCCAACCGCGACTCGTTCTTCGATGCGCCGACCGAGCTGCCGATTGCGCAGCAACGCTTCAACTCAAGGGCAGCCGAGCCCGAAGCGCGCTTCGATCTCACGCTGGGCCACGAGCCACGGCGAGCCGGAGTGCTTTCGCTGGGCGCCGCGCGCACGCGCACCAGCTTCGACAGCCGCCGCGACCTTTTTCTCGCCGCAATGGACGCGGGCTCGCAAAGCGGAGGGCAAAGCGGAGGGCAAAGCAGCTCGCGAAGCGGTGGGCAAAGCGGCGTGGCTCTGCTGCGTGAGAACGATCGCGGCGTGCTCGCCTACGCTCAGCTGCAGCAGCGGTGGGGCGAGCGGCTCTCGCTCATCGCGCAGCTGCGGCGGCAGCGCCTGGACCGCGAGCGCACCGGGTTCCTCACCTTGCCCGGCCAGGCGGCGCAGTCGGAGTCGCGCGGCGAATCGCGCACGCTGTGGCTGCCCAGCCTGCTGGCGACCTACCAGGCCGGACGCCGCACCACGCTGCGGCTCGCGGCCAACAGCCGCCTGACGGACGCGACGGCCAGCAACTTCGCGCCGACCGAGACGCTGCTGACCACTGAGCGCAGTGCCCTGCCCGCAGGCACGCCGGACAGGATGCGGCTGGCGCAGCTCGACATCGAACGCTACCTGTCGCCGCGCCAGTTCCTCAAGCTCTTCGTGTGGCGCACCACGGCTGACGGCGTGCAAATCGGCGGCAGCGACCTGCTGGGCTTCGGCGGCGGCCTGGCCGGAGCGGACGCGCCCTCGCTGCTGGTCGATCGCTGGCGCGGCCAGGGCCTCGGGGCGCGCTACGAGCGGCGCCTGAGCCGCAGCCTCTTCGCGGACGCCGGGCTTTTCGCGCGCCGCATCAGCAACCGGAGCCGGGGCCCCTTCTTCGAGCGCATCTTCTCCGGGCCAGGCGCGCCCTACGAGCCCTCGCGCCAGGCCAGCCTGTCGCTCAACTACATCGATGGCGGCGGCACCAAAGCGGGCCTGGGGCTGCGCTACAACGGCTCTTTCTTCGCCGACAGCCCGCTCGTGGTCGGGCGCCCGCGCTTTCCGAGCCGCCTGTACGTTGACCTGCTGCTGGCGCGCGAGCCTTCGGTGAACTACGAGCTCTTCTTCAAGGTCAGCAACCTCTTCGACCGCTCGCAGCTTCAGTTCAACGGCTTCCCCGACGCCGGGCGGCGCCTTGAGCTGGGCGCTACGCGGCGCTTTTAGCGAGCCTCAAGTACTTGAGCGGGGCGAGCACACTTCATGCAAGCGGGAAAGCGGTGGCGAACGTGGGGCCCAAGAGCAGCGCGCGCCGCCGTGGTGACGCTGCGACGCCCTCGCGTGCGCTATCTGGGGCTGCTGTTCACGGCCACGGTTGCTCTGTGCGGGGCGCTGGACTGGAGCGGCGGCGGCGGCTTCGACTGGCTTGAGCTCTACTCCTACAAGATGCGCGTGGCCATGCACGCGCAGCGCCACCCGGCCCTGAGCGCGCTGGCGCGGCGCCAGATCGTGGTCGTCACCATCTCGGACGACACCTTCGCCTCCGACCCCGCCTTCCACAAGCTGCACGGCCCCCCGGTGCCACGCGACTACCACGCCAGGGTCGTGCGCGACCTCACCCGCGCCGGGGCGCGCGTCATCGCCTTCGACCTCGTCTTCGACATCCCCAGGCCGCAAGACAAACAGCTCGCACAGGCCGCGCGCAGCTCGGGCAAAGTGCTGTGGGCCTCGCTCTTCGACGGCGATTTGAATATCGGCCCCGACAAGACGCTGCTGCGCGCCTCGCCGCGCCAGGGCCACATCATCGTGCCCAAGGATGCCGAGCACCCCGTCGTCGATCACATCCAGGTCATCCACCGCGAGGCGTCGGGCCACCTGGAGCCTTCGCTGAGCCTGCAGGCGGTCTTGATGGCCAGGGGCCTGGCCGACCAACCGATCCGGCGCGTGACGGGCGGCTGGCAGGCCGGTGATTTCTTCATCCCCGCCGACGCGGGCGGCAACCTGCAGATCAGCTACTTCGGGCCGCCGCAGGAGGTGTTCCCGCCCTACCCCTACGAGAACATCTACCACGGCGAGGTCGATGACGCCTTCGTGCGCCAGACGCACTTCTTCCGCGACAAGATCGTGCTGATCGGCGACACCACCAAGGTCGGCAACGACCTGCCTTACACGCCGGTCGGGGCGATGGCGGGCGTCGAGCTGCACGCGCACGCCATCGCGACTTTGCTGCAGGGCCAGTCCGTGCGCGCGGTGCCGGCCTGGGCCAACCTCGCCGTCATCGCGACGCTGGCGGCCCTGGTCTGCGGGTGCGCCTCCTTCCGGCGGCTGGGGCGCTTCATGCTGGCGGTGGGTGCGCTGGCCCTGAGCTATCCTTGCCTGAACATCCTGCTGTTCATCGACCACGGCGTGGCCCTGCACCTGACGGGGCCTTTAGCAACGGTGGCCCTGGCTACGCTGGGGGTCTTGATCGAGCGCGGCCTGTCCGACGAGCGCGAGAAGGAGCGGATGTTCGATGCGCTGGTGCTGGCCGCCGCCTCCGCCATTGAAGACCGCGACCCGTCTACCTCGGGCCACTCGCGCCGCGTGACGCTGATGACCATCGAGCTGGCGCGCGCCGTCTCGGAAGCGAGCGAGGGGCGTTTCAAAAGGGTGCGCTTCGGGCGGGCCGAGCTGCGCGCGCTCAACTACGCGGGCCAGCTGCACGACTTCGGCAAGATCGGCGTGCGCGAGGCGATCCTCACCAAGAGCCACAAGGTCGAGCCGCAGCACTTCCAGACCATCAAGGATCGCCTGCTGCTGCGGCGCGGCACGCTCGAAAAGCAGGCGGCGCAGGGCCAGGTGCAGGTTCTGCTCGGGCACCCGCGCGCGCAGGCGCTGCCGCTGCTGGACGGCATCCAGGCCCGGCTGGACGAAGAAGTGGCCGCCATCGACGCCGACCTGCAGCTGCTCGAACGCGCCAACGACCCGAACGCAACCTACCTGCCGCACCAGCAATACGAGGCGCTGCAAGTACTTGTGGAGCGGCTGGCGGGCCTGAATTACGAAGACGAAACGGGCGCCGCGCAACCGCTCCTGAGCGCGGAGGAAAAGGACGCGCTGAGCATCCGGCGCGGCTCGCTGACCCGCGAGGAGTATCAGCAGGTGCAGGATCACGCGCGGATGTCCTACAACTTCCTGCGCCAGATCCCGTGGACCCAGGAGCTGAAGCAGATTCCCGAGATCGCGCACGCGCACCACGAGAAGCTCGACGGCAGCGGCTATCCGCGCGGGCTGCGGGGCGAGGCGATCTCGCTCAAGGCACGCATGATGACCGTGGCCGACATCTACGACGCCCTGACCGCCAGCGACCGCCCCTACAAGAAGGCCATGCCGCCCGAGCGCGCCCTCAAAATTCTGCGCGAAGAAGCCGCGCGCGGCCTGCTCGACAGCGACCTGGTCGAGCTCTTCGTCGCCCGCGAAATTTACAAGCACGCCGAAGCCGCCCTGCCCGCCACAACGCCCCTACAAACGCTGCGAGCCGGCACGGCGCGGCGCAACAAAATCGCTGCGGCCCTGAACGCGGCCCGCCCCAAGCAGTAGCCCAGGCAACAGCGAAATCTACGGGGCCGCGCACAGGCTCGCGATTGGCGGGCGGCCACGCAAGTACTTGCGGGTTGCGGTACCATAGTGCTCGGGGCGGCGAGAAGCTCACCCTGAGCAAGACCGGCCTGGCAGCCTGAAGGCTTGGCAGCCTGAAGGCTTGGCAGCCTGAAGGCTTGGCCGAGCGGCCCGCTTCTCGGCAGCCATCGCCACCACGCGCGGCGCCTGGCCGTCGTCCGCAACCGCAGCCGCTTTACCGAAGCTGCCTTGAGGCCGCGCCCCAGCGTCCAGCCAACGGCCTGAGCGGTCTTCGAGCTAAAGGCCGCCTCGCAGCGCCCGGCCCCGCGCGGGCTGCACAGAGAACAAGAACAAAGGCGTCCACAACATGAAAATCCCCTCGCTCCGCCGCGCGCTTTCCGTGGCGGCGTGTATCGCGGCCAACGGCACCGCTCAGGCGCAAGGCACTGTTCAGGCGCAAGGCACTGCGGAGCCTAACAGCCCGCAGGTGGCCATCAGCAACGCCGATCAGGTGGCCAGCGATGATCTGGGGCGCGCTCTGCCCGGCTACGCTGAGGTCGGCGCGCCCAAGCCGAACCGCTGGGTCGGGATGTTCTACTGGCAGTGGCACGGCGACGACCGCTGGCTGCCCAGTGGCCAGTACGACATGAGCAAGTACTTGCAGGCCCGCCCCTACTTCAAGGACTTCACGGCGAACCCGCCCGGCGGCCCTAACAATCCCACGTTCTACTGGGGCGAGCCGATCTTCGGCTACTACCGCTCGACCGACCGCTGGGTCATCCGCAAGCAGCTGGTGATGCTGGCCGATGCCGGAGTCGATTTCCTCTTCCTCGATTACACCAACGGCTCGCTGTACGACCCCGAGCTGCAAGCCCTGCTCGACGTGGCGCGCGAGCTGAAGAACTCGGGCACAGCCGTGCCTCGCCTGACCTTCTTCCTCAACTCCGAGCCCGAGTGGAAGGCCTACGAGCTGTATAACAAGTGGTATAAGCCCGGTCTCTACGACGACCTGTGGTTCCGCTGGCGGGGCAAGCCGCTCTTGATGTCGCCGCTGCTGCAAGATGCCTCCAAGCTGCGCGCGGGGCAGGACGCGGCTCTGGCGGCTCAAATCCGCGATTATTTCACCTGGCGCCCGACGTGGGCCTTCCACGACGCGGCCAAAGAGCCGACCAAGTGGCGCTTCATGCACGGCTTCAACACGCCCGTGGCCAACGATGCCCAGGGACGGCCCGAGCAGATCGTGGTCAACAAGAGCACGGGCGGCCCCATCTGGGACAACCTCGCCCAGGGCGGCGTCAGCGCGGTCGAGGGCAAGAGCTACACCGAGAAAGATTACGCGCCCGGCTGGACGCTGCCTGATGCCGGGCGCGGCGTCTTCTTCCAGAACAGCTGGAACCGGGCCCTGCAAGAAGCGCCGCCGATGCTGCTGGTGACGGGCTGGAACGAGTGGAAGGCCAGCGTGTGGAACACGCCCGGAGTGGTCATGCTGGGCCGCAAGACCATCGAGGGCCAGGGCCACATCGTGGACGAGTTCAACCCCCAGTTCAACCGCGACCTGGAGCCGGTCAAGGGCAGCTGCCGCGACAACTACTACTGGCAGTTCGTCGCCAATATGCGCCGCTACAAGGGCATCCAAGCCCCGCAAGCGGCCTCAGCACCGCGCGCCATCAAGATCGACGGGCGCTTCGACGACTGGCGCGCCATCACACCCGAGTTCCGCGACACCACCGGCGACATCGCCAGGCGCGACGCCCAGGCCAGCGTGCCCAGCATCCACTACACGAACACGAGCGCCCGCAACGACATCGTGGCCAGCAAGGTCGCCTCGGACAAGGCCAACATCTACTTTTGGGCGCGCACCGCAAGTACTTTGTCGCCGCGCAGCGATCCCAGCTGGATGCTGCTCTTCATCGACGCCGACCAGAACCCCAGAACCGGCTGGATGGGCTACGACTTCGTGGTGAACCGCGGCGGCGTGACAGACAAAACGACCACCATCAGCGCCAACATCGGCGGCGGATACGCCTGGGGCAAGCCGCGCACGATTCCCTTGCGGGCTGCGGGCCGCGAGCTGGAGCTGGCCATCCCACGCCGGATTCTGGGCCTGAGCAAAGGGGCGACTCGCTTCGACTTCAAGTGGGCCGACAACATCCCGGCCCGGCCCGACATCATGGACTTCTACTCCGAGGGCGACGTGGCTCCCAACAGCCGCTTCAACTACCGCGCCAACCTCAGCGGCACGGCGCGCTAACGGGATCGCCGCGCCCCAAGTACTTGCAGGGTTGGCGTTCAGCGGAAAAAAGCATCTTCGTACGGTTAAGCTAATCCCTTCAAGGAGACCCATGCGATTCCCATTGATGGCCGCGACCTGCCTGCTGATGATCTCCACTGCCCAGGGCCAGCCCACTCAAGACAAGCCCGCTCAAGACAAGCCCGGCCAGCATGAGCGCGCGCAGGAGGAGCGGCTGTCGTTCCAGTCGTTCGATGGGTGGTCGCCGCGCACGCACCTGGACGCGGACGTGGCGATGGTGTACGGCATCGACCCGAGCTTGCCCGCGCGCATCGAGAGCTGGCGCAGCCGGGGCTACCGCATCCACGTCATGACGGGCGTGGCGTGGGGCGAGTATCAGGACTACTTGTTCGGCAAGTTCGACGGCCAGAACCACGAGGACGAGTCGCAAACTGATAGGGAAGGCCACATCATCGGGCACGGCGTCAACGTGCCGTATATGTCGCCGGGCGAATCTTACGGCAAGTACTTGACGGCTGGCGTCCAGCGCGCCATCGACGCCGGGGCCGAGGCGATCCACCTCGAAGAGCCCGAGTTCTGGGTGCGCGGCGGCTACGAGCCCAGCTTCAAGCGCGAGTGGAAGGCCTTCTACGGCGACGACTGGCAGCCTCTGTACTCCTCGCCGGACGCGCAGTATCGCGCCTCCAAGCTCAAGTACTTTTTGTATCGGCGCGCGCTGTCGCAGGTGTTCAGCTTCGTCAAGGGTTACAGCAAGCAGATCGGGCGCCACGTCGCCTGCTACGTGCCGACGCACTCGCTGATCAACTACGCGCACTGGGGCATCGTGAGCCCCGAGTCCTCGCTGCTCGATGTCGGCTGCGACGGTTACATCGCCCAGGTGTGGACCGGCACAGCGCGCACGGCCAACGTGTACGAAGGGCGCGAGAAAGAGCGCACCTTTGAGACGGCTTACCTCGAATACTCCTCGATGCAGAACCTGGTGCGGGCTTCGGGGCGGCGCGTGTGGTACCTCAACGACCCCATCGAGGACAACGCCAACCACTCGTGGGACGACTACCGCGCCAACTGGGAGAGCACCCTGACCGCCTCGCTGCTGCAGCCCGAGGTGTGGCGCTACGAGATCATGCCGTGGCCCAGCCGCATCTTCACCAAGGACTACCCGGCCCAGGAAGCCTCGCAGCGCGCGGCAGGCAAGCCAGTGCAAAAAGTGCCGATCCCCAGGGCTTACGAAACCGAGCTGCAGGCGGTGATTCGCGCCCTGGGCGAGATGAAGCAGCCCTTGAGCTCGGTGCGCTGGGAAGCGAGCGGCACGCGCGGCGTGGGCGTTTTGGTTTCGGACACCATGATGTTCCAGCGCGGCGAGCCCACGCCTTCGGACCCTCACCTGGGCTCGTTCTACGGCCTGGCGATGCCCCTGCTCAAGCGCGGCCTGCCCGTCGAGCCGGTGCAAATCGAGAGCGCGGCCAAGCCCGATTTCCTCAAGCCCTACCGCGTGCTGCTGCTCACCTACGAAGGCCAGAAGCCGCCCACGCCCCGGTTCCACACCGCGCTGGCGGGTTGGGTTCGAGCCGGCGGCGCTCTGGTGGTGGTGGACGACGACCGCGACCCTTACAACGCGGTGCAGGACTGGTGGAACAAAGCGCCCCTTGCCTTCAAGACGCCGCGCCAGCACCTGTTCCAAGTACTTGGGCTGCCCGCCGATGCCACCGGAATGCAGCGCGTGGGCAAGGGCCTGGTGCTGCGCGAGAGTGCCTCGCCCGCTGCCCTCAGCTACCAGGCCGCCGGAGCCGACCGCGTGCGCCAGGCCGTGAGGCAGGCGGCTTCAGCGGTGAGCTTGCCGTGGCACGAATCGAACGCCCTGGTGCTGCGGCGCGGGCCGTATCTCGTCGCCTCGGGGCTGGACGAATCGGTTCCCGACGCGCCTGCTGCGGCCTTGCGAGGCCGCTTAGTTGACCTCTTCGACGCTGAGCTGCCCGTGCTCTCGCAAGTCACGCTTTCGCCCGGCAAGCGCGCCCTGCTCTTGGATTTGGATTTCTTCCCGGCTGGCCGCGCGCGCGTGGTCGCGGCGGCCTGCCGGGTGCGCGATGAGCTGGTGTTCGGGCGCAGCCTGAGCTTCCGGGCCAGCGGCATCGCCGCGACGAACGCCGTGGTGCGCCTCGTGCTGCCAGGCGAGCCGAAGGCCGTTTTGGTCAACGGGCTGCCGCTCGCGCCGGGTGGCTTCGACTTCAGCGGCGGGACGCTGAGGATTCGCTTTGCCAACTCGCCAGCCGGCGTTCCGGTTGAGGTGCGCTGGTAGAAACAGCGCGACCGCTGCCGCGCCTGTCCCGTGCAACCTTGCACGCGCCAAGAGAGATCAAGAGATAGAGCGCAGGAGAGCGTAAGCCAAAGGCAAAGGCCCCGCTTCAAAACAGGAGCCTTCGACTCGACTGCGCAGGCCACACCTCGCAGCACAAGTACTTGAGTCGCCCCAAGTACTTGCCGGTGGCAATCAGGAGAACCAGGGCGATCTGCAGGCGGGCGCAGCCAAGAATCCCGGCCAACACGCGCGGCGAGATGTTCGGCTTTCTATGCAGGCGCGCGGACTCCAACAGCGCGCAGGGTGAAAGCGCCCGACAGCGGCTCGCCCTTCCTGGCGTTGATGCTGTGTTCATCGACCCAACTGCCGCTCAGCCCCCGCAGGCCAGCCACTTCGCGCGAAGCGAACAGAGTCGTGCCCAGGTTACCGGGGCCGCCGGGGTTGGCGCGGCCCACCAAAGGCTGGCCCTGGGGCAGCAGGGCCACGCCGAATCCTGTGGCATCGGTGAGCGAAAGCCAGCGCAGGCTGCGCTTGGAGGCCCTGAAGAGGACATCGCCGGCTTTGCACGTTCCCGTGGGCTCGCCCAGGTGCCCGGCAGGATAATCGGCGAAGTAAGAATCGCGCAGCCAGCTCATCGTGCTGAGCCCAGCCGGAAGCAGCAGCTTGAGCCCCGACTCCCACAAACGCGAGTCGGGCGCTGCCCAATCGAGCTTCCAATTGACGCGCATCTGGGCGTTGGGCGTGATGTCGTAGGCGCAAGTGAAGGTTCCCAGCTGCGCGCCGCCCGCCCCGTTGCGCACGCTGCTGGTGACATTGACACGGACCGCGCCATCGGCTCCCGGCTCAGTCATGACCTGCGCGGCCTCGGTGATCGGCGGCTGAGGCGCCTGGAAGTAGCCTCGCTCATTGCCGGCCTTGGCCTCGCCCAGGTTCACAACCGGGCCTCCAAGCAGCAGATTCCGGTTGCCCACGCGCCACGAGCGGATCGTGCCGGTGCGCTTGTCGAAAAGTACTTGCTGCAGGCCGTTGGCGACGCGCAAGGTGTCGGCGCTGTCTTCTGTGGTCAGAGGAGCGCCCGTGGCCAGCGCAGGGGGCGGGCCGGGCAGAGTGCCATCGACAGGAAGGCTCGCGCTCGTCACCAGCCGTCCATCGGGGTGCTTGAACTCCAGGCGCAGGGTCGTCATGCCCGCCGGAGCCGGGAAGTTGGCTTGGACGCTTTGCATCGGCGCGCAGCGAATGCGCAGGGTGCCGCTGCTCAGAGCCGCCTTGCCCCTGAAGGCGATCCAGCGGCAGGACAGCTCGCTGAGGTCGGTGAACGAGTAGTGGTTGGTGAGCGGGACGGTGCAAGTACTTGCCGTCACGCTGGCGAACCTGGCGCGGATCACGACGGGGCTGTAGGCCATCTTGACGATCCACAGCTCGGGCTTGGGGCGGCGGTAGGAATCCACGATGCCCTTATTGTTTTCCTGGCGCAGATGGTTGGGGCCCCGGTAGAACTCGCGGGTTTTGTCCGGGTACTTGTCGGCCACGCCCTGGCTCTGCCACTCCCAGATGAACGAGCCGAGCATATTGGGAGCGGGCCACAGCTTGTTCCACGTCTTGATGAGCGTCTCGGACCACAGATCCGAGACGCCGGGGTCATAATCCTGCGCTTCCTGCTCGTAGAAGGTGTGCGGGTGCTCGGTGTAGTTGGTCGGCCAGCGCACGTTGGCCTGGTTGGTGTCGCGATCCACAGTGTCGGGGCCGGGGTAGTGATCGTCCTTCCAATCCTGACCCTTGACGCTCTGGGGATTCTGGCCCGAGACAAAGGCGGGCCGCGTCGGGTCCAGCCGCTTGGCCAGGTCCATCACGAGCTGCGAGTCCTGCCCGAACGGGTTCTCGTTGCCCATGCTCCAGGCCAGGACGCAGGCCCGGTTCTTGTCGCGCGCGATGGTCTCCCGAGTTCGCAGCAAAAGGTAAGGCGCCCAGGCCGGGTCTTTGACGCGCTCGTCGATCCAGCAGTAGGGGACTTCATCGAGGACATACATTCCCTTCTCGTCGCACAGCTCCAGGAATCGCGCGGCGTGGTTGTAGTGCGAGGTGCGCACGGCGTTGATGTTGGCCGCCTTCATCATCGTCAGATCCTGGCTCCACTCCCTGTCGGTCAGGGCGAAGCCCTTGTCGGCCCAGAAGTCGTGGCGGCAGATGCCGGTGCACTTGATGGGCCCTCCGTTCCACAGCACCACGTTGTTCCTCACCTCGACCTGGCGGAACCCGAACCTCTGCTGCGCACGCTCCACGATCTTGCCGCCGCTCGAAAGCTCCAGCACCACGTAATACAGATTCGGCTTCTCCGCCGACCACAGCCGAGGCGCCTTCACCGGCGCGCTCAACGACACGTCCGCCGTCCCACTGGCCCCAATGCTGCCGCGCCCCGCAAGCCGCACTCCTGTCGCCTGCCCGTTGGAGCCGACTAAACGCCCCGTCACTGTGACAGCCTGGCCCGGAGTTCCCATCACCTGCACTTGAGTTGACAGGGTAGCGTCGCGGTAATTCGGGGATAGCGGCGTGCGCACCGTGATGTCGTGGATGTGGGTCTGGGGCACGGCGATAAGCGAGGTGTCGCGGTAGATGCCGCCCATCGACTGGAAGTCGCCGGTGTCGGCCTCGAAGGACGGCGTCATCTTGGAAACGCGCACCGCCAGAAGATTACGCTGCCCTGGCTTTATGAGGCCGCTCAAATCCACGTCGAACGCGGTGTAGCCGCTCTCGTGGTAGCCCGCTTTCTGCCCGTTGACGAAAACCTCGGCCCCATCAAGAGCCCCATCGAAGTGCCAGTAGATGCGCCTGCCCATCCACGCTGAGGGAACCGAGACGATGCGCCGATACAGCCCCACGGTGTTGTCCACGGTGTTGTAAGTCGGGATCGAGTAGCCCAGCATCTCCCAGTTGGAAGGCACCGGGATGTTGTCCCACTTGGCATCAACAAAGCCCGGCGCGGCGAAGGCATCGCGCACCGAGGCCGGCACGTTCATCGCCTGCGCACGCTGCGGCTGCCACAAGGTTTCCCGGCCATTCTCCGCAGTGCGGATTTGAAGCTCGCGAATCGAGGCCCAGTTGCCGCTGCTGACAGCGATCGCTGTGACCCGAACGTAGCGTACATCGGCGGGCTGGACGCTAATCGGCCCGTTGCCAACTCCGGGTGCGGCAGTCGCATCGGCGAGCGTGATCCACTGCCCCGCGTTGCGCTGCCGGCGGCCCTGGATGCGGTATTGGTACAGCGTGCCCTCGGGCTTCTCCCAGATAATGGCGATGCTCTGGACGCGACGCACCCGGCCCAAATCGGCCTCAAGCCACTGCGGAACATCGCCGTTACTGGCGCACCAGCGCGTTTCCTCTTTGCCATCGAAGGCCAGCGAGGGCACGTTGCCACCCTCCACGCTGGACGCATCGAGAGGCTCGGCCTCTTGCGGTTGGAACTGGCCCGCCTCGATGCGCCCGTGCGTCAGCTGAAACTTCCACGTGCCCATCAAGGGCAAGCTCCACGGGTTGCGGGCGCGCAGTGCAGCGGGCGCCACAGCAGCCGCTCCTGGCAATGGCAGTGGCAAAGAAGCCGGAGCGACGCGCCCGAGATTCTGAGCCAGAGTTGGAGCGGCGGGCGCTGCCAGGAGCAGCAGATGGAGGAAGGCGGAAAGTTTGGGGGTCATTTTGGATTAAGTAAGGTATAGTCGTATTTCAAAGCGGCTGCAGCCAGGGCTAAATGCCTACCCTGCGACCACCACGGCGCTTGCCACCACCTGAGCAACACGCTGATGTCGCCACAAGCGGTCTACTTGGTGCATTAAGCAGGTGGTACTGGGGGTGTGAAACTCCGCGACCCCTCAAGTACTTGTAGCGGCTCGGCAACACGCACCGTGACGGCTGCTGTTCGTGCCAGACCAAGTTGGAGTGGATACGACAAAACCGAACACCTCGCGTGGAGATGTTCGGTTTTTGTTCGGCATAGCCCGTAGGGGATTCGAACCCCTGATCTTCAGAATGAGAATCTGATGTCCTGGGCCTCTAGACGAACGGGCCGAAGCTCAGAAGATGTTACCGCCCCACCCTGCTCATGTCAAGGGCTAAGCACAACTGAGCGCAACAGACGACATTTCCCGCGCGGCTTCTCTTGCGGGCGCGCGCCTGGTTCACTGGGCGTCCATGCCCTCACCACGCGAGACGCCCGCGCCCGCCGAAGTCCCAACACAGCGCGGCCCCAGGCTGCGCGTCTCGCAGCTGCCGCTGCCGCGCCTGCGCCGGGCCGATGCGCTGCTGCTGATCGTCGATGTCCAGGAGCGGCTGCTGCCCGTGGTGCGCTTTGGCCCGCGCGTCCTCGAACGAGCCACGCTGCTGGCGCGCGCCTGCTGCGCGCTGGGCGTCCCCGTCATCGCGACCGAGCAGAACCCTTCGCGCCTGGGCTCGACTCCCGAGCCGCTGAGCTCCGCGCTGCACCTATCTCCGGGCGCTGCGGGCGAGCCGGGCGCTGCGGTTGAGCCGCCGGTCTTTGCCAAGATGCAGTTCTCCGCGCTGACGCCGCAAGTACTGCGCGAGGTCGAGCGGCTGGCGCGGCCTTCGGTTTTGCTGTGCGGGCTGGAATCGCACGTCTGCGTGCTGCAGACCACGCTCGATCTGCTCGAACGCGGCGGGCGCGTCTTCGTGGTCGAGGACGCCATCTCGTCCCGCCGCGCGCGCGACGAGGCCGTGGCCCTGGACAGGATGCGCGGCGCGGGCGCCATCCTCACCACCAGCGAGAGCGCCCTGCTTGAGCTGCTGGGCTCAGCAAGCGCGCCCGAGTTCAAGAGCATCCTCCAGCTCATCAAGTGAGCTAAGTCAAGGGCACCCTCCAGCTCATCAGGCGACAGGCCGCGCCCAACGCAACGCGGCCCAACGCAACGCGGCCCAACGCAACGCGGCCCAACGCAACGCGGCCCAACGCAACGCGGCCCAACGCAACGCGGCCCAACGCAACGCGGCCCAACGCAACGCGGCCCAACACGGCGCGCTGAGCATCGCGCGGCGGGAGCAGGTATTCGAGCCGGTACTTGCAGCGCCTGGCCGCTTGGCCGTTACTCGAACCGTCCCCAAAATGTCCACACTTCTTTCCTTCGACGCCCAGGCGCTGCCCGCCGAGCGGTTCGACTTCCTCATCATCGGCTCGGGCGTGGCCGGGCTGTCGTGCGCCATCGAGCTGGCCCCGCACGGGCGCGTCGCCGTCATCACCAAAGAAAGCCTCTCCGAAGGCTCGACGCAGTGGGCTCAGGGCGGCATCGCGGCTGTGCTCGCGCCCGAGCCTCTGGACTCCTCGCTGCTGCACGAGCAGGACACCATGTCAGCCGGCGCGGGCCTGTGCGACCTGAGCGCCGTGCAAGTACTTGTCGAGGAAGGCCCCCAGCGCATCCGCGAGCTGATCGCGCGCGGCGCGCACTTCGACACCGAGCCCGACGGCCAGCTCAAGCTCACCCGCGAGGCCGCGCACCGCGCGCGCCGCATCGTGCACTCGTTCGGCGACTCGACCGGGAAAGAAGTCCAACGCTCGCTGGGCGAGACCGTCGCGACCTCCAGCATCAGCTCCAACATCACCATCTTCGAGCACACCCTCACCGTCGACCTCCTCCTCGACGCCTCAAGTACTTGCATCGGCGTCCTGGCCCTCAACACCCAGGCCAACGCCCTGCAAATCTTCCACGGCGCCGCCACCATCCTCGCCACCGGCGGCCTGGGAGCGATTTACAAAGTCACTACCAACCCTCCTGTCCTGACAGGAGACGGCATGGCGATGGCCTTCCGCGCCGGGGCCGAGCTGATGGACATGGAGTTCGTGCAGTTCCACCCCACCGCCTTCGCCAAAGGCCCGGACAACCCCAAGTTCCTCATCTCCGAGGCCGTGCGCGGCGAGGGCGCGGTGCTCCTGAACAAGCGCGGTGAGCGGTTCATGCCGCGCTTCCACCCCGACGCCGAGCTCGCGCCGCGCGACATCGTGAGTCGGGCCATCGCGCAGGAGCTGCTCGAATCGGGCGAGAATTACGTGACGCTCGACCTGACGCAGCACACGGCTCAGGAAATCGCGGCCCGCTTCCCCAAGATTTACTCGACGTGCGTCGCGCACGGCATCGACCCGGCGCGCGAGCCCATCCCGGTGTCGCCCGCCGAGCACTACATGATGGGCGGCATCCGCACCGATTTAGATGGCGCCACCAACGTGCGCGGCCTGCTCGCGTGCGGCGAGTGCGCCTGCACCGGCGTGCACGGAGCGAACCGCCTGGCCTCCAACTCGATGCTCGAAGGGCTGGTGTTTGGCATCCGCACCGTGCGCGCGGCCATCGAGCTCAAGCACTCGGCTGCAGCCCAGACGCCCGTTTCAGACGGCAAGTACTTGCGGCCCGTGCGGGCTTCGGGCGCGCCTGCAGCGTCCGAGGCTGAGCTCGAAGCCGCCAAAGATCGCCTGCGCGGGGAGATGTGGAGCGGCGTGGGCCTGGTGCGAAGCGGCCAGCGGCTCAGGCGCGCGCTGGCGACGATCAACGAGCTGTACGCCCGCTTTGGCCAGCCCGAAGCGACCCGAGCCGCCATCGAGCTGGCCAACATGATCGAGGTCGCCTGGCTCGTCACCCGCGCGTCCCTGGCACGCGAAGAAAGCCGGGGCGCCCACTTCCGCACCGACTTCGCGCAGCCCGGCGACGCCTGGAAGTTCCACCTGGTGCTGCACGGCGACCGCGAAGACCTGCACATCGAAAATGTCGCGCCTCGTTAGGAAGCCGCAAGTACTTGCAGTGTCAGGCGAGGCGGCAGCGGGCCGTGAAAAAATAGTTGGCAAAATTTCCGCTCATCGCCTTGAGGAGTCAAGGCGCGGGAGTTACAGTCTCCGTATCTAAGTCGCATCACTATTCTGTTCAAACATTTTCTTCCACTACTTCCAGTTCATTGTTGGGGAGGTGAGGCCAGTTGAAGGGTTCCCGCTCCGCAGTTCCGGCGTCTCCAGACGCTTCGGTCACAGGCGTTCTAGCACCAAGTACTTCCAGGTCATCGCGCCGCGTGGACACACTCTTGAACGGCGCGATTGTTCTTGTGGCGGGCGTCGGCCTGCTGTCGAGCGTGCTGCCCGTGTTTGGCAACAGCCTGTATGCGTCCGGTGGACGCTACGACTTCGGCTCGGTGAAGGCGGGCGAGGTTGTGAAGCACAGGTTCTCTGTGCGCAACTTGCATCCGTGGCCTGTGACGGTGACGGACGTGCAGAGCGATTGTGGCTGCACCAAGTCGTTCCCGGAGCAGAAGCCGCCGTTCCGCCTGGCGCCGCTACAATCAGCAGCCATTGACGCCAGCGTGGACACGAGCGCCAAGAGTGGCAAGGTGGCGCAGACGTTGATTGTGACCACCAGTGACAACCCGCGTGGCACTTCGCTGACCGTTGAGGGCGAAGTACATCGGTAAATCTGCATCAGCGAGATGCAAAAGGAGAGTGAGCAAATGAGGAAATTCAACTTCGACGCATTAAGTACGGGGGTTGGCATTGGGTGCCTACTGATGTTGGGCGCTTCGACTGTCAGCGCCTACGGCCCTACGGGAACACCAAGCGGTTGCACTGGCGATCACTGCGGCCAGCAGCAGTCTCTCGACTGTGGCAAGACTGGCTGCAAAACCTAGTTCCCGGCTGTGACAAAGACTGGCAAGGTTGATTGCTGCACGCTGCTGGAGGATCCCCACGGGCAGAGGGTCAGGAAAGTGGTTCGGTACGACTGGACCGATTTCTTCTGTCACATCGACTGTGATGGGGATGGAACTTACACATACCAGAGCTGTGGCTGGGACCGTTCCCCAGGAGGCACAATTGTCGGCGACTGCCCTACGGCAGTTTAACGGTATGAGGACTCCATGAGACGATAGCCAAGCAGAACAGGAACATCCTGCTCCCACTTCTGCTTGGCTATCTTTTCAAGAAAAGTCACCCAAGTTGAGCACGTTCAAAGGTGGATTCATGCAATCTTTACAGGGACGCAAGGCCCGCTTGGTTCTCTTATGTATCCTGTGCGCTCTAACGCTGTGGAGAGTGAGCCACATTCCCAAGCAGGAATCGCACGAGATTGTGCTTAAGCGCGGTGGCTCATCACGAGGCAGTGATGGGAAAGTCTTGGGGAATCCAGAAAATGCTGCAAGTGATTTCCGCCGCCTTTACGTCTGCTTTAACGTCTATCAGAAGCGACATAACGGTCGGCATCCTGGCTCGCTGATTGACATCGTGAACGATGTTGCAAGCGCCAAGGAACAATACGGATTCACTACCATGGATCAAGTGGCCCAGCTTCTTGCTAATCCAGATACACGTTTCCTTAGCGACCCTAACCTCCGCCGTCTCAATCCATGTGTTTACGAGGTTCGTGACAAGCGATTTAACGGTCAGCCTGTAGGTAGTCCAAGACCTAACGGCCAACGGGATGCCCTTACTTGGACAAGCTTGTACTACTTCGAGAACGCGCAGATCAACTGGGGTGACGTCAACTCCAGCACAATGAATCCTGCGGGCTTCTACTTAGTGCTGTGGGATGATGGCCAAATCGAGAAAGTTCCGTTCAGTAAGACTTTATGGGTCCCCCAAGGCAGCAACAACTGGGTGGTTGCATTTCCAGGGCAAGCTGGATTGCCCAAAAGCGCAAAGACCTTCGACGAGTTCAACCGTAACAACGTGAACTACCAGAATTGGAAGCGCGGTCAGGCGAAGCAGGGCAAGGAGAACTTAGCCAAGTCCCTACAATGAACATCACCTTCGCGGAGATGGAAGAGGAGCTGCAATTGCTCAGCTCAAGCCAAGTCCCTACAATGAACATCACCTTCCGCCGCGATCATCGCCAGCCGTCCGCCGAAGCCATCGCCGCCCCAACGGGTGGCGATTTGGTTTTGGGCCGCATTGCAAGTACTTGGGCCAACCGCCACGGCAAGCTCGAACGCGCGCGGCGCGTGATCTCCGCGCCCCTCCTGCCGCCGCTGCTGGTGTGGGCGATGGTGCTATCTTACGTCGTCCTCATGCTACGGTTGGTGTTCTTCCTGTATGACACGATGAACTTCCAGTCGGGGTGGGACCTGGGCATCTTCGATCAAGCGGCGTGGCTCATCTCGCGGGGCCAGAGGCCCTTCGCCTCGGCGCGCGGCATCCACATTCTCTCGGACCACTTCAGCGCCATGATGTATCTTCTGGCGCCTTTGTACTGGCTGTGGGACAGCGCCAAAGTACTTCTCACCGCGCAGACCGTGGGCCTGGCGCTGGGCGCTCTGCCCGTCTACGCGCTGGCCAAAGAGCGCCTGCAGTCGGCCTGGTGGGGCGTGCTCTTCGCGGGCGTGTACCTGCTTTACCCGCTGCTGCAGTGGGCCAACACCTTCGAGTTCCACCCCGACTCGCTCATCACGCCGCTTCTGCTCACGGCGTTCTGGGCCTTGCGGCGGCGCAGGTGGGCGATTTACTTCTTGTGCCTGCTGGGCGCGGCTCTGACCAAGGAGCACGTCGGGCCGACGGTGTGCATGCTGGGAGTGTGGGTGTGGTGGAGCGTCGACCGGCGCATCGGGTGGCTCACTCTGGGCGCGGGCGTGTTCTTCGTGCTGCTGGCGTTCGGGACGGTGCGCTATTTCAACAACGGCGCGCCCACGGCCTACTACCTTCTGTATGCCAAGTACGGCAACAGCCTGCCGAGCATGGTGATGGGCGCTCTGGAAAATCCCGGCAGGGTGTGGGCGGATGTGTCGGCACCCGACAGGCGCGAGTACTTAGGACACCTGGGCGGCCCGCTCATGTACTTGCCGCTGCTCTCGCCGAGCCTTCTGCTGGCAGCCGCGCCCGCCTTCGCCTCGAACCTGCTGTCGAGCCGCGGCATCATGCACACGCTCAACGGAGGCTACTACTCGGCTCTGATCGTGCCGTTTCTCTTCGCCGCCGCCATCGAATCGTGCCGCCGCCTGCAGGGGTTCCTGGGCCGGCGAGGCATGGCTGTTGTCGGGGCGAACCTGGCCTTGTGGTCTCTGCTGAGCGCTCCCAAAGGCGCGCTGTGGGATCAGAACCGTGCCTTCGCCGGCGATTCACCAGACAAGGAGCGGGTTAACCAGGAGAAGATGCGCTCGGCGCAAGTGATTCTGCAGGCGATGCCGCTCAACGCTTCGATCAGCGCGCAGATCGCGCTCACGCCCTACTTGAACCGCCGCACCCGCCTCTTCACCTTCCCCAACCCGTTCCTGGAGCGGGGCTGGGGCAACACGCTCAAGGCCCGGCGCGAGTTGGAAGAGTTCGGAGGCTTCTACGAGCGCCCGCCGCACCTGCAAGCCGACGTAGACGCGGCCAAGGTCGAATACGTCGCGCTGTTGCCTCGCACCAACACCTTTCCGCTCACCCAATCCAATTTCGAGGAAGTCGCCCTGGCCGTCTTCAAGAGCCCCTCCTACGGCATCGTCTTCATCAACCGTCACGCCGTCCTGCTGCGCCGCCACGCGCCGCGACGCCAAGGCTGGCGTCTGCTCGCCAGAGCCGCCGGAACGCCCGTCTCCAGCGAGCAGCAGATGGAAGCCGCCTTCTGGACGTGGATGGCGCTGTAGCAAGTACTTGCGCCTCGCCAGAGGCCACACACAAGGCCACAAACAGCAATCCGCCGCGCCCGAAGAAGATCGGGCGCGGCGGGTTAGTTGGGGCTGAGATGCAGTTGGCTGTGCTGTGCGGACTCAGCGGGCTCAAGGCGCGAGGTCAGGCTTCCTGGCGCTCGTGCACGAACTCGGCGATCGAGGTCACGGTGCGGAAGGTGTTGATGTCGAAGTCCACGTCGTCCATCGAGACGCCGAACTCATCTTCCAGGCCAAGGGCCAGCTCGAACAGCGCGACCGAATCGACGCCGTAAGTCTCCATCAGCGGCGTGCGGTCGCCGATCTCGCCCGCCGTCACGTCGAGAAACAGGCGCTCGACGATCATGATCTTGACTCGCGTTTTCAAATCTTCCATCTGCGTGCCTCCGTGCTAAAGATCGCCTGCGCGCCGAGATGTGGAGCGGCGTGGGCCTGGTGCGAAGCGGCCAGCGGCTCAGGCGCGCGCTGGCGACCATCAACGAGCTGTACGCCCGCTTTGGCCAGCCCGCAGCGACCCGAGCCGCCATCGAGCTGGCCAACATGATCGAGGTCGCCTGGCTCGTCACCCGCGCGTCCCTGGCACGCGAAGAAAGCCGGGGCGCCCACTTCCGCACCGACTTCGCGCAGCCCGGCGACGCCTGGAAGTTCCACCTGGTGCTGCACGGCGACCGCGAAGACCTGCACATCGAAAATGTCGCGCCTCGTTAGGAAGCCGCAAGTACTTGTGGTATCAGGCGAGGCGGCAGCGGGCCGTGAAAAAATAGTCGCAAAATTTTTGCTCCGCGCCTTGACTCCTCAAGGCGCGGGAGTTACAGTCTCCGTATCTAAGTCGCATCACTATTCTGTTCAAACATTTTCTTCCACTACTTCCAGTTCATTGTTGGGGAGGTGAGGCCAGTTGAAGGGCTCTCGTTCCGCATCCCAGGCGCCTTCAAGCGCGTTGGGCCCCGGTGTTCAGGCGCCGGCACGTACTTCCAGATCGTCGCGCCGCGTGGACGCGCTGCTGAACGGGGCGATTGTGCTCGTGGCGGGCTTTGGCCTGCTGTCGAGCGTGCTGCCCGTGTTTGGCAACAGCCTGTATGCGTCCGGTGGACGCTACGACTTCGGCTCGGTGAAGGCGGGCGAGGTTGTGAAGCACAGGTTCTCTGTGCGCAACTTGCATCCGTGGCCTGTGACGGTGACGGACGTGCAGAGCGATTGTGGCTGCACCAAGTCTTTCCCAGACCGGAAGCCGCCATTTCGCCTGGCGCCGCTGCAATCGGCTTCGATTGACGCCAGCGTGGATACGAGCGCGAAGAGCGGCCATGTGGCGCAGACGTTGATTGTGACCACAAGCGACAACCCGAGTGGCACTTTACTGAGCATCAAGGGCGAAGTGCATTAACGACCTGCATCAACCGACCTGCATCTCAAGGATGCAAAGAGGAGAACTATCGATGAAGGGATTCAACTTCAACACGTTGAGCACTGCAATCGGCATCGTATGCCTTGTGGCATCAGTTGGCTTGACGGCAAGCGCTCAGTACATACAAGGGCAGCCAACAGGTTGTGGCAGCGACCACTGCACTCCACCGCCGAACAACCAGCCGTATTGCTGGTCAGATTGCCCCACCACGACAAATCCAGTGCAGGGCACCAAAAGGTGCTGCTTGACACTGAATGGGGCGTATGGCCCTATCAAGCGCCTCGTGGATATCTACTACCTAGACGAGTTTTGCGGCACCGACTGCGACAAGAATGGTCGCTACATATACACGTCCTGCAGATACGAGTGGCAGAGACAAGAGCCGACAAGCATATCGTGCTAGTCCTGAGCAGGTGAGTTTGGTGTGGCCTTTTCACTCGTCTACAGTCAGAGTGAAAAGGCCACACTGTACAGGGAGTTCAAAATGAAAGTTGCATCTCGCAGCCGTGCAACCCGTGCCTTGTTGCTGGTGTGTCTGTGTGCTCTGACTTTGTGGAAGATTGCGTCACAGCGCCTTGTCGCACCTGAGCGCGATGTTATGCAGGCACTACGTGAAACTCCCGTAGTTGATACTGGTGGAAAAGTTTTAGGGAATCCTCAGAATGCCGTGTCTGACCTCAAATCCATCTACCAGTCAGTCAGCACGTTCCGTCGTAAGTACCACCGTTACCCTGAATCATCTATGGAGTTACTCAACGACATGGCACCAAATCCCCAGGATTACGGCTTTGCTAATCGGAAGGAGGCTGAAGCATCGCTTAAAAACCCAGACGTGATCAATCAGCGTCCCAAGCTGTCGAAGAAAAAGGCGGAGCAGGTCATCGCTTATCAGATGAGGTTTAGGCGGTTTAATGGCCAGCCGCTTGGAAGCACGAAAGAGGTTGGGAAAAGAGACGTGCTTGCTTGGACAAGCGATTATTATTTTCCCAATACAAAAACGGACTGGAGTAACATCGACTCCAGCACAATGAACCCCGTTGGCTTTTACTTGGTGCTGTGGGACGATGGCCAAGTTCAGCGTGTACCCTTCGACAAGATTCTACAAGTGCCCATAGGCAACAATGAATGGCAAGTGGGTTTTCGCGGCCAGGCCGGGCTCGCGAAGGGCTTCCAGACATTCGATGAGTTCCATAAAGACTCTATCAGCTATCAGAATTGGAAGCGCACCCAAGCTCGCAAGGCTGGAGCCTCTTCTTCCAATCCGTAGACTCCATGAGCCTCTTCTTCCGCCGCGATCATCGCCAGCCGTCCGCCGAAGCCATCGCCGCCCCAACGGGTGGCGATTTGGTTTTGGGCTACCTCGCAAGTACTTGGGCCAGTCGCCACGGCAAGATCGAACGCCTGCAGCGATTCTTCTCGCGGCCCGCTCTGCCGCTGCTGGTGCTGTGGGCGATGGTGCTCGCCTACACGGTGCTGATGCTGCAGCAGGTCTTCTACCGTTACGGGATGATGGAGTACAATCTCGGCTGGCTCGGTTGGGATCTGGCCATCTTCGACCAGGCGACCTGGCTCATCTCGCGCGGGCAGACGCCCTTCGTCACGGTGCGCGGGCTGCACATCCTGGGCGACCACTTCAGCGTGTTCTTGTACTTGCTGGCTCCTTTCTACTGGCTGTGGGACAGCGCCCGGGTGTTGCTGGTGGCGCAGACCCTGGCGCTGGCTTTGGGTGCGCCGCTTGTCTACGCCCTGGCCCGCGAGCGTCTCGAATCGGTGTGGTGGGGCGTGCTCTTCGCGGGCGTCTACCTGCTGTATCCGACGCTGCATTGGGCCAACATCTACGAGATGCACCCGGACACCTTCGCCGTGCCGCTCCTGCTGGGCGCTGTTGTGTGCCTGCGCCGCAGCAACTGGAAGCTGTATTTCCTGTGCCTGCTCGGCGTGGCCTTCACCAAGGAGAACGCCGGGCTGACCATCTGCGCGCTGGGCGCCTGGGTGTGGTGGAGCGTGAACCGTCGCGTGGGTCGGCTGACCCTCCTCGGGGGCATCTTGGCTGTTGTGGTGGCTCTGGGCACGATCCGCCACTTCAACAACAACACCTCATCGGGCTACTACCTGCTGTATGCCAGATACGGCAACAGCGTTCCCGAAGTGGGCCTTGGCATCTTGAGGCGCCCCGGTGCGGTGTGGGAAGATGTAACTTCGAACAGAGGGCGCGAGTACCTGGGCCACATGATGCGGCCCATGATGTACCTGCCCCTCCTCTCTCCAGGCGTGTTCGTGGCCGCTGTGCCCGCTCTGCTCACCAACCTGCTTTCGAGCCGTATTTGGATGCGCGACCTCCGGTCTGGCTATTACTCGTCGCTGATCATCCCGCTTCTCCTGATTGCCTCCATTGAATCGTGCCGCCGATTGCGAAGGATCGCGGGTCGCCGGGGCATGGCCCTGGTCGGCGCCAACCTCGCCGTGTGGACGCTGCTGGATGTTCCGCAGAGCCCGCTCTGGAAGGGAGGCCGCGAGGTTCCGTGGTTTTCCTTTACGCCCGCGCATATCCTGAGTGGGCGCAAGCGAGCCGCTGAAGCCATGATCAGGCGGGTTCCTCCCCAGGCTTCGGTCACAGCGCAAGCCCAGCTTCTGTCCTACATGAGCCACCGCAAGCAGATTTACACCTTTCCCAACCCGTTCCTGGAGCGCGCCTGGGGCAACACGCTCAAAGCGCGGCGCGAGCTGGAAGTGTTCGGCGGTTATAACAAGCGCCCGCCGCGCCTGCAGGCCGAGGTCGACGCGGCCAAGGTCGAGTACGTGGCGTTGCTGCCGCGAACCGGCACCTTTCCGATCACCCAGTCCAACTTCGAGGACTACCTGCTGGCCCTCCTCAAGAGCCCGTCCTATGGCATCGTCTTCATGGATGGTCATGGCATCCTATTCCACCGTGGTGCCCCTCGCCGCGCGGGATGGCAACTGCTTGCCAAAGCCGCAGGTACACGCGTTTCCAACGAGAAGCAGATGGAAGCCGCCTTCTGGACGTGGATGGCGCTGTAGCAAGTACTTGCGCCTCGCCAGAGGCCACAAACAGCAATCCGCCGCGCCCGATCTTCTTCGGGCGCGGCGGGTTAGTTGAGGCTGAGATGCAGTTGGCTGTGCTGTGCGGACTCAGCGGGCTCAAGGCGCGAGGTCAGGCTTCCTGGCGCTCGTGCACGAACTCGGCGATGGAGTTGACGGTGCGGAAGGTGTTGATGTCGAAGTCCACGTCGTCCATCGAGACGCCGAACTCGTCTTCGAGGCCAAGGGCCAGCTCGAACAGCGCGACCGAATCGACGCCGTAAGTCTCCATCAGCGGCGTGGCGTCGCCGATTTCGCCGGCGCTGACGTCGAGGAACAGGCGCTCGACGATCATCAGCTTGACCCTGGTTTTCAAATCGTCCATGATGCCTCCAAATCTTTCCAGTGCTTCAAGACCTTGTGGCTACAGCCGGCTACAGCTGCAGCGCCCAGCGCAGCGCGGGCAGGCTCAGGGTACACCACACCAGGCCGATGAAGTAGCCGCCGAGCACATCAGTCGGGAAGTGCACGCCCATGTAAACGCGGCTCAGGCCGGTGAGCGCGACGATTTGCACATCGAGAAGGTCGCGCCTCGTTAGGAAGCCGCAAGTACTTGCAGAGCCAATTCCAATGGATGAAGCCCTTTACAAGCAGTTTGTGGAACTGTCGGCAAGCGGGCGGAAGGTTCAGGCGAGCGAGCGTGTGCGCCGCTTCATCGCGTCGTTTGAGTCGTTCCAAGAGAAGCAGGCGTGGGCGCGCGCGTTCTTGCAGCGCGGCGAGTTCGGACACAAAATCCGCCACGAAATCTACCGCGAGATCATCTTCCCGGTTCTCGAACACGGCTTTCACAGGGGCGACTTCGAGTGCGCTTGGTGGCTCGCCCGCACGAGCCGGAACCTGGCTGCCGACCGCGCCTTGCAGCCGACCGCGCCTTGCACCAGCGCATCGGCCTGGGCGAGATGGCGCTTTTCAAGCGTGCCTTCGCCACGCGACCTCAAGACGAGGAGCTGAGGCGACTGCTGCTGAGCAGCCTGCGGCAAGGGTTCGCCTACGCTCAGCACGAATGGCCCAGCGGCATTTTATACGGGATCAACGGCGCTGCAATCGCGGAGTGCGAGGAAATCGCGCTCGAAGCTGCGTTGGCTCGCGAGCTGGATCAGAAGGCCGAGCACGCCGCGTTTCTGGATGAGTTCGAGAACAGGCTGCGGCAGTATCAAAAGCGGCTGCGTTCGAGCGGCTGAGCCGCAAGTACTTGCGGCCTCAATCCAGCTCGTCCAGCCACTTGGCGGTGGCCTCGAAGACCTCGCGCTCCCACGCCAGGCCGTAATACGAGTGGTTCGCCCCTTCAACTAAGCGCGCGCTCGGAGCGGCTTGGGACTGCTCGCGGTACCAGGCCAGAGCCTCGCTCGCCGTGGGGTCCGCCGTGCCGTAGATCAGCAGCAGCGGGCGGCGCTGCCCGAGCCAGGAGGCCAGGCGCGCCAGTACTTGAGCGCGCCAGCCGCGCGGCAGCTGGCCCGGCTCGCCGCTCTCGAGGTTGCGGCTCTCGCCGCCCCTGGCTTTAGCAACCGCCACGACCGACTTGGCGTCCACCTCGCCGCGCCACAGCTTGCGGTAGGTCTGGGGGCGCAGCAGCTTGCGCGCATACGAAGCCAGATGATGCAGCCTCTTGCGATTGTCGCGCGCAGCCGAAGCCTGGGCCGCGAAGATCGGCGCGCTCCACAGGCCCAGCCCGTCCACGCCCTGGTCCACGGCTGCAACCGCCACCTCGCACCCCGAGCACAGCCCAATCAAGACCAGCTTGCCTCGGCTCGGCTCGCCCTGCAGCTCGCTCCCCAGCTCGCCCTGCAGCTTGCGCTCGCGGCACCACTGCAGCACCAGGCGCGTGTCCTGCGCCATCGTCGCCAGGGTCGCCAGCTCGGCCTCGCCGTCGCTGTCGCCGCGCCCCGCGAAGTCGAAGCGCAAAACGTCGAAGCCGCGCGCCGCGAAGAAGCGCGCTGCACGCGCGAGCATCTGGTGCGGCCCGCTCTTGTAGCCGCTCCAGCCGTGCAGTAAAACCACAGTGCCGCGTGAGGAATCCGCTTGAGCCGAGGCTGCTGGCGCCGAGCCGGTCGAAGCTGCTTGAGCCGCGTGGTGCAGCACGCCGGCCAAGCTCTGGCCGCTCTCGTTGCGCCAGCTCAAGGCCTCTTCCTCAGCGCCTTCGGCTTCAGCTGAGACGCGCTCAAAGGCGGCGGGCGGAGCCGGCAGGCGCTCATCGGGCGCGACGATTTGCCACAGCGCCTGCGAGCCGTTGTGATCCAGCAAGTTCCAGAACGGCTGCGCGCGCAGAGCCTGAGCCCCAACAGCCCGCTGCTCGCACCACTGCGCCAGCGCGGGCAAAACCGCCTCGCGCGGCCCGACCTGGAGCGCCTGCACCCAGCGCGCCAGCCGCTTCAGCTGAGCCGAGCTGACCTTGTCGGCGCTCCAGCCCTGGACATCCTGGCGCAGGCGAGCGCCCCACGCCCAGCCGTCGAAGTCGATGGCGTCCTCATCGCCCGCAAGTACTTGAGGCGCGCGCGAGCCGGCTCTGGAATCCGAGGCGCTCTCGTCCAGCGCCTGCGGCACGCCCGCGCCCGCCTGCAGAGCCAGGCCCGAAGCGGCCTGCGCTTCCTGCTGAGTTAAGCTCGCGCGCAGCTTGCGGCGCGCCTGCAGCTCGGACAAAACGCGCTTGCCCTGCAAGATCGGCTCGATCAAAACCACCCGCTCAAACAGCGGCTCGGCTTGCGAGGCCCGCCAATCGCCCGCTTCTTCGAGCCGGCGCGCCAGCTCAAGCAGCAGCAGAGCGCCGCCTCGCACGCCCAGCGCGCACAGCGGAGCGTTGGGATAGGCCGCACGCGCGTGCGCGATGGCGGCGCGCAAATCATCCAGCCAATCGCTGAGCCCAACCGAGCTGAAGTCGCCGCGCGAATCGCCCTGGCCGCGCGGGTTGAAAAGAAAAACAGCAGCGTCTTGCGAGGCCAAATGAAGCGCGCCTTCGGTCAGGGTGCGGCGCGCGCTCTTGTCTTCCTCAGCCCAGGGCGGCACCAAAATCCACACCTCGCGCGCTTTCGGGCCGCCGCGCCAGACGCCAAACAGCGAGCCGCCGCGTCCGAAGAAAATCGGGCGCGGCGGCGCGGCTGAGGCAGAGTTGGCTGCAGCGGGCTGTGGCATGGCGTGCGGCGCGGCGCAAGTACTTGAGGCTCAGGCTTCGATGCGCTCGTGCACGAACTCGGCGATGGAGTTGACGGTGCGGAAGGTGTTGATGTCGAAGTCCACGTCGTCCATCGAGACGCCGAACTCGTCTTCGAGGCCAAGGGCCAGCTCGAACAGCGCGACCGAATCGACGCCGTAAGTCTCCATCAGCGGCGTGGCGTCGCCGATTTCGCCGGCGCTGACGTCGAGGAACAGGCGCTCGACGATCATCAGCTTGACCCTGGTTTTCAAATCGTCCATGATGCCTCCAAATCTTTCCAGTGCTTCAAGTACTTGTGGCTACAGCTGCAGCGCCCAGCGCAGCGCGGGCAGGCTCAGGGTACACCACACCAGGCCGATGAAGTAGCCGCCGAGCACGTCGGTCGGGAAGTGCACGCCCATGTAAACGCGGCTCAGGCCGGTGAGCGCGACGATAGCCGTCGAGACGGTGCCCAGCCCGAGGGTTTGAAGCGCCGAGGCTCCCGAAGTCGCGGCGGCTGCGGTCAGGGCGGCCCAGAAGCAAAAGGAGGTGAGCGAGTGGCCCGAGGGGAAGGAGCCGTCCTTGAGCTTGTGCCCGAAGCCGCCCGGCTTGCGCTGGGGCCGCAGCCGCTTGAAGATGCGCTTGAGCCAGAACGACATGAACATCGCGCCCAGGTAGCACAGGCCGGGCAGAGTCCACACGCGAGCCGCGCGCAGGGCCGCAGCCGACAGCCCAGCCGCCGCCACCAGCCCCAGCTGAGGCGGTGCGATGTTGGAGGCCACCGCCCGCGCCACGGACGACTTGGGAAACGAGCGTGCCAGCCACAGCGCGCTTTGCGAAACGCCTCCGGCCCGGTGCGCGGCCCACAGCGGAACCGCCAGCGACATCGTCGAGAGGCAGGGAGCCGAGGCGAAGTTGGTCCAGAAGCGGAAGAACCAGGTGCGCGGCACACGCTCCCGCCCGTCTTCGCTCGACAGCTCGGCGGCGATGCGCTGGGCCTGCGAAATCACGCCGTCGCCATCACGATCCAAGCCGCGATGCGGGCTCAGCTCACCGTTGAGCTCGCCGTTCGCGGGCATCAGCGGGCGGTTGAAGGCTTTGTCGCGCGCGATGCTCCGGGCCAAACCGGTGGCGCTTTGTTCGAGGGTCGGGGCTTCAGCCGGAGCGGGCTGGGCGGCTGAGAGCGCGGGCAGCGGCGGCGAGGGCGGCGTCTCGGGGTCTTGGTCCTGCGCTTCGTGCTGGGCTTGCAGCTCGACCAGGGCGGCGCGGCGTGCGGTTTCGGGCGTGGCCTCGGGGTGCTGAGCTCGGTAGCGCAGCGTCTTGGCCCAGGCGCGCACGCTGTCGTCCACGCGCATCAGGCCCGGCTTCATGCGCCCGCGCAGCCCGCGCAGCGTGGCCGTGAGCAGGGCGAAGCAGATGATCCACGCGATGGATTCGATGGCCAGGGCACGTGGCAGGGCCGACAGCAGCCAGGCGAAGAAGGCGCGCGTGGTCTGAGCCGAGGGCAAGGCTGAAGGCACGGCACGGATGGGAAGGGCGGCGGGCATGGGCGGTTTCCTCTTGAGCTGGGCTCGGTTAACGGGGCTCGGTTAACGGCGCTCGGTTTCAATCTGCAAGTACTTGCGGCTGGCATCGGCAGGCGCGAAGGCGCGCGAAGGCTTTCAGCTCGGCAATAAGCGTTCCGTGTCGATGCCTTCGATGCTCTTCTTCTCGATTGTCTTCCAGGCGGTGTGGGCTTCGCTGGGCCCGGCTTCGCGCTCGAAGAAACTTTGCCACCGCTTCTTGAAGAGCAGGCCGTTCTTGGCCGTCACGTAGCGGAAGTTGATGTCGTCCGAGCCCGCCGTCGTGGTGTGCTCGAAGTGCAGCAGCCGCGCGCGCGGCTCGACCCAGCACTGCCAGCCTTGCTCGCGGGCGCGGTAGCAAAAGTCGAGGTCTTCATACTGCACCGGCGAGAACGCTTCGTCCAGCACCCCGATCTGCTCGACCACAGCGCGCCGCATCAGCCAGGCCGCTGAGATCAAAGCCTGCGTTTCAAAGGGCTCGCGCAGGCTCGGGCCCGGCTCGCCGCGCCCGATGTATTGCACGCGCCCCTGAGCCGAGATGCCGACCCCGGCGCACTCGATATCGAACGGCTCGAAGGGGAACTGCAGCACGGGAGCCACGATCGCGCAGCGCGGGTTTTCTTCCAGGAAGCGCAGCAGAACCTCGATCCAGTCGCGCTGCGAGATCAAGGTGTCGTTGTCCAGGAAGGCGACGAACTCGCCCGTGGCCTGCGACATGGCTTCGTTGCGCCCGCAGATAGCGCCGATGTTGGTTTCAAAACTCAGGCTCCTGGCCTGGATGCCGTGCTCGCTGGCCTGGCGCTGCCAGTCGGCAAGTACTTGAGGCGTCGCGTCGCGCGAGCCGTTGTCGACGTTGACCACTTCGAGCGGGCGGTGCGAGCAGGCGAGCAGCGAGGCGAGGCAGGCGCGCGAATACGCAGCCTTGTTGCAGTGCAGCAGCACAATCGAAACCAGGGGCGCGGGCATGAGGCAATTGTGCGGCGGCGCGTCCTCGCCTGCAAGTACTTGCGAGTACTTGCAGCAGTTGAGCGGCTTTCGGGCACACTGCGAGCGATGAGCGGAGGCCAGGAGAGGCAGAGACGGGCGATCAATGCGCTGTGGCTCAACCACACGACGCTAATCAGCGGGGCTGAGGAGTCGATGCGTGCGGTCTTAGCGCAGTGGCAGCGCGGCGGGCGCAGCGAGTTCCGCGACATCGACGCCGTGGCCGCCTTGCCCGGCGAAGGGCCGCTCGCCCTGCTGCTGCGCGAGGAAGGAACCGGCGTGGTCTTCGCGCCGCTGCGCCGCCTGAGCCGCCCCAACGGGCTCTTCGACACCGCTGCGCTGGTCACACACGTCTTGCAGACCGCGCCCTTCGTGTCGCGCCTCATCCGCCAGACCAACTCGCACATCGTGCACTCCAACTCCTCGACGGCGCACCTGGTCGGCGGCATCGCGGCGGGCCGCCTCGACATCCCCGCGCTCTGGCACGCCCGCGACCTGGTGCCGATGGGCCGCCCGGCGCGCTTCCTCTCCTCGCGCGCGGCCTGGGTCATCGCCATCTCGGGCTGCGTGGCCGAGTCTCTGCAGCGGCAGGGCGTGCCGCGCGAGAAAATTCGCATCATCCACAACGGCATCGACACCCAGCTCTGGAAGCCTGCCCCGGACACTCCGCGCCAGCTGCGAAGGCGGCTGCACTGGGAAAACAACTTCGTCTTCGGCAGCGTGGGCCAGCTGGTGCCCTGGAAGCGGCACTCCGATTTCATCCGCGCCGCCTCCCTGCTCATCCAGGATCAAGCCTGCGCGCACGCCCGCTTCGTGCTGGTGGGCAGCGACCTGTGGAACGAGCATCCCGGCTACCTCGGCGGGCTGCGCGACATGGCCACCCAGCTCGGCCTGGACCAGCGCCTGCGCTTCATCGAGTTCCAGCAGGACAACCGCGACCTCATCGCCTCGCTCGACTGCCTGGTGCACCCCGCGCTCGAAGAGCCGCTGGGCCGCGTGCTGATCGAGGCGCTGGCCCTGGGCGTCCCCGCCGTCGCCTACGCCAGCAACGGCCCGCTCGAAGTCATCACGCACGAGCACGACGGCCTGCTCGCCCACCCTCTGACGCCCCAGGAGCTGGCCGCGCAGATGCAGCGCGTCTTGCACGACGCAGCCTTGCGCGCCCACCTCTCGCACAACGGCCCCCGCACCATCAGCGAGAAGTTCCACATCCGCGACGTGGCACGCCAGACCGCCGATCTCTACCGCGAGACGGTCAGCTGACGCCTCCTCACTCCCAACCAACGCACGCACCGCCTCCCCGTGCCCCTCACCGCGCCTGAGCAGCGGCAGCCGGGCGCCTTCACATCACTTCAGCCACCTCCAAACTCACTGCACAACACTCAAAACCGCGTCATGGGCCTCCAAATCCTCGTCGGGAACGTCAAAATTTGCCTCAATGACACTCTAAATCTCGTCAATGATGCCCAAATCCCGTCTGAGAAGGCCAAATAGCCGTCCGGGAGTATCAAACAGCCGTCTGAGAGGGCTAAATAGTTGTCCGGGAGGAGCATAGAGTGGTTTGGGAGGCTCCATAAGTTGGCTGGGGATGCGAAACTTCCGTCGCGAGGCACTGTGGGGTCGAATTTAGGGGCTGCCCGCGCGGTGGGTGGCTCCGCTGAAGCGTTTTTCAGGCGCAGTGATTCGGTAAGGGCGAGGCTCTGTGGCCCCGGCGCTCCTGGAGAGGGGCGCGGGAGAGGGGAACTGGCTGCGGGCGCGGATTTCGTCTGTGGCGGGGGGCTTAAGCTGCGGCTCAAGCAACGCCTTCTATACTGGGGCGTCGCTGTGCCGTTCGCGGCGAGGCGGATGCGGGTATCTTTATAACCGCTTCACGACACTCATTCTTTTCATTTTGGAGGTGCGCTCATGGCATCTGTTTTAGATGCGCCCGGCGCTACGCTCAGCGATGTGCCGGTGCCTCAGATCAGTGAGGAAGGCCGTCCGGTGGGCGATGTCATCATTTCGACGGTGGATCTGCGCAAGGAATACCGCCCTGCGTTCTCGCGGCAGTCCAAGATCGCGCTCGAAGGGCTGTCCATCGAGGTGCGGCGCGGCGAGATTTTCGGGCTGGTGGGCCCCAACGGTTCGGGCAAGACCACCACGCTCAAGCTCTTGCTGGGGCTGATCAAGCCCACCAGGGGCGAGATTCGCATCTTCGGGCGCGGGCCGCGCGACGTGGCGGTCAAGCAGCGCATCGGGTTCTTGCCCGACGGCCCGTATTTCTACGACCACCTCAACTCGTATGAGGTGCTCGACTTCTACGGCAAGCTCTTTGGCTACGACAAGGCCAAGCGCGACGCCCGCAAGGAAGAGCTGCTCGACATGGTGGGGCTCAACAAGGCCGACCGCTCGCGCGTGATCCGCACCTACTCCAAGGGCATGATGCAGCGCGTCGGGCTGGCACAATCGCTCATCAACGACCCGGAGCTGCTGTTTCTGGACGAGCCCACGACCGGCCTGGACCCCATCGGAGCGCGCCAGATGAAGGACGCGATCTTAGCGGTGCGCGACCAGGGCAAGACGGTGCTGCTGTGCTCGCACCTGCTGGCCGACGTGCAGGCGATCTGCGACCGCGTGGCGATTCTGTCGGAGGGGCACCTGGTCAAGTTCGGCACGGTGCCCGAGCTGGTGGGTCCTTCGCAGAGCTTCGAGGTCTTCGCGACGGGCTTTAGCGAGGCCGCCTTGCAGAGCGGGGCGGCGGCTGGGCTGAGCCCGCAGACGGAGAACGGGCGGGTGCGCTTCGAGGCGCATTCGAGCGAGCAATTGGACACCGTGCTCAAGTTCGTGCGCGATTCGGGCGCGCGCACGCTGGATGTCAAGGGCCGCTCCGAGACGCTCGAAGATGTCTTCGTGCGCAGCGTGAGGAGCGACGGTCGGTGATCGAGAGCGCGCGGCGCCGGGGTTTTGGAAGCGGCCTGCAAGTACTTGCAGGCCGCGCCGATAGCCTGGTGGACGCGCGAACTTCCTCGCAGAGAAATTATGAGTGCTGCACCTTCCTCCCTGCGCCCGCCGTCCGGGGCGCTGCATTCTTCTCCAAATCCCGCCGAGCGCGTGTTGATTCCCGCGCGCTGGCGCAGCACGCAGCTCGCGCTGATCGGCCTGGTGGCGCTGCTGGCGATCTACTACAACCTGTGGGGCTACCGCTCGCCCGAGGGCGAGAGCGGGCTGGCCGACTCGCGCGGGCTGGCCGACAACCTGGGCTTCGTGGTGCTGGGGGCCTTGATCTGGCTGTGCACCCCGACCGCCGCCACCATCGCCCTGACGACCTGGCAGGAAGCCATCCGGCGGCGCTGGATGGTCGGGCTGCTGGGCTTCGCGATTGTGCTGATGCTGATCTCGACCTTCTTCACCTGGATGCAGCAGGGCGAGGAGAAGAAGTTCCTGTCGGATTTCGGCGTGGGCTTCACGGTCATCATCACGCTGTTGATGGCGATTTTCCTGGGCGTGGCCTTGATCCAGCCTGACATCGAGCGGCGCACGATCTTCACGATCTTGTCGAAGCCTGTCGAGCGCGGCGAGTTTTTGCTGGGCAAGTACCTGGGCTTGTGCCTGACCTTGCTCACCAGCCTGGCCGCGATGAGCTTGATGTTTTTGCTCTCCTACTCGCTCTTTTACATCCGCCGCGAGGGGCTGGCCGATGCGCTCACGGTGGCGCCCAACCACCCTGGGCTGGCGTTCGAGCTGGGCAACTTGTCGCGTGCTCTGCTGCTGCACTCGGGCGCTCTGCTCGCGATGGCGGCGGTGGCGCTGACGCTGTCGCTGGTGCTCACCAACATCGCGGCAGTGGTGTTCTCGTTCGGGATTTTCTTCCTGGGCCAGGGCGCGGCGTACTGGGAGTACCTGACGCGCGGCGGGCAGGGCAGCCTGGCCCCGAGCGTGTCGGCCTTCATCAAGGGCGTGTTCTTGATCGTGCCGCGCCTGGACACCTTCGATGTGCGCCAGAGGCTGGTCAACGATATGCCGATCGCCTTCAACTATATGTGGAAGAGCTTCGGCACCGGCCTCTTGTACACCGCCGCCATCCTGATGATCGCGCACTGGATCTGGAACGAGCGCGAGTTTTAGAAAAGCCCTCCGCTGCCGGCTGTAGGCTGGCCCCTGCAAGTACTTGCGTAAGTACGTGCGGGGCCGGCTGCAGGCTGGCCGCCGATGGCTCTCACGGAGTGAGCTATGGCAATCCCAAACTGGGCACTGGGCGCGGGCGCGCTCGGCCTGCTGGCGGTCTACAACGCCGGTCAGGGCGACTTGCAGCGCGCGCGCTCAATGCCCTTCCCCTCGAAATCAACCGACAAAACCGTGGCCCGCGTCGAGAACCGCCGCCTGGAGCGCGAGCAGTACGGGCCTTCTTTAACCTGGCTGGACCGCCTGGCCAAAGCCTCCTCGGGCCGCGAGAGCCCCGGCCAGGACGAATACAGCGCCAATCTGGACTTCCGCGTCCTGTCCTCGCTGATGGTGGCGGGCTTAGCCTCGGGCTTCAAGAGCCAGGTCGCCAACCTGCTGTGGATGAAGTCCGATGAATACTGGCACAAGGGAATGCTGACGCGCCAGAACCCGCTGATGGAGCTCGTGGTCACGTTCGACCCTCAGTTCATCGACGCCTGGAGCACGGCGGGCTGGCACTGGGCCTACAACATCTACGCCGACATCGAGACCAACCCCAAGTACAAGAACAACCCCAGGCTGATGGCCGACAAGCAGGACAGGGCCATCGTGACCGGGCTCGGCTACCTGCGACGCGGAGCCGAGCAGAACCCCGAGACCTACCGCCTGTGGTTCGAGCACGGCTGGACGCGGGCCGAAAAAGCCGGACTGTACGACGAGGAGACGGCTGATTTGTATCGTCAGGCGCGCGCTCAGGCCGATGCGCGCACGGTGCTGCGCGATGTCATCGTCAAGGGCGGCAAGACGGCGCAGGTTCCCGAGCAGGGCATCGACATTCTGGGGCGCACCCTGGGCCACTTGTATGAGCGCGAGCCCAACCTGGACCGGGCGCTCGATCAGTACGGCAGCGACCTGCTCAAGCTCAAGCGCAACGGCCCCGAGTGGCAGGCGCTCTCGGACGCGGGCCGCTACTGGGGCCTGTATTCGTCGATGTATGACCAGATCGTGGCCTTCTACCGCGAGAACAAGAAGGACGCCGCGATCACCGCTCGCCTCAAGGCCATCGTGCCCGACATCCAGCGCATGGACGCGGCCCAGGCCATGCGCGAGAAGATGCAGGCGCGCGACAACCAGCCCACAGGGGCCTTCGTCTCGCTCACGGCGCGCTACCTCCCGGCGTGGCGCGAGTACAAAGCAGGCCGCTACCAGCAGGCGATCGACACCCTGACCGGCGTGATGAACGTCAACCCCAAGTTCCACCTGCAGAAGCTCGGCGCGCTCGAAAAGGTGCTGGCTCTGCGCGGCGATGCGCCCCCGGCGATCAAGGCCGAGCTCGCGCAGCAGCACGATTACGAGAAGCAGTCCACGCAGGAGATCGGCCTGCACTTCCTGGCCAAGATGTACACCGAGATGACCGCGCGCCAGACCGACCGCGCCAAGAAGAAAGAGCTGGCGCGCCTGGCTTACGAGACGTGGTACCGCTCGCGCTCGCGCAACTCGCTCGACTTCTACGCGCGACGCCAGACGCGCGACTTCGAGAAGAAATACAACTTCCAGACGCCCCAGGCCATCGTGGACGAGGTCAAGAAGAGCCGCAGGGGAGGCGCCCCCAGCGCCGCGCCCGAAGATGCTCCCAGCATCTCCAAGTACCTGGGGAACGGCCCCGCAGTCATCGACCGCAACGAGGACGGCATCGACGACCTCACCGGCAAGCCCATCGACCAGGCCGCCCAGGACGCCGCCGCAAACTCGCCCTCCACCAGCGACTCCGCCATCAGCACGCCGTAGCCAAGCCACAGCTAAGCCTTCAAACGGCCTGGAGCCGGCCCCTCCCCAGCCCCGAGATCAGGCGCCCGCAAGTACTTGATGGCACAAGTACTTGCGGGCGCTTTGGCGTGCGCGGCTGAGCGCGGCGTGCCAAGAAATTTTTCGGCAGAGGACGATTTGTAACGGAGTTTTAACGGTGCGGCGACTTCAACGGCGACGGGCGCCTGGACCTGGTTTCCTCGGGCACTGCCTTCCTGCAGGTCTGGCTTAACGGCGGGTTGCCCACCACCTTCAACACCATCCAGGGCCGGGTGCTCAATGCCAACAACACGCCGCGAGCCAACGCCTATGTCTTCCTGATCAAGGGCGAGAATATCGACCCGCTGCTCTTCCTGCGCGGGCAGGCGGGCGTCATCCAGTTCACGGTTACAGCCGCCGATGGCTCGTATAAATTCTCGAACCTGCTGCCGGGCAAGTACTTGATCGTCCCGACCATCAACGGTATCGCCGTGCGCCCGACAGGAACCGTGGTCTCGATTCCAAGCAACAGCTCGACCGACTTCCACGCTGTGCTGAGCGACAGCATCGGCCCCGAAGTCTCGATTACCTCGCCCGACGACCTGCCCTACGCGAACGCCACGGCCCTGCCCGCGCCTGCGGGAACCGTGCGCGACCTCAACGCGCCGCGCGTGTTGCCCTCGGGCACCCTCACCGTGGCCTACACCGTCTACCGCTTGAAGAGCGACGCGGCCAGCCTGCGCCTGGCGCCCAGGAATCGAGGCATGGAAGCCGTGCTCTCGACGAAGGCTCTGGCCTTTGCCTCGACCACAAGTGCTGCGAGCCTGGTGCTGGACAACATCTTCTTCGCGCCGGTTGATGGCACCAAGTGGGCCGCGACGCCCGAAGCGTGGGCCCAGGTCAAGACGGCTCTCTTGCGCGATGCTCAGGCTCGCGGCTCGCGCGGAGCCTACCGGCTGGTGGCAATGGGCATCGACAATGCCTTCAACCGCACCGAGGTCTCGTCCTCGTTCTCGGTTGGCAACGACAGCGTGGTGGCTCCGGCTCACCTGGGCGTGACGCGCAGCCTGCCGCTCACCGCGCGCAACGGCAGCGACATCATCTACTCAATCACGGTTTCCAACACCGGCGACCTGCCGCTCTCGAACGTGCGCGTGGCCCAGAACATCAACACCGACCAGACCGTGCTCAAGAGCGCCACCGGCTCACACACCGTCAACGCTTACGGCGTGCTGTGGAACCTGGGCTCAATCGAAGCGCACGGCAAGCGTCTGCTGCAGGCCACCGTTACGGCTCAGAGCAACACGCCGTTTGGCACCAACATCCGCGCGGGCGACCTCAGCGGGACTTCAAGCGGCGGCACGCACCTGTTCTCGCACGACCAGATCAACATCGAGTCGAACCTGCCGCTCATCGGCAACCTGGTGAACATCGTGCGCTCGGTCGGCGACGCCATCGGCAGCGGCCTGAGCTATGTGTTCAGCTCCAGCCTGCGCGACCAGCGGGCTGAGGCCAACCTGAAGACGGTGAACTCCAACTCCATCGTGACGCGCATCGCGGGCGTGGACGCCCTTCAGCTCAACGCGAGCGGCGTGCTGCTCATCCCGCTGGGAGCCAACCAGGTCATCGCCATTGGCGGCGGCAACGTCATCACCGCGGGCGGCGGCAACTGAAGCCGCGCGGATTCGTGGCGCTTCGACTCGCGCCGCACAAGCCAAAGGGCCGCTGCAAGTACTTGCAGCGGCCCTTTGGCTTAGCTTGGCTTGTTTGTGTATTTCCAAAATCGAAGCGCAAGGTGTTACAATAAGCGAGGCTTGGGCTCAGGCTCGGGCAGTTGGAGGTCGCGATGAAACGATTCCGGTTTGTGTTGGCTCTGCTTGGCGTGGGCGCTTGTTCTGCTCTGTGCGCGGCGGCGCGGGCGGCGAATCCGCCGGCGGCGTTCTCGATCGACGTGGCTCAGGGGCGGCATCCTATCAGCCCGCTGATCTACGGCGTCAACAACGCGGCTCAAAGCTCGCTATCCGACTTGAACGCGACCATCAACCGCTGGGGCGGCACGCCGAAATCGGTTTACAACTGGCAGAGCAACGCGCTCAACGCGGGCAACGACTACTTCTACCTCTCGCACGCCGCTTCGGGAGGCACCGTGCCTGGAGCCGAGCCGGACGCTCTGGTGGCCGCGTCCAAGGCCGCCGGAGCGCAGCCATTCCTGACGCTGCCTCTGCTGCCTTACGTGGCTAAGCTGGGTGCGGGCGGCGGCGATAGGTGGTCGTATTCGGTCGCCAAATACGGGGCGCAGCAGTATGCCAACGGCGACATGGGCAACGGCATCCTGCCCGATGGAACCACGCGCATCACGAGCAACGACCCGCTGGACGCTTACACGGCGGTCGCTCCGGCGGCTTACCAGGCCGACTGGCTGAGCCACCTGGTGAACAAGTGGAACAGCGCGGCCAACGGCGGCGTGCGCTTCTACGGCATGGACAACGAGCCGGGCATCTGGCACCTCTCGCACCAGGACGTGCACCCGGCTGGCGCGGGCATGGCCGAGGTGCGCGACCGCACCACGTCGATGAGCGCCTCTGTGCGGGCGGCGGATTCCGGGGCTCAAGTACTTGCGCCCGAGGAGTGGAACTACGAGGGCTATTTGTACTCGGGGCTCGATCAGCAGTCGTATCCCAACCGCCCGGACCGGGCCGCGCACGGCGGCATGGATTACATCCCGTGGCTGCTGAGCCAGTGGAAGGCCGGCGACACCATCAACGGCACGCGCACGCTCGACTACCTCTCGGTTCACTACTACCCGGCGGGCGGCGAGTTCGGCGACGATGTCTCGGCTGCGACGCAGGCCCTGCGCAACCGCTCGACGCGCTCGCTGTGGGACCCCAGCTACGTGGACGAAAGCTACATCCGCGACATGGGCGCGCCCTACAACACGGTCCAGCTCATCCCGCGCCTCAAGAGCTGGATCGGCTCGTATTACCCCGGCCTCAAGGCCGCCGTGACCGAGTATTCGTGGGGAGCCGAGGGCCACATCAGCGGAGCCCTGGCGCAGGCCGACGCGCTGGGCATCTTCGGGCGCGAGGGGCTCGACATGGCCGCGCGCTGGGAAGCTCCCGCGCCCGGCTCGCCCACCGCCAACGCCTTCAAGCTGTATCGCAACTACGACGGCCAGCTCTCGGCCTTTGGCGACGTGGCCCTGCCCGCCGCAAGTACTTACAACCCTGACACCTGCGTCGCCTTCGCTGCCCAGCGCAGCAGCGACGGCGTGCTCACCGTGATGGTGCTCAACAAAGACCTCGCGAACGAGACGCCCGTCACGCTCAGCCTGGCCAACGCCAGCCCCAGCAGCGCGCAGGTCTTCCAGCTCCAGGGCGGCACAGGCATCGTGCGCGGGCCGGACGTGGCGCTTAGTAACGGCGTCCTCGCGGCCACGCTGCCGCGCCAGAGCATCACGCTCTTCGTGCTCTCCAACGCCGCCCCGCCCAGCCCGACCCCAACGCCCGCCCCAACCGCCACGCCCACGCCGCTTCCCACTGCCACGCCGCTCCCAACCGCGACGCCTGTCCCGACCGCCACGCCGCTCCCGACCGCGACGCCTGTTCCCACTGCCACGCCGCTTCCCACTGCCACGCCGCTCCCCACAGCTACGCCGCTCCCCACGCCGGAGCCGGGCGCGGCTCCAACTCCAACCGCTGCGCCCACCGCGACGCCAGCTCCAACCGCTCAGCCAAGCCCGACGCCAACTCCAACGCCAGCCGCGCTGACTCTGGCGGTGAACAGGGCTTCGTTTGGAGAAAGCTCTGCGGCGGGTGGAATTCAAATCCTGGGCCGCGTCTCGCGCCCTGCGCCAGGTACTTCGCCCTTGAGCGTGCGCCTGAGCAGCAGCGACATTTCGGAAGCGCGCGTGCCCGCGCTGGCCATAATCCCCGCCGGCGCCGCTTCCGTAACCTTCTCAATCGTGCCGGTTGACGACGGCGTGGCCGATGGGACGCAGCGCGTGACCATCACGGCGAGCGCGAGCGGCCTGAGCGGGGCTTCGGCTCAGCTCACCGTGCTCGATGCGCAGCGCCCGACGCTGAGCGTGACGATCGGGCCCGCACGCATCCGCGAGAGCGGGCGCTCGTCCGCGACGGTCATCGTGCGGCGCAACACCGAGATCACGCCGGCGACCAGGGCGCTGCGCGTGGCCCTGAGCGCCTCGCCTCTGAGCCAGGTGCGGCTGCCTCTGGCCGTGACCATCCCGGCGCGCGCGGCTCAAGCCGCCTTCACGGTGGCGGCCATCGACGACAGCGTGGCCGACGGGCCGTATGTCGTCACCGTGACGGCGCGCGCCCTGGGCTTCGCGGCGGGCAGCGGCCTGGTCTTCCTCAGCGATGACGAAGCCGCCAGCAGCCTGAGCATCAGCGGGCGCGTCACCACGGCGCCGCCGGGAGCCGCCGCAGGCGTTGCAGGCGTCACGCTCACGCTGCGCAGTGGCTCGGTGGCGCGCGACATCATCGCCAGCGATGCCGGCGGCGCCTACCGGTTCAGCGGCCTGCCGCCCGGCGTGTACACCGTGAGCCCAACATCGGACAGGTTTTCCTTTGGCCCCACCTCGCGCTCGGTTGTCCTGCCGCGCTCGACCTCGGGCGCTCCTGGCGGCTCGCCTTCTCAGGCAGGCCAGGACTTCAGCGCCAGGCCGCGCCCCGTCATCTTGAGCCTGTCGTCAGCCGTGGGCGCGGCGGGCTCGACGGTCTCGATCAGCGGGCTGGCCCTGGATGGCGCTCTGGTCGTGAAATTCGGCGGCGTCCCGGCTCGCTTCGTGGTTGTCTCGCGTGCTCTGATCCGCGCCGTCGTGCCGTCTGGAGCCCTTGCGGGCCACGTCTCGGTCGTCACGCCGCTGGGAGTTGCCGTCAGCGCGCAGTCTTTTCAAATTCCGGCACGGCCCGCTCCGTTCGCGCTGCGTGCAAGTACTTGGCGCGGGCGCTCGCCGCCTCGCAAGCTCCTGGCGCTGGCACCTGCGCTTGAGCCGCCGCAGCCAGAGCTGGAGCCAGAGCGGGCGAAGGCCTTGTCCAAGCGCAAGCCAGCCGCAGCCAGCAGGGTCGCTTCGGCTTGGCCGCGAACGCGGCGGCTTTCTGTGCTGCGTGCGTAAGTTCCCTGCGTGCTTCAGGCGTGCTTCAGGGGCTCGGTGGCACAACAAAACGCCCGCTTCGATGAAAATCGAAGCGGGCGTTTGGAGTTTCCGCAGGTTTAGCCACCCATGCGGTAGTGGTTGCGCCAGTTGCGTCCGTAGCGGTTGCGATACCACAGCTGGCTGCGGCGCTTGTCCTGCTTGTGGGCCTTGCGGTAGCGCGAGTAGGCGTAGGCGGTGCCCAGGCCGCCGGCGATGGCCACGGTCTTGTTCCTCTTGATGAGGCCGTAAGCGGTCACGGCGCCCAGGCCGATGGTCAGGTTGCGCTTGCCCTTGGTGTTGGCCTGGGCAACGCTCATGCCGCCCAGAGTGCCCGCGCTCATCACGCCGAGCGTGGCCAATGCGATGGCCTGCTGCGATGTCAACTTGATCGTCTTCATAGTGATCCTGTCCTCCTGGAGCGCCGTGCGATTCGCAAATCAAAAGCCAGATTTCCTGGCCCTCACCGAACTGCATCGCGCTCTTGAACTCTGCCTTCGACGGCAGGGCGCGCCTCCGGTTCAAGTCGATGCGGAAAAAGAAAACGCCCACAAGTACTTGGTGCTCTTCAAGTACTTGCAGGCGCTTGGCTTTGCCGCGCGGCCTTGCCTGCAGGCAAGGCGCGGTCTGGCTTGGCGGCTTTAGTTGGTCTGCGCGACTGTGGTCGGGGCCTTGCCGATCTTCTCGTTGATGACGGCCACGGCTTTTTGCAGCTGAGCTCCCTTGCCGCTCTTGTCGTCCTCGTCCGAGGCCTTGACCGCCACGTCCGGCGAGATGCCTTTTTCCGAGATGTCGGTCTTGGAGGGCGTCAAGTACTTGGCGGTCGTGATGACCAGCGCGCCGCCGTTCTTGAGCTCGACCAAGTTCTGCACGCTGGCCTTGCCAAAGCTCGTCTCGCCCAGCACGGTGCCCGTCCTGGTGTCCTTGATGGCTCCGGTCACGATCTCAGCCGCCGAAGCCGAGTAGCGGTTGATCATCACGACAACCGGAATCTTCAGGTTCATGAAGCGGTTCTTCTCCGCCGTCAGCGCGCGCTCACTGCCGTCGCGCTCGCGCGTGAAGACGATGGGGCCGCTCGAAATGAAGCGGGAGCCGACGTCCACGGCGGCGTCGAGGAGGCCGCCGGGGTTGCTGCGCATATCGAACAGGATGCCGGTGGCGGCTTTTCCGTCGTGGCCCTTCTCGATGTCGCGCAGGGCCTGGCCCATCTCGGTGTCGGTCTTCTTGTTGAACTCGTCAAGGCGCAGCCAGGCGATGTCGCCGGGCAGCCATTCGAGCTTGACCGGGTGCATCTCGATGATGTCGCGCTTGATGACCAGGTCCAGCACCTGGAAGGTGCCGTCAGCCGAGCCGTCGCGCCGCGTGTTGTCGGCCAGGGCCTTGTCCTTGACCGCGATGAGGCGCTCGACCTTGACGTTGACCGTCGTCCCGCGCACGCCGCGGATGGCGGCCACGGTCGCCTCGTCGCTCATGTCGGCGGTGGACTTGCCGTTGATCGCGAGCAGCACGTCGTCCTTCTTGAGCCCGGCCTGGGCTGCCGGCGAGCCTTCGATGGGCTCGACGATGTAGGGGCGGCTGGACCCGAAGGGCTTGGACTGCGAGCCGCCTTTGTAGTCGTCCTTGATGTCGATGCGGGCGCCGATGCCGGTGAATTCGGCTGAGTTGCGCTCGTTGAAGTCGTCGTATTCCTCGGGCGTCAGGAAGCGCGTGAAGCGGTCGCCCAGAGCCTTGAGCATCCCGCGCACGGCTCCGTAAGTGAGCTGGGTGTCGTCCACTTTGGTCTTGACGAAGTTGTCCTTGATCGCCTGGCGCACCTCATACAGCGTCTCGTAGGGCTTGAGGTCGGGCTTGGCGACGCGGGCGCGGCTGGGGTCGCCCAGGTTGCCCTTGGCGAACTGGCCGTCCGCCGTGCGAATCAGCGGCACGGTCGGCGAGGCCGCAGGCGGCAGCCAGCCGCCGCTGCGCGCTTCGCGCCAGGCGTTGGCCCGGTAGCCCGCACTAAAGGCGGCGATGACGGCCAGCCCCATCACGGCGGTCGTGGCGGTGGAAGATGCGTTTTTCATGATTTCGTCTTGAGGCACCAAGGCAGCTCAGCTCAACTCAGGTGAGCCAGGCGGCGGATTCTTCCAGGCGCCCGCAGCACAAACCCAAGCTGGCTTAGTATTCCCGAACCGGAAGCTCTATTGGCCTTGCCGAGCACGTTCTGAGCGCCAACTGGACGCCAGGCCGCGCCGCGCGTTGCGGTTGCGCTGCAAGTACTTGCAGCGTCGAATTCACGGCGCGCTGGCCGGGAAATCATCCGTGCCCTTGCCGCCCGAGCCGGAGCCCGCAGCCGGGCTTGAGCCGCTCGAATTCGAGCCGCTTGAGCCGGAGCCGCCTGAGTTCGAGCCGCCGCCGCTGGTGATGGGCACCGATTTTTCCTTGAAGACGATCTCGGGGATCGACATCGGGCGCAGGCTGCCGCCCAGCGTGGGGACGCGCCGCACGCGATCGACGCGCTCGGCCACGCGCACGCGCACCATGCGCGGCGCCTCTTCGCCAGCGTAGCCCGAGGAGTGGTAGCGGCGATAGCGGCGATAGCGGCGCGAGCCCGAGCCGTAGGAGCTGGAGGAGCCGCTGTCGGACAGGCGCGTGGAGCTCTGGTAGCGTTGCGAGTAGCGGCGGCGCGTCGAGTAGGAGGGGCGCTGGCTGGAGCGCGGCGCGGCTTCTTCGTCGCGGCTGTCGCTGTTGTCGCTGGCGTAGCGGTAGCGGCGGCGCATCCAGCGGGTTTCGCGGCGCGCTTGCTCGGCCTCGTCCGCGCGGCGCGCGGCCTCGCGCTCCTCGGCCTGGTCCGCCTGCGCCTGAGCGATGGCCTGGGCCTGGGCGCGCGCGTTGTAATCGAGCACGGCCTGGTTCAAATCCTTGACCTCGCTCACGCGCTGGGCCGCGAAAGCCTGCAGCGCATCGCGAGACGACACCAGGCGGCTTAGCTCGGCTTGCTGCTGCCGGGTCGCGCTGGCGATGCGGGCGCGCTCGCGGTAGGCATCCTGGCTCAGCTTGTTGCGGCGGTTCCACTGCGCCGAGAGCGTGTTGTTGAGCGTGTCGAGCTCGGCCTTGTCGCTGCGCAGCTGAGCCTGCAGGTTGGCGTCGCGCTGCATCAGGGCACGGAACAAGTAGGCGCGCCGCGTGATGTCGGACAGCGTGCGCGAGCCCAGGAAAATCTGCAGGTAATCCATCGAGCCCGAGCGTTGCATCGCGGCCAGGCGGCGCCCGAAGAGGATGCGGCGGCGGTTGTACCGCTCGGTAATGAGGAAGCGGCGGTGGCGCTCGCGGACTAAGTTGGCCTCGGTGCGCTTGACCTGGCTCGACACGCTCAGGTAGCTCTGGTTGGCTTCGAGCAGCGCGCGCTGCGCCCCCGCCAGCCGCGAGCGCACGCCCGAAGCCCGCGCCTCGATCGTCTGAGCCTGCTGCCTCGCCTGCAGCGCCTGCCCTCGCTTCGAGCTCTTGGAGCCCATGAGCGAGCCGACTTTCTCGCGCACGTCGTCCCACACCCCCGCCCGCGAAGGCGCCGCCCCCGCAGCCAGCCCAAGCACGCCCACCATCAGCAGGGCGCGCCCCGCCAGGCACCGAGCCCCAAGCTGCCGAGCCCCAAGCTGCGAAGCCGCAAGCTGCGGAGAACGAAGGCGTTTCATGCGGGCGAGTATACGCGCCGCGCCCGCCGCTGAGCATCGAGCTGAGCCCAGGGGCCGCCCTGCGACTGCAAGTACTTGCCAGGCCCGGCGCGCGAGCGGCACCCATCTTTGGGCGGAGCCGTTCACGCCCGCAGCCCCCGCAACCCAACGCTGCGCCGATCCGACCGGCCAGGCGCTCACCGACCGCCGCTCAGCGCGATCACGGCGCTCAGCAGGTCAGGGCCAGCCGCACGCACCGCCCGGACTCGGCTCCCAAAGGCATCCGCGCCTCCGTTGCCGCAAGTACTTGGGGCATCTCCGCCGCCAGGCGCGCCCAGGCTCAAGGCCCAGGCCACACTAAGGCCGATGAACTCGCCGCCCCCGGCTCCTCGCCGCCCGATGCAGACCACGCCCGCCACGCCCGAGAGCATCGCGGCCTCGGCTCGCTGCCTGCGCGCGGGCGGGCTGGTTGCCTTCGCGACCGAGACGGTCTACGGGCTGGGAGCCAACGCTCTGGACGCCTCTGCAGTGGCGCGCATCTTCGAGGCGAAGGGGCGGCCCGCGCACAATCCCCTCATCGTGCACGTGGCCGACGAAGACGCCGCGCGCCAGGTCGTGAGCGCGTGGCCCGACCAAGCGCAACGCCTCGCGCAAGCCTTCTGGCCCGGCCCGCTCACGCTGGTGCTGCCGCGCGCCGCCAATATCCCCGGCCTCATCACGGCTGGGCTGGGCAGCGTCGGCGTGCGCGTGCCCGCGCATCCCGTGGCGCTCGAACTGCTGCGGCAGGCGCGGCTTCCCATCGCCGCGCCCTCGGCCAATCGCTCCGAGGCGCTCTCGCCCACACGCGCCGAGCACGTCCGGCTCTCGCTGGGAGCCTTCCTGAACCCGCAGCGCGACATCATTCTCGACGGCGGCGACTGCGCCGTCGGCATCGAGTCCACCGTGCTCGACTTGACCCAGGCCCCCGCGCTCCTGCTGCGCCCCGGAGCCGTCTCGCGCGCCCGCATCGAAGCCGTCATCGGCCCCATCCACGTTCTCGACGCGCCTTCCTGCGCCGCGCCCGGCCACGGCGCGCCCCAAATCTCGCCGGGGCTGGCCGCGCGCCACTACGCGCCCCGTGCCCGCGCCCTGCGCTTCGACTCGCGGGCCGAGTTGCAGGCCGCGCTCGCGCTGCGAGGCGGCTGCAAGTACTTGCACAGGCTGGGCGTCGTCACGGTGGGCGATTTTCCGCTCGCGGACCCCACTCACATCGAGGCGCACGCCCTTCCGGGAGGGCCGGAAGGCTATGCGAGCGGCCTGTACGCCACTTTGCACGCTCTGGACGACGCTGGATGCGCGGAAATCTGGATCGAGATGCCGCCGGAACACGAAGAATGGCGCGCGGTGCGCGATCGGCTGCGGCGCGCCACCGTTCGCGGCTGAGCGGTTTTCACAAGCCGACACCACGCGGACTCTGTACGGGCGAAATCCTCTTGCCCGTGCTGCGTTTCTCAAGCGGCGGCCCGGCGCCAAGACCTCGCCCTGCAAAATTCGCGTGGCCGGTGACGATTTCCACAGCTTGTGGCGGCAGCGCGCGCGCTGTGGGAGCGGCGGCGGCCCGCCCGTGCCCCGCGAGCGTCGCTCTACTCGGTCGGGAGGAAGACGTGGAAGGTGGTGCCCTGCCCGGCCTCGCTCTCGACGCGGATGTGGCCGCCGTGCCGCTCGACGATGTGCTTCACGATGGCCAGGCCCAGGCCGGTGCCGCCCTGCGAGCGCGAGCGCGCCTTGTCCACACGGTAGAACCGCTCGAAGATGCGCGGCAAATCGGCGGCTGGGATGCCGATCCCGGTGTCGCTCACGCGCAGAATCACCATCGAGGCGTCGCGCGAAGGCATCTTCGGGGCCGCGCCTTCTGCGGACACGGCTGGGGCCGCCAAGTACTCGGGCTCCCCGCCGCCCACCATCAGCACGCCGCTCGACTCGGGGGGCGCTTCTCCGCTGCGCTCGGCGGCGGGCGGCGCGATCTGGACTTCGACGCGGCCTCCCGAGGGCGTATACATCAAGGCGTTGTCCAGCAGGTTGAACGTGACCTGATCCAGGCTGTTTTCCTCGCCCATCACCCACACCGGCTCGGCCTGCGGGCACAAAATCTCGATGCCCTGCGCCTGGGCCTTCTCGCCGAGCCGGGCCGCGACCTCGCGCGCGATGCGCGACAGGTCGATGGGCGCCCGCGCGATGTCGTTGGACGAATCCGCCCGCGCCAGATCCAACAGATCCGACACCAGGCGCGACAGGCGCTCGGCTTCCTCGACCAGGCGCGGCAGAAACCGCTGCACCATCGAAGGGTCGTCCGCAGCGTCCAGGATGGTTTCGGCGGCGGCGCGGATGTTGGCGATGGGAGTGCGCAGTTCGTGCGAGGCGTTGGCCACGAAGTCGCGGCGCACGCGCTCCAGACGCCTCAGCTCGGTCAGGTCCTGCACGATGGCGACCGCGCCCGAAACCACGCCGTCCGCCCGCCGCACCGGAGCCACCCGCAGCAGCACCTCGCGCCGCGATTCAAAGCGGCCCTCGGCCCGCCCCTCGAAGCGGCGGTCGGCGCGCAGGCTGATCTCCTCCGCAAACGGGGCCGCCGGCTGAGGATTGTAAAGCGCGACCTCGCGCGAGTGGTGCTGGCCGTCGCGCAGCGCGTCGCGCACCACCGATTCGAGCCCGAACGACGGCAGCACTTCGAGAATCTGCGCCCCCAGCACGTCCTCGGCGTGCACATGGAAGAAGCTCTGGGCCGCGGCGTTGAGGAAGCGCAGGCGCGCCTCGTCGTCCACGACCAGCACCGAGTCTTGCAGCGAAGAGAGCACGTCTTCCAGCTCGCGCCGCGCGATCTGCCCTTCGCGGTCGCGCGCTTCGAGCAGCATCACGGTGCGCCCGAAGGCGTGCGACACCTCCGCAGTCGAAGCCGAGGCGCGCAGGCTGCCCGCAGCCGCGCCGCGCCGGGAGGTTGTTGGCTCGCTTTTCATAAGTTCGCCCGCGTGGGGGCGCGTCCCCTCGAAATCGCCGGGCAGAGCGTGCTCGGCCAGGGCCAGGGCGCGCTGATAGTCGCGCTTTTCCAGCGCGCGCAGGGCATCCATCGCCCCGGCTGCGCCGCGCCGCCGCCGTCCAAGCTCGCGCCGCGCCCGCAAGAGGCCCGCGCCCAGTCCCAGGGCGACGAGCCAGCCGCACAGGGCCACAACAAGCGGAGTCGAAAGGAGCATAGCCGGGCAGGTTTAAGAGTATGTGAGCCGCAACGTGAAGAGCAGTTTAAGTTTCGCCGCTGCAAGTACTTGCAGCCCGCCCGCCCGCTCCGCGCCCGGCCCCGAAACCTGTGGCCGGGCCGCGATTTCCACGCCTGCCTCCGCAGCCACGCGCCCTGGCCAGCCCGCCGCCGCGCACCCGTGTCACGCCTCCTCAAGCAGCCGCGCCTTCGCTGCGCCAAGCCTCCTGGACGCGGCTTTGGGAGCGCCAAACTTCTGCCGCCCCCGCCCCGCCTGCGGAGCGGCCACTCCGCACGAGACATTCGCCCCTAAAAAAAGGCGTCGCGTCGCCCCGGACGCTCGTGCCATCCCCGCATTCGCCACTTGGAGAGGCTTGGATGAAACTAAATGGGCTATGTACGGAACTATATGAGGCACGGACCGAACTAAATGAGGCACGGACCGAACTATGTGTGCTCTGGACGGAACTAAATGGGCTATGGACGGAACTAAATGGAGCTTGGACGGAACTAAACGGGCTATGGACCGAACTAAATGTGCTCTGGACCGAACTAATTGAGCCATGTACGTAACTAAATGAGGCGTGGACGTAACTAAATGAGGCATGGACGGAACTATATGTGCTCTGGACGGCACTTGGGGAGCCGTGTCGCCCGCTCGCAGAAGTATAATTTTTGATTTCGAGCCTCCCAAAGTGCGGTATGCGGCTCCCAAAGTGCGATATGTGGCTCCGCGGGTGCGATATGCGGCTCCGCGAGTGCGATATGCGGCTCCGCAAGTGCCGTATGCGGCTCCATGAGTGCGGTATGTGGCTCCCCAAGTGCAGGAAGGAGCACGTTTAATTCGGGGTTGCGCGCGCGAACGGGCGAGCGTGGTTCTCTCGCCTTATGTTGCGCTCCGCAGGCGGCGATTGAGCGGGCCGCCGGGGGCGAGCGGGGGTATGGGCGCGAGGTGGCGGGCGTGGGCAGGGTGCGCTTGGCGGTGCGGCTGCGGGCCGCGGTGGGCGGGCTGCGCGCTCAGGCGCGGCTTGCCGCATACTGCGCCCGATGCTGCGACGCCTGGCCTCTGGCTGCAAGATTTCCTTCGGCGCTTTGTGCGGCGCGCTGGCGCTGTGGGCCGTCGCGCTGCGCGTGCTGCTGGTTCCGGTGCCGCCGCACGATTTCTGGTGGCACATGGCGCAGGGGCGCGCCATCGCAGCCTCGGGCAGGGTGCCCGCCTTCGATTCCTTCTCGTGGACGCGGGCCGGAGCGCCCTTCTTCGACCAGTCCTGGCTGGCGCAGTGGGTGTTCTTCCGGGTGCATGAGGCGGGCGGCGTCCGCCTGCTGATCTTCGCGCAGGCCGCGCTGGTGCTGCTCGCTTACGCGCTGCTGTGGGCGATGGCGCGGGCGCGAATCGTCGAGGGGGCCGCGCCGGTCGCCGTGCCGCAAGCTCGCGAATTCGGGGCGCGGGTGGCTTCTCTGGTCTTGCTGGCGGTGACTTTGATCTCGTTCGACAATTGGCTGCTGCGCCCCCAGACTTTTGTGCTGCCGCTCTTCGCGCTCTGGCTGTGGACTCTGGAACGCTGGCGCACCAACACGATTGCCGCCGCGCCCCTGGCAGCGTCTCAGGCGGCGCTGATGATGCTGTGGGCCAACAGCCACGGCTCCTTCCCGCTGGCTCTGCTGCTCAACGCCTGCGCCCTGCTCTCCGTCGCCCTCGAAGCCTGGAACCTGCGGCACATAATGCAGAATGCCCCGCCCCAAGCCCCGAACAGCCCGTCCCAAGCCCCGAACAGCCCGCTCCAAGTGCCGAACGGCGCGCCCCAAGCGCCGACCATGCCATCCCAAGTGCCGAACAGCGCGCCCCAGGTGCCGAACAGCCCGCTCCAAGTGCTGAACAGCCCGCTCCAAGTGCTGAACAGCCCGCTCCAAGTGCTGAACAGCACGCCCCAAGTGCCGAACGCCCCGCCCCAGGCGGCGGATGGCACGCCCCAGGCGGCGGAGGGCGCGTCCCAGGCGGCGGATGGCGCGTCCCAGGCGGCGGATGGCGCGCCTCAGGTGCCGAACAGCCCGCCCCAAGTGCCGAACAGCCCACTCCAAGTACCGAACAGCCCGCTCCAAGTTCCGAACGGCGCGCCCCAAGCGGCGGATGGCGCGTCCCAAGTGCCGAACAGCGCGCCCCAAGTGCCGAACAGCGCGCCCCAAGTGCCGACCATGCCATCCCAAGTGCCGAACAGCACGCCCCAAGCGCCGAACGCCCCGCCCCAAGCGGCGGATGGTGCGTCTCAGGCGGCGAACAGCGCGCTCCAGGCGGCGGATGGCGCGTCTCAAGTGTCGAGCAGACTGCGCCAGGCGGCGGAGGGCGGGGGCGGGGGGCGGCTGGGGGCGCTGCTGGCGGCGAGCGGGGCGGCGGCGCTGGCGACCGTGGTGAATCCGCGCGGTGTGCAAGTACTTGGATACGTGGCGAGGATGCTGGTTGACCCCTCCAACCGCTTCTCGGCGGAGTGGCTGTCGCCCACGCCGCGCAACATCGGCGACGCGCTGTTTTTCCTGTTCGCGCTGGTGCTTTTCGTGGCCCTGGCGCACGGCGAGCGCCGCCCCTGGTGGCTCGACAGCGCGCGCGTGGCGGTTTTCTTCTGGCTGGCCATCACTTCGGGCCGCTACATTGTGTGGTTTGGCCTGGTCGCCGCGCTTCCTCTGGCGAGCGTCTTGGCGGCGCGTCCAAGTACTTCGCCGGGCACGCCGCGCCGCGCGGTGAACGGGCTCGCCGCCGCGCTGATGTGGCTGCTGCTGGTGCCGTTGCTGCCGTGGTTCAAGCCTGCGCTGGGGCTGGGAGCGCCGCTGGGCGCGCTGCTTTCGGAGGAGACGCCCGTGCGCGCGGCGCGAGTGCTGGCCCAGATGAAACCGCGCCGCCTGTGGCACAACGCGCCCAGCGGCTCGTATCTGATCTGGGCCGCGCCCGGCGTCCGGGTGTGGATCGACACCCGCTTCGAGCTGTATCCGCCGCCGCAGTGGCGCGACTGCGCCCGCGCGCAGGCCGGAGACGCTGCGGTTCTCGACAAATACCGCTGCGAGGCCGCGCTGGTCGATCGCATGGCCGAGCCCGCGCTCGATGCTGCGCTGGGAAGGCGCGGTTGGAAGCAGTCGTATCGCGATGCGAGGTTCTCGATCTGGCAGCGCCCGCAGCCTGGGCAAGTTGTGAGGGAGATCAAACGATGATTGGCCGCTTGAACCGGCTGGACTTGACCCGGCCAGGCGGCGCGCTGGCCGCCGTGCTGCTGGCGCGCGTGGTGTGGGGCGCGTGGGCCGCTTTCATCTCGGGCTTGTTCCCGGACAGCGCGTTTGAAGCGTCGCTGCCGCTGCTGCCGCCGCAGCTTCTCAGCGGTTTGTGGTGGCACCGGGCCTTGATCTCGCCGTGGATGCGCTACGACTTCGAGTACTACGAGGAAATTGTGGTGCGCGGCTACCGCACAACCGACGGCACGGCCTCTTTCCACCCGCTGTACCCGCTGCTGGCGCGGCCTTTGTGGTGGATTACGGGCAACGCGCAGGCTTCCTTGCTGCTCGTCTCGACGCTGAGCGCGTGGGGCGCCACCCTGCTCATCGCCCGCTACGTCCGGCGCTTTGGCAGCGGCGAACAGAGCGCGCGCACGGCGAACGTGGCCGCCTGGTGCTTGCTGCTGAACCCGCTGGGCTGGGTTTTGCTGGCGCCCTACACCGAGAGCAGCTTCCTGCTGCTGTGCATCGGCGCGCTGTGGGCGATTCGCGAGCGCAAGTTCTGGGTGGCCGCGCTGCTGGCGGCGCTCGCGACTCTGGTGCGTCAGCAGGGCGTGCTGCTGCTGGCTCCGCTGGCGTGGGAGCTGTCGCGGCGCGGGCCGCAAGTACTTGCAGGCCGCGCCCGTGCCCGCGACTGGCTGTGCCTGGCGCTGGTTCCGCTGGCCTTCGCGAGCTACTCGCTGTATCGGGTGCGCATCGTGGGCGACAAGCTGGACACCGGGCGCGGCCTGGGCGCTTACCTGGCCTCGTGGATCGTGTCGCCCTCGACGCGGCTGGTGGTTCCGGGCTCGGGCCTGGCCCCGCCGTGGCGAGCCGTGCAGCAGAGCCTGTACCTGCTGCGTTTCATGCCCAACCCGTATCATGTTTTCCTGGACGCCGGGTTTGGCTGGGGCATGATCGCGATTCTCATGGTGGGCTGGAAGCGGCTGGACGCCAGCGAGAAGTGGCTGTGCGCGGGCGTGCTGGCTTCGGCGCTCTGCTTCTCGGCGCAGGCTTACATGAGCTTCCCGCGCCACCTGATGCTGGCGTTTCCGCTCTCCATCCTGGCCGCGCGCTGGGGCATCGAGCGCGGGCGGACGCGCCTCTTGCTCGAAGGCATGGCCATTGGCGGCCTGCTGCTGTGCGCCGCGTTCGTGCGCCACGGCTGGGTGCCGTGAAAGGGGCGCGCCGTGGCCTTGAGCCACGGCTGAAACGAGGCGCGGCTCAGGAGGCGGGGCGGGCGCGGGTCGAGGCCCAGTCGCGCAGGCGGGCGATGTCCTCGTCCATGGTGCGCGAGAGCGGCACCATGTGCGAGGCTGCGGCTTCGATGTCGCCCGTCTGGATGTCGCGCCCGGCCTCGAACGCCTCATACAGCGCGCTCAGCACCACCTGCTCGATCTCGGCCCCGCTGAAGCCCTCGGTATGCGCTGCAAGTACTTGCAGGTCGAAGTTCGAGGGCTCGCGCTGCCGTTTGGCGAGGTGGATGCGGAAGATTTCGGCGCGCTCGTGCGGGCCGGGCAGGTCCACGAAGAAGATTTCGTCCAGCCGCCCGCGCCGCAGCAGCTCAGGCGGCAGCAGCTCGACCGAGTTGGCCGTAGCGACGACGAAGACATCGGATTTCTTGTCCTGGAGCCAGCTCAGGAAGCCGCCCAGGATGCGCATCGTGGTGCCGCCGTCCTCGGCTCGCGTCGAGGAGAAGGCTTTTTCGAGCTCGTCGATCCACAGCACGCAGGGCGCGACGGCTTCGGCGGAGGCCAGAGCGCGCCTCAGATTGGCCTCGCTCTCGCCGACGTACTTGCCGAACACAGAGCCCACATCGAAGCGCAGGAGCGGCAGGTTCCAGGCTTGGCCGATGGCCTTGGCCGTGAGCGACTTGCCGCAGCCGGGCACGCCCAGCAGCAGCACGCCGCGAGGCGAAGGCAGGCCGTAGTCGCGCGCTTTTTCGGAGAAGGCGCCGCCGCGCGTCTTGAGCCAGCCCTTGAGCCGGTCGAGCCCGCCGATGCTCTCGAAGGACGAGGGCGCCTCGGTGAACTCCAGCGCGCGCGACTTGCGGATGATCTGCTTCTTCTCGGCCAGCACCACCGCCACCTCGATGCGCGCGCCGTCGGAGGCGACCAGCGACTTGGCGAAGGCGTTGGCCGCCTCGTCAGCCGTCAGCCCGCGCGCGGCCTGGATGACGCGCTCGCGGCTCAGCTCATCAAGCTCGGGCCGCGTGGGTTCGGGCAACGCCAGCAGCATCTCATCCAGAATCTCGGCCAGCTCACGCGGCGAGGGCAGGTCGTAATCGACGACGACGATGTCCTTGTCCAGAGCCGGAGGGATGGCAAGCAGGGGCGACAGGAAGATGAGCGTCGAGTAGGAACGCTTGAGCGCGAAGGCGAGGTCGCGCAGGCGGCGCACGATGAGCGGCTGCTCGAAGTAGGGCTCGAAGTCGCGCAGCACCCAGACGGCGCGCACGTTTTCGTCGCGCACTTTCTTGAGGATGAAGTTGAGGGCTTCGAGGGCCGCGCCGTGGCCATCGAGCGAGGCGCGGGCGTAGGGATCGTGGATCTTGCCGGGCGTGGGGAAGGGCTCGGTCGCGCTCCAGAAGTGGACGGGCTTCTGGCCGTTGACGATGCGGCGGATGGCGTCCTCGACGCGCGCCTCCTCGTAGGAGAGCAGGTACAGCATCGGGTAGCGCGCGCGGATCAGCACGTCGATCTCGCGGTCTTTTTCGGAGAGGTGCGGGTTCACGGCAGCGAGTTTAGGAGGAAGGCAGCCGGGCAAGTACTTGCGCGTACTTGTCACGGCTGCCCGTTCAATGCCTACTTCTTCACCGGCAGCTCGGCGGTCTTGGCGCGCCAGGCCGCGATGAGGCGGTCTTCGTAATCGTCTTCTTCCGGGCTGAGCTTGTTGTTTTGATCCAGCCAGTCGATGTTGCGCTTGGAGCCTTCGCGCCACGAGATCTTCTGGCCGTCGTAGTTAGTGTCGCGCTTGATCTTCTGGGTCGAGAAGATCGAGGGCCACTCGAAGATCTCGTGCGTGCTGCTCGCCATTCCCGGAGCAACTTGGCGCAGCGTGTCGGTCGGGATGTGGACGGGCTCGTAACGGGCGCCGATGACCTCGGCGACCTGCTCGTAGTAGGTGTTCCAGGTCATCCACTCGTCGCCAGTGATGTTGTAGGCCTGGCCCAGGCACTTCGGGTTCTGCATCACGCCGATGAAGCCGCGCGCGACATCATCGACGTGGCAGGCCGCCCACAGCCCGCTGCCGTCGCCCTGCACGATGAGCGGCTTGCCCGCGCGCATCCGCGTCACGAACGAGCCCGCCGCGCCAAACGCGCCAAACGAGCGCGTCAGGTTGCCGCCCTCGCCGTAGGAGTGCGACGGGCGCATGATCGTCACCGGCAGCTTGCCAGCCGCGTGCGCCGCCATCAAGAGCTTCTCGCACTCGATTTTATTCTTGCCGTAGCCGCCGATCGAGTGGAAGGGCTCGGTCTCGGTAGTGGGAATCTGCGTCACCGGGCCCGAGTACACGCACACCGTCGAGCAGTGGATGAACTGGCCGACCTTGCCGCTGAAGGCGCGCACAGCGCTCGCGGATTCGTCTGGGTGGAAGGCGACCATATCGACGGCGACATCGTAATGCTGGCCATCGAAGGCCTTTTCAAAAGCTGCGTAATCCTTGCGGTCGCCCTGGATTTCCTGGGCGCCCTCGGGCAGTCGGTTCGGCGACTTGCCGCGGTTGAAGAGCGTGACTTCGTGGCCGGCTTGCAAAAGCTGGCGAGCGATGGCGGTCGAGATGAGGCCGGTGCCGCCGATGAAGAGGACTTTCATGGCCTCTACTTTACAACCGCGCGACAGCAGGTGCGCGCGGCTGGGGACACAGGAGCAGCAAGTACTTGCCGCTTCTGCGTTCATCATCTTCCTTTACTCAGCCTCTTCGCTCTCAGTTGGAAGAGCGCCATAGGAAGCAAGAACATCTTCGCTCAACGAGGGGCAACTCCACACCGTAGCCGCTCGCGTGGCCAATCGTGCGGCTCGCTCTTCGATTCGCGTGGCGTTCCACGCTTCGAGATTTTCGAGCCCATTGTTCAGACGGAACGGGCTGTGGCCCAGCCCAACTTGCTCGCCGTCTATGGCCAAGTCGCGCTTTTCGAGGAAGGGGCGGTCGGAGAAGGACGAGTTGTAGCCCGTGAGCGTCAGGTTGCCCAGCGTGTGCACCAGCGTGCTCTGGAGGGCCTGCCATTGATCTCCCAGGTCGCGCTGCCACTCGGCGCGCAGGTTGGGCGTCTGGGGCAGGATGTGCTCGACCGTGACGTGAGGATCGGGCAGGTGGATTTTCTCGGGCCGCTCGTGGTTTTCCAGCTTGCGCAGCAGGTAGTTCACGGTGCGAGTGTGATACACGTCCTTGATCTTCAGCTCGCGCGTGAACTCGTCGTCGCGCGGGAAGCGGCGGTAGGAATCCGCCAGCAGCAGCGCGGACTGCACGCTCTCCAAGTACTTGCCGGGGCGCACGCGCCGGTGCAGCGCGGCGAAGGTTTTGTTGAGCGAGTTGGTCGGGATGCCGCACACCGAGCGCCGGAAGACGTAGCTCTCGACCAGGCGCAAGATCGCGATGAAGTCGGCCCGCTGCAGCCGCCCGGCGTCGTAGTCGTCCAGCGCGCGCAGCAGGAAGGGATACGCCACGTCCACATCCAGAGCGCTGATGTCGCGCAGGATACCGTGGATCTCCGCGTCCGCCTCGCGCCCCCAGAGCGCCAGGCGGACGTAGTGGCGCGCGTAGTGATGCAGGTCGGCCACCACTTCCTCAATGGAGCCGGTGTCGGTGCGCGAGGCGTAGTGCTTGAACTCCTGATACACGGCGCTAATCTTGGGGATGGCGCCGCTGCCCTTCTTCAGCGTCAGGTAGTCGCGCACGAATGAGTCGAACCAGGCCGGGTAATAGTCCACAGGCTGGCCGCTCTCGTGGTGCACGAACGCCTGCTCCATCGGCTGCCAGTGGCCCATGTAGAGCGAGTCCTGGCGCGATTTCTCCAGTCCCATCAGCACGAAGTTGCGGATCAGATCGGTCTGCGACAGCTTGAGCCCGGTCGAGTTCAGGCTCTCGAAGATGAGCTGCGGGTTGTCCACGCCCCACTCCAAAGCCACCTCGACGATCGTCAGCTTCTTCAGTCCGCGATATAAGGTATCGAAATCGACCTCGCCGCTTGCAATCTGGCCCGCGAAGAAGGCGTGGTTCTGAACCAGGCGCGGCGAGTCGGCCTCGCCCAGCGGCAGCCCATCCACGATGCGGATCAAGGTCGCGCGGTCTTTGTCGGTCAGCAGGAGCTTGTAGCGGTCGTCGCCCTTGCCGTGCCTGTTGAAGAGCGCCTCGTCTTGAATCTCATCCGCCAGCACACCGCAGCTCTGGCCGCGCGCCTCGGCGCTCGCCAGGGCGCTGCGCAAGGCCGAGAGCAAGAGCATCAGCGTGCTCAGGCGCTGCTGGCCGTCGATCACCAGCCGCCGAGGAGTGCCCGTCACCGTCTCCGCTCCCGCCCGATGCTTGATGAACACAATCGAGCCAACGAAGTGCGTGGGCGTGCTGTCGTCGCGAGCCACACGCACGATGTCCTGCCACAACTGCTTGCACTGCACCAGATCCCAACTATAAGCACGCTGGTAGAGCGGGATCTGGAACTGCTGCTTGACGTTGAGGAACTGAAGCAGATTGGCTTCAACGGCTTTCATGGAAGGCCTCCAAGGACTTGCGCGAGAGCTTAACCCAACAAAGCCCACGAACCAAAAAGCGGCAAGCACTTGCACTCAAGTACTTGCCGCTTCTCTTTCAACTCCAATTCTCTACGCCAGCTTGCCCGACAAATCGTACGCGCCCGCGCCCGTAATTCGAGCCTTGACCATGCTGCCCGGCGGATTGGCCTTGCGCTCGCGCGGGGTCATCTTGACCAGCACGTTGCCGTCGATCTCGGGCGCGTCGCGGTAGCTGCGCCCGACCATCGCGCCCGGCTCTTGAGATTCGAGCAGCACGTCCAGCGTGCGCCCGATGAAGCTGCGGTTCTTCGCCAGCGAGATTTTCTGCTGCAAGGTCTGCAAGATGTCGTAGCGTTCCTGCTTGACTTCTTCGGGCACCCGCGCGTCCAGGCCAAAGCTGAGGGCTTCCTTCTCGTCCGAGTACTTGAAGACGCCGACGCGGTCGAACTTCTGCTCGCGCACGAAGCGGCACAGAGCAGCAAACTGCTCGTCCGTCTCGCCGGGGAAGCCGACGATGAAGCTGGTGCGGATCGCGATCTGCGGGCACTTGTCGCGGAAGCGATCCAGCAAGCGCGCGTAAGACTCGGCGTGGCCGCCGCGCCTCATACGAGCCAGCACGGTCTTGTCCGCGTGCTGCAGCGGAATGTCGAGGTAGCGGGCCACGCGCGGCGCCGTCGTGATGGCCTCGATGAAGGCATCATCGACCTGCGAGGGGTAGGCATACAGGGCGCGAACCCAGTGCAGCTCCTCGATTCGGCTCAGCTCGGCAAGCAGCTCGCCCAGCGCCCAGCGGCGATACAAATCACTGCCGTAGTGTGTAGAATCCTGAGCCACCAGCACGACTTCTTTGGTGCCCGCTTGGGCCAAGCGCCGGGCTTCGGCGACGATGCTTTCGATGGGGCGCGAGCGGAACGGCCCGCGCAGCAGCGGGATGATGCAGAACGAGCAGGTGTGGTCGCAGCCCTCGGCGATCTTGATGTAGCTCGTCCAGGCGGGGGTGGCGCGCAGGCGCGGCGTGGCGTGGTCGTAGACGAAGGTGTGGCCTTCGCGCGGCGCGACGTGGACGCCTCCGCTCAGGCTCGAACCGCTCTTGAGGCTCGCGCTGCTCAGGCTGGCTCCCAACTGGCCCAGCGAGATCAGGCCGCTCGGCGGGCTTGAAGCGGCTGCGGGCGTGGAGCAAGTACTTGCGGCGCTCGCATCGGCGGCATCGGCCTCGAAGATGGTGTCGAGGGTCTCGACGATGCGCGTGAAGTCGGTGGTGCCCAGGATGGCGTCGACTTCGGGCACGCGCATCTGGATGAGCTGGGCGTCGCGCTGGGGCAGGCAGCCGGTGGCGACCAGAGCGCGGCAGCGGCCTTCGCGCTTGAGGCGGGCCATGTCGCCCAGCGCCCCCAGGCTCTCCTCGACAGCAGCCGAGAGGAAGCCGCAGGTGTTCACGATCACGGCGTCGGCCTGGCTCGCGTCGTCCGAAATTTGATAGCCCGCGCCCTGCAAAAGGCCCAGCATCACCTCGGAATCGACCAGGTTCTTGGTGCAGCCAAGCGACACCAGCCCAACGGTGCGCCCAACGGTGCGCGGAGCTGAGGGCAGGGCAGGCGAAGCGGCGGCAGCGGCGGGTCTGTCAAGAAGAAGATTCATCGGTGAGAAGTCGGCGGCGGCCTGGAAACGGCGGTTTGGAAGCGCAGATGGTTTATCATGCCTGCGCCTGCCCTGGCCTGAGCGCGCCCTGGACGAACGGAATCCGCAGCCGTGCCCGCGCTGCTCAAAGCCCGGCAACGCCTCAAGCGCAGGCGAACTCAAAGGTGCTGAACTCAAAGGTGCTGAACTCAAGGCCTTCGGTTAGCCTGAAACCGGCAGCGAGGCTACAGTACTTGCGCATGAGGATTCGATATTCGGAGGAGAGCGAGCGGCCCGAGCCCGAGCCGGGCGCGCCGTGGTGGGGGCGCATCGGGCTGCTGTGGCTGCTGCTGGTGCCGCTGTGCGTGGCCGCGCAGACCTTGCTCTCGCCGCTTGGCCCCAACGACTTCTGGTACCACGCCCGCGCAGGCCGCTTCATCGTCGAGCACGGCCTGGTGCCGCGCGCCAACCTCTTCAGCAGCAGCCCGCCGTGGGTTTCGCCCGCGACTCCGTTCCATTTCCAGTCGTGGATCGCCGAGGCCGCTTTCTTCCTGCTGCTGCGCTCGGGCGGCCTGGGCGCTGTGCTGTGGGCGCGCGCGGCCTGCTTCGCCGTGGCCTTCGCCCTGGTCGCAGCCGCCTCGTGGCAGCGGGCGCGCGCGGTTTCAAGCCTCTTGAGCCCTGATAATCCGCTGCGCTGGGACGGCGCGGCCAGGATCGCGGCGGGCGCGGGCTTGTGGGCGCTGGCGCTGAGCAACAACAACATGGACGCGCGCCCGCAGATGTTTTCGGTGCCGCTCTTCGCGCTGTGGAGCCTGCTGCTGTGGCGCTGGCGGCTGGTCGGCTCGCGGGCGCGCCGCCAGTACTTGCTCGCGCTGTGGGCTCTGCTCGCGCTGTGGGCCAACGTGCACGGAGCCTTCTTCACGGCTCTGCTGGTCACGGCGGCTTACGCGGCTGGAGCCACCCTCGACGCCCTGTGGCTCGACGCCCTGTGGCTCGACGCCCTGCGCCTGAAGGCAGCCGAGGCCCGAGCCGAGGCGCGCGAAGTGGCGCGCGATGGCTGGGTTTTGCTGGCGGGCAGCGTGGCGGCGGCTTGCCTGAACCCGCGCGGCGCCGCGATTTTCGCTTACGTGAAGCAGCTGGCAACGCTGCAGTCGAACCAGAAGTACATCGAAGAGTGGCAGGCGCCCGAGTTCTCGCTGGCCGAGTGGAACTCGATGCTCTTCTACCTCGCGCCGCTTGCGCTCGGGGCGCTGGTGCTGGCGGCGCGGCGACGGGCAAGGGCCGCAAGTACTTGCAGCCGGGCGTGGGCGGTGCTGGACGCGGTCTCGCTCGCCGAGTGGCTGGTGGCGGCTCTGCTGCTCGCGATGGCGCTGCGCGACAAACGCTCGATCCTGTGGTTCGCGCTCTGGTTCGCCCCGCTGTGGGCCTCACTCTGGACAGCCGCGCGCGCCGCAACTAGCTCAGCTGAAGCCGGCTCAAGGGTCGCCTCAACTGCTTCGAGCGAGCCCGCAAGCGAGCCGGGCGGCGTGCAGCCCGTTCAGATCGTGAACGGGCTGCTGGCTCTTGGGCTGTGCGGCTCGCTGGCGCTGTGCGCGCCGCGCCTGAAGGCGACCTACGCCTGGCCGCCCGCCTTCCGCGCTCGTTTTGCGCCCACGCCGCGCGGCGCTTTCCCGCTCGGATTTGCGGGCGATGCGCCGCTTGTGCTCGACCGCTCGACTCCCGTCGAGGCCGTCGCCTGGCTGCTGAAGCACCCGCCGCGCCGCCGCCTGTGGCACGACATGGTCTTCGGCTCCTACATTATGTGGGCCGCCAACGGGCGCATCACGCCCATGTCCGACCCGCGCATCGAGCTGTATCCCGATGCCTTCTGGGACGACTACGCCCGCCTCAGCGCAGGCCCCGCCGACGCCCCGCAAGTACTTGAGGCGCGCGGCTTCTCCGACGCCCTGCTCGAACGCAAGCTGCAAGCGCGCCTCATCCGCCGCCTGCTCGCCTCCAAACGGTGGACGATAGCCTTCGCCTCGCCGCCCGCCGTCCTGCTGCGCCTCCAAAAATCAGGACGCGCCAAAAAATAAACTTCTTTTCGCGATTGCACGAGTGGCAAGCTTCTTGTAACATCACAAGGCGTAGCGGCCCGCGAGCAGGGGAGAGGCTGAGGAGCGAGCAAGGGAGCGTGGACGAGTGATCGGACGCGCGGTCTTGACCGAGCCCAGGCTTTGGAAAGCGAGGCGAGTGTGGCGGAATGGGAGCGAGCCACGCGCCGACCTGCTGAAGGGGTGACAGCGAAAGCTCCCGGATTTCAAGAGAGGTGAGTTCAAGATGATCAAGCGTTTTGTGCAGGAAGAGGAAGGCCAGACCCTGGTGGAGTACGGTTTGCTGATTTCGTTGATCGCGTTGGTTGTCATCGCTGTCCTGACAGTGATGGGCCGCAGGATTTCGAACACGTTCAACGCTGCTGCCGGTCAGCTCAGCTCGACCACGTAAACAGCACGAGCGGAGCCTCTCCCGAGAAGCTCCGCTCGCCAGCAGCACACGCCGCCCGCGGACTCGTTCTTCGGGCGGCGTTGTGCTAAGTGCCTCACCCAGCACAAGCAGCCGTTTTCAACCTTTCCGAACTCTTCGAGCGTTGCAAGTACGTTGCAAGTACTTGGAGCGATCTGGAGGCGGGCTCTTGGGTTGACTTGGGTTGAGCTGAGCGAAGGCAAGTTCCAGAGGCGGTGCCCGAGAGGGCGATGCGGTGCCTCAAGCGGCTTTGCGTGCTCCCGAACCTCGGCTTCCGCTGGAAGCTGCGGCTTGCTCTTTTTGAAGCGCATTGCGCGCGAGGCCGTGTTAGAATCGCGGTAGCAAGAGCAGTTCGGGCCGGGCAGCAGCCGCGCGAGGGAGTACGAGCGCGAGGCGCAGGGAGGTGACGGAATGCAAAAGTGGAATCATTTTTGGTCTTCTATCGAAGGTCGGGCCGGGAGCCGCACCAGCACAGGGCAGCTGAGCGCAGCAGAGCTGAGCAGAGCTGAACTGAAGCTACGGCTGGGGTCGGGTTGGCGCAGGCTGTGGCGCGAGGAGGAGGGGCAGACGCTGGTCGAATACGGCCTGCTGATCGGCCTGCTGGCCCTGGTTGTCATTATTGCGGTGACTTTCTTCGGGCGGCGCATGAGCAACAACCTGTACGGCACCTCCAACAACGTGCTGCCCTTCAACAACTGAGCCCAAGCCGAGCCGCCGAAACGCGGCATGGCAGAACCGGCTCCCAGGCTCCAAGCGGAACGCGCATCTCCTGGATGCACGTTCCGCTTTTGCGTGTTAGGCTGCGCGGCGCGGTGCAAGTACTTGTAGGCAGAGGCAATTCGCCGCGCGCGACATCCGCCGCGAAAATGCGCTACTGCACCGGCGATTCTCGCGGCGAGCGATTCTCGCGCGGCCAAGTACTTTCTCACCTTCACTTCTTCCACAATGGATTCCCATTCCACGACTCGGCCCTTTGCGGCTAACGCTTCGGCTCCAGCTGGCGGTGCCCGGCCTGCCCGTTTGGGGGAGGCGGCGGGGAGGGCGCGCTGGGCGCTTGGGGCGGGCACGGCTCTGCTGGCGTGGCTGCTGTATGTGGCGTGCCTGTCTCCGACGGTGACTTACGGCGGCGACTGCGGCGAGCTGATCGCGGCTTCGTATCGGTTGGGCATCGGGCACCCGACGGGCTACCCGTTCTTCTGCGTGCTGGGGCGGCTGTGGGCCTCGATCATTCCCTTTGGCGAGGCCGGCTGGCGCTACAACCTGCTCTCGGCTACGCTGGGCGCGCTCAGCGTCGGGCTGGTGGCGGCGACCGCGCACCGGCTGCTGTGGAGCGAAGGGCACCCCAACAAGGCGCTGTGGGCGGCGGGCGGCGCGGCTCTGCTGCTGGCCGGATTTTATTACTACGGCTCGCAGAACGTGATCGCCGAGGTCTATTCGCTCAACGCCTTCTTCTTGGCTCTGCTGCTGTGGCACGCGGTTTCGTGGCTCGAATCGCGCGACTGGCGCCACTTCTACGCGCTCGCGCTCTCGTTCGGGCTTTCGCTGACGGCTCACCTGTCCGGCCTCTTCCTCGGCCCGGCCCTGCTGGGCATCGCGATCATCGCGCCGCGCGCCAGGTTCGCGCCCTTCTTGCCGTCTGGAGCGAAGCGGCTGGGGCTGGCGCTGGGGCTGTGCGCGGCGGGCTTCGCGCTGACGATGTACCTTCCGCTGCGCTCGCGGCTGTGGCCCGGCCCCAGCCCGACGGATTTGTCGCGCTACTGGCCTCTGGACTGGGGGCACCCGGCCAGCTTCGCGAACTGGAAGGCGCACGTCACCGGCCAGGCGTACAAGTCGCTGCTGATCGTGCCGCACCACGTCCACATTCTGGGCCGCACGCTGGCCGTGCCCGGCTTCGAGCAGCCGCTGAGCCTGTGGCCGCGCAAGGTCGCCAAGCTGCTGGAGCTGATGGCGCTCCAGCTGCTGGCCGGGGCGCCCTTCGTGCTCATCGGCCTCGTCGCGCCCTTTAAAGCCACGAGAACTCGCCTGAAAGCGGCTTCAAACGCCGCCTCAAGTACTTGGGGCGAGCCGCAGGGCGAAGCGGAGCGGCTGGCCTGGGTGCGGGCGTGGGTTGGGGGCTCGCTGCTGGTGGCGTGGGCGCTGAACGTGGGCATCGAGATCAACTACGACGTGAACGACATCGCGAACTTCTTCTTCCCGGCTTACCTCGCGCAGGCCATCTGGCTCGCGCTGGGGCTGGACGAGGCGGGCCGCTGGCTGGCCGCGCGCACCCGCAGCAGCAAGCCGCGCCTGCGCTGGCGGCTGCACACGCTGGCCCGCCTCTCGCTGCTGGCCGTGGTGGTGGTGCAGTGGATTTTCTTCTTCAGCTCGGGCAGCTACCGGGACGACACCGGCGCGCGCAAACGCGCCCTCGAACTGGCGCGCGACCTGGAAAACCTGGCCCGCACCAGCCACGCGCGCCCCGTGGCCTTCATCTTCTCTAACGATGCGCTGTGGGGATTTTGGTACGCCCAGTATGTGCTGGGCCGCGCCACGGGCACCCTGACACCGTGGGGCGCCCTGGCCAGCGCCGAGATGAGGGGAGCGCCCCAGGACAAACTGGTGGCTCAGGTCAAGCGCCGCACGCACGCCCCGGTCGTCGTGGCGCAGTGGGACGACGCCCTCGACCATCGCTTTCCGCTGCAGCTGCTGCCCGGAAGCACCACCTTGTGCCTGGCCACCGATCGCGCTCTGCCCGTGCCCGCTGCCTTTGCCTCGCCACCCTTCGCCTCAGCGCCCTTCGCCTCGTCGCCTGCGAGCGTGGCCTCGGGTCAAGCTCCGGCTCAGCTCACGGTGGGGCACGCCATTTACGCGGCTCGTTTCAGGCGCACCGGGCTGACGCGCGTGCCGTGGCAGAGCACGCAGAACGCCTTTGGCGAGACGCTGCTCACGATGGACGCGCGGGCTCGGCGGGACGCGCGGCGCGAGGGCGTCCCGGCCCTCAAGCGCAGCGACATGGCGGCTCTGGACGTGGAGTTCGCGCGCCCGGCGTGGCCCGCGCTGCAGGCGTCGGCTGCCGAAGGCGCGGCTCACATCGGCTGGCTGCAAGTACTTGTGGCGAGCCTCGAAGCCTTCAAGGGCGCGCCGCCCAGCCACGCGCTCAAGCAGTTCGAGCCGTCCGAGAACCTGCCCTTCGTGCACACCACCTCGCCTCAGATCGCGGCCTGGACCCAGAGCCGCCGCCTCATCGTGCCGCTTCGTAGCCAGCCCGCAGCGCGCCTGCGAGCCAGCTTCGCCCTGCAAATCGAACCCGACTCAACCGATGGCCTGTTCCAGGTCTGGGCCCGCCTGGTGCGCGACAAGAACGACGACGCCACGCCGTGGCAGCGCGTGGATTTAATCCAGGTCACCCACCGCTGAAGCGCGGCTCAAGTACTTGCTCGGCCGGCGCGCAGAGTCAGCGGCACGGTCACGTTTGAACGGCGTCACAACCGGAAACACCCGTTTCAGGTCAGGCCAAGATGGCTGCAAGTACAATTAATCTCAGCTGTTGTAGAGATCAGTAGGAGTGCGACTATGATTGAGCTGGAAATCTGGGCGAGGGAATGGCCCATGGCGACCAGGCTCGCACGGATATGGGTGCCGCCAGAGATTCCCAGAGAGAATATCTTTGTGGGGTTCGATGAACTCGGGTATCTGAGCCGGGATCCCAGAGACTATTTTGCATTTCAAGTGAACTTCGGCCATGACACCTGGTTCAGCTACCATGAACGGTGGGAGAGGTATTGCCTTCGGAGCGTGGAGCCCACAGATGAACCAAACCCTATCGGATTTTTCGCTCCGATGGGGTGTCTTAGCTTTGATGAGGATTGGACAGGTATTTTTAGCGCAGACATGGGGAGCAGCCCTGACGCTCCAAAAGCTACAGAAAAAAGAAGGCAATTCACCGCGAGGTGGCTCCCTTTCTTCCGACGTGGCTGCTGGTTGTCGGGTTGTGACATCGAATGCACAGCCCAAGAAAGATTAAAGTGGATACAAGGCTTTACCAGCGAAGAAATCGAGGCGTGGAACCTTAAGCTTTAGGGCATACAAATGCCAGCGCGAGATCTCTCCAAGGTTCCGGTAGATCCTCAGAGAGGAAACCACAAATCGGCTTGGTTTTGCGCCTGTGGTTAGGGCGGTAGGTGCTGCCGCTGCTCGTCGTCTGGGACCCGCTTGATTCCGTGACAAGACGATCTGCAAGTACTTGAGGCGCTTGCGACGGAACCCCGCGCGGCTAAACTGCGTTCGGCTCTGCAGAAGTTGTTAATTCTACCTTCGAGGTAGACTACGAGTACTTGCAGAGGCTCCAGGAGGCGGCAGCGGATTATGAAGATGACCAACGAGCAGGTGCTCCGTTACGGGCGGCACCTGATTATGCCCGAAGTCGGAGTCCAGGGGCAGGAGAAGCTGATCGCGTCCAAGATTCTCCTCGTGGGCGCGGGCGGGCTGGGCTCGCCCTCGGCGATGTATCTGGCGGCGGCGGGCGTGGGTGAGCTGACAATCATCGACCCGGACGTGGTGGATTTGTCCAACCTGCAGCGCCAGATCATCCACGCGACTTCGGGCGTCGGGGTGCCCAAGGCCGAGTCGGCTAAGGCCAGGATCAAGGAGATCAACCCCAACGTCAAGGTCAACGCGCTGGTGGATTCGCTGACCAACGACAACGTGGAGGAGCTTGTCAAGAGCCACGATCTGGTAGTCGATGGCACGGACAACTTCGAGACGCGCTACATGGTGAACGACGCCTGCATCTTCCACGGCAAGAAGAACGTGTATGGCTCGATCTTCCGCTTCGACGGCCAGGCCACGGTCTTCTGCGCCCAGGACGAGGGCGGGCCGTGCTACCGCTGCCTGTATCCCGAGCCGCCCCCGCCGGGCATGGTGCCTTCGTGCGCCGAGGGCGGCGTGCTGGGCGTGCTGCCCGGCATCGTCGGCGTCATCCAGGCGACCGAAGCCATCAAGCTCCTGATGGGCAAGGGCAAGCCGCTCATCGGGCGCCTGGCTTTGTATGACGCGCTCGAAATGAAGATGCGCGAGCTCAAGATTCGTAAGGACCCGGACTGCCCGGTGTGCTCAGCTAAGCCCAGCATCACGACGCTGCAGGACTACAAGTACTTCTGCGGCATCTCCGAAGAAGACGCCAACCCCGGCGGCCAGGCGCTGCAGCAGATCAGCGCGAAGAAGCTCAAGGAGCTGCAGGACGGCGGCGAGAAGGTGACGCTGCTGGACGTGCGCACGCCCGAGGAGTGGCAGATCACGCACCTCGAAGGCGCCAAGCACATCCCGCTCGACGACATTGTGAGCCGCGTCAACGAGCTGGATTCGAGCGAGAACACTGTTGTCTATTGCCACCACGGAATGCGCTCGGCGCGCGCCATCGGCTTCCTGAAGAAGATGGGCTTCTCCAAGCTGACCAACCTGGCCGGCGGCATCGACGCCTACGCCGCGAGCGTGGACCCGAGCCTGCCGAGGTATTGAAGCGTCTGCAAGTACTTGCAGACGCAAAAGCCGCAGCGAATTCAATTCGCTGCGGCTTTGTGCTTCCTCCAGAGGTGCTTGGGCAGCGCTTACGCTACCTGAGGACTGACACAGACGTGGTCAGGGGAGCAGGTGTAGTAGTATCTGTGGCTCCTGAAGTACTCGGCCATGCCCCCCGTCATGTAGTGAACGTTCGGGTCCGGGTTGGTGTCGGGGACGCACTCGACCCACCACGAATCGTACTGGCAGCATCCCGTTCCGATAACCGCTCCGTCCCACCCTCTGTAGGTCACACCGTGGCACGTATTGAAGGGAGACTCCATATCGTCAGGATTCCCGGTGTACTTGAAATGCGTCCCCTCCGGGCAGTTCTCGACGGTTCCGATGACGTTGGGGCAAGCGCCTTCGTAGTCGGTGGCCAAAGCGGTTCGGACGCACAGCACTCCGAACAGCAGGGCGAGCAGCGGCAGCGAGGTCAGCAGGCCGAGGTTGAGCTTGCGAATCATGGTCACGCTCCTTTGGTGGATTCGGCGTCCGCGTCCTTGTTGAAGGGGACGCGGGGTTGCAGGAAGTCGTAGGGCGGCACGATCTCGGTCGTCACCGCGTCCAGGTTCTGTCGGCCCGGCTTGGGAGACTTGCCGGTGTAGTAGATCTTGGCGATGCGCCCACTGGCATACAGGCGAATCGTGTAGCGCCCGCTGTTCACTGAGGTAGCTACGCCGAAATCGCGGGTCTCAGCGAAGCGCTCCGCGGCCCGCTTCGGGCCATATTTTTGCCCCTGCTTTTCCATGCTGTCCCAGAGCTTGGCGTTCTCAGGCGACTTGCGAATCCACGCCTGAACACCAGGATCGTTGCGCGTCATCCCCTTGGCTGCCGCACTCCACGCGAAAGGTGGCGTAGCGCGCCCGTCGAAGTCCCGGTTGTCAAAGCCCGCTTCCATTTCGTTCTTGGGAAGCGCATCGACTACCGCTCGTTGAGCCGCCATGTCGGTGGGCCCGGCGTCGAGCATCTTCTGGATGAGCGCCTTGTGCCCCAGCGCCCAGGGCCGGAACTTGTCGCGGAACCGCTTGGCCTTATCGGTGGCGGCTTGCACAAGAGCCGCATCCACTTCCTTCTGCGCCTGCGAGGGCTCGACCACGCCGTCGGGATGCACGTAGGTGCCCTCGGCCCAGGCCCTGTTGGCGTCTGCGCTCCTCAGATAGAAGAGCCCAACCGCCACCACGCACAACAGCGCGCCCAGAGCTGCAAGCCACCGTCGCTCGCCCGCCTTGAGTCTGCTCATCTTCGCACCTCCTGGTTACAAGGAACTACCGGAAGAAGTTGGCTGAAGGTAAGCCGCCTTCCAGCCGAGAAACAATGTGGCCGCCGCGAACAAGCGTAGCAGTGACCTGATTGCCCGGAGCGAGCCGCTTGATCGTGCCGGCGTCCACGTCCGCCAGGACGGAGACGAGCCGAGTGGGGAAGCGCGTCTGCTTGAGCACCGCCACATCGCCTTCGGCCTTGGACGCAACGATCAGCACGTGCAAGCTGTGGCTCGCGCCCGAGCGAACCCATTCCGACAGAGGAAGGCCGCAGCCGCAGTCGCCAGGCGGAACCGCAAGCAGCAGAGTGTCGGGGTGACGGGCCCATTGGAAACCAGAAATCGGCGGCGGTGTCGAAGCGCGCGCCTTGCGGTAGAAAGCTGCGGCCAGAACCGCAGCGAGCAGTAAGAGGCAGACCAGCATAATAGGGCTGTCTGCCGCGCGCACGAGCCTACTTTTGCTCATGTCGTCACCTGCTTGGGAAGAAGTAGCCCTATTATTACACGAGCTGTTTTTTTTACAAGGCCCGCCAGTCGGAATTTTCAAAGGGGCCAAGAAGCGGGCCGAGGACGCTCAAGTACTTGGGGCGAGCGGCCTTCCTGAACCGCAGGCCAACGGACGAGCCTGCGCGCTGTTGAGTCCGTGGACAGGCACGGCCCGCGAACAGACATGGCGCCGCCTTTGTAAAATTGAGGTGACTCTGTGGAGGATTCGATGCGAACCAACTATTTGCGGCGCCCCGCGCGCCTTGCCTTGCGTTTTGGAGTGGCGGCTCTGGCCCTGGGCGCGCCGCTGGCTGTGCCCGGCTCGCCGCTGATGAGGGCGGCTCAGGCGCAGGCGGCTCCGGTCATCGGCGTGGTGGACGGCGAGAAGATCAACAACAACTTCCCCAAGCTCAAGGCCGCGCTCGATGCCATCGAGAAGCGCAAGCAGACGCTGCGCGCCCAGCTCGATGGCCGCGTCTTCCTGGCCGAGGCCGACACCAAGGCCTTCGACGCCCTCATCCTCAAGCCCAACCGCACCGCTGACGACGAAGCCCAGCTCGCGGCGCTGGCCCAGAAGGGCAACGCGCGGCGCGACGAATACAACGCCCTGGTCGCCAAAGCCACCAAGAGCGCGGACGACACCGCCCGCATCAAGGCCATCGAGGACGAGTCGCAAAAGACCGCGCCCACGCTGCAGAGCGTGATCGACACCGTCGACCAGACCGTCGTCAAGCAGGAGCAGGACACCGAAGACCAGTTCCGCGCCCAGATCGTGCAGGCCGTCGAGCAGGTCGCCAACAAGCGCAAGCTCGTCGTCGTCGTGGGCAAGCAGGCCGTCGCCTGGAGCTCGGCCACCGTCGAAATCACCGACGACGTGGTCGCCATCCTCAACAAAGCGTGAGCCCAACCCAGGGCAAGCCCAAGTGGAGCTGAAGCTCGTTCGAACCGAGCACAAGGGAAGTACTTGACGATGAAGAATTCTTGGACACGCTTAACATCGGTAACACCAGGCCGCTTGCTGCGCTGCGCGATGCTGGCCGGGGCCCTGGCTCTGACCCTGGCTCCGGCGCGGGCTCAGGCTCCGGCGCCGGCGCCGGGCATCGGGATTGTCGACGAGGACAAGCTGGCCAGCAGCTACACACGCTACCGCGAGGCCCTGGTTCGGCTCGACAAGCAGGCGCAGGAGATGGACACCAGGCTGCAGGCGCGCGAGCTGCTGGACGCCGACTCAGCCGCGCGCTTCGACGCCCTGGTGCTCAAGGAGACGCGCAACGGAGCTGAGGACGCCGAGCTGAGCGCCCTGGAGAAGAAGGGCAACGGCCTGCGCGCCGAGCAGATGGGCCTGAACGGAAAAGTAGACCGCTCCGAGGCCGACAACAAGCGGCTGGAGGCGCTCAACGGCGCTTCGCAGCTCAGCTCGGGCGCGGTGCAGGCGCTCTCGGACAAGCTGTTCGAGAGCTACAAGGCGCGCCAGACCAAGATCGACGACGAGAACACCGACCGCGCCAACAAGGTCATCCAGCAGGTCGCCGCCGACAAGAAGCTCTCGCTGGTGTGGCGCAAGCGGGCCGTCATCTGGAACGCCGCCGCGCTCGACATCACCGACGAGGTGCTCACGCGCCTGAACAAGTAACCGCCCGCAACCGCCTGATAGCCGCCCGAGCCGAGCCGAGCCGAGCCGAGCCGAGCCAATTCGCGTTTTGCCCGGCTCCACGAGCCCTGCGGTTCCACGAGCCCAGCGGCTCCACGAGCCCAGCGGCTCCACGAGCCCTGCGCAAGCGCCTGCAAGTACTTGCGGCGCTGCAACAGCTTCGGCCACGGCGCGGCCTTGAGCGCCGTGGCCGCGCCACCTTTGCCATGAGCCGCGCCTCCGACCGCTTCCTCTGCTCCTTGAGCTCGCCCTGCGCCGCGCTCAAGGCGGCAGCGGGCACGGCTGCCTTGCTTGCCTTGCTGGGCGGCTGCGCGCCTTCAACGCTCTCAACGCCCGGTTCCGCGCCGGTTTCCCAACATTCCGCAGTTGGTGAGGCGAGCGGAGCCAAAGGCTCCAAAGGCTCCAATTCGAGCAGCTGGCTGGCTCAGGCGTGGCAGAGCTGGCAGCGAGCTCAGGCGAGCCCGCCGCGTTTGCTTTCGCCCGCGCCGCGCCTGGCGTTGCGGGCTCCCGCGCCGCTGCAGCCTTCGCTGCTCGAACGCCTGGCCCTGGCGCCTCAGCTCAGCGCGAACGGCGGCCTGAACGATTTCACCGAGCCGGGGCTCAGCGGGTTCGCGCCTGCTCCCAGGCTCGCGCTCGCGGATGAAGCGAGTGCAAAGTCGAGCGGCGCGCCGTTCGCGGATGGGGGCGGGCTGTGGGGCCGGGCGCTGCGGCAGGTCGAGGCTGGCGGCGAGGCTCTGCGCTGGAGCGGGCCGGGCCAGGGAGCCGTCACAAGTACTTGGGGGGCGCTGCAGCAGGGCGCGCGCGAGCGCCAGTCGCAGGCTCTGCGGCAGATGCTGCTGCACGTGGCGCAGCAGCGCGGCGCAGCGCGCACCGACCAGGAAGGGCTGCTGCGCGCGGACCTGAACGACGACCTGGAGCGCGTCGGGCGCCTGGATTTGGATGCTCTGGTTCCCGCGCGGCCCTCGGACCAGAGCCTGGCGCGGCTTGCCAACCTGCGCTTGAAGCTACTCCCGACGCTGGCCGTCGCGCCCTCGGTTCAGCGGCAAGCCGAAGCGGAGAGAAGGCGCATCGAGACGGAAATCCGCGCCCTGCTGCGCGAGCAGGAGCTTGCCCGAGCCGCCCTGCTCATCAAGCTGCGCCACGAAGTGCCCGCCCGCCTCGAATCGCAGCGCGGCCAGGAGATCGAGCGCGTGCTGGAGCAGGTGAGCCAGTCCGACGCCCGCTCCATCGCCGCTCTGCTGCAAGAGCAGCAGCGCCGCGTGCAGGCCGACTTCGCCGCTCCTGCTCGCCTCAGCATCGCGGGCGCGCCTGCCGCCACGCCTGCCGCCACGTCCGGCGCGCGGCCACGCTCGCAAATCGGCCTTGCCAGGAACCAACTCCGAACCTTCGCGGCTTCCTCTGCGTCTTGGCCGCCCATCGCGCCGCCCGCTCTGCCGGGCCTGAGCTCAAGGCATGGCCTTGAGCCTTCGCCTGCGATTTTGCCTGCGGCCAGCAGACGTGACGAGGCTGCTTCGGGCGCGGCGCGCTTGCCAAGCGGGGCGCAGCAGGAACGCTGGCAGGAGCTGCTGCGCAAGCGTTCGCGAGCCTGGCGCGTTCCGGTGCGCTGAGGACGAGGCGAGGCCAGCCTAAGGCAGCTTCAAGTACTTGAGGCGCTGCGTGGGCCCTGTTCCGCGAGTGCGCAAGAGCTGCAAGTACTTGCCGGGCCGGGGCGGTTTGGCCTTGCGCTGTGGGCGCGCGCTGTGGGCGCGGCATTGGTTTGCTAAGATAGTGCCGTTTACGAGGTGCCTCAGCTCAGCCTCGGGCAGAGCCGCAGCGCAAGGGCGCGGCGGTGCCGCAGCGCAAGGACGCGCCTTCGCCTGGCCGAGCGCGGCAGGCTCCGCATCCCGCCTTGAGTTGAGCTTGCCTGGTTCAAGCGGCCTCGTGGTGCCGCGCGTTCTGTTTGCGAGGCGCGACCGTCAGCGCCAAGGAATTCGTCTCATGGCCACTTCACCCTCTTCATCGCCCAACGGCCACAACAGCAACGGCACTTCTCCTAACGGCGCTTCGGCCAACGGTGCTTCGGCCCTGGCCGCGCCCAACGGCCCGCTGACTTCGAGCACCGGCAGCGCCTCGAAGCAGGCTGTGCGCGGCGGGCGCTCTTCGCGGCGGCAGGCGGGCACGGCTCCAGGGGTTAAGAGCGAAGGCCTGGCGCGCTCGTGGACCGTGGGCGAGATCGCGCGCCTGCTGGGAGCCGAGCTGGTCGGCGACGCGCAGACTTTGATCACCGGCGTGGCTGGCCTGGACTCGACCGGGCCGGGCATGATCTCCTTCATCGACAACGAGCGCCTGCTGGAGGCGGCCCTGGACTCCTCGGCTTCGGCCATCATCGCTCCCTCGCGTCTGGCGCTGCAGGTCGGCGAGCAGATCGAGCACAGCGCAAGCTCAGGCAGCGCAAGCTCAGGCAGCGCAAGCTCAGGCAGCGCAAGCGCCGATGGCATCAGCCGCCGCGAGCGCCTGGCCAAGCCGATTCTACTAACGGGCAATCCGCGCCTGGCTTTCGCCAAAGTGATGGAGCATTTGTCGCCGCTGTCGCTGCCCGAGCGCGGCGTGCACCCCTCGGCCATCATCGAGCCCACGGCTCACATCGGCGAGGGCGCGACGATCCGCGAGTTCTGCTACATCGGGCACCACGCGCACATCGGCGACGGCGCGGTTTTATACCCGCACGTCGTGGTGGGCGACGGCGCTCAGATCGGCGAGGCGTCGATATTTTACGCTTCGGTCGTGATCCAGCACCACGTGCACATCGGGCGGCGCGTGCGCGTGCACTCGGGCAGCGTGATCGGCAGCGACGGCTTCGGCTACGTCATGGACGGCGACAAGCACATCAAGATGCCCCAGGTCGGCACCGTCATCGTCGAGGACGACGTCGAGATCGGCTCCAACGTCTGCATCGACCGGGCCACGATGGGAGCCACGCGCATCGGCAGCGGCACCAAAATCGACAATCTGGTGCAGATCGCGCACAACGTGCAGGTGGGCCGCAACTGCATCTTGTGCGGCCAGGTCGGGCTCAGCGGCAGCGTTATCGTCGAGGACAACGTGGTCATGGCCGGGCAAGCCGGCTTAGCTGACCATGTCAAGGTCGGGCGCGGCGCCATCGTGGTGGCTCAGGCGGGCGTCATGTCCGATGTCGAGGCCAACTCAGCCGTTATGGGCACCCCGGCCATGATCCAGCGCGACTTCCTCAAGCGCGAGGTCGCCGCCCGCAAGCTGCCCGAGTCCATGCGGGCCATGCGCAAGATGGAGCGCGACATCCAGGAGCTGCAGGCCCAAATCACCGAGCTGACGCGCGCACGCCACAGCCAAAGCTGAGGCCATCTCAACCCGAAGCGGCAAGTATAGCCATCATTGTGTGAGAGGCTACACTTGTGGTTATGGGAGCTCCTTACAGTCAAGACCTTCGACAGCGTGCTGTGGCCGCCTTGGATGGTGGGATGAGCAAGATGGCGGTTCACAAGGTGTTGGGCATCAGCCGCAGCACGCTGGACGATTGGCTGGGGCTGCGTGCGGCCACAGGCTCGGTTGCGCCAGCTGTTTACAAGCGCGGCCCGCAGCCGCAGCTGAAGGTGGCTCAGGAGGAGGTGGCCTGTGCGCTGCTCCAGTTTGTGCAGGAGCAACCGGATCGCACTCTGCAGGAGATGGCCCAGGCCTGGCAGCAGGCGGGCGGGGTCAAGGTGAGTTCCACCACCTTCTCCACCGCGCTGCGTCGCCTGGGCCAGACGCGTAAAAAAAGAGCTTGCTCTTCATCGAGCGGCGTCCCCAGCAGCGAGCGGATTGGCTCCAGGAGGTCGAGCGTTGGGCGCCCGAGCAACGGGTCTTCATCGACGAAGCCGGAGCCCAAGACACCTTGAGCCGCCTCTATGGCTGGAGCCCGCGCGGTGTGCGTTGCTTGGGCGAGCGGCGCGGGCACGCCCAGAAGCGCATCTCGATGGTCGCCGCCTTGTGCCGGGGCCAGGTCATAGCCCCCTTCACCTTCGGCGGCTCGTGCGATGCCCAACTGTTCGAGTGGTGGTTCGAGAACCGCTTGCTTCCACTCCTGGAGCCTGGACAAGTCATCATCCTGGACAACGCCACCTTCCACCGCAAGAAAAAGCTGCGCCTGTTGCTGGAAAGCGGTGGCTGCACGCTGCTGCCTTTGCCCGTCTACTCACCCGACTTCAACCCAATCGAGCACCTCTGGAACACAATCAAACACCACATCCGCTACAACACCAACCACTCACTCCCCCTCTGGGACAAAGTGGATGCCGCCTTCTGTAGCCTCTAACTCTTGCACAGCTATACTTGAGCGCAAGTACTTGCCGCTTTGTGCCTTGACACCTCTCGCGGCGCGGCGCCCGCCTGTGAGCTGAGCAGGGCGGTTCAGGCTCAGCGCCCCTGGCTGGTCTGGCTGATCTGGCTGATGCCGCGCCGTCATCGGGTAGATTATAGACATGAAAGCCGACATTCCAGCTAATGAAGCCGCGCGCCTGCAGGATCTTCACCGCTACAACATCCTGGACACCGCGCCTGAAGAGGCTTACAACGACCTGGTGTACCTGGCCTCGCACATCTGCGGCACGCCGACAGCCCTGGTGACGCTCGTGGACCGCGATCGCCAGTAGTTCAAGGCGAAGCTGGGCATAGGCGTGCCCGAGACGCCGCGCGACGACGCCTTCTGCGCGCACGCGATTTTGCAGCCCGATTCGCTGCTCGTGGTGCCCGATGCCACCGAGGACGCCCGCTTTTGGGACAATCCTCTGGTCACGGGCGGCCCCAGCATCCGCTTCTACGCGGGCGCTCCTCTGGTCACGCAAGAACACACGGCCCTGGGCACCATCTGCGTCATCGACAGCAAGCCGCACGAGCTGAGCCCAGAGCAGGCGAAGGCGCTTGAGGCCCTGGCGCGCCAGGTCATGACCCAGCTGCAGCTGCGGCTCAGCAGCCATGAGCTGCAGCAGGCCAACCACGAGCTAACCATGCTGGCCTGCACCGACGCCCTGACCAAAGTGCACAACCGGGGCTCCTTCGACGGGCAGCTCGCGGGCGAGATCGCGCGGGCGCGCCGCTACGGGCTCCCGCTGTCGCTGGCTCTGCTGGACGTGGATCACTTCAAGCAATTCAACGACGCCCACGGCCACCCCTGCGGCGACGATGTGCTCAAGGCAGTGGCTCACCTTCTCAAGAGCCACTGCCGCATCTGCGACATCGTGGCCCGCTACGGCGGCGAGGAGTTCGTGGTCATCCTGCCCAGCACGCCCCTGAGCGGCGCGATGATCATCGCCGAGCGCCTTCGCCTCAGCTTGCAAGACGCGAACTGGCCGCTGCGAGCCATCACCGCCAGCTTCGGCGTCTGCGAACTCACGCCGGAGATGAAGACCAACAAGCAGCTGATCGCCGAGGCAGATCGCGCGCTCTACCAGGCCAAGCGCCAGGGCCGCAACCGCGTCGCCTCAAGCTGAGGCCACCTCAACCAGCAGCGGCAACTACTTGAGCACAAGTACTTGCCGCTGCTGCCTCGGGCTCAGCATCTCCTTCTCTTCCGGCTGGATGGAACAGATGACGCTGAACAAGGCGCTGCAGCCGCCGCCAGAGCGATGCAGCCCAGGAACGAGCGCGGCTTGTGGGCAGTCGGGTTCAGCACCTTGTTAGATTGCCGTTGTGCGTTTGAGTCGTTTCATTTCTCGAAGAAAGGCACTCGCTCAAAGTAATACGATGTGCTGGCAATCACAGGGCCCAGGCACAAAATCAACATATTGATGCCAAGTAACAGCAGGCCGGAATAAGACAGTCCTCGGATCGTGCGACCTCGCTTGTTAAGCGAGCCGCAAATTTCCTGGTGCAGAGCGAAAACGAAAAGAGAAATGACGGCAACCAAAAGAAATGAGCTGATAGAAGAAGATATGATGTCGCTGATGATTATGTCTTGTCTTGTCACGGCATGATCGCCTGCTGTTGATGTATTGTGTTTCTCTGAGTAACTTATAGACATCCAGACAAAAAGTAGAAAGCTGATGAACACAGACAAGCAAACGCTTAAAATTGTCCAAAGCCAAAACTGCACTTTCTCTTTCGTGCTCATATTTCAAATGGCAAAGCACTGCATGGATTTTGTCGAGCTGCGCGCGGTGTAGTTGGTGCTTGGAAATCGCGGCATCGGATTGTGCTGCGAATGCCACGGTGCGCGTAGAAAGCGGCGCCACAAGTACTTGTGGCGCCGCCTCCGCGACTATTTTTACTGCGCGCTGCCGGGTCGCCGCGTGGCGGCCCGCGAGTCGGGGCGCTGCTTCTCGGCCTGGGCGACCAGGGTGAGGCGCTCGGACTGGGCTTTCTGCTCGGGCGTCAGGTTGGGGCGTCGCCCGCGCTGGATAGCCGGGGGGCGCACGCCGCTCTGGATGAGGGCGTTGTGCCACGAGCCGAAGTTTTCCTTGCGCCGCGCGGCCCGGTAGATGCCTGGGCAGTGCTCCTCGACGTAAGCCCAGCCCAGGGGCTCACTGGCCAGCGCCATCTCCTCGATGGTGCGCCGGATGCGCTCCTTGGTCCAGACGCGGGTCTCGCGCATCGTCTCGTGATCGAGCCCCGCGGCCTGGATCGCCCGTCGCCACGAGCCGAAGTAGCGGTGGGCGCAGGCGGCCAGGTACAGGTTGCGGTGCTTGATCTTGAACATCGGGTTCAAGAGGTCGTGCCCTTCCTTCTGGAAGGCGCGGATCTGCTCCAATATTTCCTCGCGGCTCCACTTCTGCTTGATGCGCTTGATGTCGTCGTAGTCCAGCCCAGCCGCTTCGATGGCGTCACGCCAGTTGCCAAAGTGCGAGCGCGAGCGCGCCGAAGAAAACAGCGCCGAGTGCGTCCTCTGAATCGAAGTCGGCGACAAATCCACGCCCTGATCCGCCAACTCGCGAATCGTTTCCACTAACTTGTCTCGCGTCCAAACTTTGCCTGGCATGATCCTCTCCTTTGCCGCGCGCATCCCGCTCCACTTACGCCCGGTGAGTAGCCAGGAGTATGAAGCCTGCGCATCTTCCGCGCCACCAACGCTCGCCCTCAAGTACTTGCGAGAGCTTGCTCGGGCTCAGCCTTCGACCGGCTAAGCGATGCCCCGAGCGGTGCGCCAAGCGATGCTGTGGGCGCGGTCTCTGCTCCTCTCTTGCTGCCCCGACTGCCAAAGCTGCCACGGCGTGCTACGCGCTCATTCTATCTGCTTTCATGCGTCTGTTGGCGCTTTTTCGTGAGATTGTTAAAAATTTCCTGAATATCTGCAAATCGGCGCGCACACGCCCGCCGCCGCTTCAGTGAGCGGCGGCGGGCGTGGCGGCAGCCGTGAGAATGGCTGTTGAAGGCGGATTTAATCGGCGACGGGCTCGATGAGGCCGTAGCCGCCCGAGTGGCGGCGGTAGACGACCGAGACCTCGTGCGTGGCGGCGTCGCGGAAGACGAAGAAGCCGTGCCCGAGCAGGTCCATCTGCAGCGAGGCCTCCTCGGGAGACATCGGCTTGAGCGCGAACTTCTTCACGCGCACCACGCTTTCGTCGTCGCCCAGCGCCTCGCCCGCGCCATCGAGCGCGCCCGCTCCGTTGGGCTGAGCTAAGCTCGCCGCGCCGTCCTGGGTGCCGTTGGCGCTCAGGCGGGTGGCCGCAGCGAGCTCAAGGCCGGGCGAGGAGCGCGGGTGCAGCACGGTTCCGGCGGCGTCGTCGCGGTTGTTGTGGCGGCGCTGGGCGGACTGGGCCTTCTTCTTGAAGCTCGAAAGCTGGCGTTCGAGCTTGGCCACGGCGATGTCGAAGGCCGCGCGCAGGTTGTCGCCGCGCTCCTCGGCCCGCGAAATCAGGCCAGCCGAAACCAGCGTGATCTCGGCGCTGAAGCGGCCCCGCTCGCCGTTGAGCCGCACGTTGGCGCTCTGAGCGTTGTCCCACAGCCGCTCGATCGAGCCCAGCTTCTCCTCGCAGTGCGCCCTGAGCTCGTCGTCCACTTCGCAGTGGCGGCACTGCACGCTGATCTGCATCTTCACTTGGGTCATAGGCTCCTCCTCTATCTCGATTCCAGCTGCCGGATCCAACGGTTGGCAGCAGCCAGAACGTTGTGTGCTTTCGCTTGCGCCGCAAGTACTTGCGGCTTGTTGTCGCTGGCTTGAACCTTAACTTTAGCCTGCGCTTGAGGCGCGGGCGAGCAGGCAGACGGCGTGGGCGATCATGCCCTGGCCGGCCCCGACATCGTCCATGCCCTCGGCGGTCTTGCCGCGCACGTTGACCTGCTCGACCGAAACCTGCAGCGCGGACGCGATTCTTTCGCGCATGGCGGGCACAAACGGCGCGATCTTGGGCGCCTGCGCGACCAGAACGGCGTCCACGTTGACGACCAGCCAGCCAGCCTCGCGCACTTTTCGGGCCATCGCCTGCAGCAGCAGCCACGAGTCGGCGTCTTTCCAGCGCGCCTCGTCAGGAGGGAAGAGCCGCCCGATGTCGGGCAGGCCAGCCGCCCCCACCAGAGCGTCGCCGATGGCGTGCAGCAGCACGTCGCCGTCCGAGTGCCCCAGCAGCCCGCGCTCGAATGGCACCCGCACGCCGCCGATGATGAGCGCCCGCCCCGCTTCGAGCCGGTGCGAATCGTAGCCCAGGCCCACACGCCAAGCCGTCGCGTCCATGTTTTCCTTTGGCAAAAGCCCCTAACCTTCCGCGTGCAGCTCGCGCTCGGCGCGCTCCAAATCAGCCGCGAAGGTGATCTTGAAGTTGCGCGCGCTGCCTTCGACTAAGCTCACGCGGGGAACCTCGCGGCTGGGCTCGGCCTCGCGCCAGTTCTCGAAGAGCGAGGCGCAGTCGGTGCCCTGGAAGCCGCCCGCGCGCGCCGCTTCGAGCGCCTGCAGCAGCAGCTCGCGCCCGAAGGCCTGCGGCGTCTGGGCGAGCCAGACGAGGCTGCGGTCCAGCGTGCGCTCAGCAAGTACTTGCCCGGCTTGATCGCGCTCCGCGCTCGCGATTTTCACGGTGTCCGAAGCGGGCAGGGCCGCCATCGCCGCGCCGCTTTGCCGAGCCGCGCTCAGCACGCGCGCGCACAGCTCGGGCTCAACTAAAGGCCGCGCCGCGTCGTGCACGGCCACGATGTCGCCACGCGCCGCCTGAACTAAACACTGCACCGAATCCTGACGAGTCGCGCCACCTTCGACTAAGCTCATCCTGGCTCGCGTGCCTGGCTCGAAGAGCGCGAAGATCGGCTCGGCTAAGCTCCACTCCTCACGCCGCGCGGCGATGAGAATCTCCTCGCAGACGCAGCCGCGCGGCACCGAATCCGGATGCGAAAGCGCCCGCAGCGTCCAGAACAGCACGGGCCGCGAGCGCAGCGGAGCCAGGATTTTGTTGCCGCTTTGCCCGCTGCGGCTGCCGCAGCCCGCCGCAGGTACCAGGAACGAAACCGAGGTCAAGGCGGGCATGGCGGAGGTCTGGGACGAGGTTTGGGACGCTGCAAGTACTTGAGGCCGGCTTCAGCGCCGCTTCTTGCCGCCGTGGTTGCCGGCGTGCGGCGCGGTGCTTGAAGCGGCGAAGAGGTCGTCGCCCGCGCTCTTGGCGCTCTTGAGCTCGGCGAAGATCATCTTGCCGGCCACGGTTTGGTAGACGCTTGAAATCACGACCTTGCACGTCTCGCCCAGGTGCCGGTGCGCGTCCGAGACCACGACCATGGTGCCGTCTTCGAGGTAGCCGATGCCCTGGCCGGGCTCCTTGCCCTCCTTCAAGACGAGCAGCGTCATCTCCTCGCCGGGCAGCACGACGGGCTTGAGCGACTGCACCAGCTGGTTCACGTTGAGCACCGGAACGCCCTGCAGCTCGGCGACGCGGTTGAGGTTGAAGTCGTTGGTCATCACGGCTGCGTTCAAGTACTTGGCGAGCGCGACCAGCTTGGCGTCCACGGTTTCGATGCGCCGCACCTCGGGCGGAATGTCCTCGAAGACGCGCACGATGGGCACGTCCTCCATCGCTTTGGTGCGCGCGTTCCACTGCGGCACCATGATCTCGTGCATCTGGTTGAGCACGTCCAGGCCGCGCCGCCCGCGCCCGCGCCGCATCGAGTCGGCGGAGTCGGCGATGAACTGGACTTCGTTCAAGACAAAGGTCGGCACCAGCAGCGGGCCGTCGATGAAGCCGGTCTTGCAGACCTCGGCCATGCGCCCGTCGATGATGATGTTGCTGTCGAGCAGCTTGGGCACGCCACCGCTGCTGCCGCGCGCGGGCGAGGATTCCGAAGGCGGTTCGAGAACCGGGAAGACGCGCAGCACCTCGCCGCGCAAGCCGCCGATGACCGCGATGCCCAGCGCGGCGCACACGATCATGGCGCAGAACTGAACCGGCAGCCACAGCGAGCGATCCGGCATCGAGAGCAGCGGAAGCGTCACCATCACGCCGAAAAAGAGGCCCAGCAGGGCGCCGGCCACCGAAAGCAGGCGGTCGGCCACCGACATGGCGTGGAAGCGCGCCGACTGCGGCAGGACATAGAGGTTGGCCACCCACGAGCCCGCCCGCGCGCCCACGATGCCCAGCCCGATGGCGATGCCCCACACCACGAGCGAGCCCAGCGGCTTGTCCACCAGCAGCGGCGAGCCCGGCCTGTCGAAGATTTGCGTGTAGATCAGGCCAAGCTCGCGCCCGACAATCGCGCCCGTCAAGGCGCACAGCAGCGTCGTCGCGAACCAGATGAGCCGGTTGGTGTTCATCCCCAGGCGCCTTCCCAATAAATAATGGCTGACCAAAAGCCTACACCAACGCCCGCAATCGCTGCCGAATCCCAGGCGATCGGCGCTGCCTGCAAGTACTTGCAAGTACTTGCCGCCGCCCTACTCGTCCCCGAAGAGGTCGTCGCCCGGCTCTTCGGCTGAGCTGCGCGCGCGGCTCGCAGCGCCGCGCGACCCTCCTGAAGGCCCGCCTGAAGGCCCGCCTGAAGGCCCGCCTGAAGGCCCGTTGCGCACCGCGCCGCGCCGCGACAGCACGTCGCGCGCCTGAGCCAGCTTAGCTTCGGTCTCGCCGTCCAGCCTCTGGTGCGCTCGCTCGTTGTGATCGCGCCCACGGCGCTGCAGAGCGTTGGGCAGCAGCATCGAGACGGCCTGCATCAAGGACGAGACGGGCCGCGCGTGTGCCTGGAACTCGCTCGAAGTCCGCAGCCTCGAAGCTCCCGACTGCGGAACCAAGCACTGCTCGAAGCCCAGCCGCACCGCTTCCGAAAGCCGCCGCTCGATGTGCGGCACCGAGCGCACCTCGCCGCCCAAGCCGATCTCGCCGAACACCGCCGTCTGAGCCGGGACGGGCTCGTCGCTCAGGCTCGAAATCACGGCCAGCGCGATGCCCAAATCCACCGCGGGCTCGGTCACGCGCAGGCCGCCGGCCACGTTCACATACACGTCCTGATCGCCCAGCCGCAGCCCGAGCCGCTTCTCGATCACGGCCAAGACGACGAGCAAGCGGTTCATGTCGGCTCCCGTAACCGTCCGGCGCGGCGAGGGGAAGTAGGTCGGCGAGCACAGCGCCTGCACCTCAACCAACAGAGGCCGCGCGCCTTCGACAGTTGCCACCACGACCGAGCCCGGCGCGTTTTTCTGGCGCTCGGACAAGAACAGCTCGGACGGGTTTTCGACCGAGCGCATCCCGGCCTCGGTCATCTCGAAGACGCCCAGCTCGTTGGTCGAGCCGAAGCGGTTCTTGGCCGCGCGCAGGATGCGAAACTGCCCGTGCTCGTCGCCTTCGAGCTGCAGCACGGCGTCCACCAGGTGTTCAAGAGCGCGCGGCCCGGCCAGGTTGCCGTCCTTGTTGACGTGGCCCACGATGAAAATCGGCACGCCTTCGTCTTTGGACAACCGCTGCAGCACGTTCGCGCTCTCGCGGACTTGAGTCAAGGTGCCGGGAGCCGATTCCAGAGCCGGGTGCAGCATGGTCTGGATGGAGTCCACGACCGCGAAGGCCGGGCGGCTCGAACGGATGTGCGCCTCGATCTGCAGCACGTCGGTCTCCGAGGCCAGGAACAGGTTGTCCGAGCGCAGCTCAAGGCGCTCGGCGCGCAGCCGAATTTGCTCAGCCGATTCCTCGCCCGAAAGATACAGGCCCGAGCCATTGGCCTCAGCTAAGCGCACCGCAGCCTCGATGAGCAAGGTGCTCTTGCCGATGCCGGGGTCGCCGCCGATCAAGACCAGCGAGCCGGGCACCAGGCCGCCGCCGAGCACGCGGTCGAACTCGGGCATCCCGGTCATCAGCCGCTCGCGCCGCGCCGTCGAGACCGCCGAAAGCGCCTGGGGCCGCACCGAAGTCGAGGTCGGAGCGCCTTCACGCGCCGAGCTCTGGCGGGCGGCCAGGGCACGGTTGGCGGGCTTGGCCGCGACGGCTTCCTCGGAAAATGTCGAGAACGCGCCACACTCGGGGCACCTGCCAGCCCACTTGGAGGTTTCGTAGCCGCAGCTCTGGCACACATACCGCGTCGAAATCTTCGCCATAACCGATTCTCAAACCGCGCCCCAGCCGCCCAAAGCGCGCTCAAAGTGCGCTCAACTGCCTGAAGATTCTAACACCTCGCCCGCCGCGCCCGCGCCTCAAGTACTTGCCAAACGTTGGGGCGCAAACGCAAAAGCCGCCGGTCCTTGAGGCTCCAAGGACTGGCGGCTTAGCGATGGCGGCGCGGGTTTTGGAACGCGCGGGTTTTAGAACGAGATGGCGACGCCGCCCGCGATGACGCGGTTGGTCTGGCCCGAGGACGAAGGCCCGAAGAGCTGCTGGTAGAGCAGCTTGAGCTTGAAGTTCTGGTTGCCGGCGGACACGCCCAGCCCAGCCGAAGACGAAGACTGCGCGCCGAAATTCGCCTGCTGCTCGGGCATCAGGCGCGCCCAGTTCGCCGAGAGCTCCAGCCGGTCGTTGAAGGCCGAGACGCGCGCCTGGCCGCCGATGCGCGTGCCATCGAAGCCGCCCGCTCCCGCGAAGCTCGTCCCCAGACCGCCCGCGCCGCCTGCGGCCAGCCCCGTGCTCAAGCGCGCCACATCGCCCGAGAGCGTCACGCCGGCAGGCAGGTCAAGGTCCGCGCCCACGCCCACCGAGCGCGACGAGCCGTCAGGCGAGGCCAGCGCAGCATCAGCCGAGCCATCGCCCAGCGCCCTCAGCGCGCCCGCGCGAGCCGAAGGCCCGCTCGCAGCCAGCCCGGCGCGCACCCGCAGCCCGCCGATCACATCCACAGACGCGCCCAGCGAGCCCTCAGCGGGGTAGACGCCGTGCGGACCGGCATTGACGGGCTCAAAAGAAGCAGCTCCCGAGCGGTTGGAGGCGCTGGGGCCGAAGAAGCTGCGGCTGCGCTCGACCGCGCCGCCAAACGGATCGCTGCTGTCGCGCGCGTGCAAGGTCTGGTAAGCCGAGTCGCGCAGCCGCTGCGCCAGGCTCCTCGGCGCGGCCATCAAGCGCGCGGTGCCCAGCGAGGAGGCCGCGTCGCGCGCCTCGCCGGCGTTCGAGCGCGGCCCGGACGCTGGCAGAGCCTGAGCCGAAGCGTTGGCCCGGCACAGCAGCAGGGCCGCGTCCACGTCCACATCCAGACGCCGCAGCTCGGGCCGCAGCCGTGCCAGCAGCTCGCTCAGGGCCTTGGCCGCGTCCTCGCTCACGCGCGCCTGAGCCGCCCGCTTCGAGGCCAGCGCCAGCGTCGCGCGCCCCACTTCCAGAGCCACCTCGTAGCGCGTGGCCCCGCCGCGCGGCGCGCTCTGCAGCAGCCCGCCGCGCTGAACTAAAGCCAGCAGCCGATACAGATCATCGCCCGCAGCCACCACCTCGAACTCCGCCTCAGCCGACGCGCCCGCAGCCGGAGCTTTCGGCGCCGCCAAAGCCAGGCGCGGAGCCGCCAGGCCGAGCAGCAAGCTCAGCCCAAGCGAGCCCATCAGCAACGAAGAGCCGGCACAACGCACAGGATTTAAAGTTTGAATTTGCACTTGAATCAACCGCCCCGAGCGGAGGCCGTGTGAAACACAATATCGCGCGCAGCAAGCCCGCGCAGCAGCAAGCCGAGGACGCCTCAGCAGGCGCTCAATCAACGCCCGCGCCAGCTGCGCGTTGCATCCGCGAAGCCGCGAACTTGAAGCCGCGAACATCCGCGTGCCAAAGGTCAGGCGCTAAAACTTTATCATAAGGACGCGGGCGACGGATAATTTATTTCAGCCTCGGCTTCCTCACAAGTACTTGCATCTGCACCAGCGTGGCCGGGCAGAATGGCTGGCTCTTCAGCGCCGCTGCAGGGCCACGATGCACTCGACGTGCGAAGTCTGCGGGAAGAGGTCGAGGGTCTCGATGCCGCGCAGTTCGTAGTGCTCGCGCAGGGCTGCCAGGTCGCGGGCGAGCGTCTGCGGGTCGCACGAAACATACACGATGCGCCGCGCGCGCAGCTTCAAGATCGGCGCGATGCACTCCCAGGCGCCCTCGCGCGGCGGGTCCAGCACAACGACATCGAAGCTCTCGCCGCCGTCCGCAAGTACTTGCAGCGCCTGGCTCGCGTCCCCGGCCCCAAACTCAACGCTCAGCGCAGCCTGGCCCTCGCCGCGCGAGCGCATCAGGGCGCGCGCGTTGCCCTCGGCTCGCCGCACGGCTCCGCGATCGATTTCAAGCCCCAGCACCTGCGCTCCCTCGCGCGCCAGAGCCAGCGCGAACAGTCCCACCCCGCAAAACACATCGAGCGCCCGCGCGCCGCCCGTGGCCTGAGCCCAACGGAGCACGCTCTGAACCAGGGCGGGCGTCAGGTGCGGGTTGATCTGGAAGAAGCCGTCGGCATCCACGCGCAGGCTGAGGCCCTCGACGCGCTCTTCAAGCCAGTCGCGGCCCGCCAGAACACGGGGCGTCGCACGCGGCTCGCGCCTGAGAATCCCAACAGTTGAAGGCACCTGGCTGCTCATCCAGCGCGCCCACTCGCCTTCGCGCCCCCACTTCTCGCGCGTGGTGACGGCAGTGATTGCGACCTCGCCCTGGGTGTCCAGGCGCGCGATGAGCCGCTTGAGCACGCCGCGCCCGCTCGCGACATCGAAGGGCCACACCAGCTTCTTCTCGAAGGCCGCGCGCGCCGCGCCAAGTACTTGCACGATGGCCTCGGGCTGCTGGGGGCACTGCTCGATGTCCACGATGTCGTGCGAGCCGCGCGCGAAAAAGCCGATCTGCGCGTTGCCGTCCGGGGCCGCCGCCACGACCCAGTCGGCCTTGTTGCGGTAGCCGTAGGGAGGCGAGCCCAGGCAAGGCGAGGCCAGCGCCTCGACGACCTCGCGCCCGAAGACGCGGCCCAGCGCCTCGACGACCAGGTTGCGCTTCCATTCGAGCTGAAGGTCGTAATCCAAATGCTGCCACTGCGAGCCGCCGCAGCGCCCGAAGTAAGGGCAAGCAGGCTGAGCACGCCGAGGCGAAGGCTCCAGCACTTGCAGCACCTTGCCGCGCGCAAACGACTTCTTGGCCTCGGTGATCTCGACCTCGGCCTCCTCGCCCGGAGCCGCCAGGGGCGCGAAGACAACGCGGCCCGTCTCGTCGCGCCCGACGGCGTCGCCGCCCGTGGCCAGGCCGTGAAAGTGAACGTTCATATTCTGCAGCATCAAAAAAGCCGCTCCAAGTACTTGCGGAGCGGCTCTGGCTTTATCTCGATCTCGATCTCGTCGCTTTCACTCCAGCTCAAGCCCGGCCTGGCGCGCCCAAGCCTGATACGCCAGCGGCGAAATTTCGCTGGGCTTGATCTCGCTGCGCCCGCCCCAGAAGACGTTGGTGTAGCTCACGGGAATCCCGACGCGCCCCAGGTGCTCGTCCATGGCGGCTTTGTGAGCCAGCACCAGGGTTTTGTCGGTGCCGTGGGCGACGCCCATGATGTTGACGTTGTTGAACTCGGGGCCGCCCTCGCGCCAGTAGGCGTGCGTCATGATGTGGAAGCGCCCGACCTGCTGCCCGGCCTCGATCTCGCGGCCCGCAGGCACCGCCCAGTGGAACAGGGCGTTGAAGCGAGTCACGCGCTCACCGCTCGCCAGAGGCTTGGCGTGCTCCAGGAACGTCGAGAAGCGGCCCACCACGCCGCGCCGGTTCAGCTCGCGGGCCACGCGCACGAACTCCTCGTAGCCAACTCCGGCTTCCTCGGCGCGCGCGCGCCACGGCTCGCGCCCGAGCTCGCCCGGCTCGAACTCGCGCTTCAAAGAAGTCAGCACGCGCCACTCGTGCTCGCTCAGCTCGACGATCGTGGTGTCAAGTACTTGAGCCGGCTCCTGGGACTTGGAGCCAGGCTCCATGCCGCGCCGCCGCACGTGGCCCACGCCCAGCGCGAAGAGCCGCTTGGCGGGCATCAGGCGGAAGGCGGTGGCTCCGGTTTGGGCGCACAGGAACTCGCAGTGGCGCTGCATCGAGAACGGGCGCGGCACCTTGAGCGTGGTCCACAGGCGGTAGCGCGCGCCCGCGATGGGAGCGTCCGTGCTGCGGATCACCACGTGGCCCGAGAACAAGTCGCGCTCGAACATCCACTCGAAGGCGCTCTGCAGCTTCTCCTCGGGCACCTGCCAGGCCACCAGCGAGCCCGGAGCCAGGTTGGTGGCCAGCAAAGTCTGGCGCACGCGCCGGATGACTCCCGCGCGCAGCATCGCCCGCACCCGCTCAATCACAAGCTCAACCTCCAGGCCGCACAGCCGCGCGATTTCGAGCATGGGATCGAGCACGAAGCCCGCGACCTTGTCCTCGGACACGCTCAGGATGCGCGCATTGATAGGATCATCGGTGCGCACGGGGGCTTCGGCTGCCAGGGGGCTGCAAGTACTTGTGGTGCTCATGCGATTTCTTGGAAGCAGCGGCGGACGGCGGCGCACATGGCGCGCGCGCCGATGAAGAGGCACTCCTCATCGACGTTGAACCTGGGGTGGTGGTGAGGATACGAAGCGCCGATGGCCTCGTTACGCCCGCCGACGAAGAAGTAGCAGCCGGGCACCCGCTCCAGAACCAGCGACATATCCTCGCCGCCCATGGTCGGCGTCCACTCGACCACGCTGGCCGCGCCCATCTCCTCCTCGACGGCCTGGCGCACCAAGCCGGTGATGCGCGCATCGTTGACGGTGGCGGGCTGGCCGCGCAAGTATTCGCACTCGCTGCGAGCGCCCCAGGCCAGCGGCAGAGACTCGATGATCTCGCGCACCCGCCGCTCCAGCAGGTCGCGCGTGGCCGCGTCCATAGCGCGCACCGTGCCCGAGAGCAGGGCCTCGTCGGGGATGATGTTGAAGGCGCTCCCGGTGTGGATGCTGGCCACCGTGACCACAGCCGGCTGCAGAGGATCGACAGAGCGCGACACAATCGACTGCAGTGCGGTGACGATGTGGGCCGCCACGACAACGGGGTCGATGGTTTGCTGCGGGATGGCTCCGTGCCCGCCGCGCCCGAAGATGCGCGCGTTGAAGCCATCGACCGAGGCCATGACGACGCCATTGCGGACGGCGACCTGACCCACGGGCACGTCGCTCCACACATGAAGCGCGAGCGCGCAGTCGGGCAACGGGTCGAGCAGGCCGTCCGCGATCATGGCCCCGGCGCCGTTGCCGCCTTCCTCGGCGGGCTGGAACATCATCTTCAAGGTGCCGTTCCAGTCGCGGCTCTCGCTGAGCAGGCGCGCGACCGAAAGGCCGATGGCCATGTGGCAGTCGTGGCCGCAGGCGTGCATTTTGCCTTCGGCGGCGGATTTCCACTGCCACTCGTTTTGCTCGTGGATGGGCAGCGCGTCCATGTCGGCGCGCACCAGGATCGTGGGCCCGGCGCCGTTTTGCAGCGTGCCGACGAGTCCTGTCTTGCCCACGCCGCGCCGCACCTCGAAGCCCAGGGCTTCGAGCCGCGCGGCGATGATGCCCGAGGAGCGCGTCTCTTCGTAGCCCAGCTCAGGGTGCTCGTGGAAGTCGCGGCGCAGGGCCACGATGTCGCTGCTCCACGGCAGGTCGAGCGAGGGAGCCAGCAAGCGCGTGCTCAGCTCGCTTAGCTCAAGGCCCTGGCTGGGCGTGAGCGCGCTGCGCAGCTGGATTTCAGGGGCGAGGCGTGGCGGCATAATCGGGAAGCGTCGGGAAGCGCAGGCGAGGCAAGCGGGACGCGAGGAGTATGACAGGCGCTTAGCCCAACGGTTGAGGCGCGGCTCATGGCTGCAAGTACTTGTACTTGCGAGCCGCTCTCCTGGGCTTAGCTCAGCGGTGTCAGCGGCTGTTGTCGCGGATCAGGGTGAGCATTTCCATGCGGGTCGAGAGGTCGTTGAAGACGCCGCGCATGGCGCTGGTGGTCATGGTCGAGTGCTGCTTCTGCACGCCGCGCATCACCATGCACAGGTGCTTGCCCTCGGCCACGACAGCCACGCCCAGCGGCTGCAGCGCCTCCTCGATGGCGTCGGCGATCTGGTTCGTCATGCGCTCCTGCACCTGCAGGCGGCGCCCGAACATATCGACGATGCGCGCGATTTTGGAGACGCCCACGATCTTGCCGTTGGGAATGTAAGCCACGTGGCACTTGCCAAAGAACGGCAGCATATGGTGCTCGCACATCGAATAGAACTCGATGTCGCGCAGCAGTACCATCTGGTTGTTCTCCTCCTCGAAGATGGCGCCGTTGAGGATCGTCTTCAGGTCCTGGCGGTAGCCCTGGGTCATGAAGCTCATCGCGGTGGCCGCGCGCAGCGGCGTCTTGAGCAGGCCCTCGCGGCTCACGTCTTCGCCCACGCCTTGCAAGATCGAGCGGTATAACTCGGCCATCGACTCGGCATCGGGCGCAAGTACTTCAAGTACTTGCGCGGGCACTGCCGTCGCTTGCGCGGGCACTGCCGTCGCTTGCGCGGGCACTGCCGTCGCTTGCGCGGGCACTGCGGCCTGGGTGATGGTGCCGCCGCCGTTGAGCTTCAGCTCGTCGGACGGCTCCGGCTGAGGTTGGCTGGGCTCAAGCAAGGGGGGCCTCCACTTCAAAGAAGTTCTTCATGGTTTCGTGCAGGCCCACGCGGGCCAGCCGCGCTCCCGCCGAGGCGACAGCGGGCTCCAGCACCTGGAAGATGACCAGGGCCAGGTTCTCGCTGGTTGGGATCAGGCTCTGGAACTCGGGGCAGTCGTCGTTGAGGTGCTTGTGGTCGAAGCGCGCGAAGACCTCGCGCTCCACGATCTCGTCCAGCGTGGGCAGCGCGATGACCTCGCCGCTGTGCGCGCTGACCTCGCCCTCGACCGTGACTTCGAGGCCGTAGTTGTGGCCGTGGCCGCGCGGGTTGTTGCACTTGCCGTAGAGCGCGGTGTTCTCGGGCTGGCTCTTTTGCGGCGCGTGCAGGCGGTGGGCGGCGGCGAATTCGTAGGTCGTGGTGACTTTCATGGCTTGAGCTTGATTGGGCTGCCCGGAGACTTCGCACCAGCGCCGGGTGCCTTCGCGCAGGCGGATGCGGGCCAGGACGCCGCCGCCCAGACGAGCGGGCAGCTGCTCCCACAGCGCGCGCGACAGGTTTTCCAGCGTCGGGACCAGGCCGTTCAAGTATTGGCTTTGGTTGAGGTCGGCGTTGTCCAGCGGCTCGACAAGGCGGGCCAGCATGGGCTTGAGCTCGTCTAAGTTGACGATCATGCCGTCCGAGCCCGCGATGCGGCCCTGGTAAAACACTTCGAGCGTGTAGTTCCAGCCGTGGGGCCGCGACCGCTTGCCCCACACCTCCAGGTTGCGCCGGGCGCTCCACTCGGGCCGCTCCAGGCGCAGGCCGCACGAGAAAAAGGCGCGGCGCGAGATCAACACGGCTGGCTCAGGTTCGTTCATCGGTTCAAGTTCAACGCCGCGCGCCCCGAGGCGCTGCAAGTACTTGCAGGCCGCCCGGCTCAAGACACTCGGCTCAAGCGAGCCCAAGGCAGCTCAAGCGAGCCCAAGGTAGCTGACGACAACGCGGCGCGCCCCTTTCGTTAAATCACATCCGCGCGCCCTCGGCCACCCGAGGCGCCCGAGAAGCCAGGCGACCCAGCGCGCGAAGGCCACGATTTCGAGGCGCTGCAAGTACTTGCGGCGCGCAGCGGCAACTTCGTGGAATAACGCTCTGCTCCGCTCCAGCGCCCGGCGGGGCTGGCAAGCCGTGACAAGCCGTGACAAGCGCGCGCGCGGCGTTGGATTGTGCAAATCGAACGGCGCTCACGTCCCAGCCACGAGCCCAGGCGCGGCGCCAGGGCTGCGGACACGTCTGTAATTTCAACCCATCCAAAGGCGGCATCATGTCCAAATATCGCTCTAACCACAGCAGTCTCGAACTCAGCAGCTTCACGCGGGCCGACGCGGGCGCTCAGGGCGCTCAGGGCGCTCAGGGCGCTCAGGGCGCTCAGGGCGCTCAGGGCGCTCAGGGCGCTCAGGGCGCTCGGGGCGCTCAGGGCGCGTCGGTTGCGCAGGCCAGGGGGCAGCGCATGGGAGCCGACTACCACCGGCCCACCTCGGCGGAAGACGTGATCGCGCGCAACATCGAAGCGATCGCCGCGCTGGAAGCGGCCTCGCAGGGCGAGCGCAGCCGGGGCGACCGCGCCGCCGACGCCATCGCGGGCTTCTGCGGCAGCATGACCTTCGTGTGGGCGCACCTGGTCGTCCTCACCGCCTGGATGGGCGCGGGCGAGGTGCCCGGCCTCAAGCACCTGCACTTCGACCCCTACCCGTTCCCGCTGCTGACGCTGGCGCTCTCGGTCGAGGCGATCTTCCTCTCGACCTTCATCATGATCTCGCAGAACCGCCAGAACAAGATGGCCGAGCGGCGCAACCACCTCGATTTACAGGTCAACCTGCTGTCCGAGCAGGAGAACTCCACCATGCTCTCGATGCTCGACGCCGTGCTGCAGCACCTGGGCGTCGCCTTCGACAAGCCCGAGGTCAAGGTCCTCCAGGAAGCCACCCGCCCCGATGCCATGGCTCGCCAGATTCAGGAGGTCATCGAAAACCAGGAAGCCCAGAAAACCGCGCAGGCTTAACAAAGGCGTAACAAAGGGGCCGCTACTTCAAGAAGTAGCGGCCCCTTTGCGCTTCACCGCAAATCACGCTCAACCGCAAATCACGCTCGACGCTGCAAGTACTTGCAGCCTGCCCTGAGCCAAGCCATGCGCCAGGTCGGTTGAGCGCCAGATCAGTTGAGCACCACGATGTCGGGGCCATTGGCCGCCGGAGCGCCGCTCTTGCGGCCACCGCTGCGGCCACCACTGCGGGCGGGAGCGGGCAGAGCCGCGCGCTTGCCTTGAGCTGGGCTGGTCTTGGCTGAAGGCAGCGTGCGCGCGGCCTGGGCTCGCTTGAGCAGGCGTGCGATGCCGTTGAAGCCGAAGTACCTGGCCAGTACCAGGGCCGAGTAGCCGTTGGAAGTCTGGGCGTTGGGGTCGGCGCCACCGGCCAGCAGCCGCTTCACGACATCCGAGTGGCCTTCCTTAACCGCCACGATGAGCGGGGTCTCGCCGCGCCCGTTGCGCACGTTGGGGCTCGCGCCGTGCTTGAGCAGCGTCTCAACCAAAGGCAGGTAGCCGCGAAAAGCCGCCGCTTCGAGCGGGGTCTCGCCCGAGGAAGTGCGCGCGTTGGCCTGGGCTCCGTGCTTGAGCAGCTCGCTCGCGGCCAGGTTCCAGCCGCCAGCCGAGGCCAGCAGCAGCGGCGTGATCGAGCGGTTCGAGGTGCGAAAGTAAGACGGCTCCGGCGGCTCGGCGGCTGCGGCAACGGGCTTGGCTTGAGGCTTGAGCTTGGCTTGAGGACGAAGGTTCTGGGCCAGGGGGAAGTACACGCCGGGGTCGCCCAGCGAGCGGGCGTTGACCTGAGCGCCGCGCCCGATCAGCACGCGGATGGCCGCGAGGTGCCCGCCGCGCGCGGCCCACATCAGCGGCGTCCACGTCGTCTGCGGGTCGCGCGCATCGACTTTGGCGCCCTTGTCCAGCAGCGAGCGCACCCGAGCCGAGTCGCCGCTCTGCGCGGCCTGGCTCAGGTCCTCGTCGATGCGAAAATCCTCGCGCCGCACGTCGGCACGCGCCAGGCTCGCTGCCCCAACGCTCGCCAGCAGCAACGACAGAGCCGCTTTCTTCATCCAGTTGTGCTGCAGCAGATGCATCCTCGTTCTCCTGATACGCCCGAATCGACGCGCCAGGCTCCTCAAGTACTTGAAGCCGCTCTTTGAAGCCACGCGCCGCGTTCTATTGTGCCACAGGTACTCGAAGTACCGAAAAGAGCGCCCGAAATTTATCTCCGGGCGCTCCATCAGCCTCGCGATGCCAGCACTTCGCAAGTACTTGCGCGGCTCAGCTGCCCACAGCGCGCCCGTTCGCGGCGGGCGCGCCGTTGGTGGGCGCGGCGGGCAAGATCGGGGCGGCGGCTCCGTCCAGCATATTGCCCCTGGCCACCAGCTGAGCGGCCAGCACGGTCTGGATCACGCCGGTGATGTTGTTGGTGGCCGCGCCAGCCGCGCCGCCCTCCTCGCCGCTCGAAATCGTGATGAGGCGCGCCTGAGCCAGCGCATCGGCGATGGCGGGGGCGATTTCGGGCAGCATCTCGATCTGGCGGTAGCGGAAGTAGGACTCGCCCCCGGCCTGGATCGCTTCGTTGACCTTGCGGATGCTCTCGGCGTTGGCGGTGGCCACGCGCGTGATGCGGATGGCTTCGGCCTCGGCCTGAGCCGTGGCCTCGATGCGCAGCCGCTCGGCGTCCGCCGTGGCCTGCGCGATCTGCGTGGCGCGCAGCTCCGAGGTGCGCTGCCCGGCCAGAGCATCCTGCTTGAGCGCCTCGGCCTGAGCGATGAGGGCGGCGTTGGCGGCGCGCGTCTGCTCCAGCTCGCGCTGCTTGTCCGAGATGACGCGGTCGGCTTCGAGCTGAGCTTCCTTGGCTCGCCTGGTCTGCATCGCGGCCACGATGTCGGCGTTGGCCTGCGCCTCAGCCGCCGACTGGCGCCGCCGCGCATCGGCCACTTCCGACTGCACGACCTTGATGTTGAGCGAGTTGAAGATCAAGCCCAGGTCCGTCAGCTCGCGCGAGCACGCCTTGCGGATGATGATCGCCAGCGGGTCGTCGTCGTCCTCGGCCACCTGCATCGCCTGGATCGTCGTCACCGGGCTGATCGCCGACTCCGCCAGCGCCAGAGTACTTGAGGCGTCCTGCACCGGAGCCTGCGCAAGGGCGGGGCGAACCGGAGCGGTCTTGGCCGAGAAGAGCTGGTCGTGCGTGAGCAGGTTGACCGCGCGCCGCCCCGCAGAGGAAAGCAAATCGCCCAGCGTGCTTATCTGCTCGTCCTCGGCCTTCGAGAAGTAACGGTTGGCGGCAGTCTTGATCAACACGTCCGAGTCGCCCACCGAGACGATAGCCGAGGCCAGCACGCGCACCTTGATCGGCTTAGGCTGGCCGTCCTCGCCCACGTCGGCGGTCTGGTCGGTGATGTCGAGGTCCACGTTGATGGCCTTGGAGGACAGCGTGGTGCCCTGGGTGAACAGCGGCAGCTCGCGCGACTTGCCCGGCCCGCGGTAGGTCGTGGTGGCGCCTCCGAGCCAGCTCACGATGCGGATGGTTCCGGCCTCGACAGGCCGCAAGAACGCGGAGGCGATCATCGGGATGACGACCAGGATGAAGATGATGATGCCCACAACTAAGAACAGCGGTTCCATGTGACTCCTTGCCCTTAAACGGGCTTCAGTTCAAGCTCGGTTCAACTGGGTTCAGTGGCTCAAGCGCGAGACTTTGCAGCGGTTGCGCGCGGTGTCGATTTCCTCGATGAACAGCCGCTCGCCGGTGCGCACGCGAGTGCTCATCTCGCGGTCTTCGGGCTTGAGCACGCCAAGTACTTGCATGACCTGCCCGTCCAGGTCAATCGCGACCAGCCCGTGCCCGCTGGCATCGAAGTCCGTGACGGCGCGGCCTTCCTCGAAGACGGCGCTTTCGAGCGTGCGCGCGGGGTTGGAGGCGAAGCGGAAGGCCAGGTTCCACAGCGGGCGCACGAACAGGCCCTCGAAGAGCAGCCCGCCGCACAAGGCCAGGATCAAGAGCGCGGGCTCGGCCATGAGCGCGTGCTTGAGCAGCACGCCGCTCACCCCGAAGCCAAGCGAGAGCGAAAACAGCACGCGCGGCGACAAGAAGCCGAGCAGAAGGTCGAGCAGCGCGCCCCCGGCGCTTCCACGAGCTGCGCCGCGAGCCGCGCTGTGAGCCGCGCTGTGGCCGGGAGAAGCGGCGTGGCCGTGCGCGGCTCCATGCGCGCCGTGGCCGGAGGCGTGGCCGCCGTGGCCGCCGTGGGCGGCCCCGTGGGTTCCGTGGCCGAAGGAGAAGTGGCCCATGCCGAGCACGGCCATGCACGCGATGCCTGTGACGCCAACGTATAAGCAGAAGCGGTAGATGTCCAAAGGACTTCACTCCCTGGCGAGCCGCGCCGCAAGTACTTGCAGCAGATTCGGACGCTATTGTGAGTGTGCCCAAACCAAAATTTTTCAAACGCCGATGTTTTAAGAAGTGTTATAGCGCGCTCAAGGACTTGCTCAAGTACTTGAGTGGCGGCGCCCCAGATTCCTCAGCCCGCGCCAGCTGAGTTCGCTGCGCCCCAGCAGGCCCTGAGGCCGCAGCAGCATGAGCACGATCAAAATCAGCGCGTAGATGATGTAGCGCAGCGAGTTCACGTTGGCCTCGATCCAGCCCTGCCCGAACTGCCACAAGACGCGCAGCCCAAGCGCCGAAATCAACGGCCAGCGCAGCCACAGAGCCCAGCCGCGCGCGCCCTGCTTCATCGCCTCGCGGTAGCGCGGCTGCGACAGAGCCGCCGCCAGGATGATCAGCGCAAAGCCCACTCGCAGCGCCCAGATCGGGTCGCGCAGCAGCTCTTCGAGCACGCGCAGCGCGACAGCGGCGATGGTGCAGCCTGTGATCGAGCCCAGGCCGCCCAGCACCACCATCACCACCACCTCGATGCTCTTGATGAACGTGAAGTGATCCGGGTGCGCCAGCTGAAGGTAGTGCGCCTGCAAGCCGCCCGCGACCCCGGCCCACATCGCCGAGACGACAAACGCCAGCACCTTGACGCGCGTGGTGTCGATGCCGGCGGCCTCGGCTGCGATTTCGTCGTCGCGCACGGCTCGCATCGAGCGGCCCAGGTTCGAGCCGGCCAGGTTGCGCACGCACAGCAGGCACCCGATCACCATCGCGTACACCCAGCTCAAGTTCGACAGCTTGGGCAGGTTCGAGAAGCCCGAAGCGCCGCCCACAGCCTCGATGTTGCGGATGATCGAGATGATGATCTGCCCGAACCCAAGCGTCACAATCGCCAGATAATCGCCCCGCAGACGCAGCGAAGGCAGCCCGACCACAAGCCCCGCGATTCCTGCGGCAACCGCTCCCGCCAGCAGCCCCAGCCCGAAGACAACAGCGTCCACGAAGGGCAGCCTCGGCCCGGCGTACACCACGAACGCCGCGCACGAGTAGGCCCCGACCGCCATGAAGCCCGCGTGCCCCAGCGAAAACTGCCCCGTGATGCCGTTGATCAAGTTCAGGCTCACCGCCAGGATGATGTTCACGCCCGCCAGCGCGATGATCTGCTGGATGTAAGGGTCCGTGCGGCTCTCGACCACGCGCTGGAACAGCAGCAGCGCCAGCACAACCCCCGCGCCCGCCAGCAGGCGCAGCGGCCACGTCGCCCGCGACCACGGCGCGCCCCCAGCTCGGGCGGGCACTTGAGCAAGAGCAGGCGACTCGGGAAGAGCGGACATGGCGAGCGAGCTGAGCTGAGCCGATTCGAGTACTTACCAAGTACTTACAAAGCGCGAATCAAACTTTCTCCGCCACGTTGCGCCCCAGAATCCCGGCAGGGCGCAGCAGCAGGACGAAGATCAGAATCGCGAAGGCGATGGCGTCGCGGTACTGCGAGTAGGGCGTGGCGCTCACGGCGACCTCGGCGAAGCCCAGCAGCAAGCCACCCAGCACAGCGCCCTGAATCGAGCCGATGCCGCCCAGAACAGCCGCCACGAACGCCTTCAGGCCCGCCATCGAGCCCATCAAAGGGTCGATCGAAGGCTGGTAAACCGAGTTCAAGACCCCAGCCGCCGCCCCCAGCCCCGAGCCCAGCGCGAAGGTGAAGGCAATCACCACGTCCGTGTTGATGCCCATCAGCGAAGCCGCCGCGCGATCCAGAGCCACCGCCCGCATCGCGCGCCCCATGCGCGTCTGCTTCACGATCCACTGCAGCAGAATCATCAAGGCGAAGGCCACGCCGATGATGGCGACCTGCTGCCAGGAGATCTGCACGTCCTGGTGCGCGAAGACCGGAGCGCCCGAGATGAGGGCCGGGAACGGCTGCGGGTCGGGCGTGAAGAGCGCCTGCCCGCCGTATTGCAGCAGCATCGAGACGCCGATGGCGGTGATCAAAGCGGTCAGGCGCGGCGCGTTGCGCAGCGGGCGGTAGGCCAGGCGCTCGATCAGCATCCCGGCCAGGGCGCAGGCCAGCATCGCGAAGACGAAGATGAGCGCGATTGGGAGCAGGCCGCCCGGCTTGCCGTCGGCGAGGCGCTGCGTGACGCCCAGCCAGCGCGAGGCGAAGAAGCCCGCGAAGGCGCCCAGCATATAAATTTCGCCGTGCGCGAAGTTGATGAAGCGCAACACTCCGTACACCATCGTGTAGCCCAGCGCGATCAGCGCGTAGATCGAGCCTTGAGCCAGCCCGTTGACCGCCTGCTGCAGAATTTCCATATCGCCTTGGGAATTGCCGACGGAATCGCCGATTGTCAGGCTGCAAGTACTTGCAGACGCGCTCAGCCTGACAATCTACGGGTTAACCGTCGTGACATACTGGCCTTCCTTGCCCTGGATCTTGAGAATGACGAGGGGCTTGACGGCGTTGCGGTTGGCGTCGATGGAGAAGGTGCCCGTCACTCCAGCAAAGTTCTTGGTGCCGGCCAGAGCATCGCGCAGCTTGGCGCGATCCAAAGCTCCGGCCCGCTTGATAGCATCGGCCATGACCAGAGCGGCATCGTAGCCGACGGCGGTCAGGGCGTCGGGAGTCTCGCCGCTGTGGAGGGCCTTGAAGCGGGAGACGAAGGCCACCACGCGCGGGTCCTTGCTCTGAGCCGAGTAGTGGTTGGTGAAGTAGCAGCCCTGAACCTGGGCCTGGGCGATGTCGTACAGCTTGGGCGAGTCCCAGCCGTCGCCGCCCATCAGGGGCTGCGTGATGCCCGCCGAGCGCGCCTGCACCGCAATGTTCCCGACCTCGGTGTAGTAACCGGGCACATACAAAATGTCAGGATTCTTGCCCTTGATGGCGGTGAGTTGGCCGCGAAAATCCTTGTCGCCCTTGGCGTAGAATTGCTTGGCCACCAGGGTGCCGCCGGCCTTTTGCCACTCGTCGAGGAAGGCCCGGCTCAGGCCCTTCGAGTAGTCGTTGGCTGAGTCTGTGAGCACCGCGGCTGTTTTGGCCTTGAGCGTTGTGCGCGCGAACTTGGCGGCAGCGGCCCCGGTGAAGTCGTCGATGAAGCAGGAGCGGAAGATGTAATCGCCGATGCGCGTCACGGCTGGGTTGGTCGAAGACGGCGAGAGCATCGGCACCTTGGCGCTCTGGCACACGGGAGCCCCGGCCAGCGAGGAGGACGAGGCCACTTCGCCCAGCACGGCCAGCACCTTCTGCTGGTAGATGAGCTGGTTGACGACGGTTCCGGCCTGGTCGGACCTGGAGGCCGTGTCGCTCACGATCAGCTTGAGCGGCTTGCCCAGCACGCCTCCGGCCTTGTTGACCTCGTCGAAGGCCATCTGGATGCCCTTGACCGAGCCCTGGCCAAAGGTCGCGGTGTCGCCCGTGAGCGAGAAGTAAGCGCCGATCTTGATCTCAGGCCCGCTCGCGTCGTAAGCCGGAGCGACCTGGCCGCCTGAGCTGGCCGGCTGCCCCGCGCTCGCGCTCGCGCTCGGCGCGGCTGCGCTGCCGTTGGCTGAGCCGGCGTTGGCTGAGCTGGCGTTGGCTGAGCTGGCGCTATTTTGCGAGGCGTCTTTGCATCCTGGCAGCGCGGCCAGAGCGCCTACGAAGAGCAGGCCGCCCGGCAGGAAGCAGCGGCGCGCGAGGCGAGGGCGGTGGGTGGAAGAGGAAGGGCGCATGGAGGAGGGTTCCGCAAGTACTTGCACGCAAGCGCCCGGCATTTTATCACGCGCCCGGCATCGGTTGCAGTTGGGTTCCTCTTCGAGCTGCATTCGGACGCAAAAACAAGGACGCCCCACAGAGCGAATGCTCTGCAGGGCGTCCTTGAGGAAGGAGAGATGCCAGGTTATACGTCAGCAGATATGCGCTGTTCAAATCTTTTTGACCGGCAAGTACTTGGCGAGCATTTGAAGCTCAACTCAGCTCAGCCGAGGCGCTCAACCAAAACGAAACCGGCCCGGACTTGAGATCAAGTCCGGGCCGGTTCGCTTGCTGCGAGCTTAGCTGCCGCTGTCCGCGCTCTCGCCGGAGCCAGCCGCGCCGGGCAGCGGCTTGGCGTCGCGCCTGGGCGGCACCCGGCTGTCCAACGCGGCCTTCTGCTGCGGCGTGAACTGCCTGGCTGCGGGAGTCGCTACGATCTGCGTCTGGCCTGGGCCGAACCAGGTCGCCATCATGGCCAGGAAGGCGGCCAGCACCGCGACTCGCAGCGACATTCCCAGCGGCGACTGCGAGGGCCACAGCCAGCTTCCCAGCTGAGCCACCAGGCTCTTGGCCGGAGCCGAACGGCGCGGCTGAGGCAGCTCGGCGCGCACCTTATGCCAGAAGTCGTCGCCGGCGCGGATGGGCTCAGCTGCGCTCATCTCGTGCAGCGTGCTCTGGGCCAGCTTGAGATCGGCCAGCAACTGCGCATCCTCGGCGCTGCCCGCCAGGTGCGCCTGCACAGCGGCCAGGCGCTCGGGCGCCAGGGTGCCGTCCAGGTAGTCCATCATCTCCAAGTCGCTGAGCCGTTTCATGTTCGCTTCTCCAAATCGCGCCTCACGACGCGCCAGCCCCGGAGGTTGTTCGATGCGATTTTCTTGTCACTGCATTTTAACCCAAGTACTTGAGGTTGGCTCTCTCACTTGACGCCGCGCATATACGGCTTCAAGCGCCTGGCTAAGTCGGCGCGCGCGTGGAACAGGCGGCTCTTCACGGTTCCGATGGGAATCTTCAGCACCTGCGCGATGTCCTCGTAGGCCATGCCGTTCATGTCGCACATCACCAGCACCGCGCGCATCTTCTCGGGCATCTCGGCCACGGCTTCGCGCACACGAAGCCTCAGCTCGTCGCGCTCGGCCATGCCCGAAGGCTCGAAGGTGTCGTCGGGCACGTCGCGCCCGCCCTTGTCCTCTTCCTTGTCGAAGGGCTCGTCCAACGAATACGCGCTCTGCGGGCGCCGCTTGCGGGCACGCGCGCGGTCGATGCACAGGTTCGTCGCGATGCGGTAGAGCCAGGTCGAAAACGAGCTTGCGCCGCGGAAGCCTTCGAGGTTGCGGTAGGCCTTGATGAAGACCTCCTGGGCCACGTCCTCGGCCTCGTCGCGGTCGTTGAGCATCCGCGCCGAGAAGCCCACGATGCGGTCTTTGTAGCGCGAAACCAGGGTCTCGAAGGCCGCCAGGTCGTTGTTGATGGCGCGCTCAACCAGGAGCGCGTCCTCGTCGGCGCTCGCTGAGCGCGGCCACGGCGTCGGGTAATTCATCGCGTACAGTTCCGCCATCCTGCCCTCCGTTGAGCGCAGCCAAGTACTTGCAGCCACCTGGCGGCGCGTCGAGACGGCGGGAAGGAAAATTTGTTTTGCTGCGCTTTGCTGCGCCCGGTCAAGCCTCATCGAAATCGCCAGCGCTGTGACGATCCAGCCACGGCAGCAGTTGCGCCAGGTCACTCAGCACAGCATCCGCCATCTGCGGGAACAAGGACACGTCGCCCCAACGCGCGTCGGGAATCGCCGCCACTATCATGCCCGCCGACTTGCCCGCCTGAACACCAGCCAGCGCATCCTCCACCACCAAGCACTTCGCGGCCCCCACGCCGACCTTGCGCGCGGCCTTCAGGTAGATGTCCGGGTTCGGCTTGCCGTGCTCGACTTCCTCGCCCGTTGTCACGGCGTCGAAGTACTTCTCGATGCCGTGCCGCTGCAGGAAGGGCCGCGCCAGGCTCGACACCGTCGAGGTCGCCAGCCCGAGCTTCAGGCCGCGCTCCTTGAGGCCCGCAAGTACTTG
>JAABUK010000242.1_pt1 | contig 125080 bp, 114 predicted proteins | sample 5559141 | NCBI WGS metagenome assembly JAABUK01 (sample SAMN10711869, study PRJNA513367) | rock metagenome | isolation source: Antarctica rocks | place: Antarctica: Victoria Land, Pudding Butte nord | collected 2016-01-03 | reverse complement strand
TATTGCTCACCGGCACCAGAAGCCTGGGTGCCTAACAATCTCCACGCCACATCCGGCGGCTATCTCAGCACACCAAAAGCTGCGCTACACTAACAATCCAACCGGTGCAAAAGATCGGGCACTGCAGCAGCAGCCTTGCAATATCTCTTGGCATATAAGGAGCCTCACCCATGAAAACTCTTGCTGCCCTTCTCTCTGCCGCCGTTCTCTCCGCCTCCACCCTCGCCGCCCACGCCGCTCCGCTGAACGTCTTCGGTTCAGGAGTCAATGTGCTGCTCAACGGAAGCGTCATCGACACGGCGAACGTCCACCTGGTCGAGGATGGATTCAGTGTGTTCGATCGCGGTTCGCTGCTCACGGTCACCTACGTCACCACCCCAACCATTGGCCTCATTCCTGGTGTTGGCCTGCTGAACATCACAGATGTGTGCGCCACCGCAGGCATCAGCCTTGGCTTCAGCCAGGCCGGTCCCCTTTGCCAAGCCGAAGCGCTCTCCTTCACGGATGCGAATTTTGGTGCGGTTCAGATAGGCGCGGCCCTTGCTCTAGGCTTGCAAGAGACCCTGAGTGTCTCTGGCAACAACGCTAATCTGGCCATTAATCAGAGCGCCAGCGTCGGGTTTGGGTCGGCAGCGTTCACCTTCGTGGACCCGATCGCTCCGACGACCAGCCCCGTCCCGGAGCCCGGAACCCTGGGTATGATGGCGACCGGTCTGCTTGGCGCAGCAGGTGCAGTTCGCAGGAAGCTCATGGCCTAAGTGCATCGACTTGGGTGACCGAAAGGGCTGGGGCTTACGTCCCGGCCCTTTGGCTGTCTGCTACAGCACTGGGAGAGGCGCGCTGCGGCCAACGCGGCTGAAAAGCTCCGCTTCGCTCATGATCGAACGTGTGAGCGACACTTGGCTCAGCCGTCGACGACAGGACTACGGTCTGCCGCACTTAGACCGGCGACCGGGGTGCGATACGATGGTCTTAGCGTGTCCAGAGATCCAACCCAGCCCTTGCTCCCCGCAACCGGGGGAGGATCCAAGCCAGCGGCCAGGCCCGCATCTCGCATCTCTCTGAAAACTTCCTCGGCCGCTTACAACATTCACATTGGCGCTGGACTGTTTGCCACTTTATCCCGACGCTTGCGATCCCTCACGCCGGGGCGGCTACCTCGTCTCTTTGTCGTCTCGTCTCCGGACATCTGGCGTCTCTGGTCCGTACCCGTCTTGTCGTCCTTCGCTGACGGGTTGTCGCCGACGCCGCTCCTTTTACCGGCTGGCGAGGCTTACAAACGTCTCCCCTCCGTGGAGCGTCTTGCGGAGCGACTGGCCGGTGCGGGCGCGGACCGCGACTCACTCCTGTTGGCTTTGGGCGGGGGAATCGTGGGAGATGTGACCGGCTTCGTCGCCGCGATTTACATGCGGGGCATCGACTTCGTGCAGCTTCCGACAACGTTTCTCGCTCAGGTCGATTCTTCGATTGGAGGCAAGACAGGCGTCAACCTGCGTGTGGGCAAGAACCTGGTTGGCAGCTTCCATCACCCGCTTGCAGTGTTTGCCGACACCGACACCCTCACCACACTCCCGCCCCGAGAGTTCCGCGCCGGTCTCCAGGAATCGATCAAGGCCGGCGTGATCCGCTCCCCACGGCTCTTTCGCTTTCTCGAGGAGAGCGCCGAGGCAATCCTCAATAACGAGCACCCGCAACACACTTCTGCCGTGACAAGCGTCTTGGTAGCAAGCGTACGGATCAAGGCCGAGATCGTTGCACTCGACGAGCGCGAGTCCGGCGTGCGCATGACACTGAACTTCGGCCATACCATCGGACACGCCGTTGAGACCGCCACCGGATACAAGCAGTTGCTGCATGGGGAGGCGATTGCCTGGGGCTCTATCGCGGCGACGCAGCTGGCGCTCGCTCGCGGCGCTATCTCCCAATTGGACGCCACTCGCATCGAGCAAACAATCCTTCGTTACGGCCCCCTTCCCTGCTTCACCGCGCCAGCGAAGAAGATCGTCGAGCTCACAGCCTCAGACAAAAAGAATCGCAGCAGCACGCGCTCGTTCATCCTCCCAACTGGTATCGGCACGGTCGAGATCGTCCGCGACGTCACCGAAGTTGAGCTTCTCCGTGCCACTGAGTCGATGCTCGCGCTGATGCGAGTTCAACCAAAGGTCAAACAGTGACCAAACCGGTTACACATTTCCTAGATCGTACGAGCCGCAACGCTCGAACGGACCCCGGTGCGCGTCCCGAGGGTGCACGCACGGAGCACGACGCCGCCGCAGCCGTTCAGCATATGTTTGACGAGATCGCGCCGACGTACGACCGCGCCAACCACCTGCTGTCGGCCGGCCTCGATCGTCTCTGGTGGCGCCGGGCCGCTCGCGTCTTCGCGCCCACCCTGGCCCGTCCCGAAGCCCAGATCCTCGATCTTTGCTGCGGCACCGGCGACATGACGGCGGCGCTCCTTGAACTCCGTCCTACGACCCCTGAGACGAGACCTATCGTCGGTCTGGACTTCTCGTCGGAGATGCTTGGCCACGCCCGGCGGAAGCTCCCGACATCGAGAGCCATCTTCGTTGAAGGTGACGCGATGCACCTCCAATACGCGGACGGATCGGTCGACCTCGTCACTGCCGCCTTCGGTTTCCGCAACCTCGTCAACTACGCTGGTGGCCTAGCGGAGATTCGCCGCGTGCTCCGGCCCGGAGGCCAGTTCGGCATCTTGGAGTGCAACCAGCCCTCCGGTCTGACCGGCGTTCTTTACTCGCTCTACTTCAAAAGAATCCTCCCCGTCCTCGGGGGTTTCATCTCCGGCCAGACCTCCGCCTATCGTTATCTTCCCGCGTCAGTTGAGCGATTTCCCCGGCCCCCGGCGATGCTCGCTCTGATCCGTGAAGCGGACTTCAGGGATGCCTCCTGGACGGGCTACACCTTTGGCACCGCCGGGCTTTATCGAGCCATCAAGCCTTGACCACGTGCTCCGACCGAAGCTTCACAGGACTGCCAGATCCACGCACTCCGAGCCATCTTCTTGTTCCAACCTGTACCATCTCTCCCATGAGCACCACGGCCACTCACGAACCGGCTAGCCGGACACATGAGCGTGCCCGCGCCACTAAGCGCTCTGCCGCGCTTTTCTCAGTGCTCGCCGCACTCGTCATCACCATCCTCAAGCTCATTACCGGAGTCCTCACCGGATCTCTCGGCATGCTCTCGGAGGCTGCGCACTCCACCATCGATTTGGTTGCCGCAGTCATTACGCTGTTCTCGATTCGAGTCGCGGATCGCCCCGCCGACGAGGAACACAACTACGGTCACGGCAAGGTCGAGAGCCTGTCGGCGTTCGTCGAGACGGGCCTGATGCTCGTCTCTTGTATCTGGATCGTGACCGAATCGATTCGCCGCCTCTTTTTTCATGGAGGCCTGACCCTCTCCGTCTCGATCTGGCCATTTCTGGTTCTGCTTCTATCGATCACCGTCGATTTCACGCGGGCCCGCACCCTCCACCGCACTGCTCGCGAATTCCATTCAGTTGCCCTCGAAGCAGATGCGATCCACTTCTCGACCGACATCTGGTCCTCAACGGCAGTCCTTCTCGGCCTGGCCGCGAGCTATCTCGGCGAGCGCTTGCATATCCCCGTCCTCACCGCTGCCGACCCGATTGCCGCGCTGATCGTGGCCGGCATCATCCTTCGCGTCACCCTTCGCCTTGCCCGGGGCACCATCGACAATCTGCTGGATGCGACGCCCACCCGTAACCCCGACGGCACGCCCACCAACACCCGTCGCGACATCTATCGAGCGCTCGCTGCCATTGAAGGCGTCCTGTCCGTGGATCGTCTGCGGATACGTCAGTCCGGGGCCCGCTTCTTCGCCGACGTGACTCTTGCGATGCCGCGCAACCTCACCTTTCAGCGTACCGAGCAGGTCACCGCCGCAGCCACCGGAGCCGTCCAGCGTCACCTGCCCGAGGCTGACGTCATTATTCATTCGGTTCCCACGGCATCGAAGGCCGAAAGTCTTCATGACCGCATCCGCGCTGTCGCGGCCCTCTCCAACCTCTCCATCCACGACGTCACCCTGCAGCAGCATGGCGGCGTTCTTCACCTCGAGCAGCACCTTGAGGTGAACGAAAGCATGCCTCTGCGCAAAGCTCACGACCTTGTGACCCAGCTCGAATCCGACATCCGGAGAGATGTTCCGGAGGTCACCTCCATCCTTACGCATATTGAGAGCGAGCCCGCCACCATCGAGCAGCCCGCCTCGCTTGATCGCGACCGCCGCATCGAACTCCGCCTTCGTCGGGTGGCCGCTGGAATTCCAGGCATCCTGGACATCCACGATGTCCTGGTGACCCGCCTCCCACCCGCTATCTCCGAGTCCGGCAAGAACCTCGAAGCTCTTATCGCACGGACCCGCTCCGGAACCGACTCCGCCGGAGAAGACACGGAGTCGGTTGAGCGCATTCAGGTCGCCTGCCACTGCACCCTGCCCGACGACCTTCCCATGGCCGATGTCCATGCCACCATGACCGCTCTCGAGAGCGCCTTCAAGGCAGACTGCCCTGAGGTCGTCCGCCTCCTGATCCATCCTGAGCCCGCAACCGACAACCGCCGTTGAGACTCGCTGTATTCTCGCTAGAGCGATGAAGCGCTTCTTCAACATTCTTCTCACGGGCATGGCCATGCTCGCTGTAGCGCTCCTCTCGGCCTTCCTCTCGATGCGGCTCGCTATCCACGGCCGTGAGGTCAAGGTGCCGAACCTCTCCGGGATGACGCTCCAGGAGGCGAGCTCAAAGGCTGGGCATCTCGGTCTGAGCCTCCATCTTGAAAACAAGTTTTACTCCGCAGGTGTTCCATCGGGGCACATTCTCGGTCAGTTTCCTGCTCCCGGGGTCACGGTGCGCAGAGAGTGGACGATTCGGATCACAGAGAGCATCGGTTCCCAGCAGGTCTCGATCCCGGATGTTACGGGACAGACGGAACGCCCCGCTTCGCTCACCCTTCGCCGCTCTTCACTCGAACTCGGGACGGTGGCCTCGATTGCCGCGCCTGGCGACCCGGGCATCGTCCTCGCCCAGACGCCGCCACCGAATGCCTCCGGCGTCGATCGCCCACGCGTCAGTCTCCTGCTAAGTCAGCCTGTCTCCGCTGCTCCCCAGGCCTTTGTGATGCCCCAACTCACGGGTCTGTCGCTCCCCACAGCCGTCGCCCGGATCAACGCCGTCGGCCTGCGCATTGCCAGCGCGGAGGAGCCGCCACCGCCGACTTCTAATACGACCTCCAATTCGCTTGCTCCCAATTCGTCAGCAAAACCCCAAAGCTTCACCGGCTACCACGATTCTTTTTTCGTCGGCGCATCACCCGCCACGCCCACCCAGAATCCTTCCCCATCCGGCACCCTGAGCGGTGCCTCGGGCGGCGTGAACGGAGGTTCACCGGCGGCCAGCAGCTCCTCCGGGACGGTGACCGGGCAGTCTCCTTCCGCTGGACATCGCGTAATCGGCGGAGAGTCTGTGCGCCTCACCATCACGCATTAGCCAGGCGAAGGTAAAGGGTCAAATCAAGAAGTGCTGGTTAGTCCCGCTCCAGCGCGACTGCGTAAAAGCCGTCGCATCCATGCATCCCGGGCAGCGTTCGCAGGTGCTCACCCCGGACCATCGAACTCCAGTCCAGGCCTGTTCGCAGGACTTTCTTTTCCGCCAGGCTTTGCATCAGTTCGCTTACCGGAACAGACCGCCAGCCGCTCGCAGCAGCTGCCACGACCGCCTCACACTCTTCCCGCTCGAGCGAACAGGTCGAATACACAAGACGTCCGCCCTCGGCCACGCGGCTCATCGCCGCAGCCAGAATCACCCTCTGTCGCAGGACCAATCGTGGGAGCTCCTCGATTCGGAGCCGGTGCCGAATCTCCGGGTTCCGCGCCAGCGTTCCCGTTCCAGTGCAGGGGACGTCGCACAAGACCAGATCGAAAACGCCCTCTTCGCTCGGCAACGTCTCCGCGTCCGCCGTCACGCATCGTACCCGCCCGCCATCTCCCGCTGAGGCTGCGAGTGCCCCGATGCGTTGCTCCATCGACCGCATTCGCCGCCCACTCCCGTCGGTCGCCAATATCTCGGCATCATCCAGCCGCAGCGCCAGCACCATCGTCTTCCCGCCCGGAGCCGCACAGCAGTCCCACACCCGGGCAGTCCTACCCTCGACCTTTGGCATGGCGACCACCGCAATCTCAGAGACCAGCCGCGACCCATCGTCGATGATCGGCATACCCCTCGATCCCACGCCTCCCGAGAGCTCTGCATCCGCCGGGTCCTCGCTCCCTAATCCCGCTCCATCGGCCGGCGCTCCCGCGCCCTCGGCAAACATGCTCGACCGCCCGGGCTCCCTCTGATCCCCTTCGCAGATCGCCAATGCCGCGGCCCGGCCGTAGCTCTGGACCCATCGTTCCACCATCCACGCCGGATGTCCCAGCCGCTCCGCGAAGGCTGTGGTCGACTCGTACAGCTTCACTCCTGCCGAAGGCTCCCGCGTCAACCTGCGCAGGACCGCGTTGACCATTCCAGCGGCGTGCTCCTGCCCCGCTCCCCGGCACATGGCGACACTCTCACTGAGCGCCGCATGGGCGGGAATCCGATCCATATGCAGCAGCTGAAAGGCGCCCATCCGCAGTGCCACCCAGACCTCGTCGGGCAACCGCTGATCCGGCCGGGAGAGCAGCCCTCGCAGCCGGGCATCCAGCGCAATCTGCCACCGTAACGTACCCATGACCAGCGCCGTCGCTAAGTTCCGATCCTGCCCGCTCAGACCACTGAGCAGAGACGAGTGCAGCAGATCGTCACTGTGTCCCCGACCCGATTCCACTTCCAACAACACCTCGAACGCAGCTCGCCGCGCGGCCGCAACTCCCACCCACTTTCCAGTTCCGGCCGGAAGCACCTTTCCACCGCGAGACTCGCCGTTAGTCTTCGCCGTCCGGAGCTTGCTTTGGTCGGCACCCGGCCCGACCGGGGTAGACCCCTCCCGATTACCTCGCCGCTTCAAACTCCCAACCTCTCGCCGGTCTTCACCTGATATCCCCGCATGAACTCCGCAGCAGTCATGCGGCGCTTCCCTTCGACCTGGAGTTCGTCAATCTTAAGCACCGTGAGACCTCCGCAAATCACCATCAATTCTTCCCTATCGACGACTAACTCGCCCTTGCGGGTCGACTCCGCGCCCTCCGTGACGCTCTCGAACTGCGCCCTCCGCAGCCCATGCAGAATCAACTTCTTTCCCCGAAACGTGGTGTGGGCGCCGGGCCACGGGTAGAAACCGCGCCACCGGTCGTGGATCGTCTTCGCCTCGCTAGCGAAGTTCACCAGACCATCCTCCCGGGTCAGGATCGGAGCCAGCGTAGCCTGCGAGTGATCCTGTGCGATGGGGGTGATCGTTCCCGCTTCGAGTTCCGCCAGGGTATCCACCATGAGCCTCGCACCGACCTCGGCGAGTCCATCAAAGACCTCCGCCGCGCCCATCTCCTGACCGATTGCAATCGTGTGCGCCAGAAGCATCTCCCCTGTGTCCAGGCCCGCATCGAGCTTCATCGTAGTCACGCCCGTGACCCCCTCTCCGTTTGCTACCGCCCATTGGACCGGGGCCGCACCGCGGTACTTCGGCAACAAGCTCCCATGCAGATTGATGTTGCCCAGCCGCGGTAAGGAGAGCATCCAATCCGGGATGATTCGCCCATACGCCACGACGACAATGACGTCCGGCTGCAAGTCTTCCAAGCGCTCCCGAAACTCGTCATTCTTTTTGATCCGCTCAGGTTGAAGCACCGGCAGACCAAGGTTCAAAGACAGTCGCTTTACCGGCGGGATCTGCAACTCCATTCCCCGTCCGGCCGCCCGGTCCGGCTGCGTCACTACCAGCGGGATCTCGTGACTGGCGGCGATCAGTGCTTTCAGCGTCGGAACCGCGAACTCCGGAGTGCCACAAAACACCAGCCTCAACTACCACTCCCCGTTCTTTTGCATCTTCTTGATCTTCCGGAGCGCCAGGTCCCGCTTTAAGCGGCTGATGCGATCGATAAACAGAACGCCATCCAGGTGATCGATCTCGTGCTGAAGCGCGCGCGACAACAACTCCTCACCTTCTATCTCGAACCACTTACCCGTTACATCCTGGGCCCGGACTTTTACCCATGCGGCACGCTGCACCTTCTCACGGATGTCTGGAAGGCTCAGGCAGCCCTCTTCCTCCACCTGCTTTCCTCGAAGCTCGACGACCTCCGGATTGATGAGCGCCAATCTATCCGCCGGGTTCTTTTTGAAGCTCACATCGATCACTGTAATCCGCTTTGAGATCGAGATCTGCGGCGCAGCCAGGCCGATCCCCTGAGCCTCGTACATGCTCTCAAACATCTCCTCGACCAGTGTCTTTAACTCCGGCCCAAACTCCGTCACGGGCACCCCGCGCTTCGCCAGCACCGGATCCGGATACTTCACCACCTCGTGAATTTTCAACTTCTTGGCCACGTCATTAAATCCTGCTCCAATCTCTTTTTGTTCTCAACCGTCGGCTTAGGCGGGAGCCAATGTTGGGAACCTCCCTTCCGGCAGCTTTCGGGATTTTCCGTTCAGAAGGCCCGGATCTGCTCCATGTACCCCTCCAGGTTTCGCCGCATCTCTCGCAGCGAGTCCCCGCCGAACTTGTCCACCATCAATCGTGCGATCGTCAGAGCCACCATCGCTTCGGCTGCGACGCCTGCCGCTGGAACCACACAGACATCACTGCGCTCATACGCTGCCTTGACTGGCTCCCGGGTCTCGAAGCTGACTGAGGCCAGCGGCCGACGCAACGTCGAGATCGGCTTCAGGTATCCGCGCACCACAACATCTTCCCCATTTGAGATGCCGCCTTCGATTCCTCCGGCGTTATTTCTCGTTCGGGAGAACCGCGTGAACCGACCGTCCCCGGGCGATCGCTCTTCCGCGTACTCAATCGCATCATGGACCGCGGAGCCCAGCGACTCGGCCGCTGTGACACCGCGTCCAAGCTCCACCGCCTTAACCGCCTGCAGACTCATCACTGCCTGGGCGAGCAGACCGTCCATACGCTCATCCCAGTTCACATGTGTTCCCACGCCGGGCGGCAGACCGTGCACCACCACCTCGAACACTCCGCCGATCGTATCGCCGGTTCGCAGCGCGGTGTCTACCTCGGCTTTCATCCTTGTCTCTGCCTCCCGGTCGACGCAGTTCAGAACAATCTCTTCCCGAGCCGCCAGGGATGCGATCTCGCTCCATTGCGCCTCCCGCCCCAACTCCGCCCTACCCACGCGCACGACATGGCTGCCGACCTCCACACCCAGTTCTCGCAGCAACATCTTGGCTATCGCCCCGCACGCCACCCGAGCCGCACTCTCGCGCGCACTTGCTCGCTCCAGAACGTACCGTGCATCCGGAAAGTCATACTTCAGGGACCCTGCGAGATCCGCATGCCCCGGACGAGGCGATGCCACTGCCTTATGCTTCTCCGCGTCCCCTTCGCCGACTGGGAGGATCTCTTCCCAGTTCTTCCAATCGCGATTCGCAATCGTCATCGCTATCGGCGACCCGATCGTCTTTCCGTGCCGAACTCCACTCAGGATGTGCGCCGTGTCCTTTTCGATGCGCATGCGTCCACCGCGACCATACCCCTGCTGCCGTCGCCAGAGTTCGCGGTCCAGAGATGTCTGCTCCACCGGCACACCCGCAGGCAGCCCACTGACCGTAGACACCAGAGCCTCCCCATGACTCTCTCCCGCGGTTGAAAAGCGAAGCATTGTCCTCCGTCTGCGCGCGCCCGTTAGAACCCCAGGCAGCAAAGGAAATTGTAACAACCACTCCATCTGTAAGCCGCTCTCGACCATATCAGAGCGAGATCGACTTTCACCCCTTCAGATAAGCCCGCGAGTTCAGCAGCGGCCGTTCCATCCCGCGCACCCAATCCGTCATCTCACCGGCTGCCTTCCCACCTGCAAGCGAAGCCGCGAACTCATTCCGCATCGCTTGCATCTTCGCCTCCAGATCATCCAGCGCGCTCAGCAGCACCGCCTCGGGGGTCATTGGCAGCTTTGGTGACCCGAATTCGTATCTTCCGTGATGACTCAGAATCATGTGCTCCACGAGCACGCGCAGACGATCCGGAAATCCCGGAAGACTGGACACCTTCTCCCGCAACATCCCCTGCGCGATCGAGATGTGTCCGATCAGTTGACCCTCGAGCGTGTAGCCGAACGAGTTCTTCCAGCTCAGCTCCTTCACCTTTCCAATGTCGTGCAGAATCGCGCCTGCCACCAGCAGGTCCGGGTCGACTTCCGGGTAGAACGGTGCCGCCACCCGGCACACTCGCACCAGCGTCAAGACATGCTCCAGAAGGCCGCCCATCCATGCATGATGCAGCTTTTTTGCTGCGGGAGCCGACTGAAAGGCCGGCCCAATCTCCCCATCGTCGAGAAACGCAAACACCAGCCGCTGCAGATCCTGATTGGCAAAACCCGAAACATATCCCCGCAACTCCGACCACATTTCAGGGACATCGAACTGTGTCGTCGGCATGTAATCCGCCGCGTCAACCTCGCTCGTGGCGGCGTTCCGCATCTTCTCGAGCGTGATCTGAAACTTCCCCTGGTACTTCGAGATCTGGCCCTGAACTTTTACGTAACAGCCCTCATTACAATTGGTGACCGCGTCGGCGAACTCCTCCCACATGCGCGCCTCCATCGTTCCTGTTTTATCCGCGAGAACCAGAGCCAGGTACTGGCCGCCGCCTCCTTTCCGCTCCCTCACCTGCAATGCTGCCAGAGCGAAGTACGAGGTCACCGTAGCGTTCTCAAACCTGACCGCATCCGCTATAAAGAATTCTTTCATTCTCACCAGAATACCTTCCGCTAAACGTTGGAACGCGAGAGCCGAAGCCCTCGCGTCTTCCGGAACGGGAGTGTTTTACTTCGGCTGCGGAGCTGGCGTGCCATTCGGAGTCGTCGCCGGAGTTCCCGTCGGAGACAGCGGCTGTCCCGCTGGCGGAGCTCCCGGTGCCGGAGCTGTTACCGGGGGCAAAGTCGTCGCGTCCGAACTTGGAGGTGAGGGCTGAGTCGCTCCCGCTTCACCAGTCCCGAGGGCCGAAGGATTGACGGTCGGAGCGATGGGATTGTCCGGAGCCGCGTCAGGCCGCTTATCCTGCAGCCGCTCCTTCGCCTCACCCTTCACCTTGACATGCTTTTTCTTTGTCGCCGTATCACCATTGAGGCCCAGCGGAGCCGCTTGCGTCTTCTGCGTTGCAGTCTCCTGGCTATCAGGCCCTGCCGGCGTCGCTGCGATCTTCTCGCGGGTCTTGGCCTGCTTCGAAGCGACCTTCTCCGCTTTCACCTGCTTCTCTTTGGCGCTGAACCTGGTCTTTCCCGTGCTGACCGTCTTCGGCGCCAGCGGATCCGGATCCGACGTAGGAGAGGTGGCCGAGGTTGATCCTATGGGAGCGATCGCCGATCCCGGCGCTGCATTCGAAGCCGTGTTCTGAGCTGAGTCCGGCGATGAGCCTCCCGCGATGACCCCACCTGGAGTGACCGCCGCCGAGGTGGCGCCTTCGCCCACATCCGCTCCGCTGGCCGTCTCCAGCGATCCTGCCGGGAGCGAGTTGCGGGGAGCCTGGCCAAACCGCACCTTCTCCCGCTTGATCTTCTTCTCTTTCCGAACGCTCGCTACAGCTCTTCCGCTGGCCCGTGTCTTGCCTGGTTCGCTCGCTTCCGTTGCTGTTGCTGTTGTCCCTGACGTCGCCGTCCCAGGAGCAACAGGGACCGTCGACGTGCTCCCGCCTGAAGCTGCGGCGCTGCCAGACGCCGGATCAGCGCCCTCAGCGGGCAGGGTGGGAACGCCGCCCGAAGTCCTGCCTACCGGAGCTGCCGCCGAACTGCCAGCAGATGTCGCAGGCGATCCAGAGGTCGCGCTTGCGGGGTGCGTCCCTCTCTCAAAACGCGCCTTTTGCAACGCTTTCTTTTTCGGTGCGGGCGGGGCGTAGGCGCTGAAAACCGGCCTGGTCTGCTTCGAACTCGCGCCCGTATCCACGAAACCCGGCTTGATCTCGATGTACGCCTCTTCGCGTAAGCGCGTCAGGTAAGCCCGCAGAGCCGGCTGCATCTGCTGCAGGTACATTGCCTCCTGGATCTGCGGTTCCACATCCTTCATGGCAGGCACACCTGGCTGCCGATGCTCCGTTACTTTCAGGATGACAAAGCCCTGTTTGGTCCGGATAGGCGCGGTTGAATCTCCTGCTTTGAGGTCAAAGGTCTGATCCTCCAGCACCTTGGCAAGGGTTCCGCGCTTGAATGCTCCCAGATCGCCTCCCTGAGCCGCCGTCGGCCCGCCTGAATACTGCTTCGCCAGGTCGTCGAACTTGCCGCCCGACTTTACCTTGGCTGCGAGGTCGTCCGCCTTAGCCTGCGCCTGAGCCACAGCAGCGGCATCGGCGTCGGCCGGCAGCGGAACCAGGATCTCGCTCAGACGCACCTGCTCCGGCTGGGCAAACTCCTGTTTATGCGCGTCGTAGAACGCCTGCTCCTGCCCCTGGGTCATCTGCAGACGGCGGCCTACCTCGTCCCGAACGACCTGCTGTGTGATGACGTTGTTCTTAATACCCGCCTTGAAGTCCTCGAAGCTGACGCCCTGCTGCCGCGCCGCCTTCTCCAGATCTTCCATGGTCTCCAGATGGTTCTGCTTGCGAATCTCGTCGAGCCTGCGAACCACCTCGGCATCCGCATTCAACCCCAACTCCTTACCCTTCGAGATCAGCAGTTGCTGATCGATCATGTCGCGCAGCATGTCCTTCTCTCGCTGCTCACGCTCGGACGGAGGCAGATTGTTCTGCTGTAACTCCTGCTGAAGCTGCTGCTGGCTTCGCTGTACATCGCTGCGATTAATGATCTGATCGTTCACGCGCGCGATCACATCTTCCACAACGACACCGTTTGGTGTGATCGCCGGCGTTGTTGGCAAGGCCGACGGCTGCGATGAAGGCGCTCCAAACGGGCTCTGATATCGAGGGGCAGCCTGTCCCCACGCCAGTCCTGCCATTACCGTCGTTCCGATACCGCCCGCCACCGCACCGCGCGCAAACCGCCGCACCGTGGAGGCCCACATGCTCTTGGCGGATCTGGAAATCTTCAAAGTGCCACCGATCTTCGTCAAGTTCGCTATCTCACTCACATCCGGTGGCTTCGCAAGGCAAACGCCACCTCCTAGTTGGACTCACAACGATATTCCGCCGATAGCCAATCACCACATTCTACCCGTCTCATCCGGCACACGCGAACGTCGGGCAAGCCCGGCGATCGTCATCCCACCTTCGTTTCCCCCCGCCGCTCACCGCCGATGCTATACTCCGTCAAAACTGAGCTACTTGCGGGTCTTTCCAATCTTCCGCTCATCCCGAGGACATCGAACGAAAATGGCACCCCCCACACGTCGCGCCCTCTTCTCCGCCACACTCTTTCTCGGCACCTGCACCACCCTCGGCACGCTCATCAGTCAGCGAGTTGCGGCCCAGTCCGCAACTGATGAGTCCACCCTTCGCGACTCGCTCCATAATTTCACCGACGTCTACTCCATTGTGGAGCAGAACTACGCCGAGAAGCTCACCGGCGACAAGCCCGACAAAGCGATCTACGACGGCGCGATTCCGGCCATGCTTCACGTTCTCGATCCCCACTCGAATTTTTACGATCCAAAAGCCTTCGCACAGATGCGCGAGGACCAGCACGGCAAGTACTACGGCGTTGGAATGACGATCCAGCCCCAACCCACGCCCAATGGCAAGACCAAGATCGTGGTGCTCTATCCCTTTGAAGGCACGCCCTCCTTCAAGGCCGGCATTCATCCGGGCGACGTCATTGTTACGGTGGACGGCAAATCGACAGACGGTATGGACTCCGCCGCGGTCGCTACGAACCTGAAGGGAGCTCGCGGCACCCACGTCCTCGTCACCATGTCGCGCGAGGGCTCGTCCAAACCGCTAAGCTTCGATCTCGTTCGCGACGAGATTCCCCGGCCCTCGGTCGACCTCGCCTTTATGGCTCGCCCGGGCATCGGCTATATTCACGTGACCCAGTTTATGGAGACGACCAGCCGAGAGGTCGGCGACGCCCTCGACAAGTTCGGAAAGCAGGGTGACCTCCACGGTGTTCTCATCGACCTGCGCGGCAACCCGGGCGGCCTCCTCAATGAGGCTGTCAACATGAGCGATAAGTTCCTTGATAAGGGGCAGATCGTCGTCTCGCAACGCGGCCGGGCCTTCCCTGATCAGGTCTACCGAGCCGCCCATGGCGAGCAGGGACCGAAGTTCCCGATCGTTGTCCTCGTCAACCGCAATACCGCCTCTGCCGCTGAGATCGTCTCCGGCGCCCTCCAGGATCACGATCGCGCGCTCATCGTCGGCGAGACCACCTTCGGCAAGGGCCTAGTCCAGACTGTCTTCCAGATCACGGAAGATACCGGACTCGCCCTTACCACGTACCACTACTACACGCCATCCGGGCGCCTTATCCAGCGCCCTTACGATCACGTCTCACTCTATGACTACTACTATGTTCGCGACCCCTCCGGTCAGCCCAAGGACAACACCAACCGAGAGGTGAAGCTGACCGACTCGGGCCGTACTGTCTACGGCGGCGGTGGCATTACGCCCGACGAAAAAATCGAAAACGAGCCTTCCAACCCTTTCAAAAGCAATCTCTTCACGCACTATGCCTTCTTCAACTTCGCCAAGCACTACCTCGCAAATCGCAGCGTCACCAAGGAGTTCACTGTGGACGATGCGGTCCTTCAGCAGTTCAAGGAGTTCCTGAAGTCTAATCAGATCGAATACACCGATCAGGACATCGCGGGTGTCAGTGACTGGGTAAAGTCGAGCATAAAGGCAGAGATCTTCACCACGCAATTTGGCCAGCTGGAAGGTCTAAAGGTTCGCGCTCAGTGGGATCCGCAGATCGCCAAGGCTCTCACCTTTATGCCCCAGGCACAGGCTCTCGAAGATCGGCTTAAGGCAGGCGGAAAGACGAATGTGGCCTCTCGATAACGAATGAATCTTTTGGCAAAGAGCCCGGTGCCAATGCACCGGGCTTTCTCTTGGCGCTCGTTACGCCTTGGGCAGAACGATACCTGGCTGTGCATTCAGGATCGCAACCACCCCGTTCACCAGGTTGGTAACGTAGGCCCTGTCCACCTGCGTACCTGACTGTGCAAACATCGTCACAATCGGCTGCTCAACGATCTCGAGAACGTCGGCCAGCTTCTGTCCGTTCGCCTCCGATCCCGCTGCCGACCACTTCTGCTGCACACTGATTACAGTCGCCTGCACCAGCTTGACTGACGAGGTGAACGCGACCACCGCAGGTGCCACCTCCGGATCCGCGACCGCCACAAGGGAAGCGACCGGAATGGCGTACTTCAGAATATCGGTGAGCACCACACCGGCGATGTGCCCGGCCTTCTTCAGAAAACCTTCAAACGCCGCCAGCTTACCCGTCTTAGTTCCCGCGGATTGCGTCGTGCCTCCAACGATCCCTGCCGCAGCTTCTGTCGCAGTACCTCCTGAAGTCTCAATCGTGCTGACCTGCGCGCCAGCGATCGCATAGGGCGCACTTTCGGCTATCGCTTGCGAGGGATGCCCACCCGCCAAAGGCTGTCCACCCGCTGTTGCCGGTGCCGCTCCCGGCGCCGGATAAAGATTCGCTGCATTGCTCATATCGTCTTCTCCCCATCTTTCTCTACATCCATTGGTTGAACAGAGGTCGTCTGACTCTCTTGTGTGGTCAGCTTGGTCGCATCCTTCGTTTCGACCTGGTGAGTCGTGCTCGGCTTTCCCACCAGCAGCGTCGCCGCGATGCTTGTAAGAGCCGTAACCAGGTTGGTGATACATAGCAGGACCGCTGTCCTGAGAGTTGGATCATTCCGCCCCAGAGCGAAGGCCAGCACCGCCGTCATCACCGCGACAACCAACATCAGGAAGGCCATCGAATCCGTCCTGCTGCTGCCTTCGCGCGTCGTAAGTTGCATACCACCTCCAAAGAAAAGCGGCTCCCGATTGGGAGCCGCTGCAAACACAAAAGGCCACTGCATCGCAGTCGCCTCATTCAGCACAAGTATGGTTCGCCCACGCGAGCCATACTTTCAATTCTACCTAGCTCGGCTGGGGAGTACGCCAAGAGGCGGAAGAATACACTTGTGACGCATACGGCTTTGGAGCACGCCAGTCTGACTTGGAGCGGGAGACCGGGATCGAACCGGCGACATTCAGCTTGGGAAGCTGACGTTCTGCCACTGAACTACTCCCGCATCTTATAGCGAAGGACTCACCCATAGAGGAATGCTGACTCAAGCATGGGTGGACAGCAGGCTGAGGAACCAGCCCTCTGAAGTATCTCCCGGCCAATCGTTTCTGGCAATTCCTGCCAGTCCGGAAGAGAGCGGCCCGGTTCGGGGTGTCTCGAAGGGCGGCCTTCACCAAGCGAGTACTCACCATCCTGCCTGTACCATAGGCACACAATGGTTTACCAGGGCTTTCGAGCTCACGGGGAGTATCGATCACCTATGCAAACGAAATCCATATCTCCTGACCCAATCTTTATGGAGCAGGCCATCGAGCTCGCCACGGCGAACGTCGCAGATAGCTGCGGCGGCCCCTTTGGAGCTGTCATCGTGCGGTCCGGCGAAGTCGTCGCAACCGGTGTCAACCTTGTCACCTCGACCAACGATCCCACCGCTCACGCCGAGGTCACTGCTATTCGCAACGCGGGCGCGGCGCTCCAGACGTTTCAACTTACCGGCTGCGAGATCTATACCAGCTGTGAACCCTGTCCCATGTGCCTCGCGGCGATCTACTGGTCTCGCCTGGACGCCATCTTCTACGGCAACAGCGCCGCCGACGCAGCACGCGCCGGCTTCAATGACGTCATGCTCTATCAGGAGGTCGCGCGTCCCCATCATGAGCGATCCATTTCCATTCAGCCGCTGCTCTCTGAACGCGCCTGGTCCAGCTTTGCCGCCTGGCAGCAGAGCTCCTGCAGAGTAGATTACTGACCCAACGATTACAGATCTCAATCCGCAGTCATCAGGACGGCCAGACAGAAGATGAACCTAGAAGCCGCGCAAAACTCTTCCTCGCCGGTACGCGTCGCCCTCTTGGGTTTCGGTACCGTTGGCGCCTCCGTCGCCCGGGTTCTGGCGGCCCGAAACCTCCCCGGCATCGAGCTCACCCATATCTTCAATCGCTCCATCAGTCGTAAACGGTCCTCCGAGGCCGCTCGCTCCGTCCCTTCCACGACGCTCTGGACCCAGGACATCGGAGAGATCCTCAACTCTGAGGTCGACATCCTGATCGAGACCATAGGCGGCCTCGACCCTGTTGAAAGCTGGATCACCCAAGCCATAACATCGGGCAGATCCGTGATCACTGCGAACAAGCAGCTCATCGCTTACAGAGGCGCAGCTCTCGCGCAACTTGCCCATGAACATCGTGTCCATCTCCGCTTCAACGCGGCCGTTGCGGGCGGAGTTCCCGTGATCCCGGCCACCCTCCACGGGCTGCAGGGAGATCGCATCACCCGTCTCAGCGGCATCATTAACGGCACCTGCAACTTCATACTTAGTCACATGGAAGCTGGCGCAGGCTACAACGAAAGCCTCGGGAAGGCGCAAGCGGCAGGATACGCCGAAGCCGACCCGACTGCCGACGTGGACGGCTTCGATGCGCGAGCCAAGCTATGTATTCTCGCCCGCATCGCGCTGCACGCGGAGCTTGACCCCGATCGCGTAGCTACCCAAAGCATCGCACCGGTGTCAGCGATCGACTTCCAGTATGCCCGCGAGCTGGGCTGCACCATCCGCCAGGTCTCGCGAGCGCAACTCGGATCCGGGCCCGACAGCAATCTCGTTCACGCCCGCGTAGCGCCGATGCTCGTCCCCCTTACCTCGCCCATCGCGTGGTCTCACGGCACCCAAAACATGGTCGTGACCTCGGGCGAGTTCGGCGGCGACGTCGTCTTCTCCGGTCATGGAGCCGGCGGCAATCCTACCGCGGTCGCCATCGTAAGCGACCTGCTCGCCGTTGCGCAGAACTGCTCCACTGTGACGCTTCCGACCGAGCCTAAAGCCGTCACCGGTGAGTTCTTCGCTCCGCATTATCTTCGTTTCATCGTCGACGACAAGCCCGGCATCGTCTCCGCCATCTCCGGCGCCCTTGCCCGAGTCGGAGCCAACATCGACTCCATCCTCCAGCGTCCCGGCTACCCCAAACACCACCTGCCTTTCGTCGTCACCACCGAGCCTTGCCTCACATCGACAATCGCCGCTGCGGTCTCCTCGATCGCCGCCATGGACTGCATGCTCGCCCCCCCCCTCGATCTCCAAATGCTCACGATCGAGGATAAGGCGGAGGATTAGGACGCCTCTGCAGCTTCCAGATCCGCATGAAGAAGGGCAGGAAGCAAACGCTCCTTGACCTCAAACTTCATAACGCCGAGTACCGGCTCAGTATTTCGGCATGGTGGGATCGATCTTGTCCGCCCAGGCCAGAATTCCACCGGCAAGGTTGGACACGTGCATGAAGCCCGCGCTTTTCAGGATCAGAGCCGCCTTCTGGCTCCGCGCGCCTGACCGGCAATGCACGACGATTTCAGCGCCCTTCTTGTCCGCGAGCTCGCCGGCACGGCGTTCTATTTCGCCCACCGGGATCATCGGCGCACCTAGGTTTGCGATCGGGTATTCATGCGGCTCGCGCACGTCAAGAATGAAGACATCCTCTTTCGCATCGAGCTTCCGTTTCAACTCCTCGACCGTAATCTGCGGAATTCCTTCGACCTCTGTTGCGTTTGCCACAGCTTGATCCCTCGCAACCTCAAGTGGCCCAACCGACGCTGGGGACGGCACGCCGCAAAACTGATCGTAGTCGATCAGCTCCGTCACGGTAGGATGCGTCCCGCACACCGGGCAGTCCGGATTCTTGCGCAGCTTCAGCGTGCGAAAGCTCATACCCAGCGCGTCAATAAGAAGGAGGCGCCCAATAAGGGGCTCTCCTATCCCGAGGATCAGCTTGATCGTCTCTGTCGCCTGGATGACCCCGACCAGTCCCGGAAGAATCCCGAGCACGCCGCCTTCAGCGCACGAGGGCACCAGTCCAGGAGGCGGGGGCTCCGGATAGAGGCACCGATAGCATGGTCCCTCAGGTAGTCCGAAGACGCTCGCCTGTCCTTCGAAGCGGAAGATCGATCCATACGCATTTGGTTTGCCGAGCAGAACGCACGCATCATTCACGAGGTACCGTGTCTGAAAATTATCCGTGCCGTCCGCGATCACATCGTAGTCCTTGAAGATCTCCATCGCATTCGCGCTGGTCAGCATCGTGTTGTGCTTTACCACTTGGGTGTTTTTGTTCAGCCCGTTCAACATGATTTCTGCCGAATCCACCTTCAGCTTGCCGACAGTCGCCTGCGAGTGGATGATCTGCCGCTGCAGATTAGACTCATCGACAACATCGAAGTCCACTAAACCGATCGTCCCCACGCCTGCCGCGGCCAGGTAAAGAGCCAACGGAGCTCCAAGGCCGCCCGTGCCGACACAGAGCACCTTCGCCGCTTTCAACCTCTGCTGGCCCTCCATGCCTACCTCTGGAAGGATGAGGTGCCGCGAGTACCTTGAAATCTCTTCGTTCGTCAGCTTCGGCAGCTCTGCCGCCGCCCTACTCATCTCCGGAATCAATGTTCCCGTTGCCATAAGCTTCCCACTCTCCACCCGTGACTCTCACGGGATGTACCGCTATTTCACGTCTGCAGCCTAGGATAGTCCGACAGAGTTACGATTTACCGTGCAGGAGATCCAAAGGAGTTACAAATAGCTACTGCAGCCGCCCGCAATAGAAGGAATTATGGTTAGCTCGTCAACCTCGGTGGTTGCCGTCGCCTCACGCTGCGGCAGGTAGCGAATGTCTTCTTCGTTCAGGTAGACGTTCACGAAGGACCGAAGCTTGCCCTCTTCGGTAAACAGGTGCTTTCGCAGTTCAGGAGCGTGCATGGTCAGGGCGTCGAGCGCACCTTGCACTGAGGCACTGCTCACCTCTACCGTCTCTTTGCCGTCCGTGTACTGCCGCAGCGGCGTGGGGATATGTACTTTCATGCCTTGTTTCCCTCCATCTCCAAAATTCCTACGATTTCCGCGCCCTCGCCCCCAGCGTTCTGCAGGCTGATCTCGATGGCCTCATCTTCAAAATGCTTCTCTTCCTCGCTGGGCCCTTTCAGCAGAAACGAGTTCGTGACCGCGGCCTTTCCTTGTTCGACCGATGTGATCACGTAGGAGCAGCCAAGCCAGTGAGCCTCGGCAAAATCCGTCTCTGACCATTTCGCCGGATGATCGGGATGGGAGTGGTAAAAACCGACGATGTCCAACCCCGACCGGCGCCCGACACGCTGCGCCATGATCAACTCATGGGGCGCGATGTTATAGCGATTGTGCGCTGCGTCCGTTCGCGTGTTTCCGGCGCGCACGATCTGCCGAACTTCGTTTTCGACGTTCGCCTCGGCCTGCCCTAGGAGGATGCCGCAGCACTCATTGGGGTACGTCTCTTCCCCGTGCGCCCGCAGCGCCTCGTAGTCGGCATAGTTCAATCGCAGCATTCTCGTCAGCCCTCCGTCCAGAAGCGTTCGCTCATATACTTTTCCGCCGAGTCGCACAACACGGTTACAACGACTGCTTCACGTCCCGCCTTCGCCTCGCGCTCACCGACCTGGAGCGCCGTCGCGACCGCAGCCGCGGCAGAGACCCCGACCAGCAGACCCTCGGTCTTGGCCAGTCGCTTCGCCATCGCATAGGCCCGCTCCGTCTCCATCTCAAGGTTCTCGTCCGCCAAGGTGGGGTCATAGATCTTCGGGACGATGGCCGTTCCCATGTGCTTCAGACCCTCCAGGCCGTTGAATGGCGAATCCGGTTGCATCGAAATGCAGCGGACCCGCGGGTTCAACTCGCGCAACCGGCGCGTGGTCCCGACAAACGTCCCGCTAGTACCCAGGCCGGCAACGAAGTGAGTGATCTGCCCTTCGGTCTGCGCCCAGATCTCATTTGCCATACCGTGGTAGTGCGCTCTCCAATTTGCGTCGTTTGAGTACTGGTCAGCATAAAAGTAGCGATCCGGCTCAGCGGCCGACAGTTCCCTCGCCTTCCGAATCGCTCCGTCAGACCCATCCGCGGGATCTGTCCAAACCACCTGAGCCCCGTAGATGTCGACATACTTCTTGCGTTCGGGCGAAACATTGGACGGCATGCACAGCGTCACCGGGAACCCGAGTGCAGCACCAAGCATCGCGTACGCAATTCCCGTATTCCCGCTCGTCGCGTCCAGTAGGCCCTTGATGTTGCTTCGATTGGAGGTGTCACTCAGCCCCGCAGGGTCACTCAGACCTCGGGCTCCGCGCAGCCCCTCCACATTCTGCAGACGCTGACCGAACTGCAGCAGCCCTCGACGCTCCGCATCCAGCACGATCGCAGACGCCGCCCGATCCTTCACGGATCCGCCCGGGTTCATCCACTCCGCTTTCCCCAGTATCTGCACTCCCGGCATCGCCGCCGAGAGACTGTCAAGGCGCACCAGCGGCGTGTTCCCGATACGGTTGAGGAGGCTCGATCCAAGCGACTTTTCGACAGCCATCATGTGACGTGGTCCAATCCCTTTGTCGCCCTCCGCTCGCTCTCGATTGATGGCTGCGGGAGGATGTGCGACAGTTTAACTCGAGTCTACCGACTATTTCCCTATGGCAAAAAAGGCACCGCAACGCAGCTTCAACGACGTCCTGTCCACCCTTGGTTCACAACGATTCGATGTGGCTCCAGCCCAGGAGGGTGCAAAGCGCACTCCGAACGCCTTTAAAGTGAGTAAATACGGCTGCGCTGCGGAGATAGCGGCCGCTTCTGACGGTTCGGTCGAGATCCTCTCGCGTCCCGGCTGGCTGCTCCATGGAGAGATCTCCCGCCTTTTGGACCGCGGCTACCAGAAGTTTCTCAAGTCCAGCCGCCTCGAGATTCCAGCCACCGCCGACCATCTCCGTGCGATCCACGAGTTCTCGGAAGAACTCAAAGAAGCTGCCGGAGCCCTTTCCCTCTATAACGAGAGCCTCGGCACCACATCGGACGTCTATGTGTACGACCGGGTCAAAGGTCGTCCAAGTAGGTAAGCACGGGCCTCCGGAGCTGCGGCTTAACTAATCCCGTCCCAAGGAGATACAAGTATGAGCGGACAGAAGAAAGTGGCTCTAATCAGCGGCGCGAACAAGGGGATCGGTTTCGAAACAGCGCGACAGCTTGGTCAAATCGGCATTGTTGTGCTTCTTGGCTCTCGAGACCCGGCCAAAGGCGAGCAGGCTGCCGAGAAGCTCCGCTCCGAGGGCATTGATGCCCGCGCTGTCAAGCTGGACGTCGTTGCAGCGGACGACGTTGCGGCCGTCGCGGAAAGCATCGAACGTGAGTTCGGCAAGTTAGACATTCTGATCAACAACGCCGGTGTCATGCTCGACTCAGGAGACATGATGAGCAACAATGTCGCGACTGTAACAACCGAAGAGCTTCGCACCACCTTCGATACGAACTTCTTCGCGGTAGTCGCCATCACCCAGGCGCTCCTTCCCTTGATCAGGAAGAGCGAGGCAGGCCGGATCGTCAACGTCTCCAGCATCCTCGGCTCGAACACGCTGCACGGCTCGCCCAACTCGCCCATTTACAACGCCAAGCTCTTCGCCTACGATGCCTCTAAGACCGCGTTGAACAGCTTCACCGTGCACCTCGCGCACGCCCTACGCGACACGAAGATCAAGGTCAATTCGGCGCACCCGGGATGGGTGAAGACCGAGATGGGCACTGATGCCGCCACAATGGAGATTGTCGATGGCGCCAAGACCGAGGTCGATCTCGCCACGCTGTCAGAAGATGGCCCGAACGGCAGCTATATCCACCTTGGCAAGACTCTGCCCTGGTAAGCTCCAGCCGGCAGGCGGAAGATGGTTGTGCTGCTGGCGTCTGCAATACCGATCCTGTCAGAAGTCCCTGTGGCCATAGGGATACGCGCCGGGCTGGACGTAGACGACGTATCTCGGCCGCGATGCCAGGGCCCAGACCAGCATTGCCAGCCAGCCGATGATCGTCCATCCAAATAAAAGGTTCAGCATGAGAATCACAAAGATCCCATGTCCACGATGCGACGCGACGATGGTCGGTAAGAAGTAAAGTGCTGCGAGTACAAGCAGGGTGATCATCCGAGCCGCCTCCAAACTGTGGCGATGGTAGATACGCAGCCAGGTATAGGGAAGTTCCTTGTCTCGTGCTGCCACGGGAGCGGGCAACAGCTAACGCCCCTTGCCCCGTTGCAACTCCCGATAAGCCTCGCTCTTCCCTATGCCACGCTCCCGCGCCACCCGTTTCAGGGCCTCTTTCTCTTCGACGCCGCTTTTCACGAGTGCCTGCACTGCCTGCGCTACCCCCACAAAATCTCCCGGAGGCGGCATGTTCTGGCCGCTAAGGATGAGCACGATCTCTCCCCGCACACTCTCGCGCTTCGCCAACTCGGTCCGAACCTCCTCTACCGGCCCTCGCAGAAACTCCTCATGCAGCTTGGTCAGCTCCCGAGCCACTACCAAGCGGTGCCCCCTTCCAAATACCGCCTCGATGTCCGCAAGGGTCTCAAGAATCCGGTGCGGGGCCTCATAGAAGATGTGGGTCACAGTGCCTCCTTCGCCGCCGGTCCGCATCTCCGCCCGCAATGCTTCGAGAAAGCTCCTCCGCTGCCCCGATTTCGCCGGCAGAAACCCGTGAAACGCAAATCCCGAGTCGATTCCCAGGCCGCTCGCAATGAGAGCCGCAACCGCAGCATTGGCTCCCGGGACCGGGTACACCGGTATGCCGGCCGCAATTGCCGCTTCCACCACCTCCGAGCCTGGATCCGCGATGCCAGGCGTACCCGCATCGCTGACCACCGCGATCTTGGCCCCGGCCACCAGGTCCGAGACCAGTTCCAGCGCCCGTCCCGCTTCGTTATGCCGGTGGTAGCTCACCGTGGGTGTCTTGATCCCGAAGTGATTCAGCAGCTTCTGCGTCTGCCGCGTGTCTTCGCAGGCAATCCGGTCAACCTCACGCAGGACCCGCAACGCTCGCAGTGTGATGTCCTCGAGATTGCCAATCGGCGTCGCCACGAGGTAGAGCCCTGGAGCCAGCGGTCCCCGCACCCGACCTGTCTCCCACTCCGCCTGCCAGACCTCTGCCGGGACCACTTCCTCGGTCACGCTGGCCGCCGCAGCCTTCGCCGCTGATTCAGCATTCGCATTGAGTGCGCCAGATTCTGTGGCGTAATGATCCCTACGACACGCTCACCCTCGACCACCGGAACCATCTGCACACCAGCCCCGCCGACCATCCGCCGCAACGTCTTGACCAGCGAGTCTTCCGGCCGCGCCGTCGCGAGCGTCCGAGTCATCACCCCCTGCACGTATCCATTTCCTTCAGCGCGCAGCGCCTCGACGATTCCCTGCCGCGACACGGCACCCACTACGTTGCCTCCACGCACGACTGGAAAGACATCCTGCAGCGAGTGAACCGCATTTTCGAGCGCTCCCTCCAGCGTCTCCGAAGCCGAGATCGTGCTGAAGTTCCGAAGCATCACATCCCGCATTGTGACTGCGTCCACGTCGCTGTCGAGCAGCATGCTATCGGTCTCCACCTGCGGTCCAAAGATCACCAGCACACCGAGCGCTGCTAGCCACAGATTACCGAGCGACACACCCGCCAGCACCAGCCCGAAGGCCACGAGCCGTCCCACACCAGCCGACGACCGCGCCCCCTGCATCACGCCTTTGGAACCCGCCAGGCTCCCCCGCAGTACCCGTCCCCCATCGAGGGGAGCCGCTGGCAGCAGATTGACCGCCCCCAGCAGCAGATTGACCCACACCGCGGATCGCAGCAGCCGCGTCGCCGTAAGCCATGGGTGCTCCCACAGCCCGAGCCCGGGCGTGAGTGACAGCATCAATCCTGCGAGCAGCAGACCGCAGCTTACGTTCACGATTGGGCCCACAAGTCCCATCTTCCATCGAGAAGCAGCCTTCGGAGCCAACTCATTGGCCTCGGCAGTCCTAAAGCTCAGGAGGCCTCCCGTCGGCAGCAGGAGGATGCTTTGCAGCTGCAAGCCCTCCCACGCCGCCACCATTGCCCGTGCCACCTCCCGCGCAGCCAAAGCGGCGATCATCAGCATCCATAGCAAGACACCGCGTCCGGCTGAGACCCCGGTGTATAGAGCCGATCCCACCGCGAGTCCCAAGGTCAACAGAACGAAGGCGTGCACTCGCAAATCGACACCGAACCACCGTCCTGCGGCAAAGCTCCACCCACGCATAGAAACCCATTGTACGGGGGAGCCGAATGCCGGGCCGATCGACTCGGAGACACCTAGCCGAAAGCCTATTCGTCGCTTCGCCCGGGAACTCGACACCTCCCGCGCGAAGTACCATCAACCATGCGCGTCATCGCCGGAACCTTCCGTTCGCGTCCCATGATTGCTCCACGAGGTCAAGGGACCCGCCCGACCAGCGACCGCCTCCGAGAGACGCTCTTCAATATCCTTGCGCCTCGCATCTCCGGAGCCAGGTTTGCCGATCTCTACGCCGGTACCGGCGCGGTTGGGATTGAGGCTCTCAGCCGCGGAGCCAGCTATGTCCTGTTTGTCGAGCGCGCCGCCCCTGCGGTAAGCGTGCTCCGGACCAATCTCAAGGAACTCGGCATTAACGCCGGCTTCACCCTCGAAGCCCGCAGCGCTCTTTCAGCCCTCGACCGAACTCTCGATCGCATCCACTCCCAGGTGCCAAATGCCGCTCACCAACCAGGGAACAAGATTCCCTCGCTGGCGCCCGTCTTCGACGTCGTCTTTCTGGATCCACCGTACGAAGCCGTCTCCGAGTACACCTCGACTCTTGCCCTCCTCGGCAGCACCCGCGCTCGACCCCTCCTCGCAGGCGGTGCCCTCATTGTCGCCGAGCATTCCAGCAAGTCGCCGCTTCCCGAAAGCTTCGGGACGCTCCAACAGACGCGCGTTCTAAAGCAAGGTGATGCGGCACTTACCTTCTACTCGCAATGAGAGCTTCGTCAGGCGATTCGCTCAGGAGAACGTCATCGGAGAAATCCGCCGCCCTGATGCTGGCCGGTCCGCAGATCCAACGTGAACGGCAGCTCCTTATCCGTGGTCACATCCCAACCGAACCCATGCAGCACGTCTCCGACTACGGAACCTAGTCGCAAGCCCTCCCAGCTCAAGCGCCCTGACTCCCACGCCATTCCCTCGAGTCCCCAGGCGGCGACCGTATGAAAGCCCGCAAGCAGCAGAAGTTTCTGCTCCTCGAGCTCACGGAGGACTACCACCGGTCGCATTGAAACGTGAGTCATCCTCTCTGGGCGGTTTGTGTCGATAATGTACGCATACCCACCGGCCACCGCGCACATCTCCTGTGCAACAGGGCACCCCCAAACTCCCGTGGGCATCCCCTGGTCTTTGAATCCCAAGGCACAGGTGGCAAGGAAATCCTCGCCAGTCTCCGGCCGAACGATCAGGTGCAGCGCTCCTCTATCCATCGCATCCTCCTCCCCCGCGACCTCTCTGGGAAAGATGTACCGCCGCGCTGGCGCGATTAGCGGAGGACGCTCCAAAATTATGGCATTCCAAGTTCGCTCGAAGACCACTTCCGCCAACGTCTGCGCCTCCGGCTGGTATCGCCTTAGTTTTCCTGGAATGGGAGCTTGGTCCTCATCGAGGTTACAGGAATCGCAAGCACGTCTGACTCAAGCCGGGGATCGACTTTCTATGCCTTGCAAAGCACCTGAACCGGACACTTCACTTCAGAAGCGGAGTAGTGTTCCCCTTGCAAGCAATTCACTTGATTGGAGGCTCCAATGGGAAAACGGATTGTACTTTGTGCGGACGGAACCTGGAATACGCCCCATGGCGTGGGCGCCGTTGTGAATGATACGAATGTCCGGAAGCTGTACTGTTCCCTGGACGATGTGCCGGAGCAACTGCGCTTTTACGACAGCGGAGTTGGGACAGATGGGACACCCATCGACCACCTCACGGGGGGAGCGATGGGCGAAGGCCTGTTCCAGAAGCTTCAGGAAAACTACCAGTATCTCTCGCACGTATGGGATCCGACGGATGATATTTACCTCTTTGGTTTCAGCCGGGGAGCTTACACCGCTCGAAGTCTCGGCGGAATGCTGGCGACGTTCGGTGTACCGACCAAAAACTTCGACAACCTGATGGTGAGGAATATCTTCTCGGCTTACCGCCAGACGGATACCGCTCTTCGAGCGAGTCTCAGGCAGGAGCTGGACCAACAGTATGCGATGACGGGCGTTTCGATACGGATGGTTGGGGTTTGGGATACGGTGGGATCGCTCGGCATCCCGGGATTGCTCTTCAGTATTTTCGATCAGAAACGGTACGGGTTTCTGGATACGAGCCTCCATACTTGCATCAAGAACGCATATCACGCGGTATGCATCGATGAGCGACGAGCGCAGTTCATGCCGACGCTTTGGACCAACCCGGATGGAAGCGACCGAGAGAACGACGATCAGGTCCAGCAGGTGTGGTTCCCGGGAGTGCACTGTGACATAGGCGGCAGCTACATGGAGGCCAATCTCTCGGATATAGCTCTGGGATGGATGATGCGGAAATCGATCGAGTGCGGACTCACCTTTGGGGAGAAGGCGATGCAGCAGTACCTGCATCCCGATCCGGGAGCTGAGCTCGGCGCGGCCCATGACGAATGGAAGCTGATTCCATGGGGGATTCCCTCCCACCGAAAGGTGCCGAAGTCCGCGGTCATGGCGAATACGGTGCAGAGACGTCTCGATTGCATGCCGGAGTATCAGCCGGGGAATCTTAACCTGTCCGGTCGCAAGCTGGTTGGGTACGGAACGGAGCCGGTGCTGCCGTAATCGACTAACAGGCGATGAGGACGAACCTCTCTGCACTTCTTTAATAGTTTCGCGAAGGGTTCCAGCAGGGACAGGGCTACAGTTCCATCGCGAACTGGAGAGACAGGTCGTCCGCCGAAGCTTTAGGTTCGCTGGACAGGTGGAGAACAAGGCGCTCGAGCACCAGGCGTTTACTGACGGGCGAGGAGCGAAGTTCGAGATCCGCGCGAGCGATGAGGCGGAGAGCCCGGGTGAGGTCGCGGCGCGACCCGTAGCGGCGAGCTTGGCGGATAACGTCATCGGCAGCGAACGGGGGCATGCGGAAGCCTTGCCAGAGAGCCTGCCAGATCGCGCGGGAGTCTCGGACGTTTGACTCCAGAATGATGAGCATCTGGCGAAAGGTGCGGGCCAGCATATAAAGGTGACCTATGGCGGCCTCATCGCCGCCGCTCGAAGCGTTGAGCAGACCGTGAAGGAGCGCAACCGCCCGGGGACGATCCCTGGCGGAGATCGCGTCTGTTAGCTCGTAAAGCGAGCGCTGTTTAGCGGCAAGGACCATCGTTTCGACGGCACCTAAAGTCACGCAGGCCTGCACGCGCTCAGACAAGGGTATTACGGCTTCTGCTTCGAGTGCCGGGAAGGGAGGTGCAGTGACATAGAGAATCAGCTTCTCAAGTTCGCTGGCGATGAGCATCATATCGCTGCCGAGGGAGTCGACGAGTTCGCGTGCTGCGTCCGTGTCGAAGCGGACATCGCGGGCCCGCGCTGTTTCGATGATCCAGCGGATAGCGTCGGCCTCGTCAACACGCGCGAGTTCGACGAGACCGCAAGACTCTCCGAGGGTCTCCCGGATGCGTTCGTAGCGGTCTTTGTCCTGCAGGTCCATGCGGCGGAGGTCGACGGGAATCCGGAGGTGGTCGGCGATAAACAGGAGCAGCGCCTGTGGGTTGGGGGAGCGGAAGTAGGCGTCGATCGCCGCGAGCTCTTCTTTTTTGGATCCGCGCGTGTAGAGAGTCTTCAGGTTGCGGATGAAGATCACCTGGAAGGGCGCCATCAGCGACGGGGTCTGAGCATGACCGAGGATCTCGAAGATGCTGGTTTCCCCAAGGTCGAAGTCGTGGAGGCAGAAGTCACGGCAGTCGGGTGGGACGAGGTGGTCGAGAACGGCTTTGCGGCAGCGGTCCTGGAGGAAGATTTCGTCACCAAGCAAGACATAGCCAGGGCGAGGATCTGGCGAAGTAATCGCCGCGATAAAGCGGTCGGAAGAGGCAAAGCTGCGAAGTGGAGCGGGCGAGCTGCCGGGAGGAGAGAAGGGGGCCACTAGAACGACTCCAGCATGTCGCTGACCGCGGTGCGGGCGAAGTCGCGAGAGACGCGACGGACGGCGGCGGAGTCCTCCTGGATAAAGCCGCTGAGGTCCTGGGTGGACTGATACTGCTCACGGAAGACAAGGGCGTCATTCTGATAGAGCACGCGGCCATCGCGCGAGGTGAGGAGGATTGCAGCGGTGATGGTGAGGAGATAACTCGAGGTCTGACCGCTCGATGCGTCGTAGGTGAGAGGGGCGACGGTCTGGGAGACGATGGTTCCGGCAAGAGTCGCATCAGCCTCGGGTGAGGCGCTATTGAGGACGCGGTAGCGAGTGCGAGTTCCGAGTTCGCGGACGACCGCTTCGGTGAAGGCCATCTCGGTGTGAAAGGCCTGGGCGTGAGTCTTGAAGATGGGAACGGCGAGGCTCTTGACGTTCGGGGGAATGTGCGTTGCGGAGCCAACAGCGTGGTAGCCGCAGCCGGCGAGGAGTGTGAGGCAGACGAGGTTTGTGGCGTAGGTCAGGCGCATGCCGTGTGGATATTGTCGCACTCCCGCAGCGACTTTCGTCGCGCCCAGATGGCGCGAAGAAGGTCGCCTCAAAAACGAAAGGCAGCCCTAGGGCTGCCCTTCGGTGGATCGCACCACTACTATGCCGGGGAGGTGTGGCCCTCTCCGAAGCCGGGTTTGCGGCCGGAGTCGGGCTTGAGCACCTTTTGGGTGTCGCCCGGATCTCCGCCATTTGCCTGTGCGAGAGCGGATCGGGCGGGTGGGAGGTCCTTGCCCTCGATAATCAGCTTGATCTCGGCGGCATCCAAGGTCTCCCGCTCGAGCAGAGCGGCAGCCATGCGGTGCATGATGTCGCCATTCGACTCGAGAATGGAGTAAGCCGACTTGTATCCGGTGTCGACGAAGTTTCGAACTTCCGCGTCGATCTTTCGAGCCGTGTCGTCGGAGTAGTCGCGCGCCTGCCCGATCTCCCGGCCGAGAAAGATCTGCTCTTCCTTCTTGCCGTAGGTCAGGGGGCCCATGCTGCTCATACCGTACTCGCAGACCATCTTGCGAGCCAACTCGGTCGCACGAACAATGTCGTTACCGGCGCCGGTCGTCTGGCGCTTCATAAAGATCTCCTCGGCGCAGCGACCGCCCATGAGAACCGCGAGCTGGGTGTCGAGGTAGTCCTTTGTCACCGTGTGCTTGTCCTCTTCAGGCAGATGCATGGTGACACCGAGGGCCATGCCGCGAGGGATGATCGTAACTTTGTGAAGGGGATCCGAGTGCTCACGAAGAGCCGCGACGAGCACGTGACCGGCCTCATGGTAGGCGGTATCGCGTTTGTCATCGTCAGAGAGGAGCATGGATTTGCGCTCCGCACCCATCATCACCTTATCCTTGGCCACTTCGAAGTCATACATGTGGACCGACTTGCGGTTGTAGCGTGCTGCGGTAAGAGCGGCCTCATTCACCATGTTGGCAAGATCAGCCCCGGAGAAGCCTGGTGTTCCGCGAGCCAGGATGTTGAGGTTCACGTCCTCGGCCATGGGGACCTTCTTTGAGTGAACCTTGAGGACCTCCTCACGGCCACGGATATCAGGGCGATCGACGATGACGCGGCGGTCGAAGCGGCCGGGACGAAGCAACGCCGGGTCAAGGACATCTGGGCGATTGGTGGCGGCGATCAGGATGACGCCGTCGTTGGACTCGAAGCCGTCCATCTCGACCAGGAGCTGATTGAGGGTCTGCTCGCGCTCGTCGTGTCCGCCGCCGAGGCCAGCGCCACGGTGACGACCGACGGCATCAATCTCGTCAATGAAGATGATGCACGGAGCGTTCTTTTTACCCTGTTCGAAGAGGTCACGGACGCGAGACGCGCCGACACCGACGAACATCTCCACAAAGTCAGAACCAGAGATGGAGAAGAAGGGAACGTTGGCTTCGCCCGCTACCGCACGGGCGAGCAGGGTCTTACCGGTGCCCGGAGGCCCGACGAGAAGAACGCCTTTGGGGATTCGACCGCCGAGACGCTGAAACTTCTGAGCTTCACGGAGGAACTCGATGATCTCCTTAAGTTCGTCCTTGGCTTCGTCCACACCGGCGACATCCTTGAAGGTGATCTTCTTCTGCTGCATGGAGAGGAGGCGGGCGCGTGATTTGCCGAAGCTCATGGCCTTGTTGCCGCCCGACTGCATCTGGCGCAAAAGGAAGAACCACAGACCGAGCAGAAGAGCGAAGGGAGCGAGCTGGATCAGGAGACCGAGCCAGGCATTCGAATTCTGATCCTTGATGGTGATATTGACGCCATGATCACGCAGCGTCTTGTACATGTCCGGATAGTTTGCCGGGATGGTGGTGTGGAATTGGGTCTTGTCGTCACGGAAATGCCCTGTCACCTCGGCACCATTGACGATGACGTCACCGACTTTACCCTCGTCGGCCTTGTTGAGCAGTTCGGTCAAGCTGATGCTCTTATCCTGCCCTGCTCCGGTGCTCTTGACGACGAACTGCCAGAGGAAGACGAGGCACGTAATCATGAAAACCCAGATCAGAATCTGTTTGACGGTCGAGTTCAAGCGAAATCCCCATTTCCAGCCTGCGGCGATCTTGCATCTTGATCGAAGCGTCAGGCTCGGCTGCGTGTGACGGCAGACTTTGTTCCAACCATTAGACGATGGTGAAGAGAGAAGGTGCGGAAGCCTGGTTCGAATCCTGGAATGCCGCCGCCGCGCTTCACCGTCAATTAGCTAGAAGTCTACTCCCTCTTCCAAAGCTTACGTTTCGCCGCCTTCCTTATTGTTGATGCAACTAACGAGCCATAGTTTCAGATTTGGGGCTTATGCACCGGGGGTGCGCGTCAGCCGGAGCTCCCGCACCGTACGTTCGGCCTGCAGGCCGCCCGAAAGACGTAAGGAGCTGCCGGGCTTGGAAGACACGGTCGGCACTGAAAGGAAGCCGCACAGAGCCAGCAGACGCGATGTCTCGGGGAAGCTGAGACGACTGCCGAGCTGCCGGGCAGAGGCGCGAAGAACACGCCGGCGGAGACTGAGGTCGAGGGGTCGGAGCCGGTCGATCTCGATTGAGAGGCTGGCCTGGTCGGGGGTCGTTGCGACGGACCGGCCGCCGCCGCGAACGGGTTTCCCGGGGAGAACTAGCTGGGGCAGGATTCGGCTGACCTCCGCCTGCCAGCGCGCCTCGTCTTCGCGGGCGAGTTCAGCGAGGTTGGACAGGGTCTGGTCGAGCGAGGGATTGAAGTCGCGGAGCAGCGGAAGAAGCTGGTGGCGGAGCCGGTTGCGCGTGAAGAGAGGATCGGTGTTCGAGCTGTCTTCGCGCCAGAGCTGAGCGAGGGTAACAAGGTATTCCTCAATCGCATGGCGGCGAAGACAGAGGAAGGGCCGCAGGATCCTGCCAGTAGCTTTGCCGGGAATGGGAACGGTAACGACGGGGTGTATTCCCCCCAATCCTTCGGTCCAGGCTCCGCGCAGAAGCTTCAGGAGAACGGTCTCAGTTTGATCGTCCATCGTGTGGGCGGTGAGGACGGAGTCAGCCTCGCCGCTGCGAAGAAGGGAGTGAAAGATCTCGTAGCGAAAAGTGCGGGCGGCTTCTTCAAGGGTCTCCCCGGATGCGGAAGCGCGGGCGGGGATGTCCACGCGATGGAGGTGGAGCGGGAGGTCGAAGCGATTGCAGAGGTCTTTGACGAAGGCTTCGTCGGCGTCCGCTTCCGCGCCTCGAATCCCGTGGTGGATGTGGACTACCGAAAGTCCAGCACCTAGAGCGGAGTGAGTTGAGGTGTTGGCCTGGTGGAGGGCACGGAGGAGGGCGACGGAGTCTGCCCCGCCCGAGACAGCTGCGCAAAGGCGCTCGCCGACGTTGATGTGGGTTCGATCGAAAGGAAGATTTGGGAGGTCTGGCATCGCTGGGATCAGTGTAGGGGTTGGGTGTGGGGCGGTCTGTTCTGCGATTGAGCACTCCGCTACCTCATTCCGTCCTTTCGGCCGCGCTGATCTGGCAACGTGTCACGATGGGAAACGCCCGCTTTGCGAACCTACACGCGATCACGTGGAGCGGGTTGAGGCGTGGGAGATAGGTTGTGCGCGGATCGCTGGTAAGACGAGTTCGGCACTGGGTTGCAAACCGGGGGTGGCGGGCCACTCTCGCAGAGGTGCTGCGGCAGATCGGATCGGCGGTGCTGTGGCGGGCAATCGAGGGTGTGTCGGACAGGGGAACGGGAGAGGCGCATCCCTTTGATCTTCGGTACGGGGTAGATACCAGCGGTTTGATCTGGGGCGAGCGTCTCCGGTCAGGACAGCAGGGGGAGTACTGGGCGACTGGATACTACGGGATCTCGCCGTCGATCTTCTGGAAGGCGATGGACCGGTTGGGGCTGGACTGGACGCAATACACCTTTGTGGATATCGGCTGCGGGAAAGGCCGGGCGCTGATGCTGGCTTCAAGGTATCCGTTCCGGCGCGCGCTGGGCGTGGAGTTGTCGGCGGAGCTGGCCGCGGTGACGAACCAGAACCTCAAAAGCTTTCGGGCAGAGTGGCGGCTCGATCTCCCCGCGGAAGCGATTGCTGGAGACGCGACACTCCTGCAGTTGCCTCCCGGCGCTCTGGTGCTGTACCTCTACCATCCGTTTGCGGCGCCGGTGATGCGAGAGTTCCTGACACATCTCCGGGCCTCGCTGAGAGAGGAGCCCCGAGAGCTTTACCTTCTTTATGTCAATCCAGAACTCGACGAACTGGTGCGGGAGTTTGCTCTTCGGAAGCTTTGGGACGAGAGGTTCGCGATGGAGGAGGAAGATGCGGCTGCGGACCGTTTCGGGGCCAATAATGAGCGTGTGATTGCATACCGGATCGAAGCCGATACCTAGGCGGTTCGAGAGCGGCTCCGTAACGATCTCAAGTCTCTGGAGAGCTGCCGGTAGAGGTCCTGCCGGAGCGGCTTGCTATACTTCGTTGGCAATGCGAGTTTTCGTTATTCTCCCGGCGGCCGGCATTGGAACGCGCATGGCCGCAGGTATGCCTGGGGGCACCGGGCCGAAGCAGTTTCTGGAGCTTGGGGGTGTTCCTTTGCTGGTGCATCCGATCCGTGCCTTTCTGGCGGTCCCTCGCGTGGATGCAGTTTGCGTTGCCGTGCGGGCGCAGGAGCGGGACCGGGTCCAAACGCAGATTGCGGAGTACAAGCTTGGACCGCGTGTGCACATGGTTGAGGGTGGTGATAACCGCCAGGGGTCGGTGAGCAACGCGCTTGCGGCGCTCGAGTGTGCCGAGGACGATGTGGTACTGGTACACGACGCGGTGCGGCCGCTGATTGATCCGGCGACCATCGAGCGCACGATCGATGCGATAGTGCGGCACGGGGCGGCTATCGTTGCGATGCCGGCGGTAGACACGATCAAGCAGGTGGAGCGGACGTCCGATGGAGCGATTGTCACATCAACGATCCCCAGGGAGCGGGTGGTGCATGCGCAGACGCCCCAGGGCGCTCTGGCGGGGTTAATGAAGCGTGCCTTTCTCGAGGCGGAGGCGGACGAGTTCGCCGGGACCGATGAGGCGAGTCTTCTGGAGCGAGCTGGAATCGAAGTCGCAGTCGTGCAGGGGGCTGCCCGGAACTTCAAGATCACGCAGCCGGGCGATCTGGCGTTGGCGGAGTTTTATCTCAGTCAGGAGGCGGGCGGGCGATGAGCTTACGCATTGGGTATGGGTTTGATTCGCATGCCTTCAAGGCTGGGGTTCCGCTGGTAATTGGCGGGATGCCGATCGAACATGCGGAGGGACTGGCGGGGCACTCGGATGGAGATGTTCTGCTGCATGCGATCACGGATGCGCTTCTGGGCGCGGTCTCGGCGGGAGACATTGGAACGTTCTTTCCACCCAGCGACTCCAGGTGGAAGGGGGCGGCGTCAAGCCTGTTTCTGCGGACCGCGCTTGAAGAGATCCAAACGGCCGGGTACAGGATTGTGAATGTAGACACAGTGCTGGTGATGGCGCAGCCGAAGATCGTGCCGATCGCGGGGGAGCTGCGGCAGTCCGTTGCGGAGCTGCTGGGTGTGAAGGCTGGCGACGTTGGGATCAAGGCGAAGACACCGGAGGGACTGAACCAGGATCATGTCGCGGTCGCGCATGCGACGGTGCTTCTGGAGAGCCTCGACACGACCGGAGGCGACAAGGTTCTTGCAGCCACCGCGGATGTCGACGAGGTGAACGAGGTGGTGGAAAGCCTGGTGACCGGTGTTCGGGACACATCAGCGCTCGGCCGGCGTATTCCTACTTTCGACACGGACGACCTGACCTAAGGACGTCGATCTCGCGACCAGATTTCCCTCAAAGTGCATCATGCCGGGACGTGAGAATCACTGTCCGGTCCAGAGCCTGCTTCGATTCCATCGGAAGACAGTCTAAGAGGCATGAGGTTGCATCTGGTAACAGGAGCCTTGGGAGTGTCTTTGCTCCTGACTGGAATGGGTATGGGGCAGGTGGTGGGGGCTAACGAGGTAATTCCCGTGCCGGCGCCCACGTCCGACAGGAGCCGTTGGACCGACGGCCCCGGAAGGTTTCGCGTGGAGACGGAGGTGAACGGGGTAAAGCTTCGCGGCTGGGACTACAAAGCCGAACCTACAGCGGTGGCGCAAGCCGAGATGATGCGGGGCGGACGAGGTGGCGGCAGGCGCGGGGGCGAGCCGTCAAAGAGTGGCGAGGGGCCGATTTCCTCCACCGCCGCGACCGGTGCACCGGCAGATAAATCCGTTCCGATTGTGGTGTTCTTCAACGGAAACCTAATGACCCTCGACCGTTCGGACGAGCTCTATCGCAGGTTAGCGGGATTGGGTCTGGAGGTGGTGGCCTACGACTACCGGGGGTACGGCTTCAGCGAGGGCCAGCCCGACGTGGGGAGCTTTCGGACTGATGCGCTGGCGATCTTCGACAAGGTGCAGAGAGAGTATGCCGGACGGCCCGTGCTGGTGTACGGATTTTCGCTGGGAACGGCGATGGCCGCGTATGTCGCCTCGGAGCGAAAGGTACACGGGGTGGTGTTGGCGGCGCCCTTTGCCACGGCAGAGGAGGAGCTGCCGGTCTTTGCGCGACGGTTAGGATTCGGGGCGGAGGCGATTCGGACGATGGTTCCGGGGGAGGATGCGAAGCTCGCGTTTAACGAGGTGGGGATGATGAGACGCAGCTCCGCTCCACTGCTGGTCATGAGCGGAACAGCGGACATGCTGGTTCCAGCGGCGCAGGGGCGGAGAGTGATGGAAGCGAGTGCGGCTACGGTGAAGCGGTTCGTGGAGCTTCGGGGTGTGCAGCATCATGAGACGGTGTTCGTGAGCGCGGCATGGCAGGCGCTCGTGGAGTTTCTGCGGAACCTATGAGGTCTGCGCTTGATTGCGGGACCGATAACGAGGAGTTTCGTCAATCCTTAGAGGGCTCTGCGACGCTTTTCTCTCGGGGTTTGATGGTCCCACGGACGATCATGAAGCGGTTGAGGGTGTCGAACCAGAACGGTGCGCCAAACGACAGAGCGAAGGCGGTGATGAGCCAGCCGACGATGGCCTGTAGTAGCGTCCGGAGATTAGCCGAGGAGAGGTGCCGGAGTTCGTTCCAGTACTCCGGCAGCGTGTGGCGCCAACCTACGGGCAGGCCAAGGCTCCCGCTCACCTGATCGAAGGCGGCGACGGTGGAACGGAGCTTGTTGCCGGGATACTCGGGCGAGCTTTTAGGCGGAAGCGACGGGTCGGGCACGGGTGGACTCTGGACGTAAGCGTCCGCAGCGGTCGTGAGGGTGTGTCGAAGGGTTGGTTCGATCCACAGGGTCTTTCCAATGCGGATGGAATCTACGTTAAAGGTAACGGCAAGGAGGACTGCGACGACCAGGAGGACGTTCTGGACGTGGTGCTTGTACCAGCCGGAGACCCGATCCATGCCGTCGTTGTACCAGTCCTCGAGGTAACCCTGGAAGGCCTCCTCATCGTCCCCGGAGCGAAGCGCGAGGGCCCTGAAAGCAGTGTAAGCCTTTCCCTCAGAGGAGGTAGATTGGAGAGTCTTGCAGATACTGGGCATGATGTCGCTTCCGCTGGCCTTCGACGTGTTAAGCAGATCCATAAGGGTGATTGCGAAGGTGCGGGCGGGAATGTAAGCGGGCAGAAGGAGCGGGTCGGAGGTGGGCTCGTTGGCTGCCGGAGGCGCGATGCGGGCTATACCGACGATGGGCTGAAGAGCGGTGCGTAGGCGGGTGAACGAGCTGCCGCCAAGGCCGGCGAAGTCCTGCGCCGGGTTCTTGTACAGACCGGCGATAAGGGCGTGGCTGTACAGGAGCTTCAGAAGTGCCGTGTCGCCTGAGAGCAGACTGCGAATCCCGTTGTAGAGATTGGCAGATCGGGATTCGACCAGGCTCGAGAGAAGCTCCTGAAAGGCGGAGGCAATGAGACTGAGAAGCAGATAGATGAAGGCCATGCCGATGGCGACGTCGAGAATGGGGGAGCCTAGCATGCGTGCCTGCCTTGCGGGGGATAGGTGTTGGCTGGCTGGAGATAGCGCAAAACTACGGCGCAGGGTCTGGCTTGTCAATCCAGATGCGGAAGTACAGACGATGCGGCATGGGTTATCAACGGCGGTTGACGAGCGAGCTGTCTGGCTCCTACCAGATGCGGACGCGACCCTTGGGTGCGAGGTAGAGCTTGTCGGTGGGTTCGATGGGAAAGGTCTTGTACCAGGCGTCGATGTTGCGAACGGTGTCAGCGCGGTACTGACCGGGTGCGTGGGGATCGGTAAGAATCTGCTGGCGAAGGGAGGCCTCGCGGGTTACGGAGGCCCAGTTCTGTCCGAAGGCGATAAAGAACTGCTGGTCTCCACTCAAGCTGCTGGAGCCGTCCGCGCCTGCGGGAGCAGGGATGGCAGGTGCGGTCTGGCCTTTGAGAGAGGCGTGGAAGGCATCGAGCGCCGTGGTGAGACCTGCCACGTCGGCGATGTTCTCCCCCAGCGTCTGGCGGCCGTTGACGGCCAGATCGGGAAAGGGTTTGTAGGTGTCGTACTGTGCGGCGAGGGCGTCGGTAGCAGTGTTGAAGTGGGCGAGATCCGCCGGAGTCCACCAGTTGCGGACCCGGCCCTTGGAGTCGAACGCTGCGCCCTGGGAGTCGAAGGTGTGTGAGATCTCGTGGCCGATGATGGTTCCGATGGCCCCATAATTTGCCGCGGAGGGAGCCTTGGGGTCGAAGAAGGGTGGCTGAAGAATCGCGGCCGGGAAGTTCAGGCCGTTGTCGAGCGGAAGGTTTACCGCGTTAACGGTCTGCGGCGTCATACACCACTCCTTCCGATCGACGAGCTGGCCGATGCGGTCGATGCTGTACCCGAGATCGAAGAGGCTGGAACGGTAGAGATTGCCGAAGAGGTCGTCGGGCTTGATCTCGAGAGCAGCGTAAGAGCGCCAGTGGCTGGGGTAGCCGACCGAGACCTCAAGTGTCGCAAGCTTGGCGAGCGCCTCTTTCTTGGTGGCGGGTGCCATCCAGGTGAGGTTCTCGAGCCGCTGGCGGAAGGCGGCGAGGAGGTTGGCCACGAGGGCTTCGGCCTGGGCCTTCGCCTCTGGGGAGAAGAAGCGCTGCGCGTAGATCTTACCGACGGCATCGCCAAGAATCGTGGACACGAGAACATCGCCGCGGAAGTCTCGGGGGCGCTGTGCGGGAGTGCCGGAGAGGGTGTGGCCGAAGAAGTCGAAGCGTTCGTCCGCCGTCTTTTTCGAAGTACCGGTGGCGTTGGCTTCGATCAGGTGATAGCTGAGCAGATCCTTCCAGGCGTCGAGCGGCTCGGAGGCGACAAGGGCGGACTCGCCGGTGAAGGCCGAGGGCTGCCAGACGATAAAGGAGTTCTGCTTTTCGAGGTGGGCGGCGGAGAAGAAGGCCGGCCAGTCGAGTCCGGGGGCTTTGGAAGCAAAGTCGGCAGCCGACCACGGATTATTCGCATGCTCGATGTTTTCACTGTCGGCAAGCGAGAGGTGAACCTTCGCGAGCGCGGTCTCAAGGGCGAGGATGCGGGTTGCGCGGGCGTCCGGCTCGGAGAGACCGGCCAGAGAGAGCATCGCGACGATGTGGGTCTTGTACTTCGCGCGGATCTCCGCCATCTGGGGCGAGCCGGTGAGGTAGTAGTCGCGGTTGGGGAGGGCGAGGCCGCCCTGGAGAAGGTAGGCGGCGTAGTGGTCGGGATCGTTGAAGCCGGGGGCGACCCACAGGCCGAAGATGTTGGCAGTGTGGTAGTTGGTGTTGTTGAGAGCGTCGACGTCAGCGCGCACCGAGGCGCCGAGTACCTGGGCCAGATCGTGAGGAGTCTTGACGGCGTCAATCTCGGCAAGATGCGGCTTCAGTGAAGAGAGGCCGTGAGCTTCAATAGCGGGCTCGTCCAGGAAGGAGTGGTAAAGGTCGGCGATCTTCTTCTGCTCAGGATTGGCCGCGGCGCTCGGCGCCGTCGAGGTCGCGGAGGTGGCCTTCGTGGCATCGTCGATGATGCTGGCGACCTGCAGGAAGGAGCGATCGGCGAGGGTGTTGAAGACGCCCAGCGCGGCGCGGTCCGGTGGAAGCGTGGTGCGTTTGATGAAGGCGCCGTTCGCGTAATGAAAGAAGTCATCGCCCGGCTTGACCGAGGGATCAATGTTCGCGACCGCGACACCGTGAGCATCGGCGATACCCGCCGGGGAGGTCTGGGCGAGGGCTGAAGCGGTGGAGAAGAGGAAGGCCGAGAAGAGCAGGTGGGGGCGATGCTGGAACATGAAGGACGAACTCCGATCAGGACGCGAGTTCAGGGTAGAGCCTGTAACCTTGAGCTGGCAACGGTTGGCACCACGTCCGAGCGCAGGCAGTCCCTTGACAGGTATTGGTTCTAAGGATTAGAAGAGGTCGCGTCAGATGTAGGAGGTCGCCATGCGTCTTCTTCTGCAATGCTGGATGCTGATCGTCAGGGCTATGGGCGTGTGCTGCTCGCACGGAGTCCAAGGCATACCGAGACAGATTTAGGGCTGCCGCGTAACTTGCTGCCGATGCGCTCGGGGAGTGGACTGCGGATTCGGGCGGCGCAGAGCGGGTGTGTCATTGCTTCGCGAATGGATGTTCGAGCGATGGGCTCTGCGTTGTGAAGAACTTGCCGCCATCGGCGCTGACGTGCCAGTCGTCTTCGAGGCGTATGCCGAACTCGCTGGGGATGTAAATACCGGGCTCATCCGAAAAGCACATGCCGGGGTGGAGCGGCTGATTGTTGCCGCGGACGAGGTAGGGCCACTCGTGGCCGTCCATACCGATGCCATGTCCGAGCCGGTGGGAGAAGAATTTGTACCCGGGACCGAAGCCCGAGTCCTCAATGACTTTCCGGGCGGCATCGTCGATGGCATGGCAAGGAACCCCGGGACGGGCAGCGGCAAGGGCGGCGGTCTGGGCGCGGTGAACTATGTCGAAGACCTTTTTCTGCTTGTCGGTTGCCCTCCCCAGAACGAAGGTGCGCGAGATATCCGATTGGTAGCCTTCGACGGTGCAGCCGTCATCGAGGAGGATGATCTCGCCGTGGGCAATCTTCTGCGGCTGAAGTGAACCATGAGGAAGGGCCGAGAAGGGGCCGACCTCGCAGGAGGCGTCTCCGGGAAAACCGGTGCGGTCGTAGGCGATAGAGACGAGATCGGACACGTGGCGGTTGATCATGCCCGGCACAAGGGATTTCCAGGTGGCCTCATACACCTTTAGTGTCACGTCGTTGGCAAGCTGCATCAGGGCGAGCTCGGCGGGGGATTTGATCGAGCGGCAGCCTGCGGTAACGGCCGTGGCGCTGACCGCGCTGAGGGTGGGGCTCGCGTGGGCTACGCCGTCCGCGAAGACGAACTGGGTGCGCTCTTCGACACCGACTTTGCCCGAAGCGATCCCGCTATCCCTGAGAGCGCCAGCAAGCAGGGCGTAAGGATCTTCATCCTCGTTCCAGGTATAAACGCGAGTACTGGACGCGGAGGGAAGCTTCGGAGGCTGGGCCGTAATGCGCTCGTGCACGCGGCCCTCTTCAAAGGCGGGGCAGACGATGAAAGGTCTGCCGTGCTGGGGCAGAACCCACGCAGAGAGGCGCTCGGACTGATCCCAGTCGAGGCCGGTGAAATAGGTCAGCGAGGTGCCGGAGCAGAGGATCAGGGCATCTATCTGCTGTTGAGCGAGAAGTTGGCGGGCGCGCTCCAGGCGATGCTCCCGCTCGGCGATGGTGATGGGCCTGGCTTCGGAACGGCGGCTGGCGAGGGCAGCGATCGCGGGCGGGAGAGGCGCGCTGCCGGTAGAGGTCGCGGGGCATTGTGCTCTGAGAGTACCCGCTGCGGCGATGGACGTGGCGGAGAGCAGAAAATTGCGACGCGAGGGCATGGTGCATTGTAAGTTGGCGGGTGGATGTCCAAGCGCGAGACCGATGCTGGGGTCCCGCGTAAGGTGCCTGCATCGAACACCACCGCTTGGTGGGATTGAGTTCAGAAGCGAAGTGTGTTGGACTCACACGAAACGGGCTGCTGAGCCCGGGTCCATGGGGTCCTTGATGAGCGAGTTGTTGAAGAAGGGGTTTGGGGAGAGCTTCCGGGGATACCCCCGGCCACAGATGGAGCGATCGGAGTGGGTCTCTCTGGATGGGCAGTGGGACTTCTCGATCGATGCGACGGCCGAGGTCAGGCTTCCGGAGCTGGTTGATTGGAATGCGAAGATCGTCGTCCCCTTCAGCCCGGAGACGTCCGCGAGCGGCATAGGCAATACTGGGTTCTTCTGCGCGGCGTGGTATCGCCGCTTCTTTACTAGGCCGAAGCCCGATGGCGGAAAGCGGCTTTTGCTGCATTTCGGTGCGGTCGATTACGAAGCGACCATTTGGATCAATGGGGTGAAGGTGTGCTCGCACGAAGGCGGGTACACACCATTCTCGGCGGATATCACGGACTTACTGCGTCAGGACGGAATGCAGGAGGTTGTGGTGAGGGCGGAGGACGACCCGGCGGACTTGGCGAAGCCGCGCGGAAAACAGGATTGGAAGCTCCTTCCGCATTCGATCTGGTACCCGAGAACGACAGGGATATGGCAGACCGTGTGGATGGAAGAGGTGCCGCCGGCGCACATCGAACTGATCCGGTGGACATCGAATCTGGAACGCTGGGAGATAGGCTTTGAGGCGCATGTGCGGGGAAGCCTTACGCCTGGCTGCTGCCTGGTAGTCAAGATGACGGCGGGAACTCAGCTGCTGGCGAACGATTCGTACTCGCTGGTTGGGGGCGAGGTGCATCGGCGGATCGCGCTGTCAGACCCGGGAATCGATGACTACCGGAATACGCTGCTCTGGAGTCCATCGACGCCGACGATTATCGATGTGGAGATTGAGCTCCGTAATGAGGTTGGCGCCGTCATTGACAGGGTGACGAGCTATACGGCATTGCGCTCGATCGCAACCCAGGGAGATCGATTTGTTCTCAACGGAAGGCCGCTGGTGTTGCGGCTGGTGCTCGACCAGGGCTACTGGCCGGAGACGGGCTTAACGGCACCGGACGACGATGCTCTGTTCCGTGACGTTCTGCTGGCGAAGAATATGGGATTCAACGGGGTCAGAAAGCACCAGAAGATCGAGGATCCGCGCTTCCTGTACTGGGCGGATCATCTGGGGTTGCTGGTGTGGGAGGAGATGCCGAGTGCGTACCGGTATACCCAGAAGTCCGTCAAGCGGTTGACGGCAGAGTGGATCGAGGTTCTGGAGCGCGACAACAGTCATCCGTGCATCGTCGCTTGGGTCCCGTTTAATGAATCATGGGGCGTACCGGATCTTCCCGACAGCTCGGCGCAGCGGAACTATGTGCAGGCGCTCTACCATCTGACCAAGACACTGGATCCGACACGGCCGGTGATTGGAAACGACGGTTGGGAGAGTGTGGCGACAGATATCATCGGCATCCACGACTATGACGACAAGCCGGAGAGGATCGCGCGCAGATACGGGAGTGACGACATCGAGGCCAAGCTGCTAAAGTCCGAACGTCCGGGCGGCCGAATGCTGCTTCTAGGCACGCAGGCTCCGACGCTGCAACCTATCGTTCTCACCGAGTTCGGCGGGATTGCGCGAACCGACACCGAGGGGGATTGGGGCTACTCCAGCACGGACACGTCGGCGGATTTTCTGGAGCGGTATACCGCTCTTCTGGAGACGGTGCGATCGCTCCCGGCGCTGGCAGGATTCTGCTACACGCAGTTCACTGACACCTACCAGGAGGCAAACGGATTGCTCTTTGCGGACCGGACTCCGAAGGCACCCTTCGAAGATCTTTGGATGGCGACGACAGGAACCAAACGGGATCAGGAGAGCCTGATGGAACTGGCATGGAGGGAGCGCATCATGGAGCTGCAGCAGCGGAACTCACCGTCGAGCAAGACGGGTGTTGGTGTTTGATGGAGTTTCACGCCGTTGTCACGGACATCCGGGAGGAGCGCAGAGTTGGCGGAAGAACGCGATGGCAGATGCAATTCGACCGCACGGAGTTCAGGGCCGGCGATGCGGGGAGCCTGGAAGCAGTAGCCCGGAGCGGCACTCTGCTCACTGTCGCGGTGCTTTCAGTCGTGGTGGATGGCGCGGGCGACCTCTGGCATGTGGTGGAAAAGCCGTTAGCTGCCGGGACCGAAGTGACAGGAAAGGTGGAGCGCGGAGCAATTTGAGGGCTCGATTGGTTGCTGGTACACTCGGGAGGTATTTGTATAGGCTGCGGGGCCCGCGAAACGGCGCGCTGCCGCCGAATGTGGGGCTGTAGCTCAGCTGGGAGAGCGCCTCGTTCGCAACGAGGAGGTCAGCGGTTCGATCCCGCTCAGCTCCACCAACACATTGAACCCTGGGCACCTGCTCTTCGTGAACCTACACGCTCACTCTTCTCCGCTGCCGGGCCCAGAAAACATCCGCACAAGCGTGATCCTGATGCGAGTACCATACTGTCGAAAGCCGCTTGCACTCCGCTCCTGAAAGGAAGCGTTTCGCCTCTATGGATCCGTTCTGTGATGATCGCGAGACGACGCTCCGGTATGGGCTGTACGTGAGTGATCTGCGGCGCCTCCTGATCTTCCATGGCCTGCACTGCGGCTCCCCTGACGACTTCGAAGCTGTTGGAACGAAGCTGCTCGAAAGTGGAGCATTCCGGAGGGATCTCTCAGGGCTGGCGCGAAGCGTTCGGGACGTTGAAGCGGGCTGCCTGTCAGCCGAGGAGATGCTCACTGCTGTGGTGTTGGCCAGCAGCGGGGAGGAGCTTGTGCTTGAAGGTCTGGCGAGCTCAGCAGGGGGGACGACGACGGTTCAGATGCTGCGACTCTTGCTTGCTGGCGTCGGAGGTTGGAGAGAGGCGAACGAGAGCGACCTGCCTGATCGCGTGGAGCAGCCCGGCGAAAGCAGTCTAAATCACAGCAACGGAAGCGAACCGGCCGCCGAGGCAGGCGAGATTTCGGCCACGGCGAGCGCTGCGGCAGCTTCCGCAGCAACAGAGACCACTTCGAATGGGGAACAGATTCAGGGACGTCAGGAACTGGCGATCACAGAACTGAAGGTCTATCTCGATGACATCGATCGGCGAATTGGCCGCATGGAGCCTCGCCTGGAAGACATCACGCAGGTTGTGCACACGTCGGCCGAGCTCATTCAGCGACCCGGGAAGGACCCCGCGGAGGAAAAGAACATCGAGGCCGGGCAGCGTGGATTGATCTCGCCCAGCCTGTCGGCCGAGACGAAGGCCGCCCTCGTAGAGAGAGCCGAGGTTTGGAGAGACGGTCTGATCGCGAAAGACGTTGCGACCGCCGGTCGAGGGGTATCAGAAACGCGTTCTGGGGAGGTAATGCCTCAGGAACTTGCTTCGGAGGCGACCGAAGTCGTGGCGGACGGGCACGTGACAAAGCCCTCGAACCTTCCGACGAGTCTAAAGATCGCGGCTGCCGAAGCGGCAGCATCAGCTGCTGCGGAGAGGCAGAGTGCGGACGAGGTGATCTCTGCTGGGCCAAGACAGGGGAGTCTCCCGATGAATGCCAAACCAGATGAGAGCCGGAAGGAACGGGTTGGAAGACTGCTAGGCATCGCGGCGGTGTTGCTGGCGATCGTGGGACTTTTCGGCCTTCCGGCATTCTTCCGATCTCCACAGGACGCCATCCAGCCAACGGATCCTGAGCGCGTCCGTAATGACCGTGTCGTATCCAACACGCCGCCTGCCAGGGAGAAGGTCTTGCAGGAGCAAGGCCAAGAGCAGACACAGGCCCATCGCACGCAGCCAGTCGAGCAGACTCCCCTCACGGGCACGGTGAGCGGAAAAGAACGAGCCGTCCGAGAGCGGCTTGCAACCAAGCGATTCGCTGGGCCGAGAGCGGACCCTCCCTTGAAGGAGAAGCGATCGCCTGAAGAGAAGGTCCACAGCGCGGGGGCACAGAAGCTGGTTGCGACTCGGGAGACCTCCGCCCTCGAGGTTAGACCGGCGGAAGGTGTGGGTGGGGTCGGTCCCAGGGAGCTAGGCGATACGACAGACGGAAGTAGATCGTTGCCGGCTAACGGAACGCCGTTGATTGTCCCTCCAGCGGGTATGACCAGAAAACTTATCTCGGCCCAGGCTCCGATCTATCCACCCGAAGCAAGACGGGAGCATATGGAAGGGAGAGTCGTTCTGAACGCCTTTATCGCAAAAGACGGAACCGTGAGGCGGATGGACGTCTTGGAAGGCTCAAAGGTCTTCACAAAGTCCGCGATGGCAGCAGTATCCTGGAGGCGCTACAAGCCATACCTGGTTCGCGGAAAGCCGGTCGAGGTACAAACTCAGATCACGGTCAACTACCCGCCGGGACCTGAAAAGAAGGCTAAAGAGCCGCTGTAACCGTGAGCCGTTGTTCCAGCAGATGTAACAGCGCAAACTCCTCCTGCCGCAGAGCCTGTGACCGTTCCTCCATCTCTCGTTCGACACGGTGTTCGACCGTCTCCATCATGCTTCCGCCAAGATAGCTCTCCAGCACCGCCGGATGCACGTAGCATTTCCGGCAGACGGAGGGGGTATTTCCCAGACGTTTCGCGACCGCCTCGATGGCGCGAACGACGTTCTTTTTGGCCTGGGTGTCCGACTCGAACGGCTCGAACTCCCGAAGCATCATGCAGGCCAGAACCGTTCCGGCCCAGGTGCGGAAGTCCTTCGCTGTGAAATGCTCGTTGGTGATCTCTTGGAGATATTCATTCACATCCGAAGAGTCTATCGAGTGGTGCTCTCCATCCTTATCCAGGTACTGAAAGAGTTCGTAGCCCGGGATGTCCCGGCACCGCTTCACGATCCTCGCCAGCTGACGATCGTTCACGTCGATCGTGTGGTTTACGCGGCTCTTGCCCTGGAAGGTAAAGGTGATGGTCGCGCCCTCTATCTCTACGTGCTTCCGTCGCATCGTCGTCAGGCCGTAGGACTGATTCTCTTTCGCATACTCCACATTGCCGACTCGAATAAAGGTGGTTTCCATCAGGCGAACGATCGTGGCCAGCACCTTCTGGCGGGGGAGTCCCGGCAACGCCAGGTCGTGTTCCACCCGATCGCGAATCAGCGGCAAGGCGTTCGCAAACATGGTCATGCGCTCATATTTGGTCTCGTCGCGTACTTCTCTCCAGCGCGGATGATACCGGCTCTGTTTCCGGCCCTTCACGTCGCGCCCCGTCGCCTGCAGATGGCCGCTCCGGTGAGGGCATATCCAAACGTCGGCCCAGGCCGGCGGAATCACGAGTGACTTGATGCGAGCCAGGGTCTCCGCGTCGCGCAAAGGAGCGCCATCCACACCGATGTAACGGAAGCCAGCCCGCCACTTCTTGCGTCCGATGCCGGGCTTCACGTCGGAGACATAGCGCAATCCCGCGGCTTTCGCACTCTCTACGGGATCAGTAAGGCTTTCCATCGGCTTCTCAGGTCTAGGAAGCCGTTTGGCTTTCTCAAGGAGCGCACACATAGAACGATGGATGCCAAATACTGCAACATCGCTTCTCCATGCCCGCTGCGATCAGAGTCTTGTTGTACGGTGGCAGAAATAGACGTTCCCTTTCACCTCGGCCACGAGGAACACATCGTGCTCGTTACTTATCCGAAGAATTCAGATCGTCAAGAGTACGTTTCAAGCGTTCGAGCTTCTCGCCGGCTGCGCTTAGCCTGCCCTCCGCAGTCAGCCGCTGGTAGTCGGAGAGGTCCCGGGCCGCCTCTCGGATCAGCGCGCTACGATCCTCCCCCTGTCCATGACCAGCACCCGGCGCCGGAGCACGTTGCGTCGACTCCGCCTGCCCGGCAGCCGCGCTGGTCGATGAGGTAGCTCCGCCGAACAGTCCGGCCATGGCCGATTCGAAGGTCGGCCCGTAGGCGAGCCGGTCCTGGAGAGCGAGCACGACGAGGCGCAACTCCGGCATCGGACTCCGTTCGGCCTGCAGATAGATGGGCTCCGCATATAAGAGGGCGCTTCCAGTTGGGATTACCAGGAGGTTGCCGCGCCGCACATGGGAACCTTGCTGATTCCACAAGGTCAGCTGCCCGGACAGCTGGGCGTTCTGATCGATACGCGCCTCCACCTGCAACGGCCCATCGACCAACTTCGTCTTTGGAAAGTTATAGACCACTGCGGCTCCGTAGTGCGGTCCATCGCTGCGGCCCGCGATCCATCCAATCAGGTTATTCCGGTTAGCCGGGGTGAAAGGCAGAATGTCCACGAACTCTACGCCTGATTCCCCTGGAAGCTTCATCAGCACGAAGTTGGGTTCGATCGGCTGAGTCGTCCTCTCTCCACGCTGGTCCACAGCGGCCTCCGTCGCAGGCGTCCAGAGATCCTCCCGGTTGTAAAACATCTCCGGATCCGTCATGTGATACAGGCCATACACCTCGGCCTGCAGCTTAAGCAACTGCTCCGAGTAGCGCACGTGCTTGTGGACGGCCGCCGGCATCGCAGCTGCATCCTTGAAGAGGCTCGGGAAGATCCTGCGATACGCGGTTATGATCGGGTCGTCCGGATCGAAGACGTAAAACGTCGTAGTTCCATCGTAGGCATCGATCACCACCTTCACGCTGTTTCGCGCGTAGTTGATCACTTCGCCGTCCAGGGAGTAATGGCGGGAGTACGGGTAAGTCTCCGATGTCGTGAAAGCATCCATGATCCACGACAGCCTGCCATCGTTTCCCACGACAATGTATGGATCCGTGTCGTAGGTGAGAAAGGGTGCCAGAGCCGCTACGCGGTCACGCACGTTACGCCGCATCAGAAGACGGCTTTCACTGCTAACATCGTCGCTGAACGGGAGCTTTGCCAGGTCGCCGCGGTCGAGTGCAAGCAGAATGCGACGCAGGAAACCTCCGAGAACAATGCCTCCATTGCCCTCGTAAGAGGTGAGGCTGTTGGCTTCGCCTTGCGGGTAGTTGAATTCTTTCTGCCGCGTTTTTACGTAAACGTCGGTATTGGTCAGCTCGCCAAAATAAATTTCCGGTCGTGTGAGCTGGAGATCAGGAACGGTGCTCTGGACAGGCATGTTGCTCAAAAGCAGGGTTGGCAGACCTTCCGGCGTGAACCCGTTCACAGGGTTCATGGTTACACCGTATCCATGCGTGTAGATCAGCTTTTCGTTAATCCAGTTGCGACTGCTCTCAGGAAGCTTGTCGACGCTCAGCTCACGGGTCGCGAGCATCACCTGCCGGATCGAGCCGCCGATCTCGTACCGGTCGATGTCGATATCGGGAAAATCATAGTAGGTCCGGATTTCCTGTATCTGGCGCAAAGTATCCTGGAGAGCACGCCAGTCCCACAGCCGGATATTCTGCAGCGTCGCCTGGTTGTTCGCTGCGTCTGCGGCTTCAACGGAGGTCTGGGCGGAGAACTCCCTCTGCGAAACCCGGTTCAATCCATAGGCCTGCCTAGTCAAGCCGATGTTGTAACCGATGTAGGGCTGCTCTCGCACCAGCTCGTTGGGCTTCACGATGAAGCTGCCTACATACCAACTCACGCCCTGCAATGCGAAGAAGCACACCGCGGCCGGAAGGATCGCGGCCACCAGCCAACCGCCACGGGGTGACACAACTGCACTCACACCGGCGACGATGGCGCCGAGAAAGAGCGCGAAGGAGACGATCAGCATGCCTTTGAGAACGACGTGCGCGTCAAGATAGGTCGCACCAGAGAAGATGGTGTGATCGGCAAAGATCCGTTCGTAACGGCCAATGTAGGTCCGCATGGAAAGAACCAACAGAAGGAACGCCGACGCAAAGCAGATCCCGCGCCATGGAGGCGCCGTGTAGCTCCGAAGTCTCCGTTCCAGCACACGGCTGCCACCGCTGAGAAAGAAGAAAAAGAGAGCGGCGGCGACCGTCATCACGGCCAGAGTCGTCAGCCAACCGACTACGACCTCCCACGCCGGGAGCGTGAATAGGTAGAAGCTCAGGGGCTTTCCGAGAACTGGATCGCTTATGCCCCCAGATGTGCGCGAGGCGTACCAGAAGCGCGCCAGGGTAGGCCACTCTGTCATCATGCTCGCGCCGGTCACAAGTGCAATGCCAAGCGAGACAATCAGCGACAGGGATCCAAGGATCGGCCGAATCGGCAGAGTTAAAGGTTGCCCGCCGATAATGATCATCTGAGTGCTGGGCAGGTCCCCGAGGTGCGCACGCTTCAACACCAGGAAGGTCCCGTACAGCAGGAGGAACGTAGCTCCGGCAAAACCTGCGAAGACCACCCACTCGAGACTTAGGGTCTTCCAGAAAACGTCGCTGTAGTCGAGCGATCCAAACCAGAGCGCATCCACGTAGTACGACAGTGCCGTCCGGCTACACATGAGAATAGCGACCACAACGGCGAGGAACAGCAGAATCCGTGGGAGGCGTCGACGTGGACGCGGCCACTCGAGGGAATTGGGCATGACTCTACACCATTCTTGCCGGCATCTCCGTCAAGCAACTTCAAACGGCGCCGTGACCTTTTCCGGAGAATTCCGGTCGAGGCAGATTGATTGTACAGTCCGGAGACTTCGAGGCTTGGATGGAGCGAAGACGCACCGTGCCTCATGCGATGTCGCCAACAAGCGGCACCTTTGAGCACTCAAAGTGCCTCAATACGCCAACGGATCTAGGCCTGCCGCCGCTTCCGTTCCCCTTCGCGGATCGCCACAGGCTGGAGCTTCTTGACGGTGTAGTCGAGTCCCTGGACCCACGTGAGTCCCTTGGATTTCGCCTCCGACATGCAACGGTTGAAGTCTGAGTAGTCGCCGCTGCTCTGTCCGGAGGCCTGCAGCGCGTCGTAGAGGAGGTTATGCTTTCGCGAGGAAAATCGGCCGGAGGAGTCCATGACGTCGACAGTAGAGGTCCGAGACGCGCGGTGGTACCCCACGAATGGGCCATTCAACTCTGAGTAGCCGCGGCTCTCCTCTAACACGTCGCACAGCAGACGATTCCCAGCTTGGTCCGAGGACATCGCAGACGATGCTGCCTCAGTTAGCATCACGTCAGGCATCTGCAGGGAAGCTCCAGAGCATGGCAATCGAATCGATCAATCCGGCCAATGGCAAGTTGCTGCGGCGCTTCGAGGCGCTGAACGAGACGCAGACGCGGCAGCGTATCGGGCTCGCATCGTGCTGGCGGTGATGCCGTGGAATTTTCCGTTCTGGCAGGTCTTCCGGTTTCTTGCGCCGGCATTGATGGCCGGCAACGTCGGCCTGCTGAAACACGCTCCTAATGTCCCCCAGTGTGCCATCGCAATCGAATCCTTGACACGGCGTGCCGGCTTTCCCCGCGGAAGCTTTCAAGCGCTGCTGATCGAGGCTCGACAGGTAGAGATGGTGCTCGCAGACGAGCGCGTCGCGGCGGTGACGCTGACGGGAAGCGAGGCGGCGGGAAGAGCAGTAGGCGCGCAAGCAGGATGGCTGATTAAAAAATCCGTGCTCGAGCTCGGCGGGAGCGATCCATTTGTGGTGATGCCCTCCGCCGATCTGCGCGATGCGGTCGACACCGCGGTGCGAGCGCGCACAGTCAACAGCGGACAGTCTTGCACCGCGGCGAAACGCTTCCTTGTTGCCGACGAGGTCTATGACGAGTTCGAAGTACGCTTTGTGGCTCGCATGAGGGCGCTGCAGGTGGGTGACCCGATGCATCCGGACACGAAGGTCGGTCCGCTGGCGACGCCGCGGATTCTGCAGACGCTCGATCTGCAGGTGAAGGCGGCCGTGGCCGCCGGGGCACGGGTCCTAGTCGGAGGCGAGCCTATCCCCGGAGAAGGCAACTTCTATCGTCCTACGGTGCTGGTGGGCGTTCCCAGAAGCTGCGCGATCTACCGCGAAGAGCTCTTCGGACCGGTGGCGATGCTGTTCCGGGTGAAGGACCTCGACGAGGCGATCCGGCTGGCCAACGACACACCCTTCGGTCTGGGAGCGTCTGCCTGGACGCGCGACCCGGCCGAGCAGCAGCGACTCGTGGCCGAACTCGAGTGCGGGTCGGTGTTTCTCAACGCAATGGTTGCAAGCGATCCGCGGCTGCCGTTCGGAGGCATCAAGCGCTCGGGGTATGGGCGGGAGCTCTCAGCCGCGGGCATGCGCGAGTTCATGAACGCGAAGACCGTGGTGGTGGGAGCGCCAACGCCAATCGCGACGAAGCGCGAACCGCGGCGCGGGACGACCGAGTAGAGAGAGAAGCTTTCGCTGCTGCCAGGCAAGGCGACGAGCCCTAACGTTTGCTTGCTGGAGCACCCTGCTCAGAAAGTGAAGCTGGCCTGCAGGATGAACTGCCGCACAGCAGCGCCGTTGCTAAAGGGCCCACCTGCAAGAGTGGTGAACTGGCCGAAACGCGGTGACGTAAGGGTGCTCGTCGGCGTGCCGTAGTTGACGTTATTGAAGAGATTATTTGCCAGCACACCCACATTCAAGTTGTACCGGTGACCGGTGTTAGTGCCCCCGCCCCCAAAGCCTCCGCGACCACCGGGACCGCCGCCACCGGGACCTCCGCCCGGACCGCCTCGGAGGGGAGCCGGGCCTCCTCGGTTTGGACCTCCGCTGGCCGCGCTCTTCGCGGCGGCGATAGCGGCCTCTGTCTTTGGACCGAAGCCAATGGGTTTGCTGAGGCGGAGATTGAAGGTGATATTTGCGGGCCCGGTGCAGTAGTTGATGGGAACGGGCGTCAGCGATCCGGTCTGCACACCGCTGAAGTCCGCGGACCTGAAGCAGCTTCCCTGATTGCCCTTCACGAAGTACGGACGTTCGTTGTAGATGGTGTCGCCGTTGGGATCCGTTCCAGCCGTTGCGTTGTACGGTGTTCCGGACTGCGCCAGCAGGAACGGGCCAAAGCTGACGTTATAAGGCAGCGTCCAGCTTCCGCCGACGATGCCGAAGTTGGTATGGGCAAAGGCGGCGCGACCGTAATCGGCATGGGTGTCGATGGATGTCGTGACACCCCGAACGATCGGGGTCGTCGGGAAGAACCCCGATCCGGACGTGTTCGCGTCGGCGAAGTTAAGCGAGTAGAAGCCGAACAGCGAGACCTTGCGAAGACGGACGTTGCCGTTGATGAGCAGCTGATGCTCACGGAAGACGCCACCGGACTGGAACTGGTAGTTGTAGGCGGTGGGATCGACGTAGACTCGGCTGAGGTACTGATGAACGCCGTGGGCGTTGAGGTAATTGAAGGAGAGGGACGCGGCGCGGCCAATCTGCTGGTCGACTCCGATGGCCGATTGGAGGATGTAGGAGCTCCGAAGATTCTGCCCAAGGGTGTAGGTGGAGCTTTGATTTATGCTGCTGCCCGTGCCGCAGCTGCTGATCGAGGATGGCTGGCAGGCAGCGCCAGGTGTCTTGAAGGTCGAGGAGACAACGTTCACGCCGTTCTGCTGATAGCTGGTAAGCACGTCGGCGAGTCCGAAGCGATCGTAAAAGAGCCCATAGCCACCGCGAATCACGGTGGAGGTCTGTCCATTCTTGCGCGGAATCCCATAGGCGAATGAAACTCGCGGAGCGATATCGTGTCCGCTGCTGATGTTGTTTTGCGCTTCAAACCGGAAGCCGTAGCTGAGGGTCAGATTCGGCTTCACCTTCCAGTCGTCCTCGGCGTAGAGACCCACGTCGGTGTAGCGGCCGCGCACGGTCGGCTGATTGATCTTCGCCTGGATGAACTGGCTTGGAAGGCCACACTGAAAGGAGGAGATGTAGTTTGAGCTGCTGGCGTTCGCCTGAGCGCAGGGCGTAGAGACGTTCGGCGCGCAGGTCGAGGGCCGCTTGATGCTCGGATTGGGATCGGTGCAGGGGTCGAGAAGGTACGAGTAGGTGAAGGTGCCGTTCGAGTGGGCGGTCGAGGTCAGGGTCTCACTCGTACTGCGAAGACGGCCGCCGATGCGAATAAAATTTTTGGCGAGTTGGATGGAGGTGTAGTTCTGAAACTCAATGTGGGATCCCGTTGACTTCGAGGTCTGATTACTCGATCCACCCGCCGTGAAGATCCCCTGTACTGACAAGGTGGGCGCAGTGCTGAGCGCGATCTGGGAGGAACGGTCATACCCGTACTCGAAGCGCGTCTCGTTCACGATATTGCTTCGCACCAGCTGCGTATCGCTAATCTGGATCTCCTGCTCGCTTCTCTCGTTGTTGTACCCCGCTGAGGGCAGGCCAGTGTTGCCGATACCGTTGTTCTGAGTTCCGTTGATGTAGTACTGGTATCGAACCGTCAGGGTATTTTTCTCGCCGAGGGCGAGGTCCACGCGCGGGCTGATGTCGCTTCGTGTCTGCGGATTGAAGACAGCGCGTGCCGCTTCTGGGTAGGAGGGGAAGTAGCTGCAGGTAAGGTCACCCGGGGCACAGGGTGCAGTCGACGTCGCTGATTTAGCGTAGAAGCCGCTTGGATTCACGATGGCGTTGTTCTGGATATCGCGGTGCGATCCGCCGACATTGAACGAGGAGAACCGATTGATGGGACCGCTGACGCTGCCGAGCAGGAACAGGCGGTGGTAGTTGGGCTGGGTGTTCGCCGCGCCGAGAAAGGGATTCGACGTGTTGAAGGCCTTCAAGCCTCCCTGGACGCTGATGTTCCCATGAAGTTTGTCGGTGCCGGGCTTGGTGAAGACCTCAACGCGACCGTAGCCAAGCTTGTCATACTGGGCTGAAAAGGGATTCTGGTTGATGCGTATCTCGCGGATCGAAGACTTGGGTGGAAGCTGTCCGCCGGTAAATCCGTCGACATAGATCTGACCGCCGTTGGGACCGGCCGCGGGACCGGCAAGCGCGGAGAGTTCGGAGGAGAGTTCGTCGGGGTCGTCCGAGAGCGCGTCCAAATCCTTGCCTTTGATAGTGGTCGCGCTGGCGTTGCTGTCGGGATCCGTGCTGAGCTGAACACTCTGCGCATTCACCTGCATCTCCTGCGATTGCACCTCGATATTCATCTTGACGTCAAGACTAAGGCTCTGCCCGGAATTGATTCGGATGCCCTGCCGGACAAAGGTTGCGAAGCCGCTCATGGTCACGGTCAGCGAGTAGCTTCCGGCCGAAAGATTACGCGCCGCATAGGTGCCGTCCGGTTGCGAGGTGACGATCGTCGCTTTGCCGGTCGCGGGTGTCAGAGTGACGGTAGCGCCAGGGATCACAGCCTGATCCGTATCCGCAACCGTACCGCGGACCGTGGCTCCAGCGGTCTGCTGAGCATAAGTTCCATGCTCAGCGAGGAGGCAGAGGACAACCAAGAACAGCAACTTCAGAGTTGCGCGAAAAGGCATTCCTACTCCTGAAAGAAGATTCTGTTGTGTGCTGCATGGGCTACTGCGAGCCAGCATCGGGAGATCCTCCGCCGATGCTCCAGGGCGATAAGGTCATGGCGGGCGAGCCACTTGGGGCTGCCGCAAAGACAGGTTCAACGCCGGCGAGCAGCGTGATAGCGGTAAGACTGGATGCGCCGTCCACGGATTGCTCGGCGACGATCATAACGGCGTCTCCGGTATGGAGGTCAGAGAGCACGATCGGAGGGAGCCGGGCGACAATCTGCGAAAGATCCGGAGCGCGAGAATGTCCGGTGTCTGCTGAGGCATCTCCACTCGCGGACGTCGCATGATCCGGTCGAGTTGAACCCGTGCGGGCAGGAGTCGCCCCCCCGGTTGCAGAGATAGTGCTTGCCTTGGCGCGCGAAGCTAGCGTCGCCGCCTCCTCTGGTGGGAGTCGATGTAAAGCAGAGTTCGCTGTGAGCTGGATCGCGACAGTGCGTTTCGTTACTAGATCCTTCAGCGTCACCGAGTTCTTGGCGGCATCGATGGAAACAATGGTTCCCGAGACGTTCTTGAAGGATCCGCTGACAACCTCTTCGGCCTGGACGGAGCTGCCGTCCTCGCTTTTCGTGCCCCGAGCGAGCAGTTGATCGCCGGCATGGATCTGCGCGAACGTGCCGGGCTTCGCATCTTCAAACCTCACTGAGCCGTCGGCATATCGGCGAAAGCTGGTGGTTGAGCTTGTGACAATCTGCAGCTTGCGAGCGCCGGAAGAGACCGTGAGAGCGCCGGAGGAAGGGTCGATCGCATTGACCACGCCGCCGGTTCCCCGCTTCTTCCAATCCCCCTGCTCAGCCTCATGCTTCTGTGCAATGTCGCCGGACTTCATCAAAATGACGCGGGCAGCATTCAAGGCGGATGGCGTCTCTCCCGCAGCTCCGGAGACAAGGACCCGGTCGCCGACGGCGACATCGGCAAGGGTAGCGGCCTCGGCGGTCTTCAGGTCGGTGCTGCCCGGCGCCAGTCGCTGAATACGTGTGCTTGACGAGACACTCACGACGACCTGCTGCCCGGCATCGGTGCCGATGGTGAAGCTATCGCCCGCAACCGTTTTAACTGTTCCTCGCTGCGATGTAGCATGCGCTGCAGCCTGCGCCTGTGCGAAGGCAAGGCGGGGGTGCCCTGCGAAGCTGCCAGCCGCAAACATCAGGCTCAGATGGAATAGGGCGAGACCCGTTGTTTGCGCTCTCATAGGTGGTGTACCTCTACCTGTGTTTCTTCGATGCCTTCTCTTTCGGCCAGCCTTCGATCCTTTGCAGATCTTCGAATCTGGGATGTTTGTCAGCCAGGCATCTCCGTGCCGGGTGGTTCGTCCTGCAGTGGCTGGGCAAGGGCTCTCGTCGATGGGGATGAATAAGGGAGCTAGTAGGAAGACGGCGCAAGCGCCTAAAAGTTTCTCAGAAAGTGCATGCCGCCGCAGTGACCGGCCGGCTTCTCTATGCTACCGGATCTAGTGGCCAGCCAGGAGTTCCCGGGCTGCCCGATCCAGCTGCACATCAGTTCCCGCGAGGGTCTCGCCAAGCGGACGCTCGACCTCGATATCCACAGGTCTCGGGTGCATCTCCATGTTCTGTCCGCGAAGATCCTGGATACGGGTACTGGGTGTGCGCAGCGCTGAGCCGTCGATAAGTTGTTGGCCGCCAGTGAAAATGATCCATCCAGCGGTGGGCGTGCCAACGACCTTCCCCAATCCGAGCGAGCGATAGCCCTCGGTAAAGTCCTCCGCGTCCGAGAGTGAAGACTCGTTTGTGACCAGCACCGTCGGCAGCCCGAGAGCCCGCTGACCGAGGCTCTGGCGACTGGGAATGGCGAACAGGTCGCGTGGCGTCATCATCAGGTAGTTGCGGCGGGTAAAGACATCAAGAACATAGCCGTTGACGTAGCCGCCGTTATTGTTGCGAACATCGACAACCACGCCCTGCTTCGACTCGTTCTGCGCATCCAGATCAAGATAGAGCTGCTGCAAAGAGCCGTCGCTCATGTCCGCAATGTGAACGTATCCAAGCTTGCCGTTGCTGATCCTGTCCACGTAGGCGCGGCGGTCCTCGACCCACTGCCGGTAAAGCAGACCGACGGCGGTGGCGGCGGGAACCGGGAGGACGATGGCATCGCGAGTCTTGCCATCACGGCGAATGCCGAGCACGACCCGATGACCGACCTGATCCTGCAGCAAGGCATCGAGGTTGCTGTGTTCGGCAACCGGATCCCCATTGACGCTGACCAGCGTATCTCCGGGACGTATGCTTCCCTCAGTCGCCGCTGGGCCGAGCGCGATCACCTCGCGGACGACTAGGCCATGGCCCGCCTCGTAGGCCTCCCGATCAAAGCGCAAACCGAGGTTGCCGATGCGCGATGGAGGCGCTGCGCCGCGGCCCTGCGGTCGATTGATGCCGGAATGCGAGGCATTCAGTTCTCCGATCATGAGGTTGATGTCGCGGCGAAGCTCGTCCGAGGTGCGCGTGCCTGCGATGTAGGGCGCCCACTCGTCGTGGAGACCGCGCCAGTCGTGTCCATTGAACTTCGCATCGAAGAACTGCCGGTTGAGGATGCCCCAAGCCTCCTCGAAGACAACCTTCTTTTCGGCGTCGAAATCAACATCCATCGGAGCGCTTGCGGCAATCGACTTTGCGTTGCGGCTCTCGACGGCTATCGAGTGGACGACGCCATTCTCCAGGTAGACAACCTCCTTCGAGTCCGGGCTAAACGCGAAGTCGGAGCGGAAACCGGGAGTGGACGTAAGCTGGCGGGCGACGGGCGGCTCCTTGGCGAGCTCGTCGAGCGAGTAGGTATACAGGCTCTGCTGATTGGCTGAACGCGCAGCAAAGAGCAGCATCTTACCGTCCGGACTGATCGCTGGCTCCTCAGAGCTGAGGCCAAGCGGAAGCAGTGTAAGCCGATCGTGAATGCCTTCAAAGACGATCTTGACCGGCTCTGGCTTCTTCTTCGGAGAGGATGCCGCCTTCGATGGCTCGGAACCCGCGACAGAAGCCGGCGCCTGAAGCGCGATGCGTTCCGTTGAAGTAGGATTCGGGTTCGCAGGATCCGATTTTGCGGGGTCCGTGGATGGTGTCTCCGGAGTCCCGGGCGTGGGTAGAGGTGTAACACCGGGTGTCTTTGAAGGTCGGAAAAGCTCGCGAAACTCGTCTTCGCGATACTTCGGGATGTGCGGAAGCAGGTCAACGCGTGCGATCTGGATCTGTTCGCTGCGCTGTGCTGTGTCAAAGAGGATGTAGCGGCCGTCCGGTGACCATGAGATCCTCGAGCCCGTCTGTCCGTTCGCAAGAAACGTGATCGGACGCGCCTCGCCACCCGTCGCCTGCACCACATTAAGGTTATTGAACGACCGCGCGTCAACGATGGTGAAGGTAATCCACTGCGAGTCGGGAGACCAGGCCAGCGCCGCGTCCCGCTCCAGTGCACCGGTGACCACGACCTTATCCGACGCCGCGACTTTACCAGAAGCGAGGGTTAGGACGTGGAGCTGTTTGCCGTCGCGGATGTAGGCGACGCTGCTGCCGTCTGGCGACCACATCGGGGATGTGTCCTCACCCTTGCCGTCGCTCAACGCGGTCTCCCTGCTGGTGAGGAAGTCGTATTCAAAGATCTGCCGGACGCCGGAGCGTTCGGACGTATAGGCGATCTTGAGCGAGTCGGGCGACCAGATGGGGCTGCTCTCGGCGGCTGCGGTGCGGGTTATACGCTGGGCCTCGCCACCATCCTTCGCGGATGCGGCGAAGACCTCGCCGTGAGCAATGAGCGCGATCTTGGTTCCATCGGGCGAGAGCGCCAGCCGGCTGAAGTTGGTCTCCGTCTGGTGCGTGATGCCGGGAGATGCGGGGAGGCCGCGAAGCTGGATTGGAACCTCTTCCGCCTTTCCGCTGACCGTGTCCGTCTTCCAGATGCCGAAGCTGCGCTCGAAGACGATGGTCTTCCCGGCGCTGCCGCCCTTCTCCGACGTGCCGATAGACGGCCAGAGGACGCGGCCCTGCTTGAAATGGGTGAGCTGCTTTGCGCCCGAGGGAGCAACCGCAAGAGGAAGCGACCAGATGTTCTCAGAACCACTCGCATCGCTCATGTAGAAGATCGTCTTCCCGTCGGCGGACCACATGGGCCAGGCGTGCTTTGCGTCGGCGGGCAGAAGCCGTCGATATCTTCCGCTCTCAGCGATCGGTTTCAGCCAGAGTTCGGTCTCATCGATATGGGCGTGGCCGTTGCGCCACCACTGGCGATTGCTGATACCCTTTGCGATCAGCGCGACAGTCTGCCCGTCGGGCGAGGGCGCCGCCTCGAACTCGCTGAGATAGCGCTCACGGCTCACCTCCAGGGGAGTGCCCCCAGCGGAGCTGACGCGAAAGATATCGCCCAGGCCGGCAATATCGTTGACCGCCGACGTAAAGTAGATCCACTTGCCGTCGCGCGACCAACCGTCAAGTTGATCAAGCTGATCCGAGTAGGTGAGGCGCATCAGATCGCCCGTAGCCAGCGTGAGGATATAGATGTTTCCGCCGCCTGTGCGGGTGGAGATGAACGCCAGCCGCGATCCGTCGGGGGAGTACATCGGTCGCGACTCGGTCGCGGGGTGCGAGATGAGGAGGTGCGCTTCGCCGCCCCCCGCAGGCACCGTCCAGATATCGCCGCCGGAGACGAACGCGATCTCGTGGCCCTCAGGGGAGATCGCCGGCTCGCCTAGCGAGGGCCTCGCCGGCTGCGCCACAGCGACTGTCGAGACGACGAGAAGCAGGCAAAGTACAACTCTGAGCGCGGCCAGACGGCTTTCCAACATTGGTTGCGAACCCCTTTGAATCCGAGTGCCTGAAACTCAACCGGGTGCTAGACCTGCTCTGGTACAGGCAAGAAAATTCTACACAGGCTAGGTCGCCTCGCCCGAGAGGATCGCAACGCTATCCGGCGGCACAACCACATGAGTGTCCGTCAACTCCACCCCTTCGGCAGACTTCATCAAAAGGGCGAGATGGTCGGGATTGGGGCAGAGGTGCGCCTCAGTGCCCAGATTGCAGATCAGCCGAATGCCTCCGCGTGCCATCAGCAACCAGCGCTTCTCTCCGTCGTACCTGACCTTTATGTGGGAAAGGTCGCCGTCGTTAAGCGATGGCGAACCTCGACGCAGGCGAATGAGCCCTCGCGTCCATTCGAGCATCTCGGCATGCTTTCCCTGTTCAACCTCGTCCCAGTTAAGCTTGGAGCGATCGAGGGTCTCGCGACTCTCCGGATTTGGAATCTCGTCGGGGTTCCAGCCGAAGGCGGCAAAATCCTTCTTCCGGCCCTCTGCAACGGACCGTGCCACATCCGGATCCTCGTGGTCAGCGAAATACTGGAAGGGTGTGTCGGCGGCGTACTCCTCGCCCTGGAAGAGCATTGGGATGAAGGGCGCGAGCATCACGATTGCGAGGGCTACCTTGGCGCGGGGCAGGCCAATGATGTGTTCGATACGATCGCCCATGGCCCGGTTGCCGATCTGGTCGTGGTTCTGAATAAATCCGATAAAGTGGTGGGCAGAGAGCCTCGGCACCGGTCGGCCGTGTTTGCGCTGGCGGTAGATCGAATAGATTCCGTCGTAGACGAAGACCTCCCGGAGCGACTTGGCGAGATCTTCCATGGTGCCGAAGTCGTCGTAGTACCCCATGCCAGCCTCATTCTTGTGCAGGAGGGTGAACAGGGAGTGATGGAAGTCGTCGCTCCACTGCGCATCCATACCCATCCCGCCGGCCTCGCGAGGCGTGACCACGCGGGGATCGTTCAAGTCGCTCTCGGCGATCAGGACCAGGCGGCGTTCCAAGGTGGAGGAGAGCACGTCCACCTCACTCGACATTTGCTCCATGAAGTGGATCGCGGAGCGGTCCATGTACTCGTGAACGGCATCCAGGCGAAGGCCGTCAATATGGTAGTCGCGCATCCACATCAGAGCGTTGTCGCAGAAAAAGCGCCGGACCTCGTCGCTTCCGCCCTCTTCGAAATTGACCGCTTCTCCCCAGGGCGTGCGATGGTTCGATGTCAGGTATGGCCCGAACCTGTTGGTGTAATTGCCGACTGGACCGAAGTGGTTGTAGACGACGTCGAGGATTACCGCCAGGCCATGCTGATGGCATGCATCCACGAAACGCTTGAGGGCGTCCGGGCCTCCGTAGATCTCGGCGACGGCAAACAGGGCGACCCCGTCGTATCCCCACCCAAACTGGCCCGGGAACGCGGCGATGGGCATCAACTCGAGGTGCGTGATGCCCAGTTGCGCCAAAAAAGGAAGCCTTTCAATGGCCGAGTCGAAGGTGCCACCCTGCGTAAAGGTGCCGACGTGAATCTCGTAAATCACACCACCGGTTAGGGGTGGCCCATGCCACGACTGGTCATGCCACACATGGGCTTTGTGGTCGTAGATCCGCGATGGACCGTGCACGCCTCCACTCTGGCGCAGACCGCGAGGATCCGGGTAGGGGGTCGGATCGCTATCGATCAGGAAAGAATATTCAGCCCCTGGGGGAGCATCTGCTGCAGCGTGCCACCAGCCTCCGCTCACTTCACTCATCGTGTACTTCGCCGCGCCGATCTGCAGCTGCATGCTGCTCGCGTATGGCGCCCAAACAGAGAACTCGTGCATGCTTTTCTACTCCTGTACCAGAAGCGCGACCGGAAACTGCTGTAGCAGGCGATCCATGCGAAGGGCTCCGCCGGGAATCTCCTCGCCCGTAAGTCGATTGGTCCAGACGCCCTCGGGCAGTGCGATCGACGTATCCCCCCACGCCCGGTCGAGCGCCAGGGTGAGTCTCGGGACGACGGTAATGGTGTGGCCCCCGCGCAGGTAGGCGATGGCGTGCTCTCGGCGACGGCCGCTCACCTCAAGCGGTTCGTAAGCCGCATCAGCCCCAAACCAGTGAGGGTGCTCCTTGCGGAGGTGGAGAGCGCGGAAGATCGTCCACATCTTGGGCAGGCCGTCATCAGCCCGCTCCAGGATCCGTGTGAGTGGAAGCGACTTCATCTCATCCAGCAGAGATCGGCGAAGCTGGTAATCGACTGGCCTCCGGTTATCCGGATCGACCAGGCTCAGATCCCACAGCTCCGATCCCTGGTAGAGATCGGGAACGCCCGGCGCCGTGTGCTTCATCAGGGTCTGCGCCAGGGAGTTCGTCCGGCCCGCATCCCGCACACGCGCCACCATCTGTTCCAGATCGGCGACAAAGGGCGCATTTGCAAGCGAGTCGTCGATGAAGCGATTCAGAGCGTCCTCAAACTCTTTGTTATTCGCGGTCCAGGAGGTGCGCTGCTTCGCCTCACGTGTCGCCTTCTGCATATAGGCGTGGAGGCGATCAGGCGTGATCGGCCACGCTCCGATCAAGGTCTGGTAGTAAAAATATTCGGTGTTGCGGTCGGGAAGAGCTTCGGTGCGCAACTTCGAGTTGAGACGCGACCAGCGCCGGAGCGTCTGCCGGAACTCACGTGGGATCTCGCTCAGAACCACCAGCCGCGCCCGTACATCGTCGGCACGCTTGGTGTCATGCGTGGAGAGCGTCGTCATCGTCATCGGGTGCGTCGCCTGCATCTTCGCGTTGTAGGCGTGAAAGTCCGCGACGCTGGTGCCATCCTTTGCGGGGTCCGCGCCAACTTCGTTCAGGGCGATCAGACGGTCGTAGCAGTAGAAGGCAGTGTCTTCCACTCCCTTGGCCATCACTGGGCTGGTGAACTGCTGAAATCGAAGAACGAATTCAGTCTCTTTTCGACCTCGCACCTGCAATGTGAGGACGTCGCGAATGAAGTCGAACAGGGTTGGATCCACGTCGGTGCGATTGTCCTTTGCGCAGGTGATTGCCTGCTCGATGTAGAAGCGATCCTCATCGGTGATCTCGTCGCGGTCAGGGACGACATAGGTGCGATAGATGGCGAAACAGGCGGCGATCTCGCGCAACCCCCGCTGAATCTCAATGCGGGTGAAGTCGCGCTGATTGCGATTGCTCTCGCAAATCTCAACAAAGATGGAGGTAAGCCGGTTCACGTCGCTTCCAAGCGCCTGATCCATCACGCTGATCTTCTTGTCGTGAGCGATGCTTGGGAAGTGCGTCGGTTCCCCGGTGAACTCCCCGTAGATCTTGTTGAGCTCGGCCATCCCTGCCGGATTCACAAGAACTCCCGCGGCAACGTTCAGGAAATCGTAGCCGCTGGTGCCATCGATCGGCCAGCTTTCGCGTAGATATTCCCCGGGTTCAAGAATCTTCTCTCCGATAATCCATCCATCCGGAACATGCTGGCGCAGGCGATGGAAGTACTCGAGCGGATCGCGGAGGCCATCGGGATGATCGACCCGAACGCCATCCAGGACGCCGCGACGAAGCCAGTCGATCAAAAGAGCATGTGTCTCTTCAAAGACGTGCTCACGCTCCATCCGCAGCCCAATCAGAGTGTTCACGTCGAAGAATCGGCGGTATCCAAGCTGCTGATCAGCGGTCTTCCAATAGGCCAGCCGGTAGTACTGCTGGTTGAGCAGATCGTCGAGCGCATCCAGGTTCGCATTGGTCTCAGCGATTGATCGGTCGATAGCCTCGCAGACGATCGGTTCCTCGGCGCACAGCCGCTTCAGCAGCTTCCACAGAACGCCTTTGTCGCGATGACGCGCAAGCACGGCGCGGCGGTCGGAGGCATCCGGCACAGGCAGTCGGCCAAAGGAGGCCGAAAGAAAACTAAGCGTGTCGGACTTCGAGTACTCCGCGGCACGGTTCAGGATAGCGGGCAAGGAGTTCGGCGTGACCGGCAGACTCTGCCCGCCTGCTTCCACATGGAACACGTCAACGTTGCGCGTCACCCTGATCCCGCCATCCTGCAGAACGCGGCCGTACTGGTCGGCGAGGATGGGGACGAGCACCTTGTCGCGGAGACGCTCCTCCTGCGGCTGCCAGTCGATGTCGAAGAAAGAGGCATACCGGCTCGCAAGACCGTTCTCAAGCACATCCCACCAGAAACGGTTCTCCTGTCCGAGCGACATGTGATTTGGAACAATGTCGAGAACCTGGCCAAGGCCGTTCTCGCCCAGGCGTTTCGAGAAACGCTCGTGAGCTTCGCGGCCCCCAAGCTCCTGGTTGACGCGCTGGTGATCGACGACGTCGTACCCGTGCATGCTGCCCGGCGCGGCCTGCAGGTAGGGCGAGCTGTAGACGTGCGAGATGCCGAGGTCGTACATGTATTGCGCAATGGCCGCGGCGTCATCGAAGGTGAAGCCTTTATGCAGCTGCAGGCGGTAGGTCGAGGTAGGAGTTCTTCGCATGATCCTTGTTTTCGCGTACTTCTTGTAAAAGGTCGGAGTCTTTACTCTAGGGCAGAGCGCGATCTCGAAGCGAATGCGGAAAACCCCTCTTCCCCAGACCGCAGCTAAGTCTTGCCTTCGGTTACAGCCTGCGGCCGCCACATGCCGGAGAGTGTGAAGGCGGTATGAACCAGCGCTATATGCGAGAGCGCCTGGGGAAAGTTGCCGAGCAGCCGCTTTCCCACCGGGTCGTACTCTTCCGAGAGCAGGCCGACGTCGTTCGCAAGCGCAATCAGTCTCTCGAAGAGAGAGCGCGCCTCCTCCTTGCGCCCAATCAAGTGAAGGTTCGAGGCCAGCCAGAAGCTGCACGCCAGAAAGACGCCTTCGCCGCCCGCAAGACCGTCGCTGGATGTGTGCGGATCGTAGCGCTCGACCAGACCGTTCCGCATTAACCGCCGCTGAATCGCGTCGACGGTGCCCCTGACCCTCGGGTCCTCCGGAGGAAGAAAGCCAACTAGAACGATGCGGAGGCAGGAGGCGTCAAGCTCCTTGGACCCGTAGGCCTGGACAAAGCTGTTCAACTCCGTGTCGAAGCCGTTCTCGCAGACCTCGCGGTGAATCATCTCGCGATTCTTCTTCCACCGCTTCACGTCCCCGCCGCCATCAAAGCGCTCGTGATTCTGAATCGCGCGATCCAGCGCAACCCAGGCCATCACCTTGGAGTGGGTGAAGTGTTGGCGTCCCCCGCGTGTCTCCCATATGCCGTCGTCGGGCTCCTGCCATACGTGGCAGAGGTGGTCGATCAGCCTGGCCTGAACCGCAGTTGCATCGACACGAATGTCGTCTTCTGCCTGCGGCGTTCGTGCGAGCGCAGCCGCGACCTCGCCAAAGACGTCGAGTTGGAACTGGTCGGAGGCGCCATTGCCGAAGCGCACCGGCTTCGAGTTTTCGTAGCCGGGCAACCAGTCGGCAGTCCACTCCATCAGCTGACGCTCCCCGCAGATGCCGTAGATCGTCTGCACCTGCTCGGGCGATCCGGCAATCGCCCGTAGCAGCCATCGCCGCCACGCAATCGCCTCTTCCTCGTAGCCCGCTTGCATTAACACCAGCAGCGTAAAGGAGGTATCGCGCAGCCAGCAGTACCGGTAGTCCCAGTTGCGGACGCCACCTATTTGCTCAGGAAGCGAGGAGGTCACCGCAGCGACAATGCCGCCTGACGGACGATAGGTCAGGGCCTTGAGCGTCAGGAGAGATCGGTCCACAATCGTCTGGTAGCGACCCCGATAAGTGTTGTGACTCATCCAGTCGACCCAGAACGCCGACGTGTCGCGCAGGGCCCTCTCGACGGGAGGGCTGTCCGGTACCTCGCCCAGCGACGAGGCATTCGTAAGGGTGAAATGGATCGCTTCCCCCGCGCTCACCGTGAACTCGCTCACGGTCGACATCCCCTCCCCCCTGATCGGAGCGTCCGTTCGAAGAACGACCATGTCTGCACCCGCAATCGCGCGTAGGTCGCGGCCCGCCTTGGTCACCCACGGAATGCTTCGGCCATAGTCGAAGCGGATTGCGAGATCCATCCGCATCCCGATCCTGCCGCGGACTCCCCGCACGATCCGCATCACATGCGAGTGCTCTCCGCGAGGTGGCATAAAGTCAGTGACTACGACCTCTCCGTCCTCGCTGGTATAAGTGGTGTCGATGATGAGGGTCTGCGGGCGGTACCGGCGACTTACCCCACTCATCTTCTCTGTGGGAGCTATCTTCCAGAAGCCGTGGTCGGACGTCCCAAGCAGAGCAGCGAAAGTCGCTCCCGACGAAAAGGTGGGCCAGCAAAGCCAGTCGATCGAGCCATCGAGAGAGACCAGGGCAGCGGTCTCGCAATCTCCGATTACAGCGTAGTCCTCAATCCTCGCGCCCTGGGGCGGAAGCGGCTTCTGTGTTCTTCGTTCTCCCACGATCTCTCCTGTTTCCCTTGCAGGTACATGTAAGTCTCTCAGCAACCGCACTGCACCGATGCTGCATCTGTTTACAAAGGTTATACGGTTAGGCTTTGGATGCGCGCCCTTAGAGACCCGACCCATCCCGAGCACGCTCGGATTCAAGACCAACAAAATACTTTCAAGTCTGGAAGAGATGAAACCTAGAGAAGGTCGCAAGCGCGTCATCGTCGAAGAGGTCCAACCGCAGATCGACTGTGGGCGATATCCGGCAAAGCGTATCGTTGGCGATGAGATCGTGATCACCGCGGCGGTCTTCGGCGACGGCCATGATCATGTCGCGGGTCAACTTCTCTACCGCCACTCCAGTGAACGGAAATGGCGCTCAAAACCGCTTACGACGCTGACCAATGACCTCTGGACAGCCATCTTCACGGCCGACCAGATCGGCGAGTGGCAGTACACCATCCAGGCCTGGGTCGATCACTTCGACACATGGCAGTCCGACCTGAAGAAACGCATCGCCGCACAGCCCGACCCCGCGCATCCAGAGTTCAATCTCCCCGCCCAGAACATCCCCCTGGCTCTGCGCAGTGGAGCCCTTCTTCTCGATGACATCAGAACCCGGGCAGACGGTCCGGACGCGAAGCTTCTGCAACAGGTCGTTCTGTCTCTGCGTTGGCTCGCGGATCAGGACTCCGCCATCTATGAGTACCCGCTGGCCGATGAGATCGGCGATCTGGCCGCTCGCTATCCCGACCTGAAATACGCCACCCGTTTCGACAAGGATCTTACCGTCTGGGTCGATCGGGAGCGGGCGCGCTTCTCCTCCTGGTACGAACTCTTCCCGCGCTCCGCCTCTCCCGAGCCGGGTAAACACGGGACCATAAAGGATGTCGAGGCGATGCTTCCGTTGATCGCGGAGATGGGCTTCAATGTGCTCTACATGCCGCCGATTCACCCCATCGGCACGGCTTTCCGCAAAGGCCCAAACAACAACGTGGTCGCAGCTGAAGAAGACCACGGAAGCCCCTGGGCGATCGGCTCCCCCCAGGGTGGGCACAAGGCGGTCCATGCGGAACTGGGAACCGTCGAAGACCTTGAACACCTGGCAGCAACTGCCCAGGATCACGGGATGGAACTCGCTCTGGATATCGCCTTCCAATGCTCCCCGGATCATCCGTGGGTCAAGGAGCATCCCGACTGGTTTCAGATGCGGCCTGACGGAACCATTCAGTATGCCGAGAATCCACCGAAGAAGTACCAGGACATCTACCCGCTAAACTTTGAGTCCGATGACTGGCGCGGCCTGTGGGAGGAGTTGCTGTCGGTCTTTCAGTTCTGGATCAAACATGGTGTTCTGATCTTTCGTGTCGACAATCCCCACACCAAGGCTCTGCCTTTCTGGGAGTGGGTCATTGCCTCCATCCACAAAGATTACCCGGAGGCTATCTTCCTCGCTGAGGCCTTCACCCGTCCGCACGTTATGTATTCCCTCGCGAAGGCGGGCTTCACCCAGTCCTATACCTACTTCACCTGGCGCAATACCAAGGCGGAGCTCCAGCAGTACCTTGAAGAGATTACCCAGCCGCCTGTCAGCGACTTCTTTCGCCCAAACTTCTGGCCTAACACCCCGGACATCCTCCATGCCGCGCTCCAGGGGGGCGGCCGGCCGGCATTCATGCAGCGCATCATCCTCGCCGCAACCCTGACCGCGAACTACGGTGTCTACGGACCCGCCTATGAGCTTGGGGAGAACACTCCCATGAAGCCCGGCAGCGAGGAATATCTCCACAGCGAAAAGTACGAGATCCGCCACTGGGATCGCAACGCATCGCACTCGATCGCCCCTCTGCTGACTCGGCTCAATCAGATCCGAAAAGCCAACCCGGCGCTGCAGAGCAACGACCGGCTGCGCTTCCACCATGTGGATAATCCCCACCTGCTCTGCTACAGCAAAGCCACCGCCGACCGGGGCAATACCATCCTCGTAGCGATCAATCTTGATCCCACCCAGGAGCAGGCAGGATGGATCGATCTGAACTTGGGAGAGCTCGGCATCCCCAACAACCGCACGTTTGACGTAGAAGATCTCCTGACCGGTAAACACTACCAATGGAGGGATCGCAGCAACTATGTCGCTCTGCGTCCGGAGACGATGCCTGCCCACATCTTGCGCGTTCGTCTGCTCTCCTGACCTTTTTTGCTCTCCCTGAAGAGAGGCATTACCCTGTATCAACGCTGCATCAAAGCCCAGGTGGATAGATCGCTATTGAAGGGCAACACGTGAAGAAAGCCGGAAGCGCCTCCGATCCTCTTTGGTACAAAGACGCGATCATCTATGAAATTCATGTTCGGGCCTTTATGGACTCGAACAACGACGGCATCGGCGACTTCGGTGGCCTCATGTCGAAGCTCGACTACCTCCAGGATCTCGGCGTCACCTGCCTGTGGCTGCTTCCCTTCTTTCCGTCTCCAATGCGGGATGATGGGTACGACATCGCGAACTACACCGACGTCAATCCGAGCTACGGAACGATCGAGGACTTCAAGCAGTTTCTCGATGCGGCTCACCAGCGCGGCATGCAGGTCATGATCGAGCTGGTCATCAACCACACCTCCGACCAGCACCCGTGGTTTCAAGCCGCACGCCACGCACCGCCCGGTTCGCCCGAACGAAACATGTATGTCTGGTCCGATACCGACAAGCTCTATGACGGGGTCCGGATCATCTTCACCGACACGGAAAAGTCCAATTGGACCTGGGATGAGGTCGCGAAGCAGTACTACTGGCACCGCTTCTTCTCGCATCAGCCGGATCTCAACTTCGACAACCCGCGCGTCATGGAAGAGGTGCTCAACGCGATGCGCTTCTGGCTCGACATGGGCGTCGACGGCCTTCGGCTCGATGCGATTCCGTACCTGATCGAACGCGACGGCACCAGCTGCGAGAATGTGCCGGAGACCCACATCAAGATCAAGCAGATCCGCGCAGCCATGGACGCCGAGTACAGCAACCGCCTCGTCCTCGCGGAAGCCAACATGTGGCCAGCCGACGTCCGCCCCTACTTCGGCGATGGCGATGAGTGCCAGATGGCCTTTCACTTCCCGCTGATGCCGCGCATCTATATGGCGCTTCGGCAGGAGGATCGCCTGCCCATCACCGACATCATGGCGCAGACGCCGGAGATTCCAGATAACTGCCAGTGGGGGCTCTTTCTTCGCAACCATGACGAGCTCACGCTGGAGATGGTGACCGACGACGAGCGCGACTACATGTATCTCGCCTACTCGGCCGATCCCCGCATGCGCATCAATGTCGGCATCCGGCGTCGGCTGGCGCCGCTGGTCGATAACAATCGGCGCCGTATCGAGCTCCTCAACTCGCTTCTTTTATCCTTTCCGGGAACGCCGATCATGTACTACGGCGACGAGATCGGTATGGGCGACAACATCTACCTCGGCGATCGTAACGGCGTGCGAACGCCTATGCAGTGGAACTCCGACCGCAACGCCGGGTTCTCGAAGGCCGTTCCAGCCAAGCTTTACTTCCCCGTGATCATGGACCCGATCTGGGGCTATCAGGCGATCAACGTCGAGGCCCAGCAGTCAGACCAGTCATCGCTGCTGCAGTGGACCCGCAACATGATCGCGCTGCGCAAGCTGTTCCAGGTCTTTGGCCGTGGAACACTTGAGTTCCTCCATCCCGAAAATCGCAGGATCCTGGCGTACGTCCGCAATCTCGATCGCGAAGATGGATCCCACGAGACGGTCCTGTGCGTCGCCAACCTCTCCCGCTTCGCGCAGCCTGTCTCGCTCGACCTCAGTCGACACGATGGATTGCAGCCCATCGAGATGCTCGGATACGTGAGCTTCCCCCCGATCTCTAAGCAGCCGTATCCGCTCACCCTGGCCCCCTACTCGTTCCTCTGGTTGGAGCTGCAGCCCGCCGCCCTCAAGCCCGACATTCCGCCTGCCCGCGAAGAGGATCCTGCTCTCGACCTTCTGGCCCGCAGCGCCCTCAAAGGAGATCTGTCGAACCTCCTCACCGGAGCCGGCTTGCAGCTCCTGCAACAGCTGCTGCCCAAATACCTTCCTCAGCAGCGCTGGTTCGGCGCCAAGTCCAAATCGATACGGGAGGTCGAAGTCGAGGATTCGGTCCATCTTCCCGGCGGGGTTGCCGTGCTTGTCTTCCTTCGGCTCACCTACGCCGATGACACCATGGATCTCTACCAGCTCCCCCTTGCAATCACATCCGGCAAAGCGGCGGACGCCCTCCGTACCTCTTCCCCCAACTCCATCCTCGCGAACCTGAGCACGGGTGCCAGCACCGCTGTCCTGCACGATGCCACGGCCAGCGAAGATGTGCGGCAGGCCCTGCTCACCCTCATCGATACAAACCTCACCGCGAAAGGCGAGACCTCCTATCTGGTCGGCCAACGATCCTCGGCCTTCAACGCCGTCCGCGGCGGCGATCCCCTGCCCTCCCGTACCGGCTCCGCGGAGCAGTCGAATACCAGCATCCTCTATGACGACCGCCTGATCCTGAAGCTGTTTCGACGTCTGCAGAAGGGCGAGAACCCCGACACAGAGATCGGCCGCTTCCTCACAGAGGTCGCGCACTTTCCGCGCATCGCTCCCTTCCTCGGCGACCTTCGGTCCGTCTCCCCCGCCACCGGTGTCGAGACCACCGTCGCCATGCTGCAGGGCCTTGTCGCCAATGAGGGTGATGGCTGGGAGTGGACGATCGAGGAGCTGGGACGGTACTACGACTCGGTTGCCACCTGCCCGCTGCCCGGCGATCTCGGCCATCCCGCAAGCTTCTTGGTCGAAGATCGAGCCCCCGAGATCGCATGGGAGCACGCCGGTCTCTATCTCGATGCCGCTGCTCTGCTCGGTCGGCGCACCGCGGAGATGCACCTCGCTCTCGCGACCCCGACCGACGATCCCGCCTTTAAGGCCGAACCCTTCTCCACTGCGGATCTGGTCGTCGATGCGGATCGCATCTCGATGCAGATCACAAGCGCTCTCGATGCTCTGAAGCGCGGAATCACCCGTCTGCCCGAAGCCGACGCCAGCGGTGCCAGCGTCGTCGACGATGCGGCGCGTCTGGTTAGCCGAAGACTGGATCTTCTGAGCCGAGCCAAAGTCTCTTCCGAAACCGGATCCCCAGACCTCGGTCAGCGCATCCGCATCCATGGCGATTACCACCTGGGCCAGGTGCTCCGCGCCAAAAACGACTTCATCATCCTCGACTTTGAAGGGGAGCCGGCTCGTCCCCTCGAGGTCCGCAGACGAAAGCAGACGCCGCTCAAAGACGTTGCCGGTATGCTGCGGTCATTCAGCTACGCCGCCTTCTTTGGACTCGATCGGTTCTCGCAACGCCGGCCGGAGGTGCGCCACCTCGAGCCCTGGGCAAGGCTGTGGCAAAATGCCGTCTCCACCGAGTTTCTCGCCGGCTATCGCCAGGTTATCCGCGCAGGTGCCCCCCTGCTTCCGCCCCCCGCCGAGGCGCAATCCATGCTGGACGCGTGCCTGCTCGAGAAGGCACTCTATGAACTGCAATACGAGCTCAACAATCGACCCGACTGGGTTCGCATCCCCCTGGCGGGAATTCTTGCCCTGCTCCGCTAGCGCATGGCTCCCGGACCCCGTAGTCTGAGAACAACAATGGCTGGATCCGAATACATCACCGAACAGGAACAGGCGGCATTCGGTCCGGCTTCGGTCGCCCGCACGCTGCCGAGCCGCCTCCTTGTGAGTCTCGCTCCGCTCGCTCAGGACGCCCTAGAAACTACCCTCGGACACATTGCCTCCGCTCTTCCCGAGACCTCGGTCAAGGTCGTGGTGCCAGGTGGATCAAGTCCCGGCGAACACGCGCACGGCAATGTCACTCTGGTCCCTTATGTGCCGGCCGTCTCCTCCACTCTTCCCTGGATCCTGACGGCAGGCGACTACCTCAACGTCTCTGATCTGGCCCGTCGCCATGGGGCCGAGACCTGCCTCATCCTCGGTGCGGAGGCCCAGAGTGTGAAGCCCGAATGCATCCGCGCGCTCGTCGACGCGGTCTTCGCCAGTGCAGACCTGGTAACGCCTCGCTACGATCTCCGCCCCCGCGAGGGCCTGGTCAACTCCGCAATCCTCTACCCCGTCTCCCGGGCCCTGTACGGCACCCGCCCGCGCTTTCCCTTGGCCATCGACCTGGCGCTCTCGCTCCGCATGACGGAACGGCTTGGCACAGTCGCCCAGAGGTATACCTCGCTCGGGCAGACCGACACGCTTCTTTGGCCGGTCGCGGAGGCCGCAGTAGCCGGTTACACCGTCGTCCAGGTGGACGCCAGCCATCGAACCATTCCGCAGCCCGCCGGCGCCGACCTGAACTCTATCCTCGCCATCGTCGCCGGTTCGCTGTTCGCAGATGTCGAGGCCAAGGCTGCCTTCTGGCAGCGGTCCAGGGTCACCGAGGCCCAGACAGGCTTCTCTGCCAACTCTGTCGAGGAGCCGGCACCGGAGATCCAACCCATGCTGGACTCCTTCCAACTCGCCTACACCAACCTGCGCGAGATCTGGTCGCTCGTCCTTCCACCGCAAACTCTCCTCGGTCTGAAAAAGCTCTCCGTCATGCCGACCGAAAGCTTCCGCATGCCCGACGCGCTCTGGGCACGCACCGTCTACGACTTCGTCCTCGCCTTCCGTCTCCGCACCCTGAACCGGGGACATCTGCTCGGCGCGCTTACGCCTCTCTACCTCGCCTGGGTCGCTTCGCACCTGAACCTTCTCCATTCAGGAGTTCCGGCGGAAAAGCACGTGGAAGAGACCGCAGCGGCCTTCGAAGCAGAGAAACCCTATCTCGTCTCCCGCTGGAGATGGCCGGATCGCTTCAATCCTTGATGCCGTCATCACACGGACGCACGGAATCGTCATCGAAAGCGCAACCATCCGCCAAAACCTGCGGGATCAGCGGAATCAGCAAGGAGATCCAGCATGCTTCAAGTAACTGCTTCGCCCACAGCTCCGACCTATCCCGTCCCGCTCTATCCGGAGACCGTTCCATCTGTCTGGCAGCAGGTCGGAGGTGCATTGAGCCAATCCATGCACCGTTCGCTCGTCAAACTGGCCAGCTTCCTTCCAGGCATTCTCGCTCTGCTGATCGCCGTTCTGCTGATGTCAGCGGTTGGCGCTCTGCTCTCGGTAGCCCTGCGCAAGGTGCTTACCAATCTCCGATTCGATGAGCGGCTCAGTCGCAATACCACCGCCGGCGTCTCAGACTTCTCTCCCTCACACAGCCCAACTCTGCTCGTCACGCGCTTCGCCTTCTGGGGATGCGTTGTGCTCGGCTTCGTCATCGGCATCTCCGCCTTCGATGCCTCCTACTCCAACAGCGCGCAGATGTCGATCTTCCTCCTGCCGTATGTCGCGCATTCGGTGGGCGCCGTTATTCTTCTGGTCGCGGGCACCATCATCGCCCGATTCCTGTCGAGGTCCGTCCTCATCGGCGCGGTCAACGCAAAGCTGCAGTACGCCCGATTCCTCTCCATGGGGGTCAAGTGGCTGGTGCTGGTGCTGACCGCCGCCATGGTGCTCGATCACCTGCAGGTTGGTGGCGCGATCGTCGAACTCGCATTCGGCATCCTCTTCGGCGGCATCGTTCTAACCCTCTCGCTGGCCGTCGGCCTCGGATCCCGGGATATCGTAAGCCGCTCACTCGAACGCAGTGCGGACCGTCTGCCCTTTGACCCCGCAGCCGGTGATCCAGTGCATCCTCCAGCCACGCCGGTAGAGCACCTGCGCCACTTCTAAGCACGGCATCCCGCCCCTCCCGCGCTCATAGAAGAGAACAGCCTCCGTCACGCAATGGCCACAAAGGAACCCGAAACGGATGCAGGTCGAGGACATCTACGCGCAGCTCACCCCCATCTTTCATGATCTCTTCGACGACGAGACCCTCACCCTTACGCCTGGCCTCAGCGCCGGCGATGTCCCCGAATGGGATTCGTTCAATCACATCAACCTGATCGTCGCAGTCGAAGCCACGTTCAAGATCAAGTTCCAGACAGCGGAGCTGGAGTCGCTCCAGACTGTCGGCCACCTGGCCGATCTCGTACAAAGAAAATTGGCAGCGCAGGGGCGGTAAGGGCAAGGCGGTTCGCCATCGACCGGTCCGGGTACCGTCTGCTCTGTTGAAATTGTTGCCCTGAAGCTGCGGTAAAGTCGTAGGCAAGCGATGGGCGCCGTACTTGGCCGAGCTCGCGAATCAAGCTCCACCCGGAGGCCTCCCCATGGCATCGAGCAAAAGCAAGCCCAGCGCGGCAGCGCAGCCCCGCTCCATCCTTCCCGGAAGCGAAAAGCCGCCCTTCGGACAAGCTCTCAGCGGAAAGGCTCCTTCGGGCCGACTCGCGGTCACCGTAATCGTCCGGCCGAAGTCCCCGATCGACCCGCAGACCCTCGGAACCGTGCGCCTCACGCGCGCACAGTTCGCTCAGCAGCATGGTGCGGATCCAGTCGCCGTCAAGGCCGTTCGCAGCTTCGCCAAACACTTTGGACTCACCGTCGATCCCGGATCACCGTCGCCCGGAACCCGCGGCATCCGGATCTCCGGAACCGCCGCCGCCATGCAGGCAGCCTTCGGCGTTGCCCTGCAACAGCAGACCTGCGACGGTGCCATCTATCGCGTGCGCGAAGGCGCGATTCAGCTCCCCAACGATCTCATCGGCCTGGTCGAAGCCGTGCTTGGCCTCGATAATCGTCCCCAGGCGAAGCCCCACTTCCGCATCGCCGGCAATCCCGGAAACGCCTCCGCCAAGAACTCCGCGATCGTCTCGCATGCGTCCGGCACCTCCTTCACCCCAGTCCAGATCGCGGGCTTGTACCAGTTCCCCCAGAACGCCAGTGGAGCGGGCCAGACGATCGGCGTCATCGAGCTTGGCGGCGGATACCGCACCGCCGACATCGCCGCCTACTTCAAATCACTCGGTCTCACCCCGCCAAAGGTCACCGCGGTCTCCGTCGACAACGGCAAGAATGCACCTGGTGCGCCCTCCGGAGCCGACGGCGAGGTCATGCTTGACATTGAGATCGCTGCCGCCGTCGCACCCGGTGCAAACATCGCCGTCTACTTCGCTCCCAACACCGATCAGGGTTTTATCGACGCCATCTCTACCGCCGTCCACGACACCACCAACAAGCCCAGCGTCATCTCGATCAGCTGGGGAGGGCAGGAGTCCACCTGGACCCAGCAGGCGATTTCCGCTCTCGATAGCGCCTGCCAGTCCGCGGCAGTACTCGGCGTCACCATCACCGCCGCGTCCGGGGACAACGGATCGACCGACGGCGGCACCGGGAACAACGTCGACTTCCCTGCATCGAGCCCGCACGTGCTCGCCTGCGGTGGAACCAAGCTGGTCGCGAACGGTAATGCCATAGCGTCCGAGGTGGTGTGGAACGAGCTGGCGAACAACGAAGGTGCAACCGGCGGCGGCGTCAGCAACGTCTTCCCCCTACCCTCCTGGCAAGGAAGCGCGAAGGTGCCCGCACCCTCTGTCCCGGCCGGCGGTCGCGGCGTTCCGGACGTCGCCGGAAACGCCGATCCCGTGACCGGATACACCATCCTCGTCGATGGCCAGACCCTTGTGATAGGCGGAACCAGCGCCGTTGCCCCCCTGTGGGCAGGGCTCATCGCCGTCGCCAATCAGCAGAACAAGAGCTCCGCTGGCTTCATTAATCCGCTCATCTACGCCGCCACTGCAACAGCCGGATTCCGTGACATCACGCAGGGCAACAACGGCGCATTCGCAGCAGCCCCCGGATGGGACGCCTGCACCGGCCTCGGATCTCCCCTCGCTACTTCGCTGATCCCCCTGCTCGCCACTTCAACCCCGATTAAGAAGCCGCCCACCAAAGGGAAAGGAAAGGGGAAGCACCCGGTCCCGCCCGTCAAGGGAGCGAAAAAGACCGCGAAGCAGCGGTAACCTTCTACTCCGCTACGCTAAAGTGTCACGCCCGCAGCGCGATAGATCGCGAACATGTGCTGCATGTCGAGCAGCCCCTCTTCGCCCGGAGTCTTCGGCGTTTTGTTCTCGCGGATGCACTCGGCCAGGTGGTCCGCTTCACGCCGGAACTGCATCGGATCCTTCTCCGGATTCGCCTTGTCGATCTCCTTTCCACCGGGCAGACTCGCCCGAAGTCGCAGGCCTTCGTAGCTGAACGCAGGTTGCATCCCGACCCACCCTTTGGACCCATTCACCTGAAAGAATCCTGGCATCATCGCACCATAGCTGGTGCTGCAACTCGCCAGAACCCCGGACGGAAAACGCGTCACCCAGGACACGTTCTCCTCCATCTGGTCGAAGCGCCCGTCGTGATCGCGCGTCGACGTGTAGGCGCGGAACTCCGCCGGCTCCTCCCCCGTCAGATACCGGGTCGCATTCAGGCTGTAGATGCCTACATCAAACAGCGATCCCCCGCCCGCCATCTTCTTATTCAGCCGCCACACGCCCTTCGCCGCGTTGAAGCCGAACGCGCTCTCGATCGACTGCACCTCCCCGATGGCCCCGCTTCGAATCATCTCAATCGCCTCCAGGGTAAGCGGCTCGTAGTGCAAGCGGTACGCGATCATCAGCTTCACGTTCGCCGCCTTGCACGCCGCAATCATCTGCTCGGCCTCTTCGACCGTGACACACATCGGCTTCTCGCACAGCACATGCTTCCCCGCCTTGGCCGAGCGGATCGTATACTCCGCATGCATGCTGTTCGGCAGCGCCACGTACACCGCATCAATAGCCTTGTTGTCGCGCATCCGGTCCATATCCTCATAGCTGTAGATGGACTCCTTCGGAACTCCAAACTGCGCAGCAATGCGCTCAGCCTTGCTGCGATCTCCGCTCACCAGCCCCGTCACCTTCGCGTGCTCGCTCCCTTGCACGCCGGCCATGAAGTGCTTGGCAATCTCCCCCAGACCGATGATGCAATACCCGATCCGCTGGCCGCCGCCTTGCGCCTCCACGCGCGGCAGAACACTCGCAGCCAGACCCATGCCGCCCAGCTTCGTAAACTCACGCCTCGATAGACCCGTTCCGCTCAGCACGCTCATCTCACTCACCTCTCCTGATTGGCACATCCGGCCTCTCTCTAACTCTTCCAGCTCCGTAACCGGCTTCTTTGTTTCAGGCGTGACGCCCTGGGCTTTCGTTTATCCTGTCCCCAGACAGATTCCCCAGACCGATTCCCCAGACCGATCCACGGCCGCAGGATCTGCATCCGCAAAAATCGGCGCCGGCAAGGTAGACACAACCGGGCTGCAGCACTTGGGTTCGATGCAGAAGGAGACTCAGATCGTTACACCCACATCTCCTCTTCACCCGAAAACTTCCGAGAAAGACCTCGAGACCTCCCTCTCCTACCCCATCTCCGGAGCTTCGGAGCCCCGGCCGGCAGTTCCCTGCCCCCGCGAGTTCCCCACGTGATCGCCCTTCGTGTCCGAGCCTGCTGTGCCGTTCTTGTCTTCGCCCTGTGCCTCCTCGTCGCCATCGCTCCGGTCCGCGTGGCGAACTTCATCCTGCGCCGGCAGGTAGCCGAAGAGGGCGACCTCTCCTTCACCCTCTTCTATCGTCTGGTCGCCACCGTCGGCGGTCTCGCATCCCTCTATCTCCTGCTCGGAGATCTGTGGCACATCGCCCACTCCTGACCTGAATCAGAGCGATCGATCGCTCCCGAAGACCGCACGAGCCCGTTCCAGATCCTCCTCCGAATCCACGTCCGTCTCGCCCTCCTCGAGCGCGACCGCGCGGGCGTCCTGCAGAAGCTCTCGAGCCCCCGCATCTCCCCGCAGTTCCATCAGCCTCCCAAACATCGCCGATGGAAAGTACGCCGGGACTCCACGACGGCCGTCGTACGCCGAAGCCACGACCTCGCCAGCCCCCTCAGCCGCGAGGTTGCGCAGGTGCGCCGGGGAGACAGCGGGCTGGTCACAGGTCATCACCAGCATTCCATCCGCCGTCCCTTCAAGCGCCCCCACGCCCGCCCGAACAGACGATGCCATCCCCTCCGCTGCCTCTCGATTGAGAACCACCTCGCAGGATAGACGTCGCGCTTCCGCGATCACGACCGAGTCCTCCGCATTCACAACAACATAGACAACGCCCATCTGAGCCTCCACCGCAACCCGCACCGAACGTTCCAGCAGGCTCTCCCCGCCAAGCTTCTCCATCTGCTTCGGTCGACCGAGGCGCAGCGACGCCCCAGCAGCCAGAATCACAACCGGAATCATGCGACGGACGCACTCACAGGGCGCACTGCGCCTGCAGGTAGCGCGAGGCCCCGCCGCGCTCCACATTCTCGGCCACGTCCTCTGCCGTAAGCCGTCGCGAGGCCCCCAGCCGGCCCTCCACGCGGGCATGTGCCTCCGCCACCACCGCCAGCGCAATGGAGCACGCGCCGTCTCCACCCAGGTCGAGCCCCATCGGCGCATAGATCCGATCGCAGCAGTCCCCTACAGACCGGCCCAGCATCACCGCCACTTCGCTCACCACAAGGCTGCTCCTGTGCTTTGCCCCCAACAGCCCCAGATACACCGGCGGAGCACTCAGCGAAAGCATCAACGCCAGAGCCTCCCGATCCTGTTCATAGCTGTGCGTCATGATCACCACGGCATCGCGCTCGCGCACATCCAGCTCAGACACACTCCGGACGGCGATAACCCGCTCCGCCTCCGGGAATCTATCCGCGCGTGCGAGCTGCGCCCGACCGTCGGCCACAAGGACATTCCACCCCAGCATCGCCGCCATGCTCACCACCGGCCGCGCATCGTCTCCAGCCCCAATCACAAACAGTCTCTGCGGAGGCACAATCCGCTCCACGAAGACCCCATCCCCTGCCGTCAACCGAAAGACATCCACCGCCGCAATCTCCTCCGGCCGCAGCTCCTCACTCGCAAACCTCAGGTCCCCGGTCGCATCGAAGACCGCCCGCAGAAGACTCCGTCCACCCTCCGGCAGCCAGGTAGCCACAACCGCATCCCGTCCCCCCAGGGACTGCTCTATCGCGTTCACCAGGGCATCGCACTCCGCCGTCCTCGCAGGCTCCAGCAGCACGTCCAGCACCCCACCGCAGCCCAGCCCGTACGGGATATCAGCCGTATCGTCGAACATCGTCGAGTACCGGTCCATCACCGGCCCCGATCGCGTCTTCCAGGCGGCCTTCCGTACCACCTCCGCCTCCAGACACCCGCCGCTGATGGTTCCGGCATAGCTCCCACCCACCCCCACCAGCATGCGAGCACCCGCACGCCGGTACGAGGATCCCTCCGCTCGAACCAGCGTCACCAGCACGTCGCCGTCACCCCTCCGGCTCATCGCCACAATCTGTCGACGTTCCATCAATCTCCTCGCTCCCTCTCCATTCTCGCCCCTTGACCTCCAGCGCGCCAATCCACACTCACACAGAACACCCGTATCGGGAAAACTCCCTGTGCGGAAGTCTGCTGTGCAAAGTGGAAGATCTTTTCCGCTTGCCACCCCCCCGAAACCCCTGCAGGACGGTGTCCCCGTCACCATGCCCGTGCTTCGGCAGCTCGCTGGTTCCTAAAGATGCGGAAGATTGCGAACTGTAAGAGATTTGCGTACAGCACGCAGGAACGTGTTGGACCAATCGGTTTGGCCCATCGTGTGCATCCACCACAGCATCGCCGTCGGGCCGGGGATCCGAGGCGTGACCAACATCAGCCACCGTCCCCGCCGCCGTCCCCACAGACGGAGGTCACCTTGACCGCCTTGCCTCACTCGTTCTGCCGAAGCTCTCTCGCCATGCACAGCACTCGCCGTTCCGAAAGCACCGCCCCCCTTGCCCTCGCCGTCGTCGTGGCCCTCGCCATCCTGGCTCTCCCCGCTGCTCTGGCCTTCAGCTAAGCGGAAACAGCCTGCCGGGAGTTCGCGGAGTCGTCACCAGGGCCTCAGACACTCGAGGTCCCACGGATGTCGCCGATCCGCCCCCCTGGATTGGGGTCCGCTGCGAGGGGCTCCAGCTCGGCAGTCCCCTCCGCGATCTCTGCTAAACTAACCCGAGTCGGCAACAGGTTGAGTTCGCGCGCAAGCGCTAACGAAACCCTACGGAGCCGGTATCCCTCCCGTTTTCACCAAGGTTCGGGGCGTAGCGCAGTCTGGTAGCGCACCTGGTTCGGGACCAGGGGGTCGGAGGTTCGAATCCTCTCGCCCCGACCATCCTTCAGCACTCTCGGTCGTCAGCACCTAGTGTGCCCGCAGCAGAATCACTCCGTGGGCCGGCACCACCGCGGTGTACCCGCCTCTCCCCGCCGTCACCTCCTTCTTGCCCCACACATCCTCGATCCTTGCCGTCCCCTTCACCCCCGCCGCCTTCAGGTCGACGGTGTAGCTCAGCGCCGACGTTCCCCGATTAAACATCGCCAGGGCCATGTCCCCGTTCGCTAGTGGACGCGCCCACAACTCCAGCGGGCCCTCGGCGGAGACTCGGTCGCCCTGCCTCCCAAGCGCATCCTGGTCGATCGCAATCACATCCCTGTTCGTCAGGATGGACAGCGTCTCCGGTGTCATCTTTGCCAGATCGTTCCCGGCCAGTAGCGGAGCCGCCAGCATCGCCCACAGGCTCATATGCGTCCTGTACTCCTCGGCATTCATCCCTCCGTTCCCCACCTCCAGCATGTCCGGATCATTCCAGTGTCCGGGTCCGGCAAACTTGCTCAACCCTGCCTGCCCAAATCCAATCGTCGCCATCGACGCATACTTGTCCGAGATGTCGCCCGTCGTTCGCCACAGATTGCCGCCGACCTCGGCGCCCCATCGCCACACCGCGTCCCAGCCGTATTGGCACAGGCTCAATACGATCGGCCGATTCGTCTTTCGTATGGCGTTGTGCATCTTTGTGTACACGTCAACCATCATCTGCCGGGACTTATCGTGATCGTCGCCGGCCTGCTGCTGCATCACCTTGCGATATCCGCACAGGTCGTACTTCAGGTAGTCGATCCCCCAGTCGGCATAGCTCTGCGCGTCCTGCTCCTCATGGCCGAGACTCCCCAGATATCCCGCGCACGTCTTGTCCCCCGGCGACGAGTAGATCCCCAGCTTCAGCCCCTTCGAATGCACGTAGTCCGCCAGCGCCTTCATGTCTGGAAACTTCTTGTTCGTCTGAATCCGTCCCTGCGCATCGCGCTCACCCTCCCACGTGTCGTCGATATTCACGTACACGTAGCCGGCGTCCTTCATCCCGCTCGACACCAGCGCATCCGCTGCCGCCCGCACCGTCGCGTCGTCGACCTTGTCGGCAAAATGATTCCAGCTGTTCCAGCCCATGGGAGGCGTAGCCGCAGCCACTTGAACGGAAGCTGCCTGCCCAAACATTGGGCCGGCAGACGCAACCGGCGAGAGACAGCACAGCAGAAGCAACGATCGAACTCTGGAATGGCGCACAAGATCTCCTGAAGAAACTTCTCAAACTCCCCAAAGCCATGGGGGAGATCGGAAATCCCAAACTACTCCAGAAAAGATCGCGCCGCATCGAGGTGCATCCGAACAGGCACCTCATCACCAACATCGGCGTCAGAACATCACCTCATTCCTATCGCACCAGTGCCCGCGACTCCGACCCACGCCGCAGCAGAAAATATACCGGCACCCCCACCGCCACAATCACAATCCCCGGCCACGTCGTTCCCGCGCGATAGGTAAACAGCGCCAGCAGAATCACCGACGCCCCCGCAATGTAGATCGCCGGCAGCCACGGGTATCCCCACGCCTTGTACGGCCGGTTCGCGTCCGGCCGCGTCCTTCGCAGGCGGAACACGCCCACAATCGTCAGAATGTAGAAAAACAGCGCCGCCGAGATCACATAGTCCAGCAGGTTGCTGTAAAGATTCCCATAGGCGTGCGTCGCCGGGTTCACCGTCCTCGGAAGCACCAGGAGCACCGCCCACGCACCCTGGATCCCCAGGCTCCACCCCGGAACATTCGCCCGGTTCAACCGTCCAGCCGGCGGGAAAAACAGCCCGTCCTGCGCCATCGCATAGCACGCCCGAGCCCCGGCCAGCGACATCGCATTGACCGTCCCAAACGTCGACACCATGATCACCGCCGCCATCAGACCCGCGCCAAACCGCGGAAAGATCGTCTGCAGCACCGCCGTCGCCACCCGGTCGCCCGGCGCCGTCTGGATCGCCGCCAGCGGCAGACTCGCCAGGTACGCCACATTGCACAGCAGGTATAGCGCAATCACCGACCCCGTCCCCAGCACCAGCGCCAGCGGCAGATTCCGCCTCGGATTCTTCACCTCGCCCGCCAGAAACGTGATGTTGTTCCATGCGTCCGCGGAAAACAGCGATCCCGTCTGCGAGATGCACAGCGCCACCACCATCCCGAAGCCGCTCGCCGCCGTCAACCCCTCCGCCAGTGTCGCCACGCTCCCCACCGCCCACGGATGATCGAAGTTCGCATGTATCGCCGTCCCATTCGCGCACACCGTCAGTCCCAGCAGAATCAGCGCCGCCAACGCCCCCAGCTTCGCCACCGTAAACACATTCGTGATGATCTTCCCGTACTCGAGCCCCAGCATGTTCCCAAACGCCAGCAGCGCGATCACCGTCACCGCCAGCGCCTGAGCCGTCGAGAACGACACCGCATAGTGGCTCCCCAGCGCAATCGGCGCAATCAGGTACCGCGACTCCGAGATCCCCGGAAACAGCACGCCGCTGAAGCGCGCAAACGCAATCGCCACCGCCGCAATCGTTCCCGTCTGGATTACCGTCCACAGCGTCCACCCATACAGAAATCCCCACAAGGGCGAGAACGCCTCCCGCAGGTACACATACATACCGCCCGCGTCCGGCATCATCGCCGCCAGCTCCCCGTAGCTCAGCGCCCCCGTCACCGTCAGCACGCCCGTAATCAGCCACGCCACCAGCAGCCATCCCGCGCTCCCGATCTGCCGCGACATCTCCGCCGACACGATAAAGATCCCGGAGCCCACCATCACCCCGATCACCACCATCGTCGAATCGAATAATCCCAGCCCCCGCTTGAAATGCGGCGCCGCTGCATCTCTCTCGTCCGCAATCTCGTTCAGCATCCGTCTCCTTACCAACTCTGCTTCCATCCATCCTATGTTGAAGTAGTTGGCACGCTCATGGGGCTACGCGATGTTAGCCTTCCTACGTGAAACCACTTAGAGCAAGCGGATCGGACATCGAAGAAGCCTTGAAATTTGCGAGAGATACTGCGAACACGGAAATCCTCGCAATCGATCGGCTGCATAAGCGCACCCTCCTGGGACTCGTCGTGATCTTCGGTGGCTTTACGATTGTTGGATCGCTGTTAGGGTGGGTCGGCTTCCTCAATCTCAAACAATCAGTGATCCAAACCACGACGCGTGTAACAGAGGAGCAGGTCCAACATCAGCTCGTCCATTGTTAACGGCATCGCGCCCCAAATCACTCGGGATTCAGCTGATAAGGCCGTTCCGCAGCGACTCTCGGCCCGCACACTGACTACAGCACAAGAACAAGTCGTCCTTGATGCACTCAAGCCATTCCCAAAAGACATGATCGAGATCCACGCAACCTCCGGGCCAGAGGAACGAGCTTTCGCAGATGAGTTACAGGCACTCTTCATCCGGGCTGGCTGGAAGGTGGAAATGGGCAGACCTCCTTCGCTGAGACATGGTACCGGTATCGTCTTAGCGGTACCAGACAACGCACATGGCGAGGTCTCGACCAGCACTCGCAAGGGGAAGGCGGTACTGGCCAAGGTCAAGTTTCAAGCCTCCATAGTCGAGGCCAAGTCCCCAGAATTTCTCATGGACAATTTCACTGTTCACGCCACTGTCTTTGTGCTCCCCAAGCTGCCGTGACTTTCGCTTTCAAATGACTTGGAAACCGCGGAGATCGTTCCTCTTGAGCCAGCCCCCGCCCCGCCGCAGCTTCCTCCGCTCGCTCTACTTCCGCGTGCTCGTCGGCATCGTCGCCGGCATCCTCGTCGGCGCCCTCTTCCCGCACCTCGGCCAGCAGCTCAAACCCTTCGGCGACGCCTTCATCAAGCTCATCCGCATGATCGTCGCCCCCATCATCTTTCTCTCCGTGGTGGTCGGCATCGCGGGTGTCGGGGACACGCGCAAGCTCGGCCGCGTCGGCCTCAAGGCCCTCGTCTACTTCGAGGCCGTTACCACCTTTGCCCTGCTCATCGGCATGGCCGTCGCCAACCTCGTCCAGCCCGGACGCGGCATGAACGTCGACCCCCGCACCCTCGACGCCAAAGCCGTCGCCCAGTACGCCGCGCAAAGCGCCCACCTCGGCGTCGCGGACTTCCTCCTCAACATCATCCCCGAGAGCTACGCCGGAGCCTTCACCAGCGGTGAAATCCTCCAGGTCCTCCTCCTCGCCATCCTCACCGGCCTCGCCCTCTCCGCGCTCGATCCCGCCGGCAGTCAGAGGAAACGCCTCGTCGATCTCACCGAATCGCTCTCCCACCTCTTCTTTAAGATCGTCACCCTCATCATGGAGGCTGCACCCATCGGCGCCTTCGGTGCCATGGCCTTCACCATCGGTCGCTACGGCCTCGTCACCCTGCTCTCGCTCGCCAAGCTCCTCCTCTGCGTCTATCTCACCAGCATCGCCTTCGTCGTGGTCGTCCTCGGTCTTATCTGCTGGAGCAACGGCATCAGCCTCTGGCGCCTCCTCGTCTATCTCCGCGAAGAGCTCCTCATTGTCCTCGGCACCTCATCCTCCGAGGCCGCGCTTCCCGGCCTCCTCCGCAAGATGGAAAACCTCGGCTGCTCCCGCGCCGTCACCGGCCTCGTCATCCCCGCCGGCTACTCCTTCAACCTCGATGGCACCTCCATCTATCTCACCGTCGCCGCCCTCTTCATCGCGCAGGCAACCAACACCCACCTCACCGGCGGCCAGCAGGTCTTCATCCTGCTCATCCTCATGCTCAACTCGAAGGGCGCCGCGGCCGTCACCGGCGGAGGCTTCATCACCCTCGCCGCCACCCTCGCCGCGCTCGGTACCATTCCCGTCGCCGGGATCACCCTCCTGCTCGGCGTCGACCGCTTCCTGTCCGAGATGCGTGCCCTCACCAACCTCGTCGGCAATAGCGTCGCCACCATCGTGATCGCCCGCTGGGAGAACCAGTTCGACGCCGCCCGCGCCCACGCCATCCTTCACTCCCACCCGCGGGCTTCTGATCTGTCGTCCTGAGCGCAGCGAACGGACCCGCTTCTCTACCGCACGCCCCAACTCACCTCCGCTTCCGCCTTTGCTTCACCCGCTCCTCACACTCGCCTTGCCCGGTCATTTTCTTCCATTCCGAGCGCAGCGAGAAACCTGCTTCACTCGCCTCGCCCCTGCATTTTTCTTCCATTCCGAGCGCAGCGAGGAACCTGCTTCTGCACGTGCTTTTGTTGTCATCCTGTGAGCGCAGCGATCGGACCCGCTTCTCTACCCAAAGCTCCAGACCACCTCCGAACTCTCTTTGCCCGCCTTTTCAGCCTGCAATCCTCAAGCGCATCGAAGCATCCCGCACCTGCCTTCGCCAATTCAGCGCCCGAAACATCGGCGATTTGGCGCGAACACTCGCCAGGTTCACTAGAATGGAAGAAGAGGCAGGGAAACGGTTTACGGAGCAAACCTGCTCAAGAGCCCTAAGTCTTTTCGAAACACGATTTTAGCTCTAACCCTTTTCTTTAGACTATTTTGCCAGGGCCCAAGGCCCGAAGTCTAACAAACGGAAGAGTTTAGCAATGGAGTACCCCCGGGGGGGAGGGGGGTGTTATGGCGGTGGCGAAGCTGATCCTCGAGATCGAGATCCCCCACGCTCAGTCCCTCAAGGACCGCCGCCAGGTCGTCCGCTCCATGAAAGACAAACTCCGCCAGGGGTTCAATCTCTCGGTTGCCGAACTCGACGAGGGCTTGGTCTGGAATCGCGCTACCCTCGGCATCGCCACCATCTCCTCTTCCACCGCCTACCTCACCGGCCAGAACCACGAGATTGATCGCGCCGCCCACCGAATTGCCACCGGTTGCGGTGCCGAAATCACCGATTCCTACGTCGAACTACTGTCGGAAGCTCCCGAGCCGGACTGATCCAGCCCTCCGGCGACCCTGAGAGATCTGCGCTCGGATCAAAATCTCCGACGTTTGATACCCTAAGGTGTTTCACTCAACAAAGACCATGCCTGAACATCGCGCCAGAACGCACCACCGCAATCGGGTCGCCAGCACCTTCTCCGATGAGATCGGAGCCATGCTCGAAGGCGAGCTCTCCGACCCGCGCATCGCTCCCAGTTACGTCACCGACGTAGTCCTCGCACCCGGCGGCAAGTCCGCCCGCGTCTTTATCGCCGTCCACGGCGACGCCCCCGAAGAGGATGCCACCCTCGAAGGCCTCATGACCGCTCGCGATTACATCCGTTCGCAGCTGCGCTACCGCATGGGAGTCCGCCACGTCCCTGACCTCACCTTTGCCATCGATCGCTCCGAAAAGATGACGGGCCGCATGGATGAGCTGCTCACCCGCATGCGCAAGCGCGACGCCCGTCGGAGCGCAGCCCAGACCAGAGAGAACGGCCCGCCCGCACCATGACCCCCCATGCAGCCCTGATCGACTCCCTCCTCCAGGCCTTCCTTTCCACGCCGCGCTTCCTCCTCACCTCGCATGCCCGGCCGGATGGCGATGCGGTCGGATCCGTGCTCGCGCTCGCCGGCATCCTCGAGCAGATCGGCTGCGAGGTAGATATCGTACTCGCCGACCCGGTCCCCCTCATCTATCGCTCCCTGCCCGGTGTCGAACGGATCCACCAGGACTTCACCGCGCCCGCGGAGATCCCCTGCATCCTGCTCGAATGCGACAGCATCGACCGGACCGGAATCGCTGGGCTTAACGGACGGCTGCTCATCAACATCGATCACCACGCCTCTGGCCGCCCCTTCGGTGCACTGAACTGGATCGATCCCGGCGCCTGTGCCGTGGGCGCTATGATCTACCAGATCGCCCAGGCGTCGGGTGCCACGATCACCCCAGCGATTGCGACCTGCCTGTACACCGCCATCCTCTCCGACACCGGCGCCTTCACCTACGACGGCACCGATGCCGCCACCTTTGCGCTCGCCCGTGACCTAACCGTCTCCGGGGCACAACCCGGACAGATCGCGCGCGATATCTACTTCTCCAGTCCCGAAAGCAAGATTCGGCTTCTCGGCGCAGCCCTCTCCCGTATGAGGCGTGAGGGGCAGATTGCCTGGAGCTGGATCACCCTTCAGGACCTCGATGAAGCCTCGGCTGAGGTCGAGGATTGTGAGGGCGTGATCAATCACCTGATCGGCGTCACCGGCGTCGAGGCAGCAGTCTTCCTGCGAGAGATACCCGACTCCAACCGGTACCGCCTCAGCATCCGTAGCAAGGGCACTCTTGACGTCGCCAAGGTGGCCGAGCATTTCGGGGGTGGGGGCCACCGTACAGCCAGCGGATGCACCCTGAGCGGCCCGTTGGAGGACGCCGCTGACCGGATCGTTGCGCAATTGCGTGAGGCACTCTGTTAATCTTGGGTCGCCCGTCGACAACTCAGCAAATGGAAGTCAACCCCTCAAACACCTCCCGAACGCTTGGTACCTATGCTCTCTGGAGCAAGCTGAAGAGCGTGATGAAGCTGCCGAGCACCACCGTGCTTCGTGAACTCCTCACACTCTGCATCGTCTCCCTCTTTCTTCTTCTCTATGGCCTTGTTCCGATCTTCGGTGGCGACCAGTTAGGGTTAGTGGGTGCAGACGAGCCCCGATATGCGCAGATCGCGCGCGAGATGCTCCAGGCCCACACCACGATTTGCACCGAAACGCACGCCAGCCTGCTCCCACACGGCTTAGCGCTTGCAGATCTCCGCGACTCCTACCATTGCCTGGTTGGAGGCACAGTCACACCGATTCTTTATGGAAAGCCATGGCTGGAAAAGCCAGCTCTCTACTATTGGCGAGCCATGGGGTTTTTCAGGGAGTTTGGGGTCTCCGATTGGTCTGCGCGATTACCCTCTTCCTCAGGTGCTTTTGCCCTCATCGTTTTAATCTTCCTCCACATGCGACGTTTCCGGCCGGGAGGACATCTGGACGCAGCCCTGATCACCGCCTCCTGCCTGGGTATGGTCAGCTTCGCTCGGGGAGCTTCCACCGACATGCAGCTTGCTGCACCTTTTTGCATTGGGATGCTGGGTTGGTATGCATGGTATGAAACCGGCAAGAAGTTCTGGCTCTTCGATCTTTACTTTTTCGGGGCTGCGGCAACGCTGGCGAAGGGACCGGTGGCCCCCTTCCTCGCGCTCTGCATCATCCTGCTCTTCGCCGCCCTTCGGCGTGAGTGGTCGCTGCTTCGCCGAACCATCTGGCTGCCGGGCGTGCTTCTATACCTGCTTATGGTCCTGCCGTGGTACATCGAGGTGCAGCGTCGAAATCCGACGTTCTACCGGTTCTTCTTTTTGGAACATAACCTAGAACGGTTTGCCAGCAATCGGTACCAGCACCACCAGCCCTTCTGGTTCTATGCCGTGGTTCTGATACTCGGCCTTATGCCCTGGGTCGCCCTCTCCGGTCGGGCTTTAGTGGATGCTATACAGGTATCAGTTGCGGAATGGAAGGTCCGCCATAATCCGCAACGGTACCTTGGTCACTCACGAGCCGGCGATGCTTTCCCTGAGTTCCTCGTGCTTTGGGCGCTATTCCCGATTGTCTTCTTCTCTTTCTCAGGATCGAAGCTACCGGGTTATATCCTTCCTTCTATTCCGCCGCTCACAATCCTTACCGGAGACTATCTGAATCGCATTCGCCGCGAGGGTCTGCCGTCCTGGCTACTCTGGTCTCACGCTGCCGTTTGCGCATCTCTGGCATTTGTACTCCTGCTGGCTCCGCAGCACATGAAATATGAGACGCTGATTCCCTCTCGGCTGTGGCTGCTCGCAGCGACAACAACGGCGCTTGTTATCGCTGCACTGGCCGTAATCATCGTCCGCCGATGGGGCATGTCCCAGGTGCTCACGGCTACGCTGATTCCAGTGGTCGGCGCTCTGATCTTCCTGCTCGGGGTACACGGAAAAGATCTCGACCTGAACTACTCTGCGCGTCCGCTGGCGGCAGAGATCGCCAGCAAGGCTCCGGGTATCGAGATCGTTGCTACGGAGGAGGTCCGGCGAGACATGGATTATGGTCTTTCCTTTTATCGCAATCGCGCGACCACGCACTACACCACAGACGGGGTGCCACCGCAGGAACACATCCTGGTCATCCGCTCCAGCGACACGGCGGATTTAGATCGATGGCTGGCCGGCCGTATGTACAAGCCGCTCTTCCTCTTTGAGACTCAGGGGCTGGCCATATATCGCGTTGCAGCTGTGCAGTAAGCGCTCCACCCCTAACCACTCAGTAGCTCTCTGCAATCGCATCGTATAAGCTCGATCAAACCTTCTCGATCTGTATGCCGGTGCCAACACGTCTGGAAATTCTCGATCTGCGCCACCTCTCGGCCAAACAGCTGCGACCTTTGCTGGAGAGGGAGGCACACGTGTGGCAGGAACGTCTGAGGTGGAACTACCGCAGCTCGACGGAACTTCTGCTCCAGTATCTCGACACGCACGTGTTACCCGGTTTCGTCGCTCTTGAGAATGGAAGGGTGTGTGGGTTTACCTTTTGCGTTTACGAGGGCATAAAGGCGGTGGTTGGGGACGCCTTTGCTGTCGACGCTACCCATTATGAGGCGACGGAGGTGACCCGGACTCTGCTGCGGCATCTGCTTGAATTGCTGCGCGGTTCGCCGTCGGTGGATCGGATCGAATCTCAGCTGCTGATGTATGACGCAGGGGCATTCGCGGAGACGTTTGGCAAGGAGGGATTCTCAGTCTTTCCGCGTCTCTTTATGGAAGGGGACCTCGGCTTGACAAAGGCAGGGGAGACTTCGGGCTTAGTTTCGGCGGGGCTGTCCGTTCGGCGTTGGTCGTCAGCCGACTACCAGGGCGCCGCGGAGTTGATTCATGCCTGCTATGCGGGCCACGTGGATGCCCACATCAATGATCAATATCGTTCTCTTCACGGATCGCTGCGATTTCTGCACAACATCGTGCGATTTCCGGGCTGCGGGGTCTTTGAGGGAGATCAGTCATGGGTGATCGAGGACGGGCCAGGGGGCAAGCTGGTCGGGCTCATCCTGTGCTCTCGTGTCGACGATGGGGTTGCCCATGTCACCCAGCTCTGTGTAACACCGGAGCGTCGCGGGCAACGCCTAGGCGCGCTGCTGCTGGAACGATGTATGGAACACCTGAAGCGTACAGGGTACGAAGCCATCACGCTCACCGTCACCGAGGAGAATCTCCGTGCGGTCCGCCTCTATGAAGATCACGGATTCGATACGAAACATCGCTTCGATGCGATGGTGCTCGATAAGACGATGCTCTAAAGGCCTGCGTCGTGGACAGGGTTTGCACGGGTGCCCTCCAGTTCGCAGGTGACGGTTGCCGCCAGAGATTTACTCGATGTGATAGTTGGGCGCTTCGCGGGTGATCATGACGTCGTGGACGTGGCTTTCGCGCAGGCCAGCGTTCGAGATGCGGATGAAGCGCGAATTTGTCTGAAGCTCGGCGATGCTGGCACAGCCCAGATACCCCATACCGGAACGTAGACCGCCGACGAGCTGGAAGACCATGGCCTCAAGCGGGCCGCGGTGGGGAACGCGACCTTCGATGCCCTCGGGGACGAACTTGGCGAGGCGGTTGGAGGTGGCACCCTCGCGGGCGGTGAGTGATGGGCGCTCGCTGCTGCCGACCTCGTCCATATCGTCCGGACTCTGGAAGTAGCGTTCGCCTGAGCCCTGGGCCATGGCGGAGAGCGATCCCATGCCGCGGTAGGCCTTGAAGGACCGGCCCTGGTAGAGGATGGTCTCGCCCGGGCTCTCGTCGACGCCGGCGAAGAGGGATCCCAGCATGACCACGCTGGCGCCGGCAGCGATGGCTTTGGTGACGTCGCCCGAGTATTTGATACCGCCATCGGCGATGACCGGGATGTCGCGCTCGTGGGCGGCGCGGAAGGCTTCGGCGATGGCGGTGATCTGGGGCATGCCGGCGCCCGTGACCATGCGTGTGGTGCAGATAGAACCGGGGCCGATGCCGACTTTGATCGTATCGGCTCCGGCGTCGATCAGGGCCATGGCGCCCTCATAGGTGGCGACGTTTCCGGCGAGCAGGGCGACGCTCGGGAAGCGGCGCTTGACTTCGGCGACGGCCTCGAGAACGCGGGAGGAGTGGCCGTGGGCGGAGTCGATGGCGAGCGCGTCCACGCGGGCTCGCACGAGCTCGGCGGCTCGTTCCATGTAGTCGCCGGTGGCGCCGATTGCGCCGGCCACGCGAAGCCTGCCTTGGGAGTCCTTGGAGGCGTTCGGGTACTTGAGCTTCTTCTGGATGTCCTTGACGGTGATCAGGCCCTTGAGCTCGTACTCGTCGTTGACCACGAGCAGCTTCTCGACGCGGTGCTGGTGGAGGATGTGCTCTGCTTCTTCGAGGGTTGTTCCTACGGGGACGGTGATGAGGTTCTGCTTGGTCATCACCTCGTCGATGCGGAGATCGGTACGGGAGACGAAGCGGAGGTCGCGATTGGTGAGGATGCCGACGAGCTTTTTATCCTTGGTTACGGGGACGCCGGAGATCTTGTAGCGGCGCATGACGTCGAGGGCGGCGGATATGGGCTGGTCGGGCGAGATGGTGACGGGGTCGACGATCATGCCGCTTTCGGAACGCTTGACCTTATCGATCTCGCCGGCCTGCTGCTCGATGGAGAGGTTGCGATGCACGACGCCGATGCCGCCCTGCTGCGCCATGGCGATGGCCAGGCGCGATTCGGTGACGGTGTCCATGGCCGCGGAGATGAGGGGGGTGTTGAGGGTGATGTCGCGGGTAAGCCGGGTCTGGGTGCTGACCTGGGTGGGAACGACCTCGCTGTAAGCGGGTACGAGCAGGACATCATCGAAGGTAAGCGCTTCAAGGAGGGGAGAGTTGATCATGTAGTTTTGGCTCGTGATTCCCGCTCGTTGGGAGCAGAGGGATTCGGCTCACCTCTTCCGGGGTGGATCGATTGTAGGGGGTGACAGGTGTAAGGGCAAACAGGTTGGCGACTTCCTGGCTCGGTGCCCTGAGTACCCCCCCCAGGGTACTTCGGAGCTAAAATATTGATGAGGAAAGGGTTACCTTTCTACCTCCGGCCAAAGTCTTGCAAGCAAACGGTTTAGGGGTAAAGTTTCATTCCGCTAAGGTTAGGGCCGGAGAACGCATCGGCGGGGGTCTTTTCTTTGGGAAACTTCCGGTTGTGTGGCGAGACCAAGGACTCCCTACTTCCAGTTTAGAGGATTCGAGAGGGTAGTTGCGTCATGCGAGAAGCCTTGCTGGACGCGGGTATTTGCGGGTGCCGGGGGTTGACACGGCGCTTGAGTCAGGCAGCGATTGTTGGTAGGGAAGCGGGTGCTTTGCTTCGCTCAGGATGACAAGCAAGAGAACAGGCAACGGCAAGGGCAACGGCAAACAGCAGGTTCTTCGCTTTGCTCAGAATGGAAGAAAGAAGGGCCACAGCAGGGTTGCCTTCGCTTCGCTCAGGATGACAAGCAAGAGAACAGGCAACGGCAAGGGCAAGGGCAAACAGCAGGTTCTTCGCTTTGCTCAGAATGGAAGAAAAGGAGGGCCACAGCAGGTTGCCTTCGGGAATGGAAGAAAGAGGGCAAGGGCGACGGCAGGAAACGCTCGCCTTGATGGAAGACTGCGGGCGATGTATGATCCAAGTTGTAGCGAGTTGGGCCTGCCGTGTGAGTTCCGGGGGCTGTCGAAGAGATGAGTGGGCTGAAGCCCACTTTTTATTTGCTTCAAAGTGCGTTTTCCGGGGCTCGGTTCCTGGGTGGCGTTGCGGGTAGCGATGGCGGTCAGGCTGGACCAAATTCGGAGTACGGCGGAACGGGTGGCGGCCTCGTTCGGGCTCGAGATCGTGGATCTGGAGTTACAAGGGGCGGGCAAGGCCCGGGCGCTACGCGTTTACCTCGAGAAGGACGCTGCCGGCCGGGCAAAGCTGGCCAAACAGGCGGAGGGTGGGGAGGCCGAGGCGCTCCCGAAGGGCGTGCCTGTGGAGATGCTCTCGGGCGTGACCCACGAGGATTGTGGCCAGTTTGCCCAGGACTTCGGGACGGTGCTGGACGTTGAAGATCTGGTGCCGGGCGCGGAGTACACGCTCGAGGTCTCCTCGCCGGGGCTCGAACGCAAGCTGTCGAAGCCGGCCGATTACGACCGGTTTACCGGAAGCCTGGTGAAGCTGCAGACGTTTACGCCGGTGCAGGAGAATCGGCAGTGGAGAGGGCGGCTGAAGAGTTTGAAGGACGGGGTTGTGACGCTGGATCTTTCGGCGGTGAAGCAGAAGGGCAAGGCAAAGAAGGCGACTGAGGAGGTCTCAATCGAGATTCCGCTCGCAAACATCGAGAAGGCGAACCTGGTTCCCGAGATTTGAGCCAGGGAGTGGATGTCGAAGCCGCATGCTGAGAGATTGGTTCCGGCCCGCGGCGCAAATCCAGGGGCATGGGCAAGACAGACTTGACAGACAAGAGAAGGACGAGTGAGCAATGGCAAGTGTTCTGTATCAATCGATCGAATCGTTGAGCAAGGATAAGGGGATCGACCCGGAGATTGTGGTGGGCGCGGTCGAGGATGCGATCGCCCTGGCGACACGCAAGTATTACAAGACGCAGGAGAGCATGCGGGCGGAGATGGACAGGGAGACGGGCGAGATTCGTGCCTACGTCTTCAAGACGGTGGTGGAGACGCCGGAGCAGGTGGAAGACGAGACCAACCAGATCACGCTGGAGCAGGCGCGCGAGATGGCTCCCGAGGTTGAGATTGGCGGCGAGCTTCGCTTTTACAAGGATACGACGCCGCTGGGCCGGATTGCGGCGCAGATGGCGAAGCAGGTGATCTTCCAGAAGGTTCGGGAGGCCGAACGCGACACCGTGTTCAACGAGTACAACCACCGTGCCGGCGAGGTGCTGAATGCTACGGTGAAGCGGCTGGAGCCGATGGACACGATCTTCGACCTGGGTAAGGCCGAGGCGCGGATGCCGAAGCGGGAGCAGTCGCGGCTGGAGCAGTTTGCGGTGGGCGAGCGGGTGCGTGTGGTTCTGCTACGGGTGGATCGTGCGGCGAAGGGGCCGCAGGTGATTGTGAGCCGGGCCGCTCCGGGGCTGGTGCAGAGCCTGTTCCAGTCCGAGGTTCCGGAGATCTACGACGGAACGGTAACCATTCGCGCGATTGCGCGCGAGGCAGGGGAGCGGACGAAGATCGCGGTGATGAGCCGTGACAAGGACGTCGACCCGGTAGGCGCGTGCGTGGGCATGAAGGGGATGCGGGTGCAGTCGATCATTCGCGAGCTGCGCGGGGAGAAGATCGACATTATCGAGTATTCGGAGGAGATCACGACTTTTGCCGAGAAAGCGTTGCAGCCGGCGAAGGTGAGCCGGGTCTCGATCATCGATCTGGCGGAGAAGCAGATCGAGGTGATTGTGGATGACACGCAGCTGTCGCTGGCGATTGGGAAGAAGGGCCAGAACGTGCGGCTCGCGGCGAAGCTGCTGCAGTGGAAGATCGACATCAAGAGCGAAGAGGAGAAGCGGCAGGAGGTCGAGCAGCAGATGCAGGCGATGACCGGCGGGCCGACGACGCCGATCGAGCAGGTGACGGAGCTTGGAGAGCAGATTCTTGAGAAGCTGATCGCGGCCGGCATCACGACGGTCGAGGCGCTGGCGGATATGACGCCGGAGCAGCTGGAAGAGGTTCCGGGGATTGGCGAAAAGACGGTTGAGAAGATCTCGGTCGCGGTGCGCCACTACTTTGGCCAGTATGAGGAGGGCGAAGAGCGTCCCGAGGCTGCTGCCGAAGCATCTACAGAGAGTGAAGCCGGCACGGACGAGTTGGCAGGTGCCGCGGACGAGAGCAACGGAGAGGCGGGAGACGGCGTGAGAGAGAACCTGACGGAAGAGCGATTGACGAGGACGCCCGAGGAGGTCCTGGCGGAGGAGGCGGCGGAGTTTGGAGAGGCGCAGGAGTTGAATGGCATCTCCGCCGACGACCTGATCGCGGCAGAGGACCGGGCGAGCCTGAGCGATGCGAACGATGAGGCGGATGCACGGGAAGAGAGGATCGAGTTGGAGAACGACTCGGTGGATACGCTGGTGGCGGAGAGCCAGGAGATTTCGGACGAGGGGATCGACACGGACGGCCATGATCGTGGCTAGAAGGACGCTGATTGGGGCCTGGATGGACTTGGGCCTGGATAGGCGGACGCGCGGCGAGCTTGAAATTCGTCGAAGAGTTGCAGATTTTACGTACAATAGATATTCCCACGATGAGGCATCAATGAGCAGCTTGCTATGAGCAGCTTGCTATGAGCGCTAAGGGCGCAGGGGAAGCGAAAAGGGACGGATGAACAAAGTTCGAATCAATGATCTGGCGCGAGAGCTGGAAGTAAAGAGCAGACCGATTCTGGATGCTCTCGAGGCGATTGGCGTCACTGGAAAGACTCACTCGAGCTCTATCGAGGCTGACCAGGCCGAGAAGGTGCGGAATTACATTAACGGCGGCAGCCGATCTCCGAGCAACGGCGGCCGGCAGCAGGCGACAGTTGCGAAGATCGATCTATCGAAGGCAGCAAAGCCGGGCGATGCTCTGAAGGCGATCCTTGAGCGCAGGCAGGCCGAGGCGGCGGCGAAGGCGGCACCGCCGGCGGTGGCGAGGCCCACGGTTGCCGCAGCTCCGATTGGATCGTCACCGCCAGCGTCACCCGCAAGACCTGCAGTGGCAGCCGCGGGTGTATCCGCGCCATCCCAGCAGACCGCACCGGCACCCGTGGCCCAGCAGACGGGAGCGGCGCCTCAACCTCAACTTCAACCTCAGCATCCTGCTCCGTCGTCCCATCCGCCGCAGCAGGCGGCAGCCTCGATGCCACCGGCGCCACGCCGGATTGTGCCCCTGCCGCGGCAGGGCGCGAACATCGTTGCGCCACCGGCGCCGCCGGCCATTGCCAGCAAGCCACCGGTTGGGCCGGTGATTGCGCGGCCTCCGGTTGGGGTTCCTGGGGGTGGGGTTTCTGGGGGTGGGGTTCCGGGAGTTGGGGTTTCGGGGGTGGTGGTCGCGAGGCCAGCTACGGACCGGCCCGGAGTGGCGGCAACACCGCCGGCAGCGGTGGCAAGACCGGTGGCTGTACCCGCGGCTCCTGTGAGCGCGGCACCCGCGCCTGCCGCGGCCGCTGCTGCGGCGATTCCGGCCCAGAGAGAATTGCCGGTTCAGGGGCCGGTTGCGAGCTCGCCTGAGGCGCCCCCTTCGTCCGTTGAAGCTGCGCCACCGGTAGCAACGCCGACTGACGGTGGACCGGAGGCAGCGAGTCCGGCTCCTGAGGCAGCGGCGGTTCCTGTGATTGCGGGACCTCCTGCGCGCCGCGTCATCATGCCGCAGACTGGGCCGCGGCCGATCTATACCGCACCGCCACCGGTTGCTGGAGCGCCGGCGCGTGGACGACCCATCTTTGAACGTCCGAGACCGCAGAGCATGGGCGGACCCGGCGTAGCGGGCGCCCCGGGCGGACCCGGGCAGCGGCCTGGCTTCCTTCCCCCTGGTGCACGCAGACCGATGCATCCGACGCGCACGTTTCCGACTGGACCGGGTGGAGCTCCGGGACGACCGGGGTTTGCGCCGGGTGGAGCGCGTCCGCCGTTTGGAGCGCGTCCTGGATTTGGTGCAAGATCTGGTGGACCGGCTGGTCCCGGTGGGATGCTGCCTGGTCCGGGCGAGACTCCGGGCGGAGCACCGCGGCCGGCGGCTCGTCCTGGACAGCGGCGCGGAGGACAGAGGTACGAGAAGAGCAAAGAAGGCCCGATGAAGGGATTCACGCCTCCGCCACGTTTTGGCGGGGCGGCCTCTTTCTCGAGCGAGCCGTTGCCAATTACACGGACCATCACGGTGACGGAAGGCATCAGCGTGAAGGATCTGGCCGAGAAGCTGGATGTTCGCGGCAAGGATCTGATTGCGATTCTGCTGATGCGCGGCGTGTTCGTCACGGTGAATCAGTCGCTTGACGGCGAACTGGTGAAGGATGTGGCGCGGCAGTTTGGCGCGGACGCGACGGTGATCACGGTCGAAGAGCAGCTCGAGAACGAGGCGATCGAAGGGTTCCTCGAAGATACGAGCGGCATGGTCGAGATCACGCGATCTCCGGTGGTCACGGTGATGGGCCACGTCGATCACGGTAAGACATCGCTGCTGGACGCGATTCGGCAAACGGATGTGGCGGCGGGCGAAGCGGGCGGCATTACGCAGCATATCGGCGCCTATAAGGTGCATGTGACGAAGCCGGATTCGCCGGCGTTCGGTCGCGAGATCGTGTTTCTGGACACGCCGGGTCACGAGGCGTTTACCCGTATGCGTGCGCGTGGAGCGAAGATCACGGACATCGTTGTGATTGTGGTTGCAGCAGATGACGGAGTGATGCCGCAGACGATTGAGGCGATCGACCACGCGAAGGCGGCCAATGTACCGGTGATCGTGGCGATCAACAAGATCGACAAGCCGGATGCGAACGCGGATCGCGTCAAGCAGCAGCTTGCGGAGCGCGGCCTGCAGCTGACGGGATGGGGCGGCGACGTGGAGTTCGTCGAGGTCTCGGCCAAGAAGCGGCTGAACCTGGACCGGCTGGAGGAGATGATCTGCCTGGTCGCGGATGTGAACGAGCAGAAGGCTACGCCTGAGCGGCCTGCGGTCGGAACGGTGATCGAGGCGAAGCTCGATCGCGGACGCGGTGCTGTGGCGTCGGTGCTGGTGCAGAACGGGACTTTGCGGACGGGCGACACTTATATCGTCGGCAATACGTTCGGGAAGATCCGAGCCATGTTCGACGATCGGGGACGTCCAATCACCGAGGCGGGACCATCGACTCCGGTCGAGATTCTGGGTCTCGAAGGGATGCCGGATGCGGGCGACACGTTCCTGGTGATGGCTGATCGCGACAAGGCGAAGGGTATCGCGCAGTACCGGAAGATGAAGGAGCGCGAGGCGCAGCTGGCCAAGAGCTCGCGGGTCTCGCTCGAGGGTCTGGCCGAACAGATCAAGCAGGCAGGCGTTAAGGACCTGAACCTGATCCTCAAGGGCGACGTGCAGGGATCGGTCGAGGTTCTGGCCGACTCGCTGCAGCGGATGTCGACCGAGAAGGTACGGGTGCGGGTGCTGCACTCCGGCGTCGGCGCGATTACGGAGTCGGATATTCTTCTGGCCTCGGCATCGAACGCGGTGGTGATCGGCTTCAATGTGCGGCCGGAGCGCAAGGCTCAGGAGTTGTCGGATCGCGAGAACGTCGAGGTTCGGCTCCACTCGATCATCTACGAGCTGCAAGACGAGATGACAAAGGCGATGTACGGCCTGCTCGAGCCGGTGTTCAAGGAGAACTTTGCCGGCCGGGCGCAGGTGCTGAACGTCTTCAAGATCACCAAGGTTGGTCAGATTGCCGGCTGCCAGGTGACCGACGGCCTGATCAAACGTGAGAACCAGGTGCGCCTGCTGCGTGAGGGCACGGAGATCTGGCGTGGTCGCATCGGATCGCTGAAGCGCTTCAAGGATGACGTCTCCGAGGTCCGACAGGGCGTGGAGTGTGGTATCGATCTGAACGGCTACAAGGACATCCATGTCGGCGATGTGATTGAGTCGTTTACCACGGAGACTCTGGCAGCGGAGCTGGGACAGAACGCTGCCCTGAAGAAGGCGGAGAAGGACAAGGAGGCGGTGGCGGCCGCGACGGCAGCTGCAGCGGCAGCGGCGGCAGCAACGCCGGTTTCCGTCTAAGCCATTCCTCGCAAAAAGACCGGGGGCCGGGATCAAGTATCCTGGCCCCCGGTGTCCTGGCCCCCGGTGTTTGCGACCTGAGGTCTGCGATCTGCGGTTTTCTGCGATCGCCTCGATCGGTGCTGTCACGCAGTAGTATGAAGGCGTGAACCTTCAGGATATTCAGGCTGCTCTCCGGGACCAGCAGATCGACGGCTGGCTCTTTTACGATCATCACTATCGCGACCCGCTCGGGTACCGGATCCTCGGCCTGGGGGAGAATCTTCACGTCACGCGCCGGTGGTTCTACTTCGTTCCAGCGAATGGGGAGCCGCGCAAGCTGGTGCACCGTATTGAATCGGGGAGACTGGATCCCCTTCCCGGATCCAGGGCTGAATACTCTTCGTGGCAGGAGCTGGAGAGCAAGCTCGAGGAATTGCTGTCGGGCGCGAGAAAGATCGGGATGCAGTACTCCCCGCGTAACGCGATTATGTCTGTCTCGATGGTGGACGCGGGCACGGTGGAGCTACTGCGCGGCATGGGGAAGGAGATTGTGAGCTCGGCCGACCTGGTGAGCCAGTTTGAGGCCGTGCTTACGGACGAGCAGATTGCGACTCACTACGAGGCGCAGAGAAAGATTGATGCGGTGCTTGACGAGGGCTGGAAGGTGATGGGGCGGGGGGCGCGCTCGACCAATGGAACGCATGAGTTCGAGATGGTGACGTGGCTCTCGGAGGCGATGCGGAGGGAGGGTCTGGTGTGGGAGCACGGACCAAACGTAAGCGCCGGACCGAACAGCGCTGACTCGCATTACGAGCCGTCATCCGCGAGCTCCAGACCCATTCGACGGGGGGATTTCATCCTGATTGATGTATGGGGGCAGATGGACCGCCCGGGCTCCTGCTATTACGACATTACCTGGACTGGTGTGGTGGACCGCGAGCCGACGGACCGTGAGCAGAGGCTATTTTCCGCGGTTCGCGATGCGCGCGATGCTTCGATCCAAGTAATTGCAGATGCGTTCGCGAGCAAGCGTCCGATTGCCGGATGGGAGGGCGACGACGCTGCACGAGAGGTGCTGGCAGGGGCGGGCCTGGGCGACGCGTTCACGCACCGCACGGGGCACAACATCGGCAACATCATCCACGGCAACGGAGCTAACCTCGACAATCTCGAGACTCACGACGAGCGCCTGATCTTGCCAAATACCTGCTTCTCGGTGGAGCCGGGCGCTTACTTCCCGGGCGAGTTTGGTGTGCGAAGCGAGATCGACATGATGGCGCGGCCTGGGCGGGCCGAGGTTACCGGTCGAATCCAGCGCGAGCTTGTCCGGATCTAGCTGATATCATCGTGGATGATGACGACGACGAACGCCCAGGCACCGACTCAGATGGCTGTAAAGACCTCGACCATGCCGCCGTTGGTGGTGCTTCTGGCCGGATGGCTGATCCCGGGCGCGGGACACTTCCTGCTTCGCAAATGGATTCGAGGAGCCCTGCTCTTGGTGTCGATCTTTGCGATGTTTTTCATCGGAATAGCCCTTCACGGGAAGATCTACAGCCCTAACACGGGTGATCTGCTGGACGTGCTGAATTTTGCAGGAGATCTGGGGGCGGGCGTTCTTTACATGCTGGCGCGTGCGTTGGATCTCGGAGCGAGTACGGTCCAGGTGACGGTCGCAGACTATGGAACCAAGTTCATCGTGGTTGCGGGACTGCTAAACGTGATTGCGGCGGTGGACGCTCATTCGCTCGCTACCGGACGGAAGCGCTCATGACACATTTCGAAGCGGTTCTGCTGTTTTCTCTCTTCATATCGATCGTCTTCGGCATTACGCAAAGGTCGGAGCCACGCATGATGATCCGCTTCGGTGGCTACTGCTTTGCACTGTTCGTCGGTGGCACGATCGTTGCGAGCTGGGTCATGTGGCTGATCAAGCGGTAGGGTTGCGCGCTGTCAGTTGTGATGGCAAAGCGACTTGGTACGAGCAGCGGTTTTGCCACCGGATGAAAACGTGCCGTCACGTTCCGATGTGTGGTGTGGCGCCCTCCTCGCATCCAAGGCAGAAGGAGGAAGTATGAGCCAAGGGAAGAAACTTTTTCATTGCAAAGACGTCGGGTACGAGTGCGAGTGGCAGTTAGAGGGAAGCAGCGAGGAAGAGATGCTGCCCGTTATTGAGAAACATGCGGCCGATGTTCACAACCTGACTCACTTCAAAGCTGAGGCTGTTGAGCATGTGCGCGAGGCAATAAGAAAGAACTCATAGCAGGAGCTTGCGGGTGGAGCGCTGGATGGGATCAAGTGGACCAGACTGGGAATTCTTGAGTACAACTACGAGGGGAGAGGGCGGTAAAAGTCGCAAATAGGAGACGGCGGCGTGATCGATCCCTGTATGGTTGTTTTATTCCAGGTTGACGGAAAACGTCATGCAAGTTGAAGAAGTAGGCAACGTGGTTAGCGGCGCGAAGATAGTAGATGACGCCCAGCCCAATGCAGAGTTCGATGAGATTGCCAGGCTGGCGGCGGCTGTGTGCCGCACGCCACTGTGCATGGTGATGCTGCTGGATGAACAGCAGCGATGGTATCGCGCTTCCGGTGTGTTACGGCTGAACGAGCCCGCTGTGGGCGCCGCGTTTTGCGCAGAGGCGCTGCGACGCCCCCAACCGCTCCTTATTGAAGATACGGCAGCGGACAACCAGTTCAGGTTGGATCCACAGGTGACAGGCGAGCCGCATATCCGGTTCTTCGCAGGATTCCCTTTGTTTGGAGATGACGGAAGAGCAATTGGTGTTCTTTGCGCGATCGACCTGGTTCCGCGAGTTCTGACCTCCGAGCAGGAGGAGGCGCTTGAGCTGATCGTTCGGCAACTGAAGGCTCGCATGGATCTCCGCAGACAGAGCGTTGCTCTGGACAGACTGATCCATGAGAGGGAGAGATCCTCCGCAAACCTTCGCGCCAGTGAGGAGCTCTTCCGCGCCTTCATGAATGCAAGTCCGTTCCTGAGCTACATCAAGGATGCCGCGGGCCGCCTGCTGTTCTACAACCGGAGCTTCGCAAAGCGCTTCGGTGTGAGCGAGTACGCGTGGCTCGGGCGCATGGACGACCAACTGTGGTCTCGCAGTACGTCAGCGCCTATGCGGGTCCAGGAGCTCGAGGTTATGGCCGGCGTGCGGATGGTCGAGTCCGAAGAGAAGATTCGAAGCGCCGACGGCACGGTGACTTCGTGGAAGACCTATAAGTTTCCGTGCCACGATTCCGCGGGAAATATCCTGCTCGCCGGGGTCGCTGTCGACATTACGGAGGAGGTCGCGCGAAAGGCGGAGCTCGAGCGTTACCAGGAGGAGATGCAGCAGATCAACGACCGGCTTCGGCGCCTGAGTGTAACCGACGAGCTTACTGGATTGCGGAACCGGAGGGCGTTTGAAGAGCGTCTGGTTCTGGAGTTCTCGATAGCGAGGAGGAGAAAACGCGACCTGGCCGTGCTTCTGCTGGATGTTGACTTCTTCAAGCGCATTAACGATCAGTGGGGTCACGGGGCGGGCGATGCCGTTCTGCGACGATTGAGTGCGATCCTCCGCACCACAGTGCGTTTGCCGGATCTGGTGGCCCGCTACGGTGGGGAGGAGTTTGCGATGCTGCTGCCGGAGAGCGGAGCCGAGGCGGCACTTGGTCTGGCCAATCGGCTGATGGAACGGATTGCGTCGGAGACGTGGGACCATGAACCGGTGACGGTGAGTATTGGCTTGACAGCGCTGTCGGACACCCTTCCCAACGGCTTTCAACTAGTTGCGCAGGCGGACGAGGCGCTTTACCAAGCCAAACGGAGCGGCAAGAATCGGGTTGTTGCCTATAGTGGTCTGAAACAGCCCTAGGTTCTTAGCCTATGGAGGTACTAGAAAGCGCACCGGGTGGGTGCACTTTTTAGATTTCAGCTAGTTTGCTAGGGTCTATGGCTCGGAGTTCGGATCAGGCTGCTCGCCTGGGTTCTGCTCTTCGAGCTGCTTCTGCATCTCTTCGCGCCGCTTGGTGCGGGCCTCTGAACGCTTGGCTGCCTTTTCGCTGAGCTCTTGTTCCGCGCCGAGGAGTTCGATAAAAGCCATCTCGGCGGCGTCGCCCTTACGGGGACCGGATCGGATGATGCGGCAGTAACCGCCGTTGCGGCTTGCGTAACGGGGTGCGACCACAGCGAACAGACGATCGACCGCTGCGGGTGTCATCAGGTAGCTTGCGGCCTGCCGACGGGCGTGCACGTCCCCACGTTTGCCCAAGGTGATCATCTTTTCGACCAGAGGACGGGTCGCCTTGCATTTGGTGATGGTGGTTTCGACGCGATCCATCACGATGATGGAGGTAACCAGATTTCGCAGCATGGCGCGGCGATGGCTGGTGTTGCGTCCGAGTTTGAAGCCTGCATTGCGATGGCGCATGGCGTTATCTGTCGAATTCCGTCAGCTTGAACTGAGGTGCGGTGCCGAGAGCGGCTCCGGGAAGTCGAGGGCTTGAGGCCCTTCTCCTTTGATGAATCTCGTTGACACAGCGTGAGGCTGCGCCCTACATCGGGTAGAGAGTGGCGATCCCCTGCGGACTCCAGGGACCGCCACTGCGGTTGAGGTTAGAAGTTCTCGGGCTCGTTGTTCGGAAGGATGAGATCGTCGTCCTCATCCTCGTCTTCATCATCATCGTCGTCGTCGAAATTTCCGTAGCTTGCTGCCAGGGTCGCCGCGGGGAGGACCGAGGTCGGCCCGGGTACGGGGTTGCCCTGATCGTCGATCTTCATGCCGAGCGAGAGTCCCATCTGAGCAAGAATTTCCTTGATCTCATTGAGGCTCTTCCGGCCGAAGTTCTTGGTCTTGAGCATCTCGGCTTCGGTCTTCTGGATCAGCTCGCCAATGGTGGCGATGTTGGCGTTCTTCAGACAGTTATAGCTGCGAACGGAGAGCTCAAGTTCTTCGACCGATCGGTTGAGATTCTCGTTGCGAATCTGCGGACCATCGTGAGCGCCGTCGTGACCTGCCTCCATCTCCTCCTCGAAGTTGATGAAGATGGTCATGTGATCTTTCAGCAGCTTGGCCGAGAGACCGAGGGCGTCGGCGGGGAGGACAGTTCCGTTGGTCCAGATCTCGAGCGTGAGCTTGTCGTAGTCGGTGATCTGACCGAGACGCGCTGCTTCGACGAGAAAGTTGACCTTGCGGACGGGTGAGTGGACGGAGTCTACGGGAATGAAGCCTAGGCCGAGATCGCCGTCGAAGTTCTTGTCGGCGGAGATGTATCCACGACCGCGCTTCAAACGCATCTCCATATCGATCTTTCCGCCTTCCGAGACGGTGCAGACGTAGACATCCTTATCCAGGATCTCAACGTCACCATCGGCCTCAATCATGCCCGAGGTGACGACACCGGCAGTGTCTGCGCGGAGGTAGAGGGCCTTCGGGCCATCCCCATTGAGCTTGAAGGGGATCTGTTTCAGGTTGAGGATGATGTCGGTTGCGTCTTCGACGATGCCGGTGATGGACTGGAACTCGTGCAGGACGCCTTCGATGCGCACGGCGGTGACAGCTGCGCCCTCAATCGAGGAGAGCAGAGTGCGGCGAAGAGCATTGCCGATGGTGGTGCCAAATCCCCGCTCGAAGGGTTGTGCGGAGAACTTGCCGAACTTATCGGTGAGTGTTTCGGTGTCGGCTGCGAGACGCTTGGGCTTTTGAAAACCTCTCCAAAGCATGCGATTTCCTTTCGTCCGTCCAGCCGCGATGCACTCTGCGGTCTGGCGGGTCGTTCCGTTTTCGGGTTGAGTGAGAGTGCTGCACATCGAGCCGCGCGCCCCAGCAGCCTGAGCTGGAGCGCGGGCTCAAATTCTGATTATTTGCTATAGAGTTCGACGATCAACTGCTCGTTGACGGGCAGGTTGACGTCCGCGCGATTTGGCATGGCGATGACCTTGCCGGAGTAGTTGTCCCGATTGATGTCGAGCCAGGGAACCGGCCGCTGACCGCTGGCGAAGTTCTTCGATTCCTCAAGCACGATAAGGGCTTTGGAGCCCTCCCGAACGGCGACATCATCCCCTACCTTGCACTGGAATGATGGGATGTTCACCTTGCGGCCGTTGACCTGGACGTGGCCATGACGAACGATCTGGCGGGCCTGCCTGCGGCTCGTCGCGAGACCGAGGCGATAGCAGACGTTGTCGAGACGGGTTTCGAGTTGCTGCAGAAGCAGTTCGCCGGTGACGCCGGTGCGGTTTGAGGCCTTCTGGTAGTAGGCGCGAAACTGGGTCTCGAGCGTGAAGTAGATGCGCTTGGCCTTCTGCTTTTCGCGCAACTGCAGACCGTAGCCTACGACCTTCTTCTGCTTCTTGGACTGGCCGTGCTGGCCGGGTGGGAAATTGCGCTTCTCAACGGGACACTTCTCCGTGAAGCATTTTGCTCCTTTGAGGAAGAGTTTGGTTGCGTCGCGCCGGCACATCCGGCAGACGGGTCCTGTGTAACGTGCCATCTTGCTATCTCCTAGGTTCGGGTGTCGATCGCTTTACACGCTGTGCGCTTCGTCGCGATCCGGTTTAGGTCCTGGTGCGGCGGGCTCTCAATGACGAGTTCGCCGCCACAGTTGGGCAGATGTCGTGCATGCTTTCAGCGCATCGAGCGCAGAAGGTGCATTCAAGTCCGCAGATTCGAGCTATGCCATCGGAGGGAGGTTGTGTCTGGGAGCGTTTGCAGACCGACCTCATCTCCAAGGGCATGGATGCTCAGACTCGGCGACGCTTCGGAGGACGGCAGCCGTTGTGCGGCATGGGCGTGACGTCGCGGATGGAGCGCACGTCGATGCCGGCGGAGGCGAGGGCGCGAATAGCGGACTCACGGCCGGAGCCGGGACCGGAGACACGCACATCAACCGCTCGCACGCCGTGATCGCGAGCAGCGGTGGCAGCGCCGACCGCGGCCTGCTGCGCCGCGAAGGGGGTGCCTTTACGCGAACCGCGGAATCCGAGCGAACCCGAGCTCTTCCACGACAACGTGTTGCCGACGCCATCGGTGATGGTGACGATGGTGTTGTTGAAGGTCGCCTGGATGAAGACAAGGCCGAACGGAACGTTCTTACGCTCGCGCTTCTTGAACTTCTTGTTCTTGCCCACCTTTGCGCCGGTGCCCTTGTTCTGTGTCTTTGCCATGGCTTATTTCGTCGCTTTCTTCTTACCGGCGACAGTGCCCTTGCGTGGGCCTTTGCGGGTACGAGCGTTGGTGTGGGTGCGCTGGCCGCGCACGGGGAGCGAGCGGCGATGACGAAGTCCGCGGTAGGACTGAATCTCGATGAGGCGCTTAATGTTGAGAGAGATATCCTTGCGAAGGTCGCCCTCGATCTGGCCCTCCTGTTCGATCACGGTTCGGACGCGGTTGAGCTGGTCCTCATCGAGGGTGCCGACCTTCACGAAGGGGTCAACATCGGCCTTTGCGAGGATTCGGGCAGCGCGTGAATTACCGATGCCGTAGATATAGGTGAGACCGATGCGCGCCTGTTTGTTATTAGGGACATCGATTCCGGCGATACGTGCCATCTTGGGTCCTTTTCGTTAGGCTCCCGGGTCTGGCCGGGGAGCGGGTTCTAGGTTGATGGAGGTGTTCTGCCAGGTTCATCGCAAGCCTTGATTTCGGCTAACTCGCCTGACAGCTCCGTTATTTCAGGGCCGGATCAGCCCTGGCGCTGTTTGTGCTTGGCATTCTCACAGATGACGCGAACAACGCCCCGCCGATGGATTACCTTACATTTGTCACAGATCTTCTTAACTGATGCGCGGACCTTCATACAAACTCCTGGAATAAACTTTGAACCGGGCTCCAGCAGCGAGCCAGGCACCTAGGTGGACAGAGGGATGGTGACAGCGACTGGAGGCTTACCTCCAGGGGCTTTTCGCGTCTACTTGTAGCGGTAGACGATACGCCCGCGGTTGAGGTCATAAGGGCTGAGCTCAATAGCCACGCGGTCGCCGGGAAGGATACGAATGAAGTTCTTACGCATGCGCCCGGAGACGTGCGCAAGAGCCTGGTGCTTGTTCTCAAGCTCGACCTTGAACAGGGCATTTGGCAGCGTCTCGACGACAGTTGCCATGACTTCAATTGCATCTTCCTTCGACAAACGATCTCCTTAGGAGGAAGGGCCGCAGCCCATGACTCCGACCGCGCGGAGGGACACGCAGCATCTTTTATAGTAACTCAGGGACAGCTGATTCTCCTACGATCCAGCGAAGAGGGTAGTGGTGCAGTTTGAAATCCAGAGGGGTTGCGGGCTGTCCTGAGTCGGCGGATGATTAGGGCATGACGGAGACATCCAAAGTTTGCCCCGAATGTGGGTATGAGTTCAAAGGTAACGGCTGGGACGGAATCGACGGCCACTGGCGATCCAAGCATGCAAATGTCATGGCATACGAGGAAGCGTGGCCGCTAATCTCCGCTGGCGCATATAGGCCAAAGAGAAAGCCGCGCGAGGACTTGAATCAGGCCGCCGCGCGGACCATTCGTGAAGCTACGGAGCGGGATTAGGAACCTGCCTGTAGCTCCATTGGTGGTTTCAGCGGGAGAAGACTTTGCCGTCCAAAGAGCTTCTTCCAGTGCTGGTCGAACTGCTCCTTACTTTCTGAAATGCCCATAAGTGTTAAGTCAGCGGTGAGCTGTCTATCAAGATGTGGGATCCCTGTATCCACTGTGAGTTGTTGCCAAAGCTTCGCTTTTCGATTGCCGTTCTCATTCTTCGGTAAACGCGCTTTAAGTTCGTCTAGAACCCCCGGCGGTAAACCTTCGAAGACGTATTTGTTGATGAACTTCCCCATGTAAGGCGAGTGCCTTGTCTGCTCGGGGACGTACGCCCACCCCAGCAAACGGTAAGCCTCCCTGAAGAATTCATGTGGAAACTTCTGCACTACCCAAGGTGAATAAGAGCGCATGATGCTTACATGAATCGCCTGAGCACAGCAAAGCGCGTACAAGTAGTCGCCGCCCTCGTAGAGGGAAACAGCTTCAATGCAATCGTTCGCATGACGGGCGTGGCGAAACATACGGTGCTCAAGCTGATCGAGGACATGGGCTGCGCTTGTGCTGAATACCATCACCGCAACGTGCGCAACCTCAAAGTTCGCCGTCTTCAGTGCGACGAGATTTGGGCGTTCGTTGGAGCTAAGGCCAAGAACGTATCCCTCGAACGGAAGCAAGAGGGTTGGGGCGATGCTTGGACTTGGACCGCAATCGACGCTGACACGAACTCTGCGTCTCCTACCTTGTAGGTGGTCGGACAACGGGCTGGGCGATGGATTTCATGCAGGACTGCCGTGAGCGCGTTGTTGGCAAACCTCAGATCACCACAGACGCTCACAAACCCTATCTGAAGGCTGTGGAGGAAGCGTTCGGTGGGGACGTTGACTATGCCCAACTCCACAAGGTCTACGGCTACGAGGCAACTGACACGCGCTACAGCCCCGCTACCTGCATCGGCTGCGACATGAAGACTGTATCCGGTGTCCCCGATCCCAAACACGTCTCTACGAGCTTTGTGGAGCGTCAGAACCTTACGATGCGGATGTCTATGCGCCGCTTCACGCGTCTCACCAACGGGTTCTCAAAGAAGATCGAGAACCACGGACACGCCGTTGCTCTTCACTTCATGCATTACAACTTCGTTCGAGTTCACAAGACGCTTCGGGTGACGCCCGCGATGGAAGCAGGGCTCACAAACTGCATATGGACCATGGAGGAGCTTGTGGGGTTGCTGGAGAGAGCGGGCCGGAAGGCCGCGTGAGCTACGGGTGGCCAGATCCCACGAGAACATTAGTGTCCTTCTCTACCGGGCGGGCTTCAGCGTGCGGTCTTCTCCGCAGCTTAGTTGCAGCCCGCCGCTTCTCAGCTGTAATGATCTCTCTTCGGTATTTCAGGGCGATGCTTCCAAGGGTCGCGGCAGTCAGGCCTGAAACCCCGGCCGCAATCCACTCGATCAGCTTGAGAACATTAGTCGTTTCCATCTCGCCCCTCCAAATCCCGTTTGATCCGAAATGCTACCTTTGCAGTAAACTCCAAGAACATTCCCATGCCCATGAATAGCACCGTGCCCTCACCAACGTGCCACATGAGGGCTGAGTTCACTGGGCCTTGCTGCGGCTTCCACAACTCCAAGGGGACGAAGATTACAAGTAGTACAGCCAGTTCCCGGAAAAACTCGCCAAACATGCTGGCGCTAGATCCGATCAGCGCAAGCGAAGCGAAGGCAAGCAGTTTGACCATATCGCTGCTCATCCACGGCTTCTCGTTTGGCAACTTGCTTTCACCCCAAAACTGGCTTGCGGATTTATAGCCTTACGCAGCCGCCTTTGCAAGCGCCTAAGCTCAACCTCCAGTCATTCGACTCCCAATACGATGCTCTGTATGCAGCCAACGACCGATAGTCCAATAATACGCGTTTCAGGTCACTACAACGCCAGTGGGATGGACAACATGCAGAGGTTCTGCACAGCCCTTGCGCCTCTCCTGAGAGCCTGAGAGCATAGCTGCATGCGCTACTTCGGTCTAATCTGCAAACGCTGCAACGAAGGGTACCCGATCATGCCCGAATCTGAATGGACGAAGCCCGGAAGCACGCCAGAATTCCGAAACAATCTCGGGCCATACCATCTCAGTTGTCGCAAATGCGGAATCATCGAAAGGCATGAGGATCTAAACGTTCTGGAAACAGAAGGCGTTTTTACAAAAGCCGAACTCGCCGAAGCCTCCACCCGCATCACTGCCTGCTTGGATCAGCGCCGTTAGTCGTTATCCCTGCGTGGTGTTGCTACTTAGTCAAGATATGTTATGCCGGAGTTTCCCCCTGTCGACACATGCTCTCGTCTACGTGAGGATTTCAAACTGCACCACTACCGCGAAGAGAGTAGGAGAGTCGGGTTTGCTTCCCTTAGAGCGTGAGAATGACTGGACCGTCTTTGGTAATGGCGACGGTGTGCTCGAAGTGAGCGGAGTAGCTGCCGTCGACGGTCACGGCAGTCCAACCATCCTTCAGGACCTTCACGTCGGGCTTGCCGGCGTTGATCATCGGCTCGATTGCGAGAACCATTCCAGCCTTGAGTCGCGGGCCTCTGCCGCGGGGGCCGAAGTTCGGAACCTGCGGATCCTCGTGCATCGATCGGCCGATGCCGTGACCGACGAAGTCACGGACGACGCCGAAGCCCTGCGCCTCGCAGAGCTCCTGGACGGCGGCGGAGATGTCGCCGAGGCGTCCGCCTACCTGGGCCTGCTGGATGGCAGCGTCGAGCGAAGCCTGAGTGGTATCGAGAAGCCTCTTTGTCTGTTCGCTTGGAGTGCCGACCGCGTAGGTCACGGCAGCGTCGGAGTAGAAGCCATCGAGGATGACGCCGCAGTCGATGGAGACAATATCTCCCTCGTTCAAAACACGTTTGGGGTTTGGGATGCCGTGTACTACCTCCTCGTTGATGGAGGTGCAGAGGGCTGCCGGGTAGCCGTGGTATCCCTTGAAGGCGGCCTGAACGCCGAACTCGGCGATCTTGGCGGCGGCGGCGTTCTCGAGATCCATGGTGGTGGCTCCGGGCCGCACGACAGGCTCTATGGCGCGGTGAACTTCGCGAAGGATTCTGCCCGAGGCACGCATCTTTTCAATTTCGGCGGCGGTCTTGATCAGGATCGCCATCGTCAGTGGCTCCCCTGGGCGAGTTGAAGGGAGATGTGGGAGCGGAGATCGCGAAGAGCGAGGATGATGCGGTGCTCGACCTCTTCGAGCGATCCCAAGCCATCGACTTCACGGAAACAGTTCTGTGCGCGATAGTGCTCGATCACGGGAGCGGTTTTGGTGTCGTACTCGGCCATACGCCGGAAGAAGGCTTCCTCTGTGTCGTCTGAGCGATGCTGCAGGGGAGTTCCGTCGAAATCGCAGATCCCCGAGACGGCGGGGGGGTGAGTGTAGACGTTGTAGATGCGTTTGCAGGTGGGGCAGGTGCGCCGGCCGGTGATGCGGCGGAGAAGTTCCTCGGTAGCGACGTGCAGCTTGATGGCGATTAGGGGTGGGGCATTGTGCAGATCGGGCAGCTTTCGGTCGAGCCATTCGGCTTGGCCCTCCGTGCGCGGAAAACCGTCGAGGATGTATCCGGGCAGGGTGTCTTCCCGTCTGAGGCGATCGGCTACCATACCGTTCACGATCTCGTCCGGAACCAGCTGCCCTGAGTCCATCAGCGTCTTTGCAGTTTGGCCGAGGGCGTTTTTGTTGTCGACGTGCTCCCGAAGCAGGTCGCCGGTCGAGATCTGCGGGATGCCAAAGGCGGCCATGAGGAGCTGGGCCTGTGTTCCCTTACCGACACCCGGGGCTCCGAGAAGGAGAACCGGTCCGGGCAGGAACTCCGCCGGGGCCGGTGTGTGTTGTGCTGCTGAGTCCATGGTCAACGCCAAATCTCTTCTCTGCGGCCTACCAGCTCCGGCGTCCGCGAATGCGTCCGGACTTGGGGCTGAAGCCGTCGTAGTGGCGCATGATCAGCTGCGACTCAATCTGCTGCACCGTATCCATGGCAACGCCGACGACGATCAGGAGAGATGTGCCTCCGAAGTAGAAGCTGACCCCCAGGCCGTTGGTTGTCCAGGTCGGAAGGCGATCGAAGACGGGGCCAATCAGCGGAAGGTGATTGAAATGGATACCGCTAATCAGGAACATCGGAATGAAGGTGATGATGATGAGGTAGATTGCGCCGACCAGCGTGATGCGGCTGAGGACATCATTGATGAAATCAGCGGTGCGCTTGCCCGGGCGGATACCGGGGATGAAGCCGCCGTATTTTCGCATATTGTCGGCGATGTCATCGGGACGGAAGACGATTGAGATGTAGAAGTAGGCGAAGAAGATGATGGCCGCCATATAGAGGAGGACATACCAGGGTTCTCCAGGGCCCAGCGCCCGGAAGATTGGGCCGAGGAACGCTGTGTCGCTCAGCTTCGGGCTGCCGAAGAAGCTTGCGCCTGCAAAGAGCAGCGGAGCGGAGAGGATGGAACTGGCAAAGATGACCGGCATGACGCCGCCGGAGTTGACCTTGAGCGGGAGGTGGGTCGACTGTCCGCCCATCATGCGACGGCCTACGATGCGCTTGGCGTACTGCACCGGGATGCGCCGCTCGGAACGCTCGACGTAGACGATAAAGGCAACAACCGCGATCATGCCGGCGACCAGGATAGCGATCGCGATGGGAGTGAAGGCGCCCCAGGCGTTGGTCCGGACCTTGTCGTAAAGCTCGGCGATACCTTTGGGAAGACCTACAACGATACCGGTAAAGATCAGCAGAGACATGCCGTTGCCGACACCGCGCTCCGTGATCTGCTCTCCCAACCACATGATGAAGGCGGTTCCCGCGGTCAGCGTGAGAACGCACATTGGGAGAAAGGCGAGACGGGGGATGGTGACCATGGAGGACCCGGTTGCCGTATTGGTCAGCGTCATGCCGATCGCGAATGACTGCACGACACCGAGGAGGACGGTCACATAGCGGGTCCACTGGGTGATCTTGCGGCGGCCGAGTTCGCCTTCCTTTTGTAGCTTAGCCAGGGGCTCGTAGATGACCGTGAGCAGCTGAAAGATGATCGACGCGGTGATGTACGGCATGATGCCAAGCGCGAAGACTGTCAGCTTGCGGAGGTTGCCACCGGAGAAGAGATCCACCAGACCGAGGGCCGAGCCGGAGTTCTGGTTGAAGAACTGCGCCAACATGTCAGCGTTGATGCCGGGCGTGGGAATATGCGAGCCCAGGCGATACACAGCGAGCATCCCAAGCGTAAACAGAACGCGCTTGCGGAGATCGGGAATACGGAAGATGTTTGCCAGCTTCTCGAACATCGGAAGTACGCACCTCAGGTTCTATAACTCCTCATGGGAGAGGAGCGGGTCGGCTAGGCCGAAGCCACACCTCATACCATATTAGCGGACCGGCTACGCTGCGGGAGCAGCTTCGCCGATGACGATGGCCTTGCCGCCGGCCTTCTCGATCGCTTCTTTCGCGGTCTTTGAGAACTTATGCGCGTGGACTGTGACAGCGGCGGAGATTTCACCGTTATTCAGAACCTTGAGGAGGCCGTTCTTTTTGCGCAGGAGGCCGAGGCTAACGATCGTTTCGAGGGTGAACTCGGTCTCGTGCGACGCTGCGTGGATCTCGGCGATGCGGTCCAGGCCGAGGACGGTGTACTCCACACGAAAGATGTTGGTGAATCCACGTTTCGGGAGCCGGCGATGGAGCGGCATCTGGCCGCCTTCGAAGCCGCGCATCAGGCTCGATCCGGAGCGCGATCCCTGGCCCTTGTGGCCGCGGGTCGAGGTCTTTCCCATGCCGGAGCCCATGCCACGCCCGACGCGCTTCTTATTTTCGTTCGCCTTTTTCGGCGCCCGGAGATTGGAGAGATTCAGTGCCATGATGTCCTCGCTATAACGCCGGTCGGCTTGTCAGCTCGAACGACTCGCATGTGATGGCCCGGAAGGGGCGTGGAAACGGACTAGCTGACGACGCGGACCAGGTGCGGGATCTTGTTGATCATGCCGCGCGTCGAGGGCGTGTCTTCACGCTCCACAATTTGATTGAGCCGCGTAAAACCGAGACCCTTGACGACGAGCTTGTGCTTGAGGGGCGTGCAAATCATGGAACGGAAGTACTGGATCTTGAGGGTGGCTTTGGTATCGGCCATGGGGGTACTCCTGATTGAAGCGTGAGATGTGTTAGAGCTCTTCTTCCGTCTTGCCGCGCAGGCTGGCGACCTCCGCGCGATCCCGAAGCTGAAGGAGAGCGTCGAACGTTGCCTTGACCACGTTATGAGGATTAGCCGAACCAAGCGATTTGGTCAGCACATTCTGCACGCCGACCGAGGTCATAACGGCTCGAACGGTTCCGCCGGCGATGACACCCGTACCCTCAGCAGCGGGCTTGAGCATAACCTGACCGGCGCCGTAGTGGCCGAGGACCTGGTGGGGGATCGTGGTCTGGGTCAGGTTGACCTTGATGAGGTTTTTCTTCGCGGCTTCGATGCCCTTGCGGATAGCCTGCGGGACCTCTTTCGCTTTGCCTGAGCCGTAGCCAACGACACCTTCGGCAGGGTCGCCGATCACCACCAGGGCGGCGAACGACATATTCTTTCCGCCCTTGACGACCTTAGTGACGCGATTGATCGAGACGACCTGATCCTTCAGGTTCAGGCGGTTCGCGTCGAGCTTCTTCTTCATCATGGCCATATTTTCCTGTTTTACTTTCTTCCCGAGCTATCGGCCCCGGGGACTGGAGACTAGAAGTCAAGTCCGCCTTCACGGGCGGCATCAGCGAGTGCTTTGATACGGCCATGGTAGAGGTACCCGCCACGATCGAAGACGATTCTGGTGATGCCCTTCTCCTTCGCCCGCTCCGCTATCAACTTGCCCACTGCCGAAGCCGCGGCGACGTTGCCCCCGCTCTTCTTCTCCTCAGATTTCTTTCCCACAGAGGAGGCGGATGCAATGGTTACGCCGGTTGCGTCGTCGATAAGCTGCGTATAAATGTGATTGAGCGAGCGATAGACATTGAGGCGGGGACGATCGGCGGTACCGGACATCTTCCGGCGAATGCGAGAGTGGACCCGTTGACGGACCACATTGCGAAGGCGTGCGTTGATCACTTTGAACTTCCTTCCTAAAGGCGTCAGCAGAGTGCTGCCGACGTTCGGTTAAGCTGCTTCCTGAAGATTACCTACGTAGTGCGGATCCCGATTGCAGGTGAGATGGAGTTTACTTCGCGCCTGTCTTTCCGACCTTCTTCTTAAGCTTCTCGTCGGAGTACCGCACGCCCTTGTTCTTGTAGGGATCTGGCTTGCGAAGCGACCGCATATCGGCTGCAACCTGACCCACTTTCTGCCGGTCGATGCCGGAGACAGTGACATGCGTCTGCTTCGGGTCGATCGTCACCTCAATGCCGCTGGGCAGCGGAAATTCGATCGGATGCGAGTAGCCGAGGGTAAACACAACCATGCTCTTGCCCTTCATCTCGACGCGATACCCGATCCCAACAACATCCAGGTCCTTCTTCCAGCCGTTGGTGACACCCTCGACCGCATTGAAGACGAGCGCGCGGGCGAGTCCGTGGACGGCGGCCTGCGAGTCGTTCTGGCGCTCCGCGAGAAGATGGCCGTCTTTCTCTACCAGTGAAATACCGGTCGGCAGAAGAGCGCTGACCTTGCCCTTAGGACCCTCGACGAGCACGGTGTTTCCCTGAACGGTGTACTTCACGCCCTTGGGCATTACGATTGGCTTCTTACCGATACGTGACATCTTAAGCCTCTATGGCTTGCGAGTCGCAGGACGGATCCTGTTCCACTGCAGCCTGACGGTCGAACCGTCGATCTTGATTGGGACAACCTGCCCCGCCGTTCCTAAGTAGTTCGTGAGCCTTACCAGACTTCGCAGAGAATCTCGCCGCCGACGCCTTCGCGACGCGCCTGGCGCCCGGTCATGACACCCTTCGGCGTGGTCATGATCGAGATACCGAGACCGCCCTGGACGCGTCGGATCTCATCCCGTCCGAGATAGACGCGGCATCCAGGTTTAGAGACACGCTGCAGATCGCGGATCACGGCCTCGCTGTTGGGACCGTACTTCAGATAGACGCGGATGACCTTCTGACCATCTTCCTCAGTAGGCTTGTAGTTTGCGATGTAGCCTTCCTCTTTGAGGATGCGGGCAATCTCCAGCTTGAGCTTGGAAGCGGGAACGTCCAACTTCTGGTGGCGGGCCCGGATGGAGTTGCGGATGCGAGTCAAAAAATCTGCTACTGGATCGGTCAAATTCACTCTGTTCTCCTTCATCTCCCGTTCGCTCACAGTATCCCTATGAGAACCCGCGGAAACGTTTCCTACTGTAAAGCGCTTCGAACGAGGTCTTCGTGCGGGGGCGCCCGAACTCAGATCCGAAGCGGATGCCTAATCCCAGAGACTAGGCGCCCAAACACTTGAGGTTACCAGCTTGATTTGACGACACCTGGGATCTCACCTTTAAGAGCAAGGCTGCGGAAGCAGAGGCGGCAGATGCCAAATTTGCGGAGAAAAGCGCGAGGACGGCCACAGAGCTGACATCGATTGTGCTGGCGGGACTTGAACTTCGGCTTCCTTGCGTCTTTGACGCGTTTTGCTGTTGTTGCCATGATTTCTACTCTCTATCTTAGCCGCTTTCCGCGGTTACGGTGCAACATCGTTGCGGACGTTGATTTAAGCGCCCTGTCGGAAGGGCATTCCGAACGCCTTGAGGAGGGCGCGGGCCCCGTTATCGTCTCTCGCCGTCGTCACAATCGTGACATTCATGCCTTTGGTCTTGTCGACTTTGGCGTAGTCGATCTCGGCGAAGATGAGCTGGTCTCGAAGACCAAGCGTGTAATTACCGCGGCCGTCGAAGCTCTTCGAGGACACGCCCCGGAAATCCCGAACACGAGGAAGCGCGATCGAGATCAAGCGATCAAGGAACTCGTACATGACGTTACCTCGAAGCGTAACCATCGCGCCGATGGGCATTCCTTCGCGCAACTTGAAGGCGGCAATGGACTTCTTTGCCTTGGTCACAACCGGCTTCTGGCCCGCGATCGAAGCCAGATCGGCGATGAGCGGATCCATGATCTTGACATTCTGGGTAGCCTCACCCAACCCCATGTTGATGACGATCTTCTCAACCCTGGGAATCGCCATGACGTTATCAATGTTGAGCTCCTTGGCCAGCGACTGCCGGATCTCAGACTCGTACTTTTCTCGGAAACGTGCTGCCATGATTGCTCTCTTCTCTTTCTCCACGGTGGCCGGAGTAGCCGGTTGGCTGTTTACCGTTTACGTGGGCAAAACCTTGCTTGCTGATCTTTGAAGCGACCTTGGAGTGTGTGGGTCGTTCTTATTTCTTCTTGTCGGCTATAGCGTTTCCGGAGCTTTTCGAGAACCGTACCTTGCGGTCGCCCTCGAGACGTGAACCGACCCGTGTCTTACTGCCGTCTGTGTCGAGGAGCATCACATTCGAGACGTGGATGGTCGCCTCCTGCTCGGCGATGCCGCCCTTGATGTTCTTCTGCGGGTTTGGCTTCATATGCTTTTTGACCATCATCACGCCTTCGACCAGGACGCGATTCTTTTCCGCAAGGACACGAAGAACCCGACCCTGCTTCCCCTTATCCTTGCCGGCAATAACCTCTACCCTGTCGTTCCGTTTGATCTTGATCTTGGGCGCTGCCATCTTGTGCCTCTCCTATCCTCCGGCCAGAGCCAGAGGCCTTGCGGACCTACTCCACAGGTGAATGTCGTTAGACCGGGCCGAGGGCGGAGCGCCCCCGACCGGCCGATTAGATGACTTCCGGTGCGAGCGAGACGATCTTCAGAAACTTCTTCTCGCGCAGTTCGCGGGCGACCGGACCAAAGACGCGCGTTCCGACCGGCTCCATGGCGTCATTTACAACAACAGCGGCATTCTGGTCGAAGCGAATATAGGTGCCATCACGGCGGCGATACTCTTTGCGCGTGCGAACGATCACTGCCTTGACGACCTTTCCTTTTTTCACGGTGCCGTCGGGAGTCGCCTCTTTCACCGCAGCTGTTACCACGTCGCCGAGACCAGCCTTCTTGCCAAGCCCACCGCCGAGCGGCAGGATGACCTGCAGACGGCGGGCGCCGGAGTTATCGGCCACATCAAGGATCGTTCTCATCTGTACTGCCATGGTCGATCTCCTAAAAAATCAAAACTCTCATCAGATCACTTCCGATCTGAATCTCACATCCATGCTCGCGGAACTCGCAAGCAGACTTCTACTTCGCTTCAGCGCTCGCCGGAGTAACATCTGCAAGCTGCGCGAGCGAACTGCGACGAACAATCTCCTCAAGAGACCAGCGCTTCAGCTTGGACAGCGGACGCGCCTCGCGGATCCGGACCACGTCGCCGACACGCGCTGAGTTTTGCTCGTCGTGCGCGTAGAACTTCTTATTCGATTTCATGACGCGCTTGTACTTGGGGTGCGCCTTCCGCATCTCGATCTCGACAACGATTGTCTTCTGCATCTTCGTTGAAACGACGAGGCCGACCTTTTCATTCCGCCGGTTGGGCTGTGCGTCCGCACTGTTCGAAGCTGGGGTGGTTGGGGTCTCTGCCATGACTTAGTCCTTCTTCGCTCTTTTACGAGCGGTACGCTGGCTTGCCGCCGGCGCAATCTGTTTAACGACCGGATTTGCTGCCTTCTCGGCGGATATCTCCCGCTCTCGGCTGATGGTCTTTGCGCGAGCAATGTCCAGCTTCAGAGAGCGCAGCTTCTTGAGGCCCTCGACGTTACCGAGGCTCTTCTGGAAGCGAATGCGGAAGATTTGCTCACCGGCCTGTGCCTCGTGTTTTTGAAGCTCTTCTTCCGAGAGGTTACGAATCTTTTCGAGTTCCATTATTCTTCCTTGAACGGTACTTTACTTTGCGGCAGCAATAACTTTGGCATCGTGACGCTGAACGAAGGTGGTCTTGAGCGGGAGCTTGTGCGACGCGAGACGCATCGCCTCCTTCGCGAGTTCGACGTTGACACCCTCCATCTCGAAGAGGATCTTGCCCGGGCGAACGACGGCAACCCAGTGATCCGGTGCTCCCTTTCCTTTACCCATACGGGTCTCGGCCGGCTTCTTGGTGATCGGCTTATCTGGAAACAGGCGCAGCCAAACCTTGCCGCCGCGCTTGATGAAGCGTGTCATCGCGATACGGCTGGCTTCGATCTGCCGGTCGGTGATGTAACCACATTCCAAGACCTTCAGGCCGAAGTCACCGAACGAAAGATCGGAGCCGCGCCAAGCCTTGCCGCACATGCGGCCGCGTTGCTGCTTCCGGTATTTGACCTTCTTAGGCATCAACATAGCAAATCCTCAAAACTCTTTATCAGGCATAACGCCTTGTGCTACGACTGGAAGACGCCGGTCGTCGTTCCTGGCTGCCCCTGCTCGCGACGCTTACGCTGCTCGTAAATGTCCCCGCGGTAGACCCAGGTTTTGACGCCGATGATGCCGTAGGTGGTGTGCGCTTCCGCGAAGCCGTAGTCAATATCGGCCCGCAGAGTGTGAAGAGGGAGCCTGCCCTGGAGATACCACTCGGAGCGGGCGATCTCGTTTCCGTTTAACCGGCCCGAGACGCGCACTTTGATCCCCTTGCAGCCAAAACGCAAAGCAGAGTCGACGCTCTTTCGCATGGCCCGCCGGAAGCTGACGCGCTTCTCCAGTTGCAAGGCGATACTCTCCGCGACCAGCTGCGCATCGAGCTCAGGCTTGTTGACCTCGAGAATGTCGATGAAAACCTCGCGACTGGTCCGCTTCTGGATGTCAGCTTTGAGCTTATCGATCTCTGCGCCTTTACGGCCGATGATGATGCCGGGTCGAGCCGTTCTAATGATCAGGCGAAGCTTGTTTCCCGGTCGCTCAACCTCAACCGAGCTGACGCCGGCAGCTTTCAGCTTTTCGCGGAGCTCAGCTTTGAGCTTTACGTCTTCAACCAGCAGCTTGTCATAACCGCGCTCGACGAACCAGCGTGATTTCCACGGCTTGTTGATGCCGAGGCGAAACCCATACGGATGGACCTTTTGTCCCATAACTTCCCTTTACCTCTGCCGCGTCCCGGTTGAGCCGGGGCCGCATTGTGTCGAAACTCTAAGTTTACGCGATTGGCGAGCTACTTCGTCGCCTTCTTCACCGCGGTTTTCTTTGCTGATGCCTTCTTTGCGGGGAGCTTCCGCGCTGTGCCCTTCTGGGCGGTAGTTGAGGCACCGCTGGACGCGGAAATGGAGGGTACCTCTTCTGCTCTCTTCTTCTCTGCAACCGTCACAATGATGTGCGCAAGGCGGCGCTGGTAGCGGAAGGCTCGACCCATGGGAGCGGGACGGATGCGCTTCAGGCGTGGACCCTCGTTTGCGACGGCCGATCTGACGTAAAGATTATCGACATCCACATCCAGCCCCTGCTCTTGGGAGACGTAGTTGGCGTTTTGAATAGCCGATCGAAGCACCTTCTCAACCACCGGCGCCATGCGCTTGGTGGAGAAATGGACGGTGTTAAGCGCCTGCTCGACGCGGAGGCCTTTTATCAGGTCGAGAACAAGCTTCGCCTTCTGGGGACTGGTGCGCTGAAATTTCGCCTCAGCCCGAAACTCTCGAATTGCTTCCACTGCCTTTGCCATGATTCTTTTCCTTGGACCTTCTAGAAGAGAGACGCGAAACGGTTTGACTGATCTGCTTATTTCGGCTTTGCGGAGGTCTCTGAAGAGCGCGCCGAATGACCTTTGAAGGTGCGGGTTGCCGAGAACTCACCCAGCTTGTGGCCGACCATATTCTCGGTCACATACACCGGGATGAACTTGCGACCGTTATGCACGGCGATCGTGTGACCAACCATGTCGGGATGAATCGTCGACCTGCGGGACCAGGTGCGGAGAACCTTTTTGTCATTTGCCTGATTCATGACGTTGATCTTCGTCATCAGGTGCGTGTCGATAAAGGGACCCTTTTTCGCGGAACGTGCCATGGTGAAACTCCAATCTTAATGCCTTGCCGGATGGGACGAATCTCGTTTGAGACTTGGTGTAGAGGTCAATGCTGTGTTGCGAACTACTTGCTCCGACGGCTGACGATGAACGTGTCTGTCCGCTTGTTGTTGCGCGTCTTGTACCCGCGCGTTGGCTGGCCCCAGGGGGTGACGGGATGACGTCCGCCGGAGGTCTTACCCTCTCCGCCGCCATGCGGATGATCGACCGGATTCATCGAAACACCACGGTTTGCCGGACGGATACCTTTCCAGCGATTGCGGCCCGCCTTTCCGATCGTCACGTTCTCGTGATCAGTATTGCCAACCTGGCCGACGGTCGCCATGCACTCGACCAGCACCCGGCGGGTCTCGCCAGAGGGCAGCTTAAGCAGGGCGTAGTCGCCTTCCTTCGCTACGAGCTGCACCTGAGCACCGGCTGACCGAGCCATCTGTGCCCCCTTGCCTGGACGGAGCTCGATATTATGGACTGTCGTTCCAGAGGGAATGTTCTTAAGCGGCAGAGCATTGCCCACCAGAATGTCCGCTTCCGGACCGCTCATGATTGACTGGCCCACCTTGAGCCCGATCGGCTGAATGATGTAGCGCTTTTCGCCGTCCGCATAGTTGACCAGAGCGATGCGCGAGCTGCGATTCGGATCGTACTCGATTGTTGCAACAGTTCCGGGGATTCCGTATTTATCCCGCTTGAAGTCAATGATGCGCAGCTTCTGCTTATGGCCTCCGCCTTGATGGCGGATGGTCATTGCACCGGTGGAGTTGCGGCCACCGGTGCGCGGCTTCACGGCAAGCAATGGCTTATATGGCCTATCCGTGGTGATGTCATCGTTCACCAGCTTCGTCGCGAAGCGCTGGGAGGGTGTCGTAGGTCGAAATGATTGGATCGGCATCGTCTTGTTTCCTTGCCTCGAGGCACTCGCAGTGGGTGCGGGCGGCCGCTGGTTCACAGATTCGGTGGCGTCTCGGTTATAGCCGGGTTAGAGGCTGTCTAAGTACTCCGGCATCTTCTCGCCTTCGTTCAGCCGAACATAGGCCTTCTTCCAGTCGGGGCGGTAGCCTGCGAACTTGCCGCGACGCCGCTCCTTGCCTTCGACGATTGAGGTTCGCACCGTGTTCACTTTAACTTTGAACAGCGACTCGACTGCCTGCTTGACCTCGGTCTTGGTCGCCTTCAGCGCAACCTCAAACACGAGTGTGTTCTGCGTCTCCTTGACGCCCATACCCTTCTCGGTGATGAGCGGGCGGCGGATAACGGTATAGAGGGTCGGCATTATGCAACCTCTTTTTCGGAAGCGTGCTTACGCTTCGGGGAGTTTTTGACAAGCGTCTCCTGCAGAGCTTCGATTGCATCTTTCGAGAAGACGGCGTGCTCGTAGCGGAGGAGGTCATAAGGATGCACCTCAGAGCTAAGCACCAGCTCAACTCCTGCAAGGTTGCGAGAGCCGATATAGAGCTTCTCGTCGAGCCTTCTGCTGGACTCGACCAAAAGCGTCGTCTTCCCAGCCTCGAGCTTGTTCAGAGCCGACCGGAAGAACTTCGTCTTGCCCTCGGCGACTTCAAAGTTCTCCACCACCGTCAACTTCCCGTCGGCCAACTTGGAGGCGAGTGCCGAACGTAGAGCACCCAGGAGCTTCTTACGCGGGAAGGCATAGTCGTAGCTTCGGGGCTGGGGTCCGTGAACCGTACCTCCCGAGCGCCAAAGCGGGGAACGGATAGAGCCGACTCGAGCGCGGCCAGTTCCCTTCTGTTTCCACAGCTTCTTGCCTGAGCCGGAGACGAGTTTACGATTCTTGGTTGCCGCCGTTCCCTGCCGGAGCGCGGCACGGTAGTGCTTGACCGCCTCCCACAGGAGAGCTTTATTGACCTCGCCAGCGAAGACCTGGTCGGCGAGTTCGAACTCCCCGACCTTATCGCCACCGAGATTGACTACGTTGATGTTTGCCATCGATCTTCTCTCTTCGTCTGCACTTGTCTGAGGGACAGGGACATACCGTTTGCGAATCGTTCTTGGCGGCCGATGGGCCACCCTGTACGAAAGCGTGCGCTACTTCTTCTTCGCGGGAGCGGCCTTCTTGGACGCCTTCAACGGATCGAGAGTCGACGCGCCAGCGAACCCACGACGCTCTCGCGGTGGGGACTTCGCCTTGGAGATCAACACGTATCCATCGCGTGCACCCGGAACCGCGCCTTCAACAAGGATGAGGTTGTCTTCGAGGTCGATGCCGCGAATGCGGAGGTTGCGGACGGTCACCTGGTCCGTTCCCATGTGGCCTGGCATCCTTTGTCCGGGAAAGACGCGTGATGGAAATGATGATGCTCCAATAGAGCCCTGCACCTGGAACATATGACCGTGAGCTTTTGGACCGCCACCAAATCCGTGACGTCGGACAACACCGGCAAACCCTCGACCTTTCGAGGTGCCAATGACATCTACAAATTTGTCGTCCGAGAAGATGTCGACGAGGACGCGGTCGCCGGCCTTTGCGTTGGAGACCGCGGAGCCCTCGGTAACGGTGTTGTCGAGCGGTACCTCTTTGAGGACGCGGACGGGCGGAACATTTGATTTCGCAAAGTGGCCAGCCATTGCTTTGTTAACCTTCGACGCCTTGATGAAGTCAACATACCCGATCTGCGCGGCGTCATAGCCATCCCTGGCCATGGTCTTCAGTTGCGTGATGACGCACGGTCCAGCCTTGAGCACGGTGACGGGATGAACGTCGCCGCGATCATCGAAGAGCTGGGTCATACCGATCTTTTTTCCGAGAATACCTGTGACTGACATCTGGTTTTCCTTTCCTCATCATGCTCGATGATCGAGCACTGCCGGTGTGCTGCCTACTTTTGAACCGTCTTGATCTCGACATCTACGCCTGCGGGAAGGTCGAGCTTCATCAGGGCATCTACTGTCTGCTGCGTGGGCTCCAAGATATCAATTAGCCGCTTATGCGTTCGGATCTCGAAGGCCTCGCGTGATTTCTTGTCGACGTGCGGGGATCGGAGGACGCAATATTTATTTTTCATGGTCGGCAGCGGAATGGGGCCAGCCACCTGCGCTCCGGTACGCTTAGCTGTTTCAACAATCTCACCTGTTGAGGTGTCAAGGACGCGATAGTCATACGCCTTCAAACGGATCCTGATTCTCTGTCCAGACATCGTGTTTTCTCTCGTTTCCTACAAAGATCGGGTTGAGTGGCCGCCGAGCCTTGTCGGCTCGGCGGCCCTGATTCGTTTGCTACTTGATGATGTCGGAGATGGTTCCTGCGCCTACGGTTCGACCGCCCTCGCGGATGGCGAAGCGCAGACCCTTTTCCATGGCGACCGGGGTTCCGAGGGTGATCTCAAGCGAGATGTTGTCGCCCGGCATCACCATCTCGGTGCCCTCCGGCAGCTTCGCCGATCCGGTCACGTCGGTGGTGCGGAAGTAGAACTGCGGGCGGTAGCCGTTGAAGAACGGCGTATGTCTCCCACCTTCTTCCTTGGACAAAACATAGATCTCACCCTTGAAGGTGGTGTGCGGCGTAATCGATCCCGGCTTGGCCAGAACCATCCCACGCTCCACATCCTCCTTCGCGATGCCGCGCAGCAGCAGACCGGCGTTATCGCCCGCCAGGCCCTCGTCGAGCTGCTTCTTGAACATCTCGACGCCGGTGCACACGGTCTGCCGGGTCTCGCGGAAGCCGACGATCTCGCAGGCCTCGCCCACCTTGATCTTGCCTCGCTCGATCCTTCCCGTGACCACGGTTCCGCGGCCCGAGATCGAGAAGATATCCTCGATCGGCATCAGGAACGGGAGGTTGATCGCACGCTCCGGCTGCGGGACGTACTTGTCGACCGCCGCCATCAGATCGTCGATCTTGGCCTCCCACTGGGCCTCTCCGTTGAGCGCGCCGAGCGCCGATCCGCGGATGATGGGGGTGTCGTCGCCCGGGTAGTCATACTTCGACAGCAGCTCGCGCACCTCCATCTCGACCAGTTCGATCAGCTCCTCGTCCTCGACCGCATCGCACTTGTTGAGGAACACGACGATGTAGGGAACGCCGACCTGGCGGGCCAGAAGGACATGCTCTTTCGTCTGGGGCATCGGGCCGTCGGTCGCCGCGACCACCAGGATCGCTCCGTCCATCTGGGCCGCGCCGGTGATCATGTTCTTGATGTAGTCGGCGTGGCCCGGGCAGTCCACATGCGCGTAGTGCCGGTTGCCGGTCTCGTACTCGACGTGCGAGGTCGCGATCGTGATGCCGCGCTCGCGCTCCTCAGGGGCGTTGTCGATGGTGTCGAAGGAGCGAAAGGTGTTCTTCGGGTTGTGCTTCGACAGCACCTTCGTGATCGCCGCCGTCAGCGTCGTCTTGCCGTGATCAATATGGCCGATCGTGCCGATGTTGACGTGCGGTTTGGATCGGTCAAACTTTTCCTTGCCCATGATGAATCTCC